>Ga0187766_10000517_pt1 | contig 21366 bp, 20 predicted proteins | sample 0216_QUI02_MP05__4_FD_132971 | JGI IMG/M metagenome (GOLD analysis project Ga0187766, IMG submission 132971) | Tropical peat soil microbial communities from peatlands in Department of Meta, Colombia - 0216_QUI02_MP05_20_MG | ecosystem: Environmental > Terrestrial > Soil > Wetlands > Peat ... | reverse complement strand
CCCATCGATATCCTCCTGCACACCCCGGGCGGGCTGCTCCTGGCCGCCGAGCAGATCGCCTGGGCCCTCAAGGATCGCCCGGGCAAAGTGACCGTGTTCGTGCCCCACTACGCCATGTCCGGGGGCACGCTGCTGGCCCTGGCGGCGGACGAAATCGTGATGGACCCGCACGCCGTTTTGGGCTCGGTGGACCCCCAGCTCGGCGAGTACCCGGCCGCATCCATCATCAAGGTGGTGGAGCAGAAGGACAAGAACGAGATCGACGACCGCACCCTCATCCTGGCGGACGTGGCCCGCAAGGCCATCACCCAGGTGCGCCAGAAGGTGAAGGCCCTCCTGCTGGACCGGTTGGGCGAGCAGAAGGCCGACGCCCTGGCGGACATGCTCACCCGAGGCGAGTGGACGCACGATCATCCCATCATGGCCAAGGAGGCCCAGGGGTGGGGCCTCAACATCAGCACCGACATCCCGGTGCAGATCCACCAGTTCATGGCCCTCTTCGCCCAGCCCACCGCGCGCCGCCCCGGCGTCGAGTACATCCCCATCCCCTACAAGGAACGCCGCATCGACCGCCCCCCCCTGTGACGGGCTGCTGAAAGGGGACCGGCACCATTCCCCGCCGTCACGGCGGCAGCGGGTGGGCTCCGACGTACGACTGGAGAACCTCCCCGAGCCGCCTTCGGCAGGTAGTCCCACATGGTGCGTGGCCCTCCCCCCGGGTCCGCTTGAGCGGCCCGCTCGCTCAGATCCTCCGGCCCGTCCTTCTGCCGTGCGGAAGATCTTACATGCCCTGATCCTTCTGACTATGTAAGTTGTCCCGCGCCCGGCAAAGCGGCGTATGGGGAGGCGTGTTTCCGAAACGATAGGCCTGCGTCCCTGGTGGCACACGTCTTGCCAAACTGTAGTCGCATCGCGCCTCAACGGGAGCACACGCGCTGGCGGCATAGGCCGCCGCATCCAGCAATTCCCTCGGATCGCGCAGGGCGCACACCCTGCAGGGCGCAGGCGGGAGCAACGGTTGGCGGCGGCGAGGGCAGCCGGCGCCTTGGCGGTGTCGGCGGTGCTCGCTGTGGTCGGAGGGACCAGTCACGCGTGGTACGGGACCGCCGCTCGCTTCCCGGGCGAATGTCCCTGGATGCCTCGTTGCCGAGGCAAGGAGAAACGCAATGAACATGAAGCGAGTCATCCTCTGCGTCTTGAGCGCAACCGTCCTGCTTGTTGCGCAGAACACGGCGAGCTGGGCCGAATCCAACGCGAACGAGAGCACGCTGGGGCAAATGGGCTACGGCACAGGCAGCGTCTTGGGGTCGGCGGTCTATTTCCCCTTCAAGGCATCCTTCTGCATCCTGGGCGGCATCGCCAGCGCCTTCAGCCTTCCCTTTGGCGGCGCGAGGACCGCCGGCAACGTGGCGACCGCCAGTTGTGGAGGGACCTGGGCCATCACGCCCGATGTGGTGAAGGGCAAAGAGCGGATACACTTCGTCGGCGGTGATCCCGCCGGCGGTGGGCGATAGTGCCTCCTACGGGTTGTGTCTCAAACGCCAGTGTCCCGAGTCCGAAAAACCCGTGACCGTCCGTGCCCGTCCCCGCGCGTGCCCCAAGGCCACGGTGCAACCGGTGAAGTCGGTGGACGTTACCTTACTCCATACGCGGACGGCGCCGAGGAGCACGCGCAGGAGCGTCAGCACGCCGATGGCCACCGTGAAAGCCCTTGACAGCGTTCTTCCGCCCCTGATATAGCTCGCCCTGCCTTGATCCCGGGACATCCAGCTCCGCCGCGGGCCGCACCGCGGCGGATAGTTCCCTCTCAGACCGCACGGCCGCGCGGGACGGATTCACGGCCACGGATGCCGTCGCCATCTCGGGAAGGGGCCGCGGCCCATTTGGCGGCCGGCTCCCCCTGAGACCACCGCGGCCGGCGAGCCGCCGTCCCGGGAGCCCGCAGGTCCAAACGGCCGGTGCCTCCAGCGGTTGCGTCCCAAATCAACCTGCCTCGAACCGACGCGAAGGTCTCTCCGGGAAGGCCCCACAAGCCGCTTGCGGGCCGCGCGGGCCGCGGGCGCGAGCCGTAGCTCCCGTTCGAGGCCGTTCGGGGCGGCGCCTGGGCAGGTTCATTGACGATCCGGTCGACGCCGGCCACGTTCGGCGCCCACGACACGACCATCGTCTTCAGCCCCAACAATAGCCTGCACATGGGGGAGTGCTCTTCTCGTCCCGCTGCTTCCAGGGGAGGCGGGTGCGGAATGGCGGCATGCCGTGCGTCGCCCAAAACCTCGCCGCGGCGAGACCCCAGCGATGGCACGATCTCCTCTGCGCAAACGTGGGGAGCCGGAGCGCGGAGGCATGCTGGAAGGCGCAGCGCTTGACGACGTAGGCGATGGCCCTCGACCCCGTCCCCCCAAAAGCCTTCGGCTGTCCAGGGGAGGGCCGTGCTCTTGGGCGGTGGCGATGCCCGGCGGTTCGACCTGGAGGGTTGAGTTCGTGAGCGTGTTCATGTGGGGGGCCGGAGGTGGGAGGCCGCGCTGGGCCGTGATCGGGAGCTTGGTCCGCGGTCTCGTTGCATCCCTCATCGCGCTCGGTGTGTCCTCATACGCTGGGCAGGCCCGCGCCGCCGCGGCGCCGGTGCCCCACATTTTCGATGCAAAGGGCGTGAAGATCCGTTACCTCGTCCAGGGGGATGGCGAGCCGGCGGTGTTGATCCACGGTCTGTACTCCAGCGCGGAGCTCAACTGGCAGCGGACCGGGATCATGCGCGCCCTCGCCAGGGACCACCAGGCCATCGCCCTCGACCTGCCGGGACACGGCGGATCGGATAGGCCGGAGGGGGCCGAGGCGTACGGCCTCCACGTGGTGGAAGATGTGGTCCTCCTCCTGGACGTCCTGAAGGTGGAGAGGGCACATGTCGTCGGCTATTCCCTGGGGGGCATGGTGGCGCCCAAGTTCATCGCCACGCACCCCGATCGCGTCATCTCCGCGACCATCGGCGGCATGGGGTGGCTGCGGGAAGGGGGGCGGCTCCAGGAAATGTGGGGCCGGATGCCGGTCCGCCAGGGGAGCCGCACGCCGGCCGCCTTCGTTCACGGGATCAGCAAGCTCGCCCTGACGGAAGGGGAACTCAGGGCGATCCGGGCCCCGGTGATCGTCCTGGTGGGAGACCGCGACCCGGTGAAAAGGCTCTACGTGTCGCCGCTGCGTACGGTCCGGAGGGATTGGCCCGTGGTCGAGATCAGGGACGCGGGCCACCTCAACTGAATCGTGAAGAAACAATTCGCCGACGAGATCGTCACCTGGGTCGCCGAGCACACCACGAAATGACGCCCCCACCCCAAGGAAGGGGGCGGAGGCATCGGACGCCTCCTGCTGGGCCAGCCGTTGAGTAGGGGGGGACACTTGATCGGGCGACGGGGAGGGGCGTTTCATGAGGCACGCTCAGGGCTTTGACCTTCATCGGGCCATGGGCCGTCCACCCGGTCGCCGAGCACGAGGGGGTCTCCTCGGCTGCCTCATCCTCGCCTCGGCGGGCTGCCTGGCTGCAGCGCCGGCGGACGGGACGGTTGGCGAGATCATCGTCTCCGATTGCCCGACGGCGGGGAAGCTTCCCGTCACGTTTCAGATCGATTGCCTGCATGTCGCAGATGTGGCCGCCCAACGGCTCTGCCGGCCCTTTCTCGAAAATACGGCCTGTAAGGTCTTTCCTGCGTACCGCAGCATGACGGCCATCAACCTCGAAGAGACCTGCCCGTCCATCAAGTACACGATCTACGACAGGCAGAGTTGGCCCCACCGTGGCGGCGAGGCAGGCGGGCTCACGTTGAAATGCGCCGTCGAGTACCTGGTGGACTATTCGGTAAAGATGACCTCACAGATCGGCCCGTATGATGTCCACGAGCTGCTCCACGTGTATCACTCGGTCCTGGGGGCGCTGCCAAGCCCCCACGTCCTCTTCGGACCCAGCATGACGGAGGCGGCGCGCAAGATCGGCGACGTCAAGGGATACGACGTGCGCCTCGCGCAGATGAAGGAAGAGGTACGGACCTTCGAGGAGCGCTTCGCGAGGGCTGCGGCCAGATCCCCGGCCATCAAGTGCCGCCTCGCCCAGGGCCAGATGGAGGCGACCCTGTACCTGGAAAACAGCCAGAGCGTCTATGCATTCTATCGAAAAGTGGCCCGCAGCCGGAACCCGAGCCAGGCGGACCGCGACGCGCGTTTCAACCGGATGTACAACATCGTGTCGGGGGGAAAGGCCAGACAGTTCCTGATCGATCATGGGTGCGCCCCATTCTAAGTGACCTGGCTCGCCGTTTGCGGCGGGGCAGGTCAGGGGCATTCTTGGGGAGGCGGTTATGCGTCTCGAGGGGAAGACGGCCATCGTCATCGGCGCGGGCCAGGGCCCGGGGGAAGGGATGGGCAACGGCCGGGCCACGGTGCTGCGGTTCGCGCGGGAGGGCGCGAAGGTCATGGCCGTGGACCGTGACTTAGCCTCGGCAGAGGAGACGGTGGCGATGGTCACGCGGGCGGGCGGGGAATGCGTGGCCTTCGAGGCCGACGTGACCCGGGAGGCGACGCTGGCCGCCGCCATCGGGGCGGCACAGGAGCGCTGGGGTCGCATCGACATCCTGCACTACAACGTCGGCGTGAGCATTGCCGGTGGCGACGCGCCGCTGCTGGAGTTCACCGAGGAGGCCTTCGACCGCATCAGCGCCATCAATCTCCGCGGCGCCATCATGGCCTGCAAGCACGTGATCCCGATCATGCGGCGGCAGCGCGCTGGCGCCATCGTGATGATCTCCTCCTATGCCGTGGTGGAGAATTATCCCTTGGTGGCGTACAAGGCCACGAAAGCCGCCATGATCGCCTTCACCCAGCAGGTGGCGATCCAGAATGCCGAGTACGGCATTCGTGCCAACGTGATCCTGCCCGGTTTGATGGACACGCCGATGGCGGTGGACACGCGCGCGCGGGCCAGCGGCAAGAGTCGCGCCCAGGTTGCGGCGGAGCGCGATGCCCGCGTGCCGTTGCGCCGCAAGATGGGCACCGCCTGGGACGTGGCCAATGCGGCGCTCTTCCTCGCCTCTGATGAGGCCAGCTTCATCACCGGTGTGGCCCTCCTGGTGGACGGGGGCGGCGCGCTGAATGTCGGCTGATCTCACGGCCAGGAGGTTCGAGGAGCGGGAGAGGGGACGAAGTCCTCTTGCGGTGAGGTCGTTGATTGGGGCCGGTGCGGACCACGGCTTCCGCAGGGAAGGGGCGGCCACCGCGGAGGCGCCGCCCGCCTCTCGCCCGCCTTGACACCCGCTCCGAGCGACTGCTATAAATCGAGGGTCCTGCCCACGCGCGCCACCGCGCCCCCCGGGGGGCATCCACGGAGGGAGATCCCATGTCCGCGAAGACCAAGGTCAAGAGGAAGAAGGACATCAGCAGCCTGCGCAGCACCCTGGAGCACTTCCGCGAGACCGGCGAGTTGGTGGAGACCCGCGTGGACGTGGATCCCCACCTGGAGTTCGCGGCCATCCAGAAACACATGGACGGCGGGGGGCCCATCGTCCTGGAGAATGTGAAGGGCTACCCGAACGCGCGGATGGTCATGAACGTGTTCGCCACGATGGATCGGATCGCGGACCTGTTCGATGTGGACGATCCGAAGATGTTCAAGCACAAGGCGGTGGAGGCCCTCCGCCGGCCCCTCCCCCCCATCGTGGTGAAGGACGCCCCGTGCCAGGAGGTGGCCATCACGAAGGATGTGGACGCCTGGAAGGTCATCCCCATGATCTCCCACGCCAAGTCCGACCCGGGCCGCACCCTCGGCGCGGGCAACACGGTGGTGACCGGCAGGTATTTCTGGGGCGGGTCCCACATCGGCTACAACCGGATGAACTTCCGGGGCCCCGATTACTCCAGCTTCCAGATCTCCCCCGGCTCCCACATGGACATGATCGCCACCCACTGGTACCGGAAGGAGCCGATCCCCCTCACCGTGAACATCGGCGTGCCGCCGGCCTGCAGCATGATGGCCGGGTCCGGGTTCACCTACATGATCCTGCCCAAGGGGTGCGACGAGCTGGGCGTCGCCGGGGCGCTGCAGGGCTACCCGGTGGAGCTGGTGAAGGCCAAGACCGTGGACGCCCTGGCCATCGCCAACGCCGAGTACGTCATCGAGGGCCACCTGGACACCACCCAGAAGGTGTGGGAGAGCCCGCTGGCCGAGGCCGAGCAGAAGCAGGGCGTGTATCCCTTCCACCCCGAGTGGCCCGGCTACATGGGGAAGGCCTACCGCACGTACAAGTTCCAGGCGACCGCCATCACCCACCGGCGGGAGAAGCCGATCTACAACGGCATGATCGTCCACGGCATGGACGACCATTTCATCGACACCACCATGCGCGAGGCCTGCTTCCTCGAGATCGCCGACCGCATCTGCCCCGGCCTCTGCGTGGACACCCACATCCCCATGGGGATGACGGACTGGGGCGGCGTGATCTTCCAGATCAAGAAGCGGCGCCAGCGGGACGAAGGCATCCAGAAGAACATCCTCACGGCCGCCCTGAGCATGTCCTTCGGCCTGCGGCTGGCCATCGCCGTGGACGAGGACATCGACATCTACAACATGGAAGACGTCATGTGGGCCCTCACCACCCGGCTGGACGCGCGGGACGGGATCCAGAACGTCTGCCCGGGCGGCTTCGGGCAAACGTTCCAGCCGGCGGAGCGATCCTCGGCCGGCAGCCGGGACTGGACGCAGACCAACATCAAGTTCGCCGGCGGCATGGCCTTCGACGCCACCGTGCCCTTCCAGTACAAGGAGGCCTTCGAGCGGGCCCGGTACGAGGTGGAGTTGGTGGACCTGGAGAAATTCTTCACCAAGGAGCAGATCGCGCTGGCCAAGGCCAGCCAGCAGGGGTATGCGAGGTTCATGGCCGAGCGGGGCATCTAGTCTCCCGAGTCAGAAGTCCCTGGACAAATCGTTCCCGTTCCCGTGCCCGGGGTCTGACCCAAGAATCGTCTTTCGCTCCAACCGGTTGCGCTCCGATTTCGGCGGACCTGTCGGGAACGGGAACGGGTACGGGAACGGGAACGAATCGTGATGTGTTTTTCGGACTCAGGACACCAGCCGGCTGCTGAAAAAGGCCCACCTGCGGCGTTGGCGCGCTCGGGCGCTCGCTGCGGCGTACTCCGAGTACGCCTCGCTCGGCCCTTCGCGCGCCGCCTTGCACCTGGGCCTTTTTGAGCAGCCGGCCGGCGGGCGCAGACTGTAGGGGTTTTGGGGAAGGGCGGGGAAGGGGGATGACGCTGGGCTGCGCGTACACCGATGTGAACACCCTCCTCAACGGGCTGGGCGCGCGCCATCCGGCCAAGACCTTCATCGAGAGCATCCACCAGGGCAAGGGCATCAGCTGTGACGAGCTCAACCGCGCCTGCAACCGCGTGGCCCAGTTCCTGAAAGACCGAAGGGTTCGGGCCAACGACCGCGTCACCATCCTCAGCGAGAACTCCCTCGAGGCCCTGATCCTCTTCTTCGGCGTGCTGAAGCACGGGGCGGCCGTCAACCCGCTGAACGTGGAGGAGACCGGCCAGAACATCCGGCACATCCTCGAGGATGTCCGGCCCCGCCTGGTGCTGTGGCAGCGGGCCGCCTTCGCCGAGCGGCCGGACCTGCCCACCGCCGGGCCCGGGACCTCGATCCCATTCGGCGACTGGGACGCGGCCGACGGGCCGGGCGACGATCTCTTCCGCGCCCTGCGGGGCCTCCCGGAGGGGCCGCCGGCCTCGGGGGCCCGGCCCGATGACATCGGGCTGGTGGACTTCTCCTCGGGCACCAGCTCCAAGCCCAAGGGTGTCCTCATCTCCCACGCGGCCTACTTCTACATGGTCCGGGAGGTCGTGGAGCGCTGGGAGATCGGGCCCGACGATCGGATCCTGGAGTACCGCGCCTATGGCTGGGAGTCGCCCCAGATCCTTTCCATCGGGTCGGCCCATCACACCGGCGCGACGCTGGTGCTGGCGCGCAAGTTCTCCCAGAGCCATTTCTTCGAGTGGCTGCAGCGGTACCGGATCACCGTCGCCGCGGGCGTACCGACGGTGATCAACATGCTCCTGGCCCGTCCGCTGGAGGTCGGGAAGGCGGATCTGCCCCACCTGCGCTTCATCACCAGCAGCACGGCCCCCCTCTCCCGCGAGAAGCACGAGGAGTTCGAGCGGCGCTACGGCATCCCCATCGTGCAGGGGTGCGGCATGACCGAGGCGGGGTTCATGGCCGGCAATCCGCCGGGGGGCCGGCGGATCGGCTCCGTGGGCCTGCCCATGCCGCACACGGCGCTGCGCTTCGTGGATGGGTCCGGCCGGGTGTGCGGGCCGGGCGAAGAGGGCGAGATGGTGGTGAGCGGCCCCAAGCTGGCCGCCGGCTACGTGGCGCCCCAGGGCGGCATGACCCCCATCCCCCAGGACGGTTTCCCCACCGGCGACCTGGGCTACCGGGATGCGGACGGGTTCGTCTACATCACCGGCCGCAAGAAGGACCTGATCATCCGTGGCGGCGTGAACGTCTCCCCCATGGAGATCACCAACGTCCTGCTGCAGCACGCCGGCGTCCACGAAGCCGCCACCGTGGGCGTGCCCGACGAGATCTACGGGGAGGACGTGGTGAGCTTCGTGGCCCGACGGGAGGGCGCGCGGGTCACGGCGGAGGAACTCCTGGAGCACTGCCGGAGGAGGTTGGCCGTTTTCAAGGTGCCCAAGGCCGTCATCCTCCTGCAGGCGATCCCCAAGAACGATCGGGGCAAGGTGGCCAAGGGCGAACTGATCGAGCTGTGGGTGCAGCGGGCGCCCTCCGTAGACGCCGCCGGCGCCGGACTCACTCAGTCCTCGCGCCCCAGTCCTCAGTCCTGAGGATAAGGAGCCAAGCCATGGGACACCAGGACCTGCGCGAATGGATCGACCTCGTGGATTCCATGGGGGAACTCCGCCGGATCGGCGGGGCCCGCTGGGAGGACGAGATCGGGCCCATCACGGAGATGGCCCAGCATCGCGAGGACGGTCCCTGCGTCCTCTTCGACGACATCCCCGGCGTCCCCCGCGGCTACCGGCTGGTGTCCAACGCCCTCGGCTCGCTGCGCCGGGCGGCCCTCACGCTGCACATGGAGCCCAAGCCCACGGCCATGGAGCTGGTGAAGGCGTGGCGCGAACGTTCCCGGCGCCTCCAGCCGATCGCGCCCAAGGTGGTGACGGAGGGGCCGGTGCTGGAGAACGTGCTGGTGGGAGACCGGATCGACATGCTCGCGTTCCCCACGCCCAAGTGGCACGAGCACGACGGCGGGCGCTACATCGGCACCGGCAGCGTGGACATCACGCGGGACCCCGAGGGCGGCTGGGTGAACCTGGGCACGTACCGTGTGATGGTGCACGACGAGCGGACCCTGGGGTTCTACATCTCGCCGGGCAAGCACGGGCGGATCCACCGCGACCAGATGTTCAAGGCCGGCAAGACCATGAAGCTGGCCGTGTCCTTCGGGCAGGACCCGCTCCTCTTCATGGCGGGGAGCATCGAGGTGCCCTTCGGCCAGTCCGAGTACGACTGGGCGGGAGCCGTGCGGGGGGCGCCCGTGGAGGTGATCCTCGGGCCGGACACGGGATTGCCCATCCCGGCGCACGCCGAGATCGTGATCGAGGGCGAGGCCCTGCCCACGGAGCGGCGGGCGGAGGGCCCCTTCGGCGAGTGGACCGGGTACTACGCCAGCGACGTGCGGCCGGAGCCGGTGATGCGCGTGACGCGCCTCATGCACCGCAACGACCCGATCCTGCTGGGGAGCCCCCCGGGCAAGCCCCCCTCGGAGCTGACCGCCTACCGGTCCGTGATGCGGTCGGCCCTCCTGTGGGACCAGATGGAAGCGGCCGGCGTGCCGGGGATCCAGGGGGTGTGGTGCCATCCGGCGGGGGGCACGCGCCTCTTCAACGTGGTGGCCATCAGGCAGATGTTCGCGGGGCACGCCAAGCAGGCGGGGGCGGTGGCCACCCAGTGCCGCGCCGGGGCCTACCTGGGCCGCTACACCATCGTGGTGGACGAGGACGTGGATCCCACCGACCTCTACGACGTCGTGTGGGCCATGAGCACCCGCGTGGACCCCGAGCGGGACCTGGACATCCTGCGCCGCTGCTGGAGCGGGCCGCTGGACCCCATCATCCCGCTGGAGGAGAAGGGCTTCAACTCGCGGGCCATCATCGACGCCACGCGCCCCTACGAGTGGCGGGACAAGTTCCCGCCCGTGGCCGAGGCCAGCTCCGAGGTGCGGCGCCGCACCCTGGAGAAGTGGGGCCACACGCTGTTCGGCGGGGGCGGCAAGGAGAGGGCGGGGCGCGCGTAAGGGCCGGGGGCCCCGCGGGTCGCCCGGCTCCCGTCGCGGAATTCCCTGCGGGCCCCAGGGCCGCTACCGGCCCTGGGGCCCGCCCGTCTTTGAGGTCGCGGCGCCCCCCCCTGCCGGCCCTTCGGGCTTGACACCCGCGGGGACGGCCCGATACGGTGGATGCTGCCCCGCCCCGTCGCGGGGCGCCAACAGACGTCGCGGCGGCCGGGCCGCCGCGAGGGGCCCGGCCGCCGTCGGCCCGGGTGCCGAGGTGATCCCATGCTGCAGTCGCTGATTCGAGATCTTTTGAAGGAGTTGGGGGAGGACCCGCACCGGGAAGGCCTGCGCGCCACGCCCGAGCGGGTGGAGCGTGCCCTCCGCTTCCTCACCTCCGGGTACGGGCAGGACGTGGCGGAGGTCCTCAACGGGGCGATCTTCACCCAGCCCTACGACGAGATGGTGCTGGTGAAGGACATCGAACTGTACAGCCTCTGCGAGCACCACCTGCTGCCCTTCTTCGGCAAGTGCCACGTGGCCTACATCCCCAACGGCAAGATCGTGGGCCTCAGCAAGATCCCCCGCCTGGTGGAGGTCTTCGCACGCCGACTGCAGGTGCAGGAGCGGCTCACCTGCCAGATCGCCGACGCCCTCATGGAGGTCCTCCAGCCCCAGGGGGTGGGCGTGGTCATCGAGGCCTTTCACCTCTGTATGATGATGCGGGGCGTGGAGAAGCAGCAGAGCCGCGCCGTCACCTCGGCCATGCGGGGCGTCTTCCGCGAGCAGCTCGCCACCCGCACCGAACTGATGCAGCTCCTCCAGCCGCAGCCGGCCGCCCGCTAGCCTCAACCATGCAGGGATCCCATCCCGCGGCCCCGGGCCGCCGCCTCACCCCGGCCCTCTCCCCCTCCGGGGGGAGAGGGGAACGGTGAGGGGGGCATGGACCCCGTCGGCGGCCGCGGCCAGTTCCGCTTCAGCGCCTCCCTCCGCGTGCGCTACCGTGACACGGACGGGCAGGGGGTGGTCCACCACGCGACCTTCTTCGTGTTCGCCGAGGTGGCGCGGCACGAGTACTGGGCGCACCTGGGGATCTCGCGGTTCGTGATGGCCGCCGAAGGAGTGGACGACACGGCGGTGGAGGCCCAGGCGCGTTACCGGGCACCGGCCCATTTCTACGACCTGCTGAACGTCCACGTGCGCACGGCGGCCCTGGGGCGCACCAGCTTCGTTGTGGAGTTCCTGGTGACCCGCGGCGGGGCCGAGGAGATCATCGCCGAGGTGCGCTCCGCCCATGTGATCGTGGACCTGCGGACCCGCCGGCCCATCCCCCTCCCGGAATTCTTCCGGCGGGCCGTCCTCCAGTTCGAAGGGCCGAACTGTCGAACGAAGGACTGAGGGGCGGGGACTGAGGGCTGACTGGCTCCGTCCTCGGCCTCGCTGCTCGTGCCGCAGTCCTCGGTGCTGGGGTGGCGTCTTGACGTCGGCGGCGCGGATGCGGTATGTAAAGCGGGCGTTAGCAAGCCGCCTGAACCGGGGGGTTCCATGCTGAGGGGGACTCGGGGAGGCAACGGCCGGCCGGCGCCCGCCCTGGCGCTCGGGAGGCCCCCGGCGCCGGGGCCGGACGATCCGGCCCGGCCCCTGGCGCCCATCGGGGTGGCGGCGGAGTTGCTGGGGGTCACGGGGCAGACCCTGCGCCTGTACGAACGGCACGGCCTCATCCGTCCGGCCCGCCGGAACGGCGAGCGCTTCTACTCGGCCTACGACCTGCGCTGGCTCGAGTGCCTACGCCACCTGATCCATGGGGCCAAGGTGAGCATCGAGGGCGTCCGGCGGCTCCTCCGCTTCGCCCCCTGCTGGGAGATCTGCAACGTTAATGGAGACTGGCACTGCCGGTCCTGCCCTGTGTTCCGGGACCGCCGCCGCCTGGCCGCCCCGGCCGCCGGTGCGAGGCCCCGTGCGGACCGGCGGGCGTGCGTGTAGCGGCTTGCCGCACTAGGAGGATGCTGAAGAACCCGCTTTCCTGCAGGCTGCTCAAAAAGGCCCAGGTGCAAGGCGGCGCGCGATGCGAGGTGCGAGGCGTACTGGGCTCGTACGTCGCAGCGCCGCGCGAGCGCGCCAACGCCGCAGATGGGCCTTTTTCAGCAGCCTGCTAGGCGTTTTCCCGGGCCGCTCAACAAGGTCCAGATGCCCTGAGGAGACCTCGAGGATGGCGACGCAGCAGGATGTCCTGGCAGCCCTCGGTACCGTGAGCGACCCGCAGGCCCACAAGGACCTGGTGTCGCTGGGAGCGATCCAGGACCTGACGGTCCAGGACGGCGTGGTGCGTTTCACGGTGTCGCTGGGCCCGGCGGCCTGGCTCCAGCAGGCCCAGATCGAGGCCGCGTGCCGGGCGGCCGTCTCGGCCCTGGCGGGCGTGCAGGCGGTCGAGGTCCGGCGCGGGGTGGCGGTGCCCGCCGGACGCCCCGTGTCCGGCAAGGTGGATATCCCGGGGGTGAAGCACGTCGTCGCCGTCGCCTCGGGGAAGGGGGGCGTGGGCAAGTCCACGGTGAGCGTGAACATGGCCGTGGCCCTCTGCCAATTCGGGGCCCGCACGGGTTTGCTGGACGCGGACATCTACGGCCCCAGCATCCCCGTGCTGATGGGCATCAACCAGATGCCCGAGAGCAGCGGCCAGCGCATCGTGCCCCTGGAGCACCACGGGGTGCGCCTGATGTCCCTGGGCTTCCTGCTGCCGCCGGGCTCCGCCCCGGTGATCTGGCGCGGGCCCATGGTGGCCGGGGCCATCCAGCAGTTCCTCCGCGAGGTGGATTGGGGCGCCCTGGACTACCTGCTGGTGGACCTGCCGCCGGGCACGGGCGACGCCCAGCTCACCCTGTGCCAGCAGATCCCCCTCAGCGGGGTGGTGGTGGTGATGACGCCGCAGGACCTGGCGGTGGGCATCGCCGCCAAGGCCCTGGCCATGTTCCGGCAGCTCAAGGTTCCCGTCCTGGGGATCGTGGAGAACATGGGCACCTTCCTCTGTCCCCACTGCGGGAAGGAGACCTCCGTCTTCAGCAAGGGTGGCGGGGCGCGGGCCGCGGAGCAGCTCGGGGTGCCCTTCCTGGGCAGCATCCCTCTGGATGCCGCCGTGTGCGAGACCGGCGACGCGGGACAGCCGATCCTGGTGCGGGACCCGGCGGCCCCCATCGCGGACATCGTGCGCAGGATCACGGCGAAGATGGCCGGCCGGGTACAGGCGCAGGCGGCCGAGGCCGGCCCGCTGATCACCATCGTGGGGACGCCGGGCGGGTCCTAGCCGGCGGCTGAAAAGCGCCCGCCTCCCCATTGCGGATTGCGGGATGCGGATTGCGGAATACGCGGGGCACTGCGACGTACCGGTCTTCTCATTCCGCATTCCGCAATAGTGGGCGCCGCCTTGCCTCGGGACTTTTTGAGCGGCCCGCTGGAGCGTGAGCCCAGAGAGGGGACGAGGAGGGTATGCACGGCGAGCGGGAAGAGGCCATGGAACGCGTCCGCCGCGAGCTGCGGGACCTCCTGCGGCAGGGCCAGAAGATCACCGAGCGGGACCTCCTGCGCCTCTCGGCCTTGACGGGGATCGACTATTCCACCGTCTTGCGGATCGAGCAGGAGCTCTCGTAGCCGTTGCCCACTGCGGAATGCGTGCTTCGACGGGCTCAGCACGTCCTGAGCGCGCCGAAGGACGGATTGCGGAATGTGGAAGAAGTCATGAGGGCTGGGAGCTCAGGTGCCTCCTGCCCGCTCTGCCCGGGGCCGATGAATCCGCCAGCCCGCCAGAGGCTCGGCGGTCGCCCAGCGGGCGGCTCGGCGCTATGGTGGGCAGGCCTCGCGCCCGGCGGGAGGGCAGGGCCGGGTGACCCCGGGAGGATCCGGTGCTGATCGTGCCCTTCGTCATCGGGCCCATGGAGAGCAACGCCTACATCCTGGCGGATGAGGCCACGCGCCGTGCCGCCGTCATCGATCCCGGGATGGAAAGCGAGCGCCTCCTGGAGTTCCTGGAGGCGGAACGGCTGCGCCTGGACCTGGTGCTCAACACCCACGGCCACTTCGACCACGTGTTCTGCAACGGCTATTTCACCTCGAAGACCGGGGCCCGCCTCCTGATCCATGAAGCCGACGTGCCCCTGCTGCGGGAACTGCCCGAGGTGGCGCGCCAGTACGGGTTTAACGTCGCCGAGCCCCCCGAACCCGATGGGTTCCTGCGGGAAGGGGACATCATCCCTGTTGGCGAGATGGCGGTCCGGGTGTATCATACACCGGGACATAGCCCCGGCGGGGTGTGCCTGCACGTGGGGGAGGCCCTCTTTTCGGGGGACACGCTGTTCGCCGGGTCCATCGGGCGCACGGACCTCCCGGGCGGGTCCTACCAGGAGCTGGTCGCTTCCATCCGGGCGAAGCTCCTCCCCCTGCCCGACGCCACGCTGGTGTACACGGGGCACGGGCCGCACACCAGCATCGGGGACGAGCGGGAGTACAACCCCTTCCTCATCGGGTGAGGCCGCGCGTTGCGAGGGGCGATCCGGTCCACCGAACTCCGGCAGCGCTGAGGAGGGGGGATGGGCAAGGCGGAGCACGAGGGCCAGGCCAAGGGGATGGGCCCCATCCCGTACGCGGTCATCGCCGTGAGCGACAGCCGCACGGAGGCGACGGACGAGTCGGGCCCGCTGGTGGCCGGCCTGCTGGACGAGGCGGGTGGACTCGGGCAGGGGCGGGCGCTGGTGCGGAACGATGTGGCGGCCATCCAGGCCGAGGTGCGCCGCTGGTTGCACGAGGGCGCCCGCCTGGTGGTGTTGGCCGGCGGCACGGGCGCCGGCCTGCGCGACGTGACGGTGGAGGCGGTGCGCCCGCTGCTGGACAAGGAACTGGAGGGGTTCGGCGAGCTGTTCCGCACCCTGAGCTTCCAGGAGATCGGGGCCACGGCCATGCTGAGCCGGGCCCTGCTGGGGCTCAACCAGGGCCGGGCCATCGTGTGCCTGCCGGGTTCCCCCGCGGCCATCCGCCTGGCCCTCGGCAAGCTGTTGATCCCGGAGTTGCCCCACCTCCTCTGGGTGGCGGGGCGCTAGCAGGCCGCTGAAAAAGGCCCATCTGCGGCGTTGGCGCGCTCGCGCGGCGCTGCGACGTACGGACCAAGTACGCCTCGCGCCTCGCATCGCGCGCCGCCTTGCACCTGGGCCTTTTTGAGCGGCCTGGGCAGAAGAACGCTTCTCAGCACCCCGCTAGGGGGACGGCGGAGGCACGGGCCGGGGCGGGCGGAGCGACCCGCGAGGGCAGAGGAGGACGGAAGACTATGGCAGAGCAGGAGCGGAAGCAACGGCGGGAGGAGCGCCCGCCCGCCGAGGAGGCGCCGAAGCCGGCGCCCAAGGCGGCCGAGAAGGGCAAAAAGCTCAAGGAAGACATCGACAAGCTGGTGGACGAGATCGACAGCGTCCTGGAAGAGAACGCCGAAGAGTTCATGAAGAGCTACGTCCAGCGCGGCGGCGAATAGGTCCCCCGAGGGTCCCGCCGCGCGGCGCAGGGGAGCGCCATGCCCATCTACGAGTACGCCTGTCAGTCGTGCGAGCACGAGTTCGAGATGCTGGTGCCATCCCACCGGACCGTGGTGGCGTGCCCCAAGTGCCGCAGCGGAAAGGTGGAGAAGCTCTTCTCCGCCTTCGCGATGCGATCGCCGGGCGGGGGCCCAGGGGCCCCTGCGGCCGCCGCCGGGGGCGGCGGCGGGTGCTGCGGCGGCGGGTGAGGGACCTGTTGAAGCGCTCCCGGAGGTTCCGGGACATACGGGGTACAGGCCGGGCGCTGAGGCCCGGCCTTTTTTCTTGAGGCCCTGATCCGGCATGGCCACCCTGCTGAAGCGGTTCCTGGTCGGAAGGCCCCTCCCCACGGCCGCGCTGCCGCACCAGCGGCTGGGCATCCCCGCCGCGCTGGCCGTGTTTTCGGCGGACGGGCTCTCCTCCGTGGCGTACGCCACCGAGGAGATCCTGTTGGTCCTGATGGCCGGCGGCGCCGCGGCCGCCGTCCTCTCGCTGCCGGTGGGCCTGGCCATCGTCGCCCTGGTCTTCATCGTGGCCGCGTCATACTCCCAGACCATCCACGCCTATCCGGGCGGGGGCGGCAGCTACATCGTCTCCAAGGAGAACCTGGGCGTGCCGGCGGGCCTGGTGGCCGGGGCGGCCCTGCTCATCGATTACGTGCTCACGGTGGCGGTGAGCGCCGCGGCCGGCGTGGCCGCCATCACCTCGGCCATCCCCTGGCTGCGGGGGCACGAGATGGGGCTGGCCCTGATCGCCGTGTGGCTGATCGCCATCGTGAACCTGCGGGGCGTGCGCGAGTCGGGCGCCGTCTTCTCCGTGCCCACCTACGGCTTCATCGGGGCCATCTTCCTGCTGCTCGCCGTGGGGCTGGTGCGGGTGTTCCAGGGCGACTGGCACCCGCCCGTAAACCCCCTGGCCGGGTTCGGCGTGGGCACGGATCTGGGGAAGCTGGTAGGCAGCGTGGGCATGTTCCAGATCCTCCGCGCCTTCTCGGGCGGGTGCACCGCCCTCACCGGCATCGAGGCCGTCTCCAACGGCGTGCAGGCGTTCCGGCCCCCCGAGGCCGACAACGCGGCGAGGACCATGCGCTTGGAGCGGACGCTCCTGTACACCATGTTCGCCGGCATCACGCTGCTGGCCTTCGGCTTCGAGGCGTGGCCCAAAGAAGACGAGACGGTGCTCAGCCAGGTGGCCCGCGAGGTGTTCGGCGGCGGGCCCTTCTACTACGCCGTGCAGGCCACCACGGCGATGATCCTGCTGCTGGCCGCCAATACCGCGTACGCGGACTTCCCGCGGCTCTCCTCCTTCCTGGCGCGGGACCGGTTCATGCCGCGGCAGTTCGCCAACCAAGGGGACCGGCTGGTCTTCTCCAACGGGGTCCTGGTGCTGGTCAGCCTGTCGTCCCTGCTCCTCATCGTCTTTCACGGGAAGACGCACCTCCTGATCCCCCTCTACGCCGTCGGGGTGTTCCTGGCGTTCACCCTGTCGCAGACCGGGATGGTGGTGCATTGGGTCCGTCTGCGGGGCGACGGGTGGACGCACCGCGCCTTGCTGAACGGTGTGGGTGCCTGCCTCACCGCCGTGGCCCTCGTCGTCATCGCCGCGACGAAGTTCACCCAGGGGGCATGGATCGTGGTGCTCCTGATCCCCGCCGGGGTGCTGGTCTTCCGGAGGGTCCACCGCCATTACGAGGAGACCAGCGGGGCGATGCAGTTGCGGCAGTTCGCGCTGCCGGAACGGGTGACGCAGCGGGTGGTGGTCCTGGTGGGCGGGATCGACCGCGGGACCGTCAACGCCTTGATCTACGCCCGGTCCTTCGGGGCCGAGGTGGGGGCCGTCCACGTCGCCGTGGATGCAAAGGCGGCGGAGGCCCTGCAGGCGCGGTGGGCGCTCTGGGCAGGCGACTTCCCCCTGACGGTCCTGGAGTCCCCCTTCCGGTCCCTCATCCAGCCGCTGCGGGAGTATATCGACGACCTGCAGCAGAAGACCGGGGCGGACTACATCACCCTGGTGATCCCCGAATTCGTCCCCGGCCACTGGTGGCACCACCTGCTGCACAACCAGAGCGCCCTCCTCATCAAGGCCGCCTTCCTCTTCCGCAAGGGCACCGTGGTCCTGAACGTGCCGTACCACGTGGAGCGGTAGAGGGCCCTGGCCGCATGCCGGGGGCTACGGCGGACGTGGTGATCGTGGGCGGCGGGGTCATGGGATCCTCCGTGGCCTACCACCTGCTGGCGGGCGGGTTCCGCGGCCGCGTGCTGGTGGCGGAGCGCGACCTGGCCTACCGGCAGGCCTCCAGCGCCCTCAGCGTGGGCGGCATCCGCCAGCAGTTCGGGGCCGAGATCAACGTCCGCATCGCCCGCCATGCCGTGGAGTTCTACGAGCGCTTCGCCGACCTCATGGCCGTGGGCGACGAGCGGCCCGACATCGCGTTCCGCCGGCGCGGCTACCTGTTCCTGGCGGATGCGGCGGCCTGGCCGGGCCTGCGGGCCCGGGCCGGGCGGCAGCGGGCCTGGGGCGCGGAGGTGCAGGTGCTGGAGGGGAGGGAGATCCTCGGGCTGGTTCCGGACCTCAACCTGGAGGGAGTCGTGGGCGCCACGTTCGGCCCCCGCGACGGCTGGGTGGACCCCTCCGGGGTGATGCAGGGCCTCGCCCGCAAGGCCCGGGCGCTGGGGGCGAGCTACGTGGAGGACGAGGTGGTGGGGATCGCCGCGGCGGGCGGGCGCGTGGGCGGCGTCACCCTGCGCGGCGTGGGAAGGGTGGGGGCCGGCGCCGTGGTGAACGCCGCCGGCGCGTGGGCGGGGCGCATGGCGGGGCTGGCCGGCGTGGACCTGCCCGTGGGCCCCGTCCGGCGGCAGGTGTACGTGGGCAGGCCGGCGCGCCGCCTGGGCTACGAACTGCCGCTGGTGGTCGCCCAGGACGGGCTCTACTTCCGGTCCGAGGCGGGCGGGCGGATCCTCTGCGGCAAGTCCTTCGACTCCGACCCCCATGAGTTCGACTTCTCCTGGCAGCGCGACGTGTTCGAGAAGGCGCTCTGGCGGCCGCTGGCGCACCGCTTCCCTCCCTGCGAGCAGTTCCGCCTGGAGCGTGGGTGGGCGGGGCTGTACGACGAAAACCCCCTGGACCACAACGGCCTCATCGGCGTCCATCCGGACCTGGAGGGCTTCTACTGTATCAACGGCTTCTCGGGCCATGGCTTCCAGCAGGCGCCCGCGGCGGGCCGGGGCATCGCCGAGCTGCTGCTCCACGGCCGCTACACCACCCTGGACCTCACGCCCCTGCGCCCGTCGCGCTTCCGCGAGGGCAGGCCCATCCTCGAGGAGGCCATCGTCTGATGTCCGCTGGGCCGGGACCGGGGGGGAGGTGGCCCGCCCGTCAGGAGGACGGGGCGGGCAGAGACCCGGAAGGTTCGAAGGAAGTATCGATGGGCGCACGGCGTGACCTCCCTCGCGGCGGAGGGCGCTCCAGGCCGGGCCGGGGGTCCTGAGATGAATCCCGTGCCGCACCCGAGGGTTGCGTATTTCTCCATGGAGTACGGCCTGCACGAGGAGTTCCACTCGTACGCCGGGGGCCTCGGCATCCTCGCCGGGGACTTCATGAAATCGTCCGGCGACCTGGGGCTCCCGGTGGTGGGCATCGGGCTCCGCTGGGCACAGGGCTACACCATCCAGCGCATCGGCCCGGACGGTTACCCGGTGGACGAATGGCGGGACCACCATTCCGACGTCCTGGAGGATACGGGTGCGCGCGTGCGCGTCCGCGTGGGCCCCCGCGAGGTCGAGTGCGCCGTCTGGCGCGTGGCGCGTTACCCCATCGCCCCGCTGTACCTCCTGGAGCCGGTGGACGCGCGCGACCGCTGGATCACCCGCCGCCTCTACGACACGGGCCCGGACTGCCGTATCGCCCAGGAGATGCTCCTGGGCATCGGCGGCGTCCGGGCGCTGCGGGCGCTCCGCCTGCCCGTGGACACCTATCACTTCAACGAGGGCCACGCCGTCTTCGCCGGCCTCGAGCTGATCGCAGACCGGATGGAGGCCGGCGCCGAGTTCGAGGATGCGTGGCGCGCCGTGCGCCGGCAGATCGTCTTCACCACCCACACCCCCGTGCCGGCCGGGAACGAGGTGCATCCGCTGGAGGACCTGCGGCGGCTGGGGGCCACCTGCGACCTGGTGGCCAGCGAGATGCGCGCCATCGGCGGCGACCCCTTCAACATGACCGTGGCGGGCCTCCGCCTGGCGCGGGCGGCCAACGCGGTGTCGCAGCTGCATGGCGAGACGGCGCGCGCCATGTGGGCCCACGTGGCGGGCGCCGCGCCCATCACCTCCATCACCAACGGGGTGCACGTGGGCACGTGGCAGGATCCGCGCATCCCGCCCGCCCTCGCCACCGACGGGGCCCTCCTGGCGGCGCATCGCGCCCTGAAGGCGGACCTCCTGGCGGCGGTGGAGGCCCTCACGGGGATCCGCCTCCGGGGCGACATCCTCACCATCGGTTTCGCCCGGCGGGCCGCCACGTACAAGCGGCCCGACCTGGTGCTCCGGGACCCCGATCGGCTGGCGCGGCTGCTACGGGGGGGGCGCGTCCAGCTCGTCTTCTCGGGCAAGGCCCATCCCGCCGACGACACCGGCAAGGCCATCATCGCCCACCTGGTCGGCACCATCCGGCGGTGGCCCGAGTCCATCGTCTTCCTGGAGAACTACGACATGGGGCTGGGGCGGCTGCTGACGCGGGGGTGCGACGTGTGGCTCAACAGCCCGCGGCGGCCCCTGGAGGCCAGCGGCACCTCCGGCATGAAGGCGGCCATGAACGGCGTGCTGAACCTTTCCGTGCTGGACGGGTGGTGGCCCGAGGGGTGCGAGCACGGCGTGACCGGCTGGGCCATCGGCAACGGCGCGGACGCCGCGGAACCCGAGGCGGACCGCCGCGACCGCGACGCCCTCTTCGATACCCTCGAGCGGGCCGTGCTCCCCGCCTACGCGGACCCGCCCCGCTGGGCCCGCATGATGCGCGCCTCGGTCCGCATGGGCGCGGAGCGCTTCTCGGCCGAACGGATGGTCCGGGAGTACTTCGCGGCGCTGTACGCGCAGGGCTAGGAGCGGATGTCCCTATGGGCGACGCTGAGGGGAGCCTTCGTTCTAACCGTGTTCCTCATTGCTACTCTGACCTGGGCACAGGAATTCTCTATCGAGCAAAGCTGCTCCAGCATGGCCCGCATTCTTGCTAACGAGAAAGTCTGCGACATGCAGCCTGTCCGGCTGGAAGGGAAGGTGCTTCAATTCGAGCATCGGACCTCAAAGCAGGGCAACCCATACACCGAATTCGTTCTGGCCGATAGTCAGAACAGGCTTGCCTTCTTCAGTTATGATCATCTCCCCCTCGAGGCAGGAATGTGCGTCCAGGTAGAGGGGGTTTACCATTGGCAGAGAAAGCTCGATTCGAGATCAAAGAGCGAAGTAGTTGTGGGGAAAAAAGCCGAGGCCATTGCGAAGGTG
>Ga0187766_10000515_pt1 | contig 21384 bp, 20 predicted proteins | sample 0216_QUI02_MP05__4_FD_132971 | JGI IMG/M metagenome (GOLD analysis project Ga0187766, IMG submission 132971) | Tropical peat soil microbial communities from peatlands in Department of Meta, Colombia - 0216_QUI02_MP05_20_MG | ecosystem: Environmental > Terrestrial > Soil > Wetlands > Peat ... | reverse complement strand
TGGCTGCTGTCGGACGGCGCGGACCTCAGGTGGGTGCAGCAGCAGCTCGGGCACGCGACGATCGCCCAGACCGCCGACACCTACGGCCACGTTCAGCCCGACCGCCACGAGAGCGCCGTGAACGCGCTCGATCAGTACCTGCTGTAGACGTCAGATCCCGCACGCCAGCCGCGCGCCCCGAAGGCCCCGTAGCCCTTACTAGGGGGACCGCCAGCCGCGACTACAATCGGCGGGGCGCACCTTCCCGTTCAGAACGCAAACTGGCCGGCGGGAGCCAGTAGCCACCCCCGACCGGCCGTTGGTCTCGCACCCAAACGCAACCCGACGCAACCACTGGCGCCGTCCGTCGTCTAAGTACGTGTCGCTTTAGATGGTGGAGGGTAAGGGATTCGAACCCTCGACCTCGGCGTTGCGAACGCCGCGCTCTCCCAACTGAGCTAACCCCCCGTCAGAGCCGCTTCATTGTACTCGGGCGGCCACGCGGCAACAAGCCGCCCGAGAGCCCGACCTCTCAGGTCTTGGGGGTCTGCGTTCCAGAGGCCTCGCTGAAGGCCCGCAGCAGCGGGGCGAAAAGGTCGAGCGGCAGCGGGAAGAAGGTCGTGGTGTTGCGCTCGGAGGCGACCTCTCGCATGGTCTGCAGATACCGGAGCTGCACCGCGACCGGGAAGCGCGTGAGCACTTCGGCGGCGTCGGCGAGCTTGGCCGCGGCCTGGAACTCCCCCTCCGCGTTGATGACCTTGGCCCGCCGCTCGCGCTCGGCCTCGGCCTGCTTGGACATGGCGCGCTGCAGATCCTGCGGCAGATCCACGTTCTTCACCTCGACCGCCGCGACCTTCACGCCCCACGGATTGGTGTGCTGGTCGATGATCCGGGTCAGCTCTTCGTTGATCTTCTCGCGCCCGGCCAGGAGGTCGTCCATCTCCTGCTGCCCGAGCACGCTCCGCAGCGTCGTCTGGGCCATCTGCGACGTGGCGTAGAGGTAGTCCTCGACGCTGATCACCGCCTTGCCCGCGTCCAGCACGCGGAAGAAGATCACCGCGTTGACCTTGACCGAGACGTTGTCCCGGGTGATGACGTCCTGCGGGGGGACGTCCATGGTGATCGTGCGCAGGCTCACCTTCACCATCTTGTCGATGAAGGGGATCAGCAGCACGAGCCCCGGCCCCGATCCGTCGCCCCCCGGATTGAAGATCGCGCTCGTGCGGCGGCCGAAGCGGAAGATGACGCCGCGTTCGTACTCGCGCAGGATCCGGAACGAGGAGAAGAAGATGTATAGCAGGATCAGCACGACCGGGATGATCCCGAACAGGAGCTGCAAGCCGTCCATGGAGCCGCCTCCTCCCGAGCCTAGGGGCGCTGCGCCGACCGGGTGACCTTGAGCGTGAGCCCGTCGATGGCGGTGACCTGGACCGTCTCGCCGGCCTCGACGGTTGCCTCCGGGCTCACCGCCCGCCAGAGCTCACCGTCGATGAGCACCTGCCCTTCCGGCTTGATCGCGGTGCGGGCCACGCCGAGTCGACCCACCATCGCCGCGGAGCCGGTCACCGAGGGCCGGTAGAGCGCGCGCACGCCGAACGACACCGCGACGAAGACGAGCCCGGCGGTGGTGCCGACGGTGGGCAGGATCACGAACCACGAGAGCCGGATCCCGGTCTCGGGCGCGTCGTAGAGCATGAGCGAACCGATCAGCATCGCGACGAGCCCGCCCACCGCGAGCACGCCGTGGCTCACCACCTTGATCTCGGCGATCAGCAGCACCACGCCGAAGAGGATCAGCAGGAGTCCGGCCCAGTTGACCGGCAGGCTCTGGAAGGCGAAGAAGGCCAGGATCAGGCAGATCCCACCGATCACGCCGGGCAGGACCGATCCGGGATTCGACAGTTCGAAGAAGATGCCGAGCATACCGCCCATCATCAGCAGATAGGCCACGTTGGGGTCGGAGATCAGCGCGAGGAATCGGTCGCGGAAGCGAACCTCGATGACCGCGACCTGGGCGTCCCGGGTGGCGAGCGTGACCGATCCGCGCGAGGTCTTCACGGTGCGCCCGTCCAGCTTGGTCAGGAGATCGGGCACGCTGTCGGCGACCAGATCCACCACGTGGAGCTTGACCGCCTCGCGCTCGGTGGCGGATACGGAGGAGCGCACCGCCTTCTCCGCCCACTCCGCGTTGCGTCCCCGCTCGGCCGCGATCGTGCGGGCGAAGGCCGCCGCGTCGTTCTCGACCTTCTTCGTCATCTCCTTGTCCATCGTGCCGCCGACCGATACCGGGTGCGCGGCCCCGATATTGGTGGCCGGCGCCATCGCGGCCACGTGCGCGGCCATCGTGATGAACACGCCGGCGGAGGCGGCGCGCGCGCCGGTCGGGGCCACGTAGACGATGATCGGGATCGGCGAGCCGAGGATGCTCTGCACCATCGAGCGCATCGAGCGCTCGAGCCCGCCGGGCGTGTTGAGGCGCACGAGCAGGGCCTGAGCCCCCTCGCCCTGGGCCCGGTCGATGGCCATCGTCAGGAGCCGCACCGTGACCGGGGTGATCGCCGAGTCCATGTCGATCTGGGCGACCGGCGCGGCCGCGGAGGCCCGGCCCGGCCCCAGGATCGCGGCGACGGCGAGCAGGCACGGCAGGACGACACGGAGACCACGGAGAGGCCGACGCGCGGTCGATCTCACGGCGGCATCTTAACACGCGGGTTCCGACACGGAGCGCGCCCCCGGCGACGCGGGAGCCGCTATCGGCCGAGCGCGATGACCGAGAGCAGCTCGAAGAGCAGGTTGGCCGCGAGCACGCCGGTGATGGCGCCGGGCCCGTCGTAGGGCGGCGAGACCTCCACGATATCACCCCCCGCCAGGTCGAGGCCACGCAGCCCGCGCACGAGGCCGAGCGCCTCGTAGGAGGTGAGGCCGCCGGCTTCCGGGGTGCCGGTCCCGGGCGCATAGGCCGGGTCAGCGGCGTCCACGTCGAAGGAGCAGTACACGGGCCCGCCGGCCAGGCGCCGCAGCCGCTCGACCGCCCGGGCGACCCCGCCCTCCTTGACGTCCTCGATGCGGATCACCTCGAAGCCGTGCTCGCGGTGGAAGTCGAAGTCCTCCGGACCGTAGAGCGGCCCGCGGATGCCCACCTGGATGGAGCGGCTGCCGTCGATCAGCCCCTCCTCGATGGCTCGCCGGAACGTGCTGCCGTGGTAGTAGGGCAGCCCGAAGTACCGATCCCAGGTGTCGGGATGCGCGTCGAAGTGCACGAGGCCAACCCGGCCGTGCCGGCGCGCGAGGGCGCGCAGCACCGCGAGAGTGACGGTGTGGTCGCCGCCCACGCAGAGCGGCACCGCGCGCGCCGCCACCACCGGCGCGAGCGTCCGCTCGATCGCCGCGAACGTACCCTCGATCGACACCGGCACCACGTCCACGTCACCACAGTCGGCCACGCGGAGCCGCTCGAAGGGATGCACGCGCAGGGCCGAGTTCCACGGCCGGATGAGCGAGGACTGTTCCCGCACGTGGCGCGGGCCCATCCGAGCGCCCGATCGATAGGAGCAGCCCCCGTCGAACGGGATGCCGCACAGGGCCACGTCGAGGCCGACCGGCGAGGTCAGGTACGGCAAGCGCATGAAGGTCGCGGGCTGGGCGAATCGCGGCGAGGCGAACCCGTCGCGCGGCCTGGGGTGCTCGCCGGGGGCGTCGGTCACGGCCGGAGCCGGGTGGCCGTCTACAGTTCGGCGCGGAGCCTGGCCACCGCGTCGGCCAGCCGCGCCACCTCCTCGGCCACGTTGTGGACCGAGAAGCTCGCCCGCATCGTGCCCGCGATGCCGAGCCGCTTCATGAGTGGCTGCGCGCAGTGATGGCCCGCCCGCACCGCGATGCCGCGCTGGTCGAGCAGCGCCGCGCCGTCGTGCGGGTGGATGCCGTCGACGTTGAAGGCCACCACCGCGCCCTTCATCTCGGGATTGCGCGGGCCGTAGAGCGTCACCCCCGGGATGCGGGCCAGCGCCTCCATGGTCGCCGCGGTCAGGGCCTGCTCGTGCGCGCTCACCTGGCTCATGCCGAGCTTGCCGAGGTACTCGACGGCGGCGTGCAGGCCGACCGCCTCGGCGATCGGCGGCGTCCCCGGCTCGAAGCGCCACGGCAGGTCGTTCCACTGGGCGTGGTCGATCCAGACCTCCTTGATCATCTCGCCACCTCCCCACGCGGGCTCGAGCCGGTCGAGCACCTCGCGACGGCCGTAGAGCACGCCGATGCCGGTGGGGCCGAGCATCTTGTGCCCGGAGAAGGCGAAGAAGTCGACCCCGAGCGAGGCCACGTCGAGCGGCAGGTGCGGCACCGACTGGGCGCCGTCGACCAGGACCACCGCGCCGACCCGGTGCGCCTGCTCCGCCATCCGCGCCACCGGGTTGATGGTGCCGAGCACGTTCGAGACGTGCGCCACCGCCACCACGCGCGTCCGCGGGGACAAGAGGCTCTGGTACGCGTCGAGGTCGAGATAGCCCTCTCCCACCACCGGGACCGCGCGGAGCACCGCCCCGTGATCGCGGCAGGCCATCTGCCACGGGATCAGGTTCGAGTGGTGCTCCATCTCGGTGACGATGATCTCGTCGCCGGGCGCGAGCGTCCGACCGACCGCCTGCGCGACGAGGTTGATGGCCTCGGTGGTCCCCCGGGTGAACACGATCTCCTCGCGGGAGCGGGCCCCGATGAAGGCGCGGACCGCGTCGCGCGCGGCTTCGTATTGCTCGGTGGCCTCCTCGCCCAGGGTGTGGATCGATCGGTGGACGTTGGCGTGGCTGGTCTCGTAGTAGCGCTGGATCGCCTCGATCACCTGGACCGGCTTCTGGCTGGAGGCCGCGGAGTCCAGGTAGGCGAGCGGGTGGCCGTTGACCACGCGAGCCAGGATCGGGAAGTCTCGTCGCGTCCGCTCGCCCATGTTCATCGCGTCACCTCCCGACCGTCCAGCGCGCACTGCAGCACGGTGAGCGGCAGCGCCACGCACTTCATCCGCGATGGCCGGACGTCGGCGTCGAGGCGTTCGAGCAGGCTCGCGGGCGTCAGCTCACGCGCGTGCGCCGCCGGCTGGCCTTCCATCAGCTCGAGCAGCACGTCGGCGGAGGCCGCGGAGATCGCGCAGCAGTCGCCGCTCCACCGCGCCTCCATCACGCGCCCGTCGGCCAGGCGCGCCTGCATCCGTACCCGATCGCCGCAGAGCGGGTTCACGTCCTCGCCGGCCACGTCGGGCCGCTCGAGGCTGCCGTGGAAGCGCGGCCGCCGGAAGCGGTCGCGGATGACGTTGCTGTAGAGCGCCATGTCACTCCGCCAGCTCGCCCCGCACCCCGCTCTTGCGATACGGCGGGAAGCGGTACGCGCTGTCCCGCGAGAGCAACCCACCGTGTCCCAGGGCCGCGATCTCGGGGGCCCCCGCCGGCTCGCCGGCCAGGATGCGGGGCAGCACCAGGTCGAACGTCGTCGCCTGCGAGAACATGCCGCACGCGGGCATGCCCAGCACCGGATGGCCGCGCACCTCCGCGATCCAGAGCAGGCTGCCCGGATGCGCGGGAGCGCCGTGGCGGACCATGCGGCCGCCGAGCTTCTCGAGCCCCGCGAACATCGGATCGAGCGGATCGAGCGATCCAGCACCCGCCGCGACCAGGATCTGCGCGCCGGCCGCGATGAGGCCCTCCATCTCGGCGGCCATCGCCGCCGCGTCACCGGCCGCGTACCGCACCGGCAAGAGGCGCGAGCCGAACCAGTCCACCTTCTCGGTGAGCGAGGACTCGAAGCGCTGGCGCTGCGGCGGGGCCAGGCTCTCGCGGCTCAGCGCGCCGAGCACCCGAGGCTCGAACCCCTTCACCGAGACGAGGCCGCCCGCACTCCACGCGCGCGTCTCCGCCTCCTTGACGAGCGGCTCGGGAATGGCCAGCGGGGTGATCTTGGCGCGCGCCACCACCTCGCCCGCCTCCACCGGCTGCTGGTCGTAGAGGGTGAAGACCGACATCCCCTCCAGGCCGTTCACCGCGTCCAGCTCGACCACGTTCACCCGCACCAGCCCCCGGCGTCGGCCGGTCAGGGTCCACTGCCCGCCGGTGTAGCCCTTCACCTCCACGTTGGGCCCGCACGCCGCCGTGGCCAGCCGCGAGCCCGCGGGTTCCTCGTGCACGTCGCCCGCCTCCAGCTCCAGCAGGTGCACCTCCGGCCAGCGCAGGGCGAGCAGCCGCGCCGCCGCGGCCGCGTCCAGGGTCTGGCCCTTGCTGATGGCCACGCGCCCCGCCTCGTCGCGCACGTCGTGACAGGCGATGCGTCCCTCGAGCTGGGCGACGGTCGCGGCTCCGGGCTTGATCGCGATGGCTCTCATGGCGTCACTTGAGCCCCCGGCGGACCTTCTCGGAGATCGGCATGCCGCTGGCGTTGCGCTGCACGGCCAGGGCCTCGGCCAGGATGCTGAGCGCGATCTCGGCCGCCGACTGCGCGCCCAGGTCGAGCCCGATCGGCACCCGCACGCGCTCGAGCAGCTCCTCGCTGACCCCGTCCTCGCGTAGGAGGTTCAGGATCGCGGCGCCCCGTCGCGTGCTCCCGAGGAGCCCGATGTAGCCGACCGGGGTCGTGAGCGCGTGCCGCAGCACCGGCAGGTCGTACTTGTAGTCGTGGGCGACCAGCACGAGCGCGGTGCTCGCGATCAGGGGCACCTGCGCAACCAGCTCCGAGGGCACGCCGATCCGCAGGTCGTCGACGTCCGGGAAGCGCTCGCGGGTCGCGAAGCGCGGCCGCCCGTCGATCACGATCGTGCGATAACCGAGCTGCTTGGCCAGCGTGGTCAGCGGCATCGCCACGTGGCTGGCGCCGACCACGAGCAGGGTCGAGGGCGGCGCGAAGACTTCCATGAAGGCGCGCACGCCCTCGAGGAGCAGGGTGCGCGACTTCCCGGCCGCGATCGCCAGGCGCGCCTCGCCCGCGAAGCGGTCGTCCAGAAAGCTCTCGCCGAGGGTCCCTTCCCGCGTTCCCTCATCCAGCACGAGCAGCTTGGCGCCGTCGTGGGGCGGGTCGAGCCGGGTGACGATGGCGGCCCGGCCGCCCGCTTCCGCGTGCGCGCGCGCTCCCTCGTAGAAGGCCAGCGTGGCGTCGTCCGCGCGATCGAGCCGCAACGGCTCGAGGAAGACTTCGATGGTGCCGCCGCAGGTCAGCCCGATCTCCCACGCCTCCTCGTCGCCCAGGTTCAGCTCGAGGAGCCGCGGCGCGTTCGTGCCGAGGACGTCCGCCGACTCCTCGATGACCTGCGCGTCCACGCAGCCGCCGATGGTGACGGAGCCGAGCACCCGCCCGCCCTCGCCCACCAGCATCTTCGCGCCTTCCTTGCGGGGCGTGGTGCCCCGGGTGTTGACGAGGGTGGCCACCGCCACCTTGGACTCGTTCCGCTTGAGCTGGTTCAGATCGTCGATGAGCTCGCTCATGGTCTCGCCTCTATCTCAGATTGAGATGGCCGGCCAGGTCCCGGAGGCTCGCCAGGTTGTGCGCCGCCGCGAAGTGGTCGACCAGCGGCAGGGCCGCGGCCATCCCACGGGTCAGTGGCTCGTAGGAGGGGTTGCCCAGCAGCGGGTTCAGCCAGATCACTCGCCCGGCCTTGCGCTTGAGGGTCAGCATCTCGTTCGCCAGCACGTCGGGCTCGCCGGTGTCCCAGCCGTCGGACAGCAGGATCACGATCGTGTGCCGGTCGAGCAGGTGACCCCACCGCGCGTTGAACTCCTGCAGCGACTCCCCGATGCGGGTGCCGCCCGAGAAGTCCCGGACCTCGGTCAGGCGGGCCAGGGCCTGTCGGTACGAGGCACCCTTAAGATGCTCAGTGACCCGGGTCAGTCGCGTGGAGAAGGTGAAGGTCTCCACCCGGCCGAAGACGTTCTGGAGCGCGTACAGGAACTGGAGGAGGAAGCGGCTGTAGAGATCCATCGATCCCGAGACGTCGCAGAGCAGCACCAGCCGGACTTTGCGCCGCCGGCGCTCTCTTCTCCGCAGCTCGATGATCTCGCCCTTCATGAGGTTGGCGCGGATGCTCCGCCGCATGTCGATCACGCCCCCGCGCCGGGTCGGGCGCCGGCGGCGGCTGATGCGGCGGGCCAGCCGTTTGGCGATCAAGATCGTGAGCCTGGCGACCTCGTCGAGATCCTCAACCGGGAAGGCAGAAAAGTCCTGATCCATGAGGATTTCTTTCTCGCTCACGCCCGGCACCTCGAGAGGCTCTCCGTCGTCTTCCCCTTCCTCCTCCCAGCCCTCGAGCGCCACCTGGACCTTCTTCTGGCTCGCCTCGGGCCCGCTCGGTCCGGCGTGCTCCTCCGGGATGGGCGGCGAGACCGGCGTGGTGAGCCCGTCGAGCCCCTGGCCCTCCTCGGCCTGGAAGCGCCAGAAGGCCTCGAAGCAGCGGTCGAAGATCGGGAACTCCTCGTGGCGCGCCACCAGCGTGGTGCGCAGCGCGAGGTAGACGTCCTGCCGGTCGAGCAGGTCGACCGCGTTCAGCGCGCGGACCCCGTCCATCAGCTCACCCACGGTCAGCGGCATCCCCGCAGCCCGCAGCATCTGGCCGAACCGGAGGACGGCCGTGGAGAGATCGCGCGTCGCCGCCACGACTACCCCTCGGCGGTGACGAAGCGCTTGAGCCCGCTCGCGGTCAGCTCGCGCTTGAAGCGCTTGACGTCGTCGGCGTCCTTCAGCACGCAGCCGAGCGTCTCGAGCACCAGCTCCTCGTCCAGGTGATCGGCGTGCAGCGACGCCAGCGCCTGCGCCCAGTCGAGCGTCTCCGCCACGCCCGGCACCTTCGAGAGGCGGATGGCGCGCAAGCTCTCCATGAAGCGGGAGATCTGGCGGGCCAGGGCCTGGTTCACGCCCGGGACCTTGCGAGTGACGATGCGGACCTCCTTGTCGAAGCCGGGGAAGTCCACCCAGAGGTAGAGGCAGCGCCGCCGCAGGGCGTCGGACAGCTCGCGGACCCGGTTCGAGGTCAGGATCACGTAGGGTGGGTGCGAGGCCTTGATGGTGCCGATCTCGGGGATCGTCACCTGGAACTCCGAGAGCACCTCGAGGAGGAAGGCCTCGAACTCCTCGTCGGCCCGGTCGACCTCGTCGATCAGCAGCACCGGGGGCCGGCCGTCCTGGCTGATCGCCTGCAGCAGCGGCCGGCGGATCAGGAACGGCTCCGAGAAGATCGTGGCTTCCTTCTCGCGGAGGGTATGGGTCGTGCTCTCCTCCAGCTTGATGTGCAGGAGCTGCTTGGGGTAGTTCCACTCGTAGAGCGACTGGGCGGCGTCCAGCCCCTCGTAGCACTGCAGGCGGATGAGGTTCGCCGGAAGCATCCGCGCCATCACCTTGGCGATCTCGGTCTTACCCACTCCCGCGTGCCCCTCGATGAGCAGCGGCTTCTTGAGCGTCATGGCGAGGTGCACCGACGTCGCGATGGCGGGATCCGTCACGTAATCCGCCGCTTCCATCATCTGCTGGATCTTCTCGATCTCGGCTCTCATGGTCCTCTCAGTCTACACCGCGTGATGGGGCTACCCGGGCTGGTTGCCGGCCCGCAGCCTCGCCCGGATCTTCTCATAGTCGGCGGGAGTGTCGACGTCCGGCGGCATCGGCAGGTCCAGCTCGACCCACTCGACCCGCGCCGGGTCCTTCGCGATGACGGGACGCGCTCCCTGGTCGCCCTGGAGGCGCAGCAGCTCGTCGAAGATCTCACGCTTGAACACCACCGGATTGCCCTGCCCGTCGCGGTAGCGGGGCGCGATGATGGGGCGACTGCTCGTCCAGCGCGCGGCGAGCAGCGCCGGGACGATCGACGGGTCCAGCGCGGGCTGGTCGCCGAGCGCGATCAGCACGGTGTCGACCGGTGCGGGCAGCGCCGCGATGCCCGCGCGCACCGAGCCCGCCTGCCCTTCCTCCGGCGCCGGATTCACCACGATCTGCACGTCGAGGCCGGTCAGCGCCGCCTGGATCGGGGCCGAATCCGGGCCCGTCACGACCCAGACCGAGTCGACGCCACCGGAGAACACGCTCTCCACCGCGTGCCGGACGATGGCGTGCCCGGCCACGGGCAGCAGGAGCTTGGCGCGACCCATCCGACGCGACAGGCCGGCCGCCAGCACGACCGCACCGATCACGCGATCACGCGACCGCCCGGACAAACGGAAAGCCCCGCGGGATGCTCTTCGCGGGGCTCTCCGGACGCGCGTCGGCCCACCGGGACGCGGCTATTTCACGGCCCCGGCGGCCGCCTCCATCGCCCGCTTGGCGAACACCCGGACGAGGTGGCTCTTGTACTCGACCGAGCCCTGCAGGTCGGCCTGAACGTCCACGCCCTCGGCGGCCTTCTCGGCTGCCGCCTGGATGGACGCGGCGTCGGCGGCCTTACCGGTGATGGCCGCCTCCACACCCTTGGCGCGCACCGCCTTGGTGCCGGCGCCGGTCACCGCGACGCTCGCCTTGCCGACCTTGCCCCCGTCCACGCTCAGCACCGCGGCGACGCCCACCACCGCGAAGCGCGAGGCCGGATGCGGGAACTTCATGTACGCGGCGCCCGTCCGCGGTGCCAGGGCCGGCACGCGCACTTCCACCAGGATCTCGTCGGGCGAGAGCGCGGTGGTCAGCAGGCCCTTGAAGAAGTCGTCGGCCTTGATCGTGCGCTTGCCCTTGGGCCCCTCCGCCACCATCTCGGCACCCAGGGCGATGATGGCCGCCGGGTAGTCGGCGGCCGGATCCGCGTGCGCGAGGCTGCCGCCGATCGTGCCCATGTTGCGCACCATCGGATCACCGATCTGCCCGGCCACCGCCGCGAGCATCGGCCACTTCGCCTTCACCACGGGGGAGGACTCCACCTGGTGGTGGGTCGTCATCGCGCCGATGACGAGCGTGCCGCCTTCCTCCTTGATCCCCTTGAGCCCGGAGATCTTCGCCAGGTCCACCAGGTGCTTCGGCTGGGCCAGGCGCAGCTTCATCGCGGGCAGCAGGCTGTGGCCGCCCGCCAGCAGCTTGGCGTCGTCCTTGTGACGCCCGAGCAGGTCCAGCGCCTCTCTCACCGTGCCGGGGGTGTGGTACTCGAACTGGGCTGGGTACATGTCGGCGTCTCCCTCACTTCCTGGATTTGGCGGCCTGAGCGGTCTTCCAGACGCGCTCCGGCGTCAGCGGCATCGTGTCGATGTGGTCCACGCCGAGCCCCGACAGCGCGTCGACGACCGCGTTGACCACGGCCGGCGTCGAGGCGATCGTGCCGGTCTCCCCCGCCCCCTTCACGCCGAGCGGGTTCACCGGCGTCGGGGTCTCGGTGCGATCGGTCTCGTAGAACGGCAGCATGTCTGCCTTGGGGAGCGTGTAGTCCATCATGCTGCCGCTCACCAGCTGCCCGGAGGACTCGTCGTAGACCGCGCCCTCCCAGAGCGCCTGCGCCACGCCCTGGGCGATGCCGCCGTGGACCATGCCGTCGACGATCATCGGGTTGATGACGTTGCCGACGTCGTCCACCGCGAGGTAGCGCAGGATCGTGACGTGGCCGGTGTCCGGATCCACCTCGACCACGCAGGCGTGCGCCCCGAACGGAAAGCAGAAGTTGGCCGGGTCGTAGAAGCTCGTCTCCTCGAGCCCGGGCTCCACGCCCTCCGGGTAGTTGTGCGGAACGTACGCGGTCAGCGCGATCTGGCCGAACGGGATCGCCTTCTGCGGCGAGCCCTTCACCACGAACTGGCCGTTGACGTAGTCCATGTCCTTCGGGTTGGCCTCGAGCAGGTGCGCCGCGATCTTCTTGCCCTTCTCCTTGATCTTGTTCAGCGACATCACGATGGCGGTGCCGCCCACCGAGGCGGAGCGGCTGCCGTATGTGCCCATGCCGAACGGCACCCGCCCGGTGTCGCCATGGACGATCTCCACGTCGTCCATCGGGATGCCGAGGTGATCGGCGACCAGCTGGGCCATCGTGGTCTCGTGGCCCTGCCCGTGCGAGTGCGAGCCGGTGAACACGCTGACCTTGCCGGTCGGGTGCACCTGGACCTTGCCGGACTCCCAGAGGCCAGCCTGGGCGCCCAGCGAGCCGACCACCTTGGACGGCGCGATGCTGCACGCCTCGATGTAGGTCGAGAAGCCGATTCCCGTCAGCCGGCCCTTGGCCCGCGCCGCGGCCTGCTCGGTGCGGAACTTCCTGTAGTCGAGCATGGCCAGGAGCTTGTCGAAGGCCGCCCCGTAGTTGCCGCTGTCGTACTGGAGCGCGACCTTCGTCTGGTAGCCGTTGTCGAACTTGGGGATGAAGTTCTTCTTCCGGATGTCGGCCGGATCCATCTTGAGCGCGGCCGCGGCCGCGTCGACCATGCGCTCGAGCAGGTAGCAGGCCTCGGGCCGGCCGGCCCCGCGATAGGCGTCCACCGGCGTGGTGTTGCTGAAGACTCCGGTGACCTCCGCGTGGATCGCCCCGAACTCGTAGACCCCGTTGAGCAGCGTGCCGTAGAGATACGTCGGCACGGCGGGCGCGAACGTCGAGAGGTACGCGCCCAGGTTCGCCGTCGTCTTCACCCGCAGGCCCAGGAACTTGCCGTCGCGGGAGAGCGCCACCTCGGCGTCGGTCACGTGGTCGCGTCCGTGGGCGTCGGTCTGGAAGGCCTCGCGGCGCGAGGCGGTCCAGCGGATCGGCCGCTTGATCTGCCGGGTCGCCCACGTGCAGACCGTCTCCTCGTTGTAGAGGAAGATCTTGGAGCCGAAGCCGCCGCCCACGTCGGGCGCGATCACCCGCACCTTGTGCTCGGGGATGCCGAGCACGAACGCGGTCATGAGCAGCCGGTGGACGTGGGGGTTCTGGGACGTCACCCACAGGGTCCAGTCCCCGGTCGCATCGTCGTAGCGGGCCACGCAGGCGCGCGGCTCCATCGCGTTGGCCACCAGGCGCTGGTTGACGATCCGCTTCTTCACCGTGACCGCCGCCGACTTGAAGGCCGCGTCGGTCGCCGCCCCGTCGCCGATCTGCCAGTGGAACGCCACGTTGCCGGGCGCGACCTCGTGGATCTGGGGCGCGCCCTTCGCGGCCGCCTTCTCGGTGGCGGTCACCGAGGGCAGTACCTCCCAGTCCACGGCGACCAGGTCGGCCGCGTCGCTGGCCGCCGCCTGGCTCTCCGCGATGACAACAGCCACCGGGTCGCCCACGTAGCGGGCCGCGTCGGTGGCCAGCGGCATGTGCGCCGGGATCTTCAGCTCCGGCAGGAGCCAGCCGCAGGGCAGCGAGTTCACGCCCGTCATGTCCTTGCCGGTGAAGATCGCCACGACTCCCGGGGCCTTCGCCGCCTTGCTCGTGTCGATCCTGCGGATCTTGGCGTTAGCGTGCGGGCTGCGGACGAACGCGGCGTGGGTCAGGCCGGGCAGCTTCAGGTCGTCGGTGTAGTGGCCCTTGCCGGTGATGAAGCGGGGGTCCTCACGCCGCTTGATGCTCGAGCCGAGGAGCCGGGCGGTCGCCATGGTCCCCTCTCACTTCCCCGCCATCTTCTCGGCGGCGTACTGGATGGCCTTGACGATGTTGTGATAGCCCGTGCACCGGCACAGGTTGCCTTCGAGGTCGTGACGGATCTGGGCCTCGGTGGGCCGCGGGTTGCGCTGCAGCATCTGGTGCGCGGACATGATCATGCCCGGCGTGCAGAAGCCGCACTGGAGCCCATGCTTCTCCCAGAAGCCTTCCTGGATCGGGTGCAGCTTGCCGTCCTTGGCGAGCCCTTCGATGGTGAGGACCTGCGCGCCCTCGCACTGCACCGCGAGCAACGTGCACGCCTTCACCGCCATCCCGTTGACGTGGACGGTGCAGGCCCCGCACTGGCTCGTGTCGCATCCCACGTGGGTCCCGGTCAGGCCGGCCTGCTCCCGGATGTAGTGCACGAGCAGGAGCCGGGGCTCCACCTCGTGAGACTGGGGGGAACCGTTGATCGTCATCGACACGGTCTTTTTCACCGCGCTACCTCCTGAGTGAAGGGTCCGAGGCCGGGAAAGCGACCCCAAACGTATGCCCGGCCGGAAGCCCTGTCAAGGGGCCGCCGTCAGGGGGAAGAGGTCAGGAGCCTGCGTCCTTCGCTGCGTGCTTGCTCGAGGACTTCGCGGACGGGCAGCCCCTTGTCCCGCGCGATCCGGCGCACCTCCTCGAACTCCGGTGTCACCGTCACGACCCGGCCCTCGAGCCGGGAGACCTTGAAGGTCACCGATCCGTACGCGGTGTCCAGGCGCACCATCTCGCGATCGAGGCGCGTCCGCTGGTAGGCGGTCCAGCGCACGCCGATCGTGGGCGACTCCTCGAAGAGCAGCCGCGACAGGTCGGCCACGCGCCCGGGCTCGCAGAGCGCGGTCAGCACGATCCCGGGGCGGCTCCGCTTCATGATGACCGGCGTCAGCCAGACGTCCAGGGCCCCCGCCTCCAGCAGGCGCTCGACCAGCGGCTCGTAGAGCTGCGGGGACATGTCGTCCACCGTGGTCTCGACCTGCACGATGGTCTCGGTGGGCGCGGGCACCGAGGTCTCGCCCACGAAGAGGCGGAGCACGTTCGGGGTCTCGAGATCCATGGTGCCGGCGCCGTAGCCGACCGCGCTCACGCGCATCGCCGGCATCGACCCCGAGCCGGCGGCGAGCGTGGTCAGGATCGCCGCACCGGTGGGCGTGACCAGCTCGCGGCGGACCCCGGTATCGAGCGTGGGGAATCCCTTCAGCAGCTCCGCCGTCGCGGGGCCGGGCACCGGCATGCGCCCGTGCGGCCCGTCGACGAAGCCGCCGCCCACCGGCAGCGCGCCCACGTGGACGCCGTCGACACCCAGCAGGTGCAGGCCGAGACACGCGCCGGTCACGTCCACGATCGCGTCGACCGCGCCCACCTCGTGGAACTGCACGCGCTCGGGCGTGGTCCCGTGCACGCGGGCCTCCGCCTCCGCGAGCCGCCGGAAGATCCGCGCGGCGGAGTCGCGGACGACGGCGGCGAGACGGCTGTGCTCGAGGATGGCCAGGATCTCCGCGAGCCCCCGATGGCCGTGCGCGGGCGCGCGGTCGTCGAGGCGCACGTCCACCTTGGTGGCGCGGAAGCCCGCCTTCATCACCGCGCGGCGCTCGAGCCGGTAGCCGGCGACGCCGAGCCCGGCCAGCTCGCGCTCCAGCACCTCGAAGGGAGCGCCCGCGTCGACGAGCGCGCCCAGGATCATGTCGCCCGAGGCGCCGCTCGGGCAATCGAAGTAGGCCAGGCGCATCAGCGGACCTTGCTGGCGAGCTTGTTGATCTGGCTGGCCTGGGCGGCGGCCCCGTAGCCGTTGTCGATGTTGACCACCGTGATACCGGGCGCACAGGAGTTCAGCATGGCGAGCAGCGCGGCCACGCCCCCGAAGGAGGCGCCGTAGCCCACGCTGGTGGGGACGGCGATGATCGGGCGGTCCACGAGGCCGCCCAGCACGCTCGGCAGCGCGCCCTCCATCCCGGCCACCGCGATGATCGCGTTGGCCTCGTTGAGCCGGTCGAGGTGGGGCACCAGACGGTGGAGCCCGGCGACGCCGCAGTCGTAGAGGCGCTCGACGTGATTGCCCATCGCCTCCGCGGTCACCGCCGCCTCCTCCGCCGCCGGCAGATCGGCCGTGCCGGCGCTCACGACCACGATGAGGCCCACCGCCTCGCCCGGCGCCGGCTTGATCACCACCAGCCGGGCCAGGTCGTGGCTCCGGCACGGTAGCCCGCTCGCCAGCAGCGCGGCCACCACGTCGGGCGCCGCCCGGGTGGCGAGCACGTTGTCGTGGTGCTCGGCCAGCCGCCGCACGATCGCCACCACCTGGTCCGGAGTCTTGCCCGCGCAGAAGACGGCCTCGGGCACGCCGTGCCGGAGCGAGCGGTGCAGGTCCACGCGGGCGAAGCCCAGATCCTCCACGGGCAGCGTCCGCAGGCGATGGAATGCCTGCTCAGGCGTGATCGCCCCGCCGGCGACCGCCTCCAGCAGTGCCCTTACTTTCTCCCGATCCACTTGAGCGCCTCGTTGGCGCTTCCGCTGCGGAAGCCCTGCAGGTCGAGCGTCACGTAGAGGTAGCCCAGCTCGCGGAGGCGGCGGACGATCTGGCCGTGCCGGTCTCCTTCCCAGAGCCGCGGCATCTCCTCGGGGTCGAGCTCGAGGCGGGCCAGGCGGTCGTGGTGCCGGACGCGGAAGCGCCGGAAGCCCAGCTCGCGCACGAACGCCTCCGCGGCGTCGACCTGGCGCAGCTTCTCGGCGGTGATCGCGTCGCCGTACTGGAAGCGCGACGACAGGCACGCGAACGAGGGCTTGTCCCAGGTGGGCAGGCCCAGCTCCCGCGACAGCGCGCGGATCTCCTCCTTCCACAGCTCGGCCTCGATCAGCGGGGCCCGCACGCCGCGCGCCTCGGCCGCCTTCATCCCCGGCCGGTGGTCGCCCAGGTCGTCCATGTTGGCGCCGTAGACCAGCTGGGCCGAACCGATCCGGCGGGCGATGGGCTCGAGCCGGCTGAACAGCTCCTCCTTGCAGTGATAGCAGCGATCGGGCGCGTTCCGCGCGTAGGCGGGATTGGCCAGCTCCTCGGTCCGGATCACCTCGTGGCGCATGCCGAGCAGCGCGGCGAGACGCCGCGTCTCGGTGAGCTCGGAGGCCGGGTAGGTCTCGGAGTCCGCGGTGACGAGCAGCGCGCCCTCGCCGAGCGCGTCCTTGGCGGCGCGAGCGAGGAACGTGGAGTCCACGCCGCCGGAGAAGGCCACGACCACGTGGATCATGCCACGGATGAGATCCACCAGCCGGTCGTACTTGGCCTCGAGCCGGGCGGCGTCCGTCATGGTCGTCGACTCCACCCTAGTCGCGCGCCGCGCCGAGGCTCGCCAGCGGCACCATCGGGCGCGCGCCCACGTGGGAGATGACCTCGGCCGCCGCGAGCGAGCCGAGGCGCCCGCACGTGGCCAGGTCGAGCCCGTGGCTCAGGCCGTAGAGGACGCCGGCCGCGTAGAGGTCGCCGGCCCCGGTGGTGTCGACCACCGCCGGGATCGGCCGGGCCGCCACCGTGTGCACGACCCCGTCGCTGACGAGCACCGAGCCCTTGGCGCTCCGGGTGAGCGCCGCGATCTCGCAGTGGCCCCGCACGTGGCCGAGCGCGGTGTCGAAGTCGGAGACCTGGTAGAGCGCGCAGATCTCCGCCTCGTTCGCGAACAGGATGTCGACGTGGTGCTCGACCAGGTCGAGGAAGGCGGCCCGGTGGCGGTCCACGCAGAACGGATCCGAGAGGGTCAGCGACACCTTCCGCCCCGCCTCGTGGGCGAAGGCGGCGGCGGTCCGAAACGCCTCCTGGGCCGCCGGCGGGTCGAAGAGGTAGCCCTCGAGGTAGAGGATCTTTCCGCGCGCGATGAGGCGTCGGTCGATGTCCCCGGGGCCGAGCAGCACCGAGGCCCCGAGGAAGGTGCCCATCGTCCGCTGGGCGTCCGGCGTCACCAGGATTAGGCAGCGTCCGGTGGGCGGCCCGCTCGTGGCCTGCGGGGTGTCGAACCGGACGCCGGTCGACCGCAGATCGTGCCCGAAGACCTGGCCGAGCTGGTCGTCGCGCACCTTGCCGACGTACTGCGCGCGCCCCCCGAACGAGGCCACGCCGACGATCGTGTTGGCGGCCGAGCCGCCCGACATCTCGACCCCGGGCCCCATCGCGTCGTACAGTTCCCTCGCGCGCGCCTCGTCCACCAGGCGCATGGTCCCCTTCACCAGGCCCTGGCGCGCGACCAGGTCGTCGTCGGCCTGGCTCAGGACATCGACGAGCGCATTGCCGATGCCGACGACGTCCAGATCGGCGGGCAGATCGGCGGGCAGATCGGCGCGGAGGTCCAGGGACTCAGCCACGGCGGCGGCCTCCGGCGCGGGGCGGGAAATAGCGGTCGAGCAGGAGCGCGAGCTTCTTCCGGGTGCGCGGCGGGAACGCCTTCGGATCGGTGATGACCGCGCTGGCCAGCGCGTCGCTGCAGCCGGCTCCGCAGGGCGTCTTGCCGGTGCGCGCGATCACGCGCCGCAGCACCACCTTGGCGGTGGCCACGTTCTTGAGCAGGTTGGCCACGACCGCCTCGACCGTGACCGAGGCATGGCTCTCGTGCCAGACATCGTAGTCGGTGGCCAGGGCGAGCGTCGCGTAGCAGAGCTCAGCCTCGCGGGCCAGCTTGGCCTCCGGCATGTTGGTCATGCCGATCACCGAGACGCCCCAGCGGCGATAGATCTGCGACTCGCCCTTGGTCGAGAACTGCGGGCCTTCGATGCAGATGTAGGTGCCGCCCCGGTGGACCCGGGCGCCCGCCTCGCGGCTCCCCGTCTCCAGCAGATCGCCGAGCGTCGGGCAGACCGGGTCGGCCAGGCCCACGTGGCCGACGATGCCCTCGCCGAAGAACGTCGACACCCGCCGCTTGGTGTGGTCGTAGAACTGGTCGGGGATCACCAGGTCCAGTGGATGGATCTCTTCTTTCATGCTTCCGACCGCGCTCACCGAGATCACCCAGCGGGCGCCCAGGGCCTTCAGGCCATAGATGTTGGCGCGGTAGTTGATCTCGGTCGGCATGATCCGGTGCCCGCGCCCGTGGCGCGGCAGGAAGACCACGCGTCGATCGCCGAGGCGACCGGTGCAGTAGGCGTCGGAGGGATCGCCGAACGGGGTGCGCACGCGCACCCAGTGCAGGTCCTCGATGCCCTCCATCTCGTAGAGGCCGCTGCCCCCGATGATGCCGACCGCGGGCTCCGGGCCCGCCCCCACCGTCCGGGTCCTGGTCGCGGTCACGCCCCGGCCTCCACGAGCTGGCCGTACGTGCGCTCGCCCCGCACCTCGGCGATCCGCAGCGGCACGATCCGGCGCCCGAGCGAGTCGGGCCCCTCGAAGAGGACCTCGACGTAGTTCGACGTGAGCCCGGCCAGCAGGCCGGTGCGGCGGTCGCGCGTCTCCAGCACGTGGACCTCCCGGTGCGAGCCGATCAGGCGGCGGCGGAACGCGGCGCTCTTCTCGCGCGCGAGACGCCGGAGCACTCGGCTCCGCTCGCGGATCGCGGCCGGGCCCACGCGGCCGGGCAGGCGCGTGGCCTCGGTGCCGCGCCGGTCCGAGTAGGCGAAGACGTGAAGGTACGAGAACGGCAGCGCGTCGACGAGTCGCACGGTCTCCTCGAAGTCTCCGTCGGTCTCGCCCGGGTGGCCGACGATGACGTCGGCGCCCAGCCCGAGGTCGGGGATCGCGCCGGCGAGCCGCTCCACCAGGGCCCGGTACATGCGCGTGTTGTACGGGCGCCGCATCAGGCGGAGTACGCGGTCGCTGCCGCTCTGCAGCGGCAGGTGCAGGTGCGGCGCCACCACCGGCAACGTGGTCACCGCCCGGATCAGCTCGGGCGTGAAGTAGGCGGGCAGCACCGAGGAGAGACGGAGCCACCGCAGCTCGGGGACCTCGGCCAGACGGTGGACGAGCGCGGCGAGCGTCGTGCGCGGATAGAGATCCCAGCCGTAGTGGCCGATGTCCACGCCGGTGAGCGTCAAGTCGCGGTAGCCGGCTTCCGTGAGCGTCCGCGCCTGGTCCACCACGACCTTGGGCTCCTGGCTCCGGCTCCGGCCGCGCGCGGTGGGCACGATGCAGAAGGCGCAGCGGTGCTGGCAGCCGTCCTGGATCTTCACGAACGCGCGCGAGCGCCCGGTCACGCGCGCGAACGGGGCGACCGGGACCGCGCGCACCGCCTGGATGTCGCCGACCACGATCTCGGGGCTCGGCGAGCGCGGACGCATCGCGAGCGAGGCGAGCAGCTCGGGCAGCCGGTACTTCTCGTGGTTGCCCACCACCAGGTCCACGCCGGCGAGCGCGGCCGCCGCCCGCGGGTCGGTCTGGGCGTAGCAGCCGGTGACGACGAGCTGCGCACCGGGGTGCTCACGGGCCAGCCGCCGGATCAGCTGGCGGTCGGAGAAGTCGGCGCGGCCGGTCACGGTGCAGGTGTTGACCACGCAGACCTCGGCGGGCGCTCCCGGCGGCACTACGCGGAAGCCGTGGCCCTCCAGCAGCGCGCCCATCTCCTGCGACTCGACCTGGTTGAGCCGGCAGCCGAGGGTGGCCACGGCCACCGTCACGGGCTCGCTCATGCCGACACCGCCTCGCGAAGCTGCCCGCAGGCCGCGCCGATGTCCTCTCCCTTGCTCCAGCGGATCGTGGCGGTGATGCCGTGCTCGAGCAGCACCGCCTGGAAGGCCAGGATTCGCGGCAGCGCCGGGCGCGCGAAGCCCGAGCCCTCCCAGTCGTTGAACGGGATCAGGTTGATCTTCGCGCGGATGCCTTTGAGCAGGCGCACCAGGCGGCGGGCGTCCTCCACCGAGTCGTTGACGTCGGCGAGCAGCACGTACTCGAACGTCATCCGCTGGCGGAACGGGAGCGGGAAGCGGCGGCAGGCGGCCAGCAGCTCCTCGATCGCGAAGCCCCGGTTGACCGGCATGATCCGGTCGCGGATCTCGTTGCTGGTCGCGTGCAGCGAGATGGCGAGGTTGACCTTGAGGTTCTCCTTGGCGAGCCGCTCGATCCCGCTGACCAGGCCCACCGTCGAGACCGTGATGCGCCGGGGCGAGAAGCCGAAGGCGAGCGGATCGGTGAGCAGCCGGAGCGATTTCACGGTCGCCGCGTAGTTGGCCAGCGGCTCGCCCATGCCCATGTAGACCAGGTGCGTGATGCGCTCGCCGGGATTGAGCAGGCGCCGGGCCACCATCACCTGGGCCACGATCTCGCCGGCGCTCAGGTTCCGCTCGAGCCCCATCGTGCCGGTGTAGCAGAAGGTGCAGCCGAAGCCGCAGCCCACCTGGGTGGAGAGGCAGAGGGTGAGGCGATCGCCGTCCGGCATGAGCACCGACTGCACCCGCGCGCCGTCCGCGTACCGGATGATCAGCTTCTGGCTGCCGTCCTGCGAGGGCGTGCGCCGCTCCAGGTCGGGCAGGTCGATCGTGACCTCGCGGGCGAGGGCCGCGCGGAACTCCCGGGGCAGGTCCGTCATCGCGGCCAGGTCGGTCACGCCCTTGGCGAAGATCCAGCCCGCGAGCTGACGGCCGCGATACCGGGGCGCGCCCAGGGACAGGGTCAGCTCCTCCATCTCCGCCGGCGTCAAATCGAGTAGATTCCGAGAGGACATACCTACCGTACCGTCGGATGTTATCACAGGGCGGTCAGCGGCTCGCGGCCTGACCGAGCCGCGAGACGAGATAGGGCTCGAGCGGCAGCGTCGGCTTCTCCTTCAGGATCATCTCCTTGAGCAGGAGCCCGGTGATCGGGGCGAGGAGAATGCCGCTCCGGTGGTGGCCGGCGGCGACGTAGGCGCCATCGAGGTCGGGGATCGAGCCGAGGTAGGGCAGGTTGTCGAGCGAGAACGGGCGCAGCCCGGTCCACGCGGTCACGAACGAGGCCGCGCCGA
>Ga0187766_10000514_pt1 | contig 21457 bp, 16 predicted proteins | sample 0216_QUI02_MP05__4_FD_132971 | JGI IMG/M metagenome (GOLD analysis project Ga0187766, IMG submission 132971) | Tropical peat soil microbial communities from peatlands in Department of Meta, Colombia - 0216_QUI02_MP05_20_MG | ecosystem: Environmental > Terrestrial > Soil > Wetlands > Peat ... | reverse complement strand
GCTTCTGACTTTCATAGAGGTTCATCACTTGGTCAAGCATCGCTTTCTCCTTGAACTTCCTGTGCTGGTCAGCAACGGTGTTTCCCCTGACCGCGAGAAGCGAGCCAAGTCTGTCCACATACCTGAATGAAGGTACAGTCACTGCGTGAGAGAAGGCCGAGATCGGGGCGGTGACTAGAAGTAGAGCTATGACGCCAAGGTGAATGGCGTATGGAAGTGCGATCAGTATACTTGCGGAGAACGATATTCCATACGCAGGGGCGGGGAGGACATTTGGATTGGCTGCGTAGGCGACGTCGCCCCAGTATTCGGTTATGAACCCTGTCAGACCGCCTAGGAAGAGCAGGAAAGTGAACCAGACATCGCTGAAACTTCTACCTCTTCTGTACATCGGGACCAAGATTAGTCTGAATATCGCGATGGTCGCCCCGACCAACATGATGGCGCCAGAGAGGTTGCCCAGCCATCTGATCGGACTCAAGCTGTTCCCAGTGAATGGAACGTAGTTGCTACTCTCGTTGAATATGTAAGAGAGGGTTGTTGTGAGGGAGAGGCCGATGAAACCCCAGACCATTGAAAGGTGGGTGAATCTCCGCAGGTTGTCCTTGTTTATCAGGTCCCTCTGAAGCATTACTCTGTTAAGAAGTTCTGAGAAGAAAGTGCCAGCGAGCTTGCCGTACCCGAGGGAACTTCTTGCTGCCTTGAAGTAGTTTGGAGGCGTGACTCGCTTCCATAGGAAGTATCTCCACAGTACGCCGGCGATGACAATGACGAGTATGAGGATTCCCACACTGTCGATCAGGTTGACAGAGGCAAAAGTCGGGAACGAGCCAGAACCAGCAGGTAGCGCATCCAAGGGTGTCATTATCATCGCCTATGGCAAGTACCTCACGCTTGGTTTGGTATCCGCCTCTGGTCTGAGCGGCTCTGGTGTAGCATGAATTCTCCTTTCTTTGAGGTACACGTTGGGTTTGGACTGAGGGTCATCAAGGTCTCCAAAGATCCTGCAGCCTGTCGGACATGTAACCACGCAGGCTGGTTCAAGCCCAATGTCTACCCTCTGCATGCAGAAATTGCACTTCATCGCCACAGGCAACTTCACCTTCCTGGAGATGTGATACTTCTCGAGTTCCGTGGGCTCGCCAAAATAGGTAACACCGTCCTGTGGATAGAACATTGCCCCGTAGGGGCAAGCGGATACACATGCTTGAGCGCCACAACATTTCTCCTCGTCGACGTAAACGATTCCATCCCCGCGCTTTTGAATCGCATGACTCGGGCACGCCTTCAGGCATGGAGGATCTTCGCAATGATTGCACAGAATGGGCAAGAAGAATCTCCTGGTCTTCGGGAAGGTACCATACTCTCTGCTGAAAACACGTGCGAACATAACATAGGGCGGGGTTCCCTGCTCCTGCTTGCACGAAATTGTGCACGAATCGCACCCAATGCATCTAGCCAGGTCGATTATCATGCCCAGCCTTGTCATCTTGTTTCTTCATCCTCCTGCAGGTACCTGCAGCAGGTGAATGACCACGACCTGCGACAGATTCGGAATTGGATTACGCAATTGGTCTCTTCTCACCAGTTCGCCATTTACCGCGAGAGCAAACCCGTACCTGTACGACCCACTCTCATCCACCATCTCCTTGTACAACGTGCTTCCGGAAGTTGTCGTTATCGACTTCAGGAGGTCTTCGGCGGTGTTTCCTTCGAACTGCGTTTCGGTAGAACGGAACGGCAGACACGAGTCTGTAGCTCCTACACAGTGGATTGTCACCTTGCGGGTCTCCATCTAGTGTACCGCCTCCACCTTCACCCTTGCCGCTGTCTCGTAGCTGGACGAGACAGGATCCACCTGCTTTAGATCGGGCGAGAGAAGTTCGTTGAACATCGGTATGGAGGAAAGTTTGTACTTCGATTGGATGTGAGGCCGTCCTGCCTGACTCACCATGAGAACCTCCGGATGAACCCCTTCAGTGAGCCAAGCTACGCCTTCGACCGATGCGTACTTGGAGGTGATCTTTATTCTGTCGCCGTTCTTGATTCCCTTCTTCCTGGCCGTCTCCGTGTTCATCCAGACCGAGGAGATTTCTGGCCTGTTTCCAGCGACTTCTACAACCCACGGAATATTGGCAAGGTCCTCGAAAGTTGTCTGCGCTGTCTTGAAGTAGCTCGCGATGAGGTCATATTCTTCAAGGTCCTCTGTGTGTATGAAGCTTGGTCTCCATTCGGGCAATGGCTGATACTCATCGAAGCGCCACTGTAGCATCCAATCTTTGCCCACCTTCATCATGTTATTGCGAAGCTCGTCACCCGCTGCCTTGACGAAGTCCATGTAGAAGGGAAGACGATAGCCCTTGTAGGTGTGGTAAAGCTCGCCTGGCGTTTTTAGCCTCATGGACGTCCCGTGCTTCTTGAACCATTCCAGCCCGTGTTCCTCACCGTAAGCGGCCTTTGCGAACCTGTCCATGATCTGCTCTGCGGGGTATTTGGTTTTTGGATCGAGAAGGTACTTGGGATTCTTCCACAGGCCGAGAAATCCACTCACGGTACTGTTCCACTTGTCTAGGATGCCGATCCTATCCGATAGCTCAGTGATGATGTCAGTTCCATCCATGGTCTCAGGAGGCGGTTCAACGATGGGTTGCCGCAGTGTATGCCCTGTGACGAATGGTGCCTCGCAGTTATACAGACACCAGCTCTCGAGGAAGGTCCTATCCGGGAGGACCACGTCGGAGAACATCGTTGTCTCACTTACAGCTTGCACGTCAATTGAAACTATGAAGTCAATCATTTGCAGCGCCTTGAGCACCTTGTCCGTCCCGGGCATATTCCATACCGGATTCGAAAAGAACGAGAAGATGGCCTCTGGTTTCTCAAGATCATACTTTTCGTGGTTGGCTACCACCTCGGGTATGAGTTCGCCCGGGTCCAAACCGATTGGGAAGTACTCTGTGAGTTGGTACCTGTCTGGGGGATACTTGAATGGAACAGGGGGTCGGAGTTCGTAGAGCCAGGGCTTCAGAACACCGTTGTCTCCCGGTTCGAGGTGATTTACTGTGCAGTCGCCCTTCCAGTCGGCGGGGTTCCATCCCAGTGGGACGCCAAGGTGCCCCCCTGGCATGTCGATGTTCCCCAGTAGGCAGTTAATCATCTTGTAAGTGAAGTTGTCAAGGAAGCTATGATTGTGGGCATGGGATCCCCTGTACCACTGAATGGCAGCAGGGCGAAGATTGTATTCTTGTCCGTCAATGGTAATCTTGGCGCCTATTTGTGCGGCCTCAACGAGTTCTTTGGCGACCCGCCTGATAGTCTGGGCGGGAATTGTGGTTATCTTTGATACGTCCTCAGGTGTGTACTTCAGCAGTTTCTTTTCAAGAAGTGCGAACGCGGGAGTGCACTCTACTCCTCCAATTTTGTAGCTTCCCAGAAGCGCGCAGTCCTTCACGCCTGCATCATCCCAAGTCTTCGCAGCCCGATCCACCGAATCCCAGATGAGCGCCTTGCCTCCGTTATCCTTGACAAAATATCCGTCGGGACCCACTAGGTATGGGGCGTTGGTGTGTTTCTTGAGGAACTCTTTGTCGTACTGGTTGAGTTCGTGAACCATCACATACATCAATGACTGGACGAAGGCCCCGTCGGTTCCGACCCTGATGGGTATCCACTCGTCAGCCTTAGCTGCCGCAGCCCCCAATCTCGGATCGACTGAAACGAGCTTCATCCCTCTCATCCGAGCGTCGGCGGTTCTCTTGGCAGTGCCAGAGAGGTGTAAGTGTGCTTCGAACCCGTCTCCTGATCCTATTTGGATAAGATAGTTGCAGTAGTTGTAATCTGGTATGGTTGCGAACGTTCCTTGAAACGCCCCATTGATAGGGTGGTAACCACCACCGCACGAGGTGCCCAACGTCGAGAAGAAGTTGAATGTGCCAAAAGCACCTGACGGCCAAGCCCATGTCCAGTACCTCTGGAAGTCCCCGAATGAACAGAGGAGCTTCCTTGGATCTCTTGCATGAATCCTCTTCAGCTCATCGGCCACTATCTCAAGCGCATGATCCAGCGTAGTTTCCTTCCACTTGGGGTCGGCGTCCCAGTGTTTCTCTGGATTTGTTCTTACGAGTGGCCGGGTGATTCTGCTCTTGTCGTAATGTCGTCCGAGACCGACGTTGCCTCGCGGACATAGTTTACCCAGATTGTCAACGTTGTCCGGATCCGGATCTATTTTCACTGCGACCCCGTTCACAACATGCACGAGAATACCACAGCCATGAAGGCACATTCTACACATGCTATGGATCCATTCGTCCTGTGAAATCGTGCTCTTGTCCATCACGGGTTCAACCCATACTGGCAGAAAACGGGTCGCCCCTACAAAAAGCTCGACCCATACTGATTAGGTTAGTTTAGCTCTGCGCATGAGCAATTCGGATGCACACAATGTGCATTGGCTGGATCTAGGTCGGCGCAGCCGTCCTCAGCTGCCCCTATTCGGCTTGATGTTTTCGTTGACCCTGAAGAGGTTCGTCGGGTCGTATTTGTTCTTAATCGAGACCAGCCTGTCGTAGTTGGGCCCATAGGCTACTTTCACCCTATCCTCCTCCCCCGCACTCATGAAGTTCACGTAGACCCCTCCAGAAGTCGTTGGCTCTATGTCATCCCAGAATTCCTTGACATAACTGATGTTCTTCTCGTTATCAGCTGGGTCTGTCCACGAACCCCCGATAGCGAGGTTCCACGCAACTCTTCTGTGAGGGTATGCCATCTCGTCGATCCTCCTTCGGCTGTACGCGCCGTGATAGAACTCGATCGCGATCTGGTTGTGTGGAGACGAAGGATTCTTTGTGTGCTCACAATAGGTTTCTATGAAATCGTCGGTGAACTCGTCGACGAAACCTGCCTTGAAGTAGTTCTGCCTCCCCCATGGCCAATAGGCGTCCCTCTGACTCTGCATCTCCTCGTAGGTCATCGGTCTCAGCCTGTCGTACAGGGGTTCGCCAAGCTTTCGAATGGGTTCGAGTATCCTCCGACCCTCCTCTATGTCACCAAACCATCCGGGCCTGATTATCACCATCGGACGTCCCTCCTTGTCCGAGATTGCCTCCACCCCTATCTTCCCCATCTCGTCAGGGAGGTCTTTGACGAAGCCGCTGAGGAAATCCATGACGTCCCCGGTCTTCTTGGGGTGCCATGCGATGAACCCGCTGAGCGTCATCCCCACGGGGCGAAGTCTGTATTTCATCGAGGTAACGACTCCGAAGTTCCCCCCTGCTCCTCTTAGCGCCCAGTACAGGTCCTGGTTGTGGTCGAGATCTGCAGTCACAAGGTTGCCATCGGCGGTGACCACGTCTGCCGATATCAGATTGTCACAGGCGGTCCCGCACACCCCATTGAGCCACCCAACCCCCCCGCCCAAAGTCAGGCCAGAAATTCCTGTCGTCGAGATTTCTCCTCCGGTCGATGCCAGCCCGAACAGCTGGGTTTCATGATCGTACTCGCCCCATGTGACGCCAGTGCCAGCCCGCGCGGTAGAGTTCTTCGGATCGACCCTGATTCCTTTGAAGCTGGCCAAGTCTATAGTCATCCCGCCGTCGCAGAGGCCGAGGCCTGGTATGCTGTGTCCGCCTCCCTTTATCGAGACCAGGATGTTGTTGTTCCTCGCGAAGTTCACCGAACTGACGACGTCGGCGACGCCAGCGCACTTGACTATGATTGAAGGATACTTGACAATGTTGGCGTTCCATATCCGCCTGGCCTGTTCGTATTCTTCGCTCCCCGGCCGGAGTACCTTACCCCGTATCGTTCCTTTGAATTCTTGAATCGCCGATTCGGAGACTACCCGTCCATCGAGGCTCTTGACGCCGCCCGCATGCAAATCCGCCGAGTCCTCTCCCAGAGTCTTATGACTGTGCCGATTCGAATGTAATTCTTTTATCACCAGACGCGAGATGCAGTCGCTGTGAAGCTCGTCACCTTTCTTGAGCCCTACTATGGGCTCGAGAGAATAGGTTTCCTCGAGAAAATAGGTGGCGCGGAGGTGGTTATCGACTCTGCGAGGGCCGGGTCGTCTGCGCTACCGAGCGACATGCTAAGCATATTGGTGCAGGGTGAATCTGCAATGTCTCAGCTCCGAGACATAAGGGAAAGCGCCGTGAAGATTGGGCGCAAGTCACTCTCCAATCTGAAGCGCGCGAACATCGCTTTTGACGCGTCCAAGGTCAAGCTGCGGGCGCCCGTCCCGCGTCCCGGCAAGATAATCCACACGGCTGGAAACTTCAGGGAGCACGCAAAGGAAGGGAGGAAGTCGGGTTGGGAATTTCAGATCCCGAAATGGATTTCCTTTTTGAAGAGCCCTTCAGCCGTGATAGGGCACGAAGACGATGTGGTCCGTCCGGCTCCGGTGAAAGAGCTCGACCACGAAATCGAACTGGCGATTGTGATTGGCAAGAAAGGCAAGCACCTTTCCAAGAAAGAGGCGTGGGATTCAATCGCGGGATTCACCATTTTCAACGACATCACGGCAAGAGACATCCAGCGGGCAGAGATGAAGTCGGGCCTCCTTAATTTCGGAAAGAACATGGATACTTTCGCTCCCTTTGGTCCTTGCCTTGTCCCGCGAGACGACATCGGGGACGTCCACAACCTCAAGATCGAGTGCAGGGTCAACGAGGAGCCAAGGCAGGTCAGCAACACCAGCCACCTCTCTGTCTCTGTCCCTGAGATTGTCTCCCACTACTCCTGGGTCACACTCTATCCCGGGGACATAATCACGACCGGGACCGTTTCGGGGGTGGCGGCGTTCAGGAAAAACCCTGAGAAGTACTACCTGAAACCCGGGGATATCCTCGAATCGGAGATTGAGAACATTGGCATTCTGAGGAACCGCATCGTGCAAGAGGGCAAATGGAAAAAGAGTGGGATGATGGTGTCGGAAGCATGAGCTGGGGGACTGCCCCGGGCGGGGTGAAGGTGGAGGGCGAGCTTGAATGGTCGCGCAAGCCGACACCTCCGGGAAGAAGGCTGGAAGGCCAGTATGCACTTGTCACCGGTTCATCAAGGGGTTTCGGGAGGACAATCGCCCTCGCCCTTGCCGAGGAGGGCGCGAACGTCGCGGTTCACTATCTGAAGTCGGCAGAGGGTGCCCGGCAAGTTGTAAACGAAGTGAAAGCGCTGGGCGTCGACTCGTTTGCAGCGCAAGCCGACCTCAGGCGCTTCGACCAGGTCAGGACGCTGGCAGACAGGATTTGGGAAAAATGGGGGAGGTGCGATCTGCTAGTGAACAATGCGGGTGAAACCGCGGCCACCCAGATGTCCTGGAGGGAGCTTTCCCCGGAGGTGGTCGACGACACCCTCGAACTGGACGTCAAGGGTACCCTGTATTGCACCCATGAATTCGGAAAGAGGATGCTCGACCAGCAGAAAAGCGGCGTCATAGTGAATATCGCCTCCAACGTCATTGTTACAGGGAGCCCTCGTTCCCCCGCCTACGCAGCGGCCAAGTACGGCGTCATAGGTGTCACCAAGTCGTACGCCCTCGCACTCGCACCCTTCGTGAGAGTGAACACAGTGGCTCCAGGGTACATGGACACCCCGTCTCTCAGGGCTAGAAAGGACTGGACCGAGCAGAGGAAGAAGTGGATCGTCGATCACACTCCGCTCAGATCCATTGGCAACCCTGACAACATCGCGCACATCGTGGTATTCCTTGCTTCGCAGGACTCCTTCCATATGAGCGGAAACACGATCATATGCGACGGCGGCTTCAGCATGCCAGCGGCATAGCTCACACCCATAGCCGTTGTGACTGGAGTCAGGCTATCGCAATCGGCCTAACAAGGGAGGCTTCTCCCCCTTTGATTTTGAGCGGCAGCACCACGACGACGGAGAGCACTTTCTTGTCCCGAGCAAGGTCCTCGAGGTTGAGGCTCTTCATCAGGAGTATCCCGTTATCGCTGAGAAGTATGTTGTGCACCTCGAAGGGCTTCGGCACCCCAGCCGCCAGGTTGTCGATTCCTACCACTCCGACCCCCTTGGATGCCAGCCAGCCTGCTGCATCCGCGCCGAGCCCAGCGAACTTGTGCAGATAGGCGTCCGCGTTCGTGGTGAAGAACTTCGAGTACCCCGTCCTGACCAGCGCACAGTCCCCTCGTACTATGCCTCCCTCAATTTCTTTCGACGAGTCGGAAAGGTCGTCAGGGGTGATTTCGTACCTCTCGGGGAGCACGTCCGTTCCTTTGTGACCTGCGACATCGAGAAGGACCCCACGCTTGACCATGGGTGGAAACTGGTCGACGCTTCGAAGTTCGGATGGAAGCCCCGTGTATCCCTTGTCCTGCTCGTATGGGATTATGTCCTGCCCTACGACCTTCAGGTTCCTTGACATGTGAATCGGGACGTCGAGGTGAGTGCCCGCGTGCATCGAGGTCACTAGGAGCCCAATCGAATCGGCAAAGCCAGGTGCCACGGACTCGAAGAGTTTCTGAGTGTGCTCGTGGTACCTGTACAGGAAATACTGGAACGGCGGATCGGCAGGATGCACCGGCATCCCGGTCCAATATGGCTGGCCGAGGTCGTATACCTTCCCTTTCCCGATCAGATTTATCATGTCAGAAGTGAGGTCTGTCACAGTTTCGACTTGGCGACTCCCGAATCATCTGAAAAAAACCTATCGCAGAGCGCATGCGTGCGAATCTCTAGAGCAGGGCTTGTGCCGCCAGTAAGATGCGCGGCCCGTTCGAGTCCCTGACATGCTGAAGTGCGGAAAGGTTTGGCCGATGGAGATCCGCTCCCGATGTCCAATGCGCAACGGCATCCTCGAGACCAGATATGACATGCGGGGTGAATTTCCTGCCAAGCCCTGGAAGGAGAGCATCTGGGACTTCGCCGAGTTCCTTCCGCCCGTCAGGAGCGAGAACATCGTCTCTCTCGGTGAGGGATGGACCTCGTATCTGGAAGCACTGCCGCCGAGAATCTTCCACAGATACCGTTCACCGCTTTGGCGGAATTGCATGCCGCGCTTGGGGCAGTCATACCTCGAGGCTGAGCCACCCTGGACCAACGAAAACGCTAAAACACCATTTCGCAGTGTCGCATACGTTTGAACCCAAAGAAGTTTGATTATTACGCTCCCGCAACTCTGAGGGAGGCAATTAGGATTCTTCACACCAACGAAGATTCGAAGGTGCTCGCTGGAGGGCAGAGCTTGCTCGCTCTGATGAAGCTCCGGCTCGCTGCCCCGGCTGCGCTGGTCGACCTGACTGCAGTGCAGGACGACCTCTCCTATGTCAGGGACGAGAAGAAGCACCTAGCCATCGGCGCCTTGACTTCTCACGACACCATAGAGCACGACCAGAAAATCGGCAGGTCATTTCCGATACTAAGGGACGCAGCGAGCAAGATTGGAGACCAGCAGGTCCGCAACCGCGGCACTATCGGAGGGACCTGCTGCCACGCCGACCCCGCATCCGACATTCCCACTGCGCTGCTCGCGCTCAACCCTCAGTTCGTCGTCAGAGGCCCAAGGGGGGAAAGGCGGATTCCAGCTTCGAAATTCTTCGTGGATACGTTCACCACCTCTGTCGCAAGAGACGAGATACTCATAGAAATCCGAATCCCCTACCTCCCCAGAGGCTCTGGTTCGGCCTACGTCAAGCACAGCCGCAGAGAGGGTGACTTCGCGATTGTGAGCGCAGGGGTGGCGCTGATGCCCGGGCAGAAGGGGACATGCAGAGAGGTTCGGATTTCATTGGGCTCGGTAGCGGCGACCCCCATAAGGGCAAGGGAGGCTGAAGATTATCTCAAAGGGAAGAAAATGGTAGAGAGGGAATTCGAAAAGGCAGCGAAGTCGGCAAATACAGGGGCAGACCCGCCGTCAGACATGCACGGGAGCAGAGAGTACAGGATGGACATGATTGAGGTCTTTACCAAGCGGGCTCTGAAGCTAGCCATGAGCAGGATGTGACCAGACATTGCACTTCGAAGGAAACTTTGAGGTAAAGGCGCAGAGGCAGAAGGTCTTCGACCTCCTGATGGAACCTAAGAAGATCTCAGCGTGCATGCCGGACCTGCAGAAGCTTGACGTGAAGTCTCCGGACGATTTTACTGCAGTAATCAAGGCCGGTGTGGGTTTCATCAAGGGTGACTTCACATTTCATTTCACCATCCCCGAGAAGACCTCTCCGTCGCATGCGAAGCTTATTGGCCGTGGGACGGGCATCGGGAGCACGGTCGACTTGCAGACAATCCTTGACCTAGAGGAAACAAAGAAGGGGACCATGATGAAGTGGAGTGCTGAGGCTCTCGTGGGCGGGAGGATAGCGTCAGTGGGGCAAAGGTTGCTTAACGGTCAGGCAGAGAAGATAATCAAGCAGCTCTTCGCGTGTCTCCAGAAGCAGGTCGAGGGCATTTGACCCCGAATATGATTAAATAGGAACGAGGGGGCAGAACCAATCGCTTCGATGAAGGGTGCCTCCCGGACAAGCAGGTCAGTTACAAAGAACCAGATGGCAAAGGTAAGTCTTCGTGTAAATGGAAAGAAGGTCACGGGGACCACGGACTCCCGCACGCTTCTTGTCTATTTCCTAAGAGAAGAGCTCAACCTGACCGGGACTCACATCGGGTGCGACACTGGACACTGCGGCGCATGCACTATCATGATGAACGGCAAAACGGCGAAATCGTGCATGGTCCTCGCCGTCCAGGCTGACGGCGCGGACATCACCACGGTAGAGGGGCTGGCTGAAGGGGACAAACTCCACCCGTTACAGGAAGCTTTCTGGGAGAACCATGGGCTCCAGTGCGGATACTGCACCCCAGGGATGCTGATGTCCTCCCTCTTCCTGCTTCAGAGGAACCCTGATCCAACTGAAGAGGAGATTCGGAGGGCCATAGAGGGGAACCTGTGCAGGTGCACAGGTTACGTGAACATCGTCAAATCCGTGAAAGCCGCTGCGAAGATGATGGGCAGCGGTAGTGCCAGCTCCAAGCAAGCATCGAGATAGTCCAGACCCTACTAACGGGAAAGTAGGCGGTAGACCTTCTCGGGTGTAATGGGCAGCTCGAGGAACTTTACGTCAAGCTCTGAAAGTGCGTCGTCAACGGCGTTGGCTAGAGCTCCAGCCGTCGGTATGGCCGCTCCCTCTCCCATCCCCTTGAACCCTCCGATGTTGAGCGACGGTGTCTCCGTGAAATCGTGTATGACTTCAGGCATCACCGTAGCGGTGGGGAGCAGGTAGTCCACGAAGGTGGATGACTGGAGCTGGCCGTCTTCGCCGTATACGAGGTCTTCGAACATCGCGCCCCCGATGCCGTGGGCCAGGGACCCGTGTATCTGCCCCTCTACAGTCAACGGATTCACAATTACTCCGCTATCGTCGACCATGAAATACTTGAGAAGCTTCACGACTCCGGTTTCCCTGTCGACTTCGACTTGGGCTAGGTGGCTCGCAAAACTGCACGTCGTCCGTGTCTCCGGCTCGTAGTAGGAAATCACGTCCAAGCCAGGTTCCATGCCCTCAGGAAGCCTTGACGAGAACCTAAGCGCGAGTTTCGCTATTTCACGGAGTGTCGTAGACTTCCCGGTCCTTTTCGAGGTGACGATGCTCTTCCCCATCTCAAGGTCCTCCGCCGCCTCGTTCAGCATGTGAGCTGCAACATGCAGTATCTTGTCCCTAAGCTTCCTCGATGCTTTGATGCACGCGCCGCCCGTCGCCACAGTCGATCTGCTGGCCCATGCTCCCCAACCGTAAGGTGCGTTCTCTGTGTCCCCCTCCGAGACGTAGACATCGTCGAAGTCTGCCCCGAGTGCGTCAGAGATTATCTGCGCAAACACCGTCTCATGTGCCTGACCCTGGCTGGCAGTCCCAAGGCGGGCGCTCACCTTCCCCGATGGATCGATGGACAGATGACATGACTCCCATCCTCCCACCGACCATCCCAACGGCCCCTGAAGCCGGCTGGATGCCGGTGCCGTGTATTCGACATAGCAGGCGATTCCCAAGCCCACCAACCTCCCCTCCTTCCTCAGCCTTGTCTGCTCTTTCTTCAGTGACTCGTAGTCCGCAAGGGAGAGCGTCCGCTCGAGGTTGCTACGGTAGTCTCCTGAATCATAGAACACCCCGATGGGGGTGGTCCACGGCATCTCCTCCGGGGCAATCATGTTCTTGAGCCGAACTTCCACCGGAGACATGCCCAATTTCCGGGCGATGATGTCCATCATCCGTTCCATGACGTAGGCGGCGACGGGCCGGCCGAAACCTCTGTGGGGGCCGCAGGGGCCCTTGTTCGTCGCGACACACCAGAGATCAAAGTCATAGTAGCGGAGCCGGTATGGCCCCGGGATGGAGGCCGACGCGAGCATGGCCGGCTGGACCTCTGTCCAGAACATCCCCGACGCTCCGAAGTCGGCGACTATCTTGTCCCGCACCGCAAGCAGGGTGCCGTCCTTCTTTACCGCGCACTCGATCTCATGCACCTGCTGTCTCTCATGCCCGGCCACCATCAGATGCTCCCGCCTCTCTTCGACCCACTTGACCGGTCTTCCAAGCTTCATTGAAAGTATGACCACGCTTACCTCGTCGGGAAAGATCGCTGACTTGATCCCGAATCCTCCGCCCACGTTCGGCGCAATTACCCTGATCCTGTTCTCGGGGAATCCCAACACCTCCGACAGGAAGGTCCTCATTACGTGGGGGAACTGGGTCGATGCCCATACCGTTAGGTAGTCCTTCTCCCTGTCGTAGCTCGCCACCACTCCCCGATTCTCGATTGGCGTAGGGGAGTACCTGTTACTAACGAGGCGCTCTTTTACGACCATGTCGGCCTCGGCGAACGCTTCCGATGTTCCTTCGGACCTGAAGGCATCGTGGAAGATCACGTTGTCCCCCCACTTCTCATAGAGGAGGGGCGTTCCAGGTCTCATGGCCTTCTCTGCGTCGACGACGGGAGGGAGAGGCTCGTAGTCAACATCGATCAGCTCCAAGGCGTCTTCCGCGACCTCCCGGTCTATTGCTGCCACAACCGCGACCGGCTCCCCCACATACCTCACCTTCTCGACTGCCAGGGAGTACCTCTCCGGCTGGCGCAACCCGGGGAGCTTCATCCAGTGGACGAGTTGCTTTGCGCCTTCCTTCCCCGTGAGAACTGCGATGACGCCGGGAAGTTCCAACGCCTTCGTCGAGTCTATGTTCCTGATCAAGGCGTGGGCGTAGGGGCTCCTGAGGAATGCCGCACGGATCATCTTCGGCAGTTTGATGTCATCAACGTAGACACCCAGCCCCTGAACCAGGGGGAGGTCCTTTCTCGGTTTGATTCTTTGGCCAACCATCCTCGCCCCTGACTGAATCTCCTCCTTTTCGAGCGAGAGAACACCGCTCTCAGCGGACATTTACCTTCACGGCCCCCTATTCGGCTCCAGATCTCGACCCGCGACCCCTCGGATGGGAGGTGACGTCACTGGCGACAAGGGCGTACACTCTGGCGCAGTCGACGAGGCTCGGGATGTGCATCGTCCCTCTCGTCTCCTTCCCGGGTCCCCCCGATGGGCCATAGTTGACGGCAACCACACCGTGCCTGGTCAGGATGTTGGCGTCAGACGACCAGGAGAAGTAGACATTCTCCACGGGTTTGTTGAAAACCGCCTTGTGCCATTTTCCTATTGACTTGCATAACTGCTCGTCAGGACTAACCTGGGACCAGGCATCGGTCAAGTAAAGCTCGAGTTCGGGTGACACGCCGTGCTTCTTTCCTGCTGCTTCCAGGGCCTTCGAGAGATCCTGTTTGATGTCCAATGGATGGTGTGGAGGAGGGAATCTGACGTCGAGATACAGGTTGCAGAAAGACGGTGTCCGTGAGGCTCTCCAGGGCCACCCTCCTTCGATTGAACCGAAGTTCACCGTCGGCTTCGTCCCCATGTACGTGAACCTGGATTGATACCCCGGGACCCATCTGTCGATTTCCCCGATCAACAAACTCATCTTTTGAATGGTATTCGAGACCCCGCCAGCGTGCCCCGTGTGCACCAAGGACCCCGCAAGTCCGATTCTGAACCAGCAGCTTCCGCTGTGGGAAGTCATGAGTCTGAGCCCGGTTGGCTCTCCAAGGACAGCGTAGTCCGCGGTCCCGCCGTGCGCCACGAGGTAGGAGGTGCCGAATCCGTACCCTCTGTACTCGGGCCCTCTGTATTTTCCCACCTGAGTCTTCTCAATCTCGCCGACGACCCCGGCTACCACCACGTCCCCACCAAGATTGTGTCCCGAATCCTGGAGGCTCCTGACGGCCGCCACGTAGGCTGCGAGCGCAGACTTCATGTTGAACGCCCCCATTCCGTGAATCCAGTCGCCCTTGATGCGCCCCCATGGCGGTTCGAAGCTATAGACAGGGGAGATCGCCTTCAGGACCTCGGGGGATTCGCTCGCGGCGAACGAGGTATCAAGATGACCGTTGAACATCAGGGTCGCCTTGCTCGAGTCTGTTCCCCTGAGTGCTCCGAGAACGTTGTACCTGCCTTGTTCGACCTCCTGCAAAGTAACCTTCATCCCAAGGGCTCTGAGCTTGGACGCGTACAGCTCTCCCACTTCCCCTTCTCTGCCGGTCGGGCTGTCGACATTTACCAGGTCTAGTGCGTCCTGAACGAGCTTGTGTCGATCAATCTTCGGTAGCTCCGTGCTACGAGGCATTCATAGCACCTGGCTCCCGGGTGGCTGGGCACTAGTGCGCGGCGGCTTCCGAGGCACGCCCAATCGCCCATTTCACGACTTAAAAACGCAGTGCGCGTCCGGTGGCTTGTGCCGGGTACCATCGCAAGGGGAAGAGTCGCCGATGGCGTTCTGAGGATCGAACTGGACAGCGCCGACAAGATGAACATCCTAAGCGTCGAGACGAGGAGGGGGATCATGGACGCCATGAAGGCGCACGAATCAGACGACCGAATCTGCTGCGTTGTGATTTCCTCCCTAGGGAAGGTCTTCAGCGCCGGGGCTGACCTCAGACAATTGGTCAGGCTCGATAGGAAGGGCGCCAGGACCTATTCCAAGTTCGTCCTTGCTTTCCTAGATTACGTTGAGAATTACCCGAGACCAACCATTGGTGTGGTTGATGGGGTCGCTGTGGGAGGGGGACTTGAACTGCTGATGACTCTAGACATGGTGATCGCCACCCCGAGGTCAAGCTTTGGCCAGACGGAATTGAACGTGGGATTGATCCCCGGTGGGGGGGGCTCACAAAGACTTCCCAGAATTGTCGGCATCAGAAAAGCGAAAGAGATGATTTACACCGGGAACCTCCTATCCGCTGAAGAAGCGTTGAGATCAGGTCTTCTGACAAAGGTGGTCGACCCCGACGATCTTCAAGACGAGTTATCAAAGATATTCGAGAGGTTGAAATCGAAGAACCAGAGTAACCTCCGATTGGTCAAGAAGTTGATCAACGAAGGGTTCGGGGGTGGACTGCACAGCGGCCTCGAAAAGGAGTCCGGTGCATACTCGAAAGTACTCGGCAGCAGGCTAACCAAAGCGGACATCAATAGATTCCTCGAGAGAAGGAACCGGTCCTGAAATCCTGTTTCTGGGGCAGCTAGGAGGATTTGCTTTTCTGGGCGAGGACTTCGGCCACCATGGCCTTGAAGTCCGCGTCATCGACCTTCGACTTGGTCTCCTCGGCCCTCGCTTTCACTCTCGCCAGCAGTTCCTCTACCTGATCATCGGTCGCGCTGATGCCGAGTTCCTTGAGCTTCCACTTGATTGAATGGGCTCCTGATTTCTTCCCGATGAACACCCCATGTTTGTTTCCGACTACATCGGGTAGGTAGGCCTCCGAGCCCAGGTTGTATTTCATCCATCCCGCGATCGATATTCCAGCCTCTCTGGTGAACACGCGGTCACCGACCACCGCCTTGTTTGGGGCCAGGGGAAACCTCGTGTACCGCTGCACCAGCTCAGAGAGCTCCTTGAACTTCGAGAACTCGAGCCTGACTGGCTGTCCATAGAGGTACTTCAGGGCAAGCGCGACTTCTTCGAAACTCGCATTTCCTGCCCTTTCCCCTATGCCGTTGACAGAAGTGTGTACGACAGAGGCTCCGTTCTGGAGACCTGCGATCGCCACCGCCACACCGAGCCCAAAATCATTGTGAGTATGGACTTCCAGAGGTTCCTTTACCGTCTTCCGGATGCTGCTCACTAGTTTCCCAAAAGCCTCAGGGGATGCGCATCCGAACGTGTCTACAACGACGAAGGAATCGGGGTGGGCTTGTGCCGATACCTCGGAGAACAGACGCTTCAGGAAGGCTGGGTCTGCCCTCGTACCGTCGACTCCGAAAAATGCCGCCCATAGCCCATGCTGCTTCGCGTACGTGATAGCATCCACCGATTTTTCGATGACCTGCTCATAGGTCCACCCGAACTGCTTGAGCTTGGGGATCCCGACCGGACCCTCGCATATTATCCCCTCCACATCACACTTTAGGGCTGCATCTATGTCCTCCCGTGCCACCCGAGAGAAGGCTATGATCTTCGCACTGAGACCCAGTGAGGCTATCTCTTTGACGGCGTCCGAGTCTTCCTGTGAGACCTTGGGCATCCCCGCCTCAATTCTCTGCACTCCGATCTCGTCCAACTTCCTAGCAATCTCCACCTTTTCGGGCCTCCTGAGGACCACCCCAGGCGTCTGTTCCCCGTCTCGAAGAGTAACATCGTGAAACACCACCTCTTCAGGGAATTTGAATCCGGCCAGGACGTCGACATCGTAGTCGAAGTGACTTACCCAGCTCTCATCTCCTACCCATCTCCCTTTTTCGAACCCTTCCCCGTCGAGAGTAAATCCGTCCGCCTTGAGATTCCCCAAGTTGTCTTGAATCTCCTATTCTCGGATGGTCATGAAAAGAGTTTCGGCCGGGCGGCCCCAAGAAGCTAGGACCAGGGAGGCTCTCAGCGCGTTTTCATCCTGCCCAATATCCCCGGTTAAAGACAAACAACGGCGGGGAGGATTCCGGCGACCAAGAATTGGTTCGGATTCAAACCAAGGTACGGGGACGAATCGTGCGTCGCTAAACAAATCATAAAGAGATGAGAATGGGCTTTCGAGCGGTATCGAAGGCAAAACTTGAGCGAAACGGGAACCGGGAAGCTAGGGCGTTCTGCTCTATGGGCCGGGATGACGTTGACGATAGTTGCTTCGGTCCTTTGGGGAAGCACCTATCCTGTCATCCAGCAGGGGCTTGGCTACTACGACGCCTTCCAGATATCCTTCCTCAGAGCTCTTTTCGCAACGATAGCCCTCGTTATCTATTCCACTGTCAATCGGAAAACACGAACCCAGCTTTTCCAGGCTCCAGGTGACAGGAACTCTCTCCTGCTTCTCCTGGCGGCGTCGGCATTCGGTGCAGTCGGTTTCTGGACGTTTCTCAACCTATCAGTGCGTTACCTAGCCTCAGATACATCCTCGTTCCTGGTGGCATTGTATCCGTTAATCACCGTAGTCCTAGCCTCGTTTCTCCTTCGAGACAGGATAACCGTGGCGCGTGGGCTTGGGGTGGGGCTGGGCATATTCGGGACCTACGTAATAGTGGGATTCGGAGAGAGCGCCAGCTTCTCTGGGTCCAATCCCACCCTGGGCGCGCTAGTCGCCCTTGCGGCGGCTTTCTCTTGGTCCGCCTGTCTAATCACGACAAAGATTCTGATAGGCCGGAAGGACAAGAGGACAGGTTTCGAATACACTCCTGAGTTTGTCACGCTGAGCATCTTCTCGATATCGATCATTCCAACCTTTGTGATCGTCGTTCTGGCTGGCGATTGGAGGGGGCTTCTGAGCAGCTCGGTTCAGGGGTTCGCCATCGTCCTCTATCTGGGGGCGATCACTTCAGCCTTGGCATTCTTGATCTTCAACATGGGAATGAAGATCATAGGAGTTTCCCGTGCCGCAATCAATCAGCTTCTGTTTCCCATAGTCACCGTAGTGCTATCCTACTACATGTTTGGGGAGACAATCAACCTCGCAAGCGTCCTTGGGATTGCGCTGATTCTGCTAGGGGTGGCTGTAGCTCAACGTTAGGGACCGGGCTCAGCTCTTTCCCTTGATCTTCATGTAGATGTGCTGCGGGTTCTGGTGCGAGTCCGTTATCTCGATGCCGTACGGCCGCAGGGCGTCCTCGACGGCGTTGGCGATCGCTGCGATGGGCACCCCTCCCCCCTCACCTACGCCTCTTATTCCCTTGGGGGCAAACAATGACGGCGTTTCAATGCTGGAAGTCATGAGGTTGGGGATGTCCAGGGCCGTCGGGACGAGGTAGTCCACGAAGGTGCTGCTCTGAAGCTGCCCGTCTTCACCGTATTCGAAGCTCTCGAACATCGCGGCCCCGATTCCGTGGGCGGCTGCTCCGTGGACCTGCCCTTCGACGATCATGGGGTTGATCTGTCTGCCGCAGTCGTCTACTATGGCGTACTTGATGACCTTGAACTTCCCTGATTCCTTGTCAAGGTCAATGACCGCAGCGTGAGCCTGGTAGGAATAGGTCAGAGTCTGGTTCAATCTCCATTTCTCGTCAGGCAGTCCGAACTCCGGCTTCCAATAGTGGGTCGCGACCAGCCCGGGTTCCATCCCCTCTGGGAGAAGGACGTTGTTTACCCAGGCTACGTTCGCAACCTGCCAAAGGGGAATCTTCTTGCCTGACTTCTGGTCGACTACGTTGCCTTCGCTGAACGTGATGCCCACAGGGTCGGTTTGCATCAGGTGAGCGGCGATCTGGGCGACTTTGGTCTTCAGCTTTGTCGCTGCTCCGATGAGCGCTCCAGTCCCCATCACCGCCGAGCGGCTTGCGTAGGCACCGGACTGATGAGAGAAAGGATTGACGGCCGAATCGAACCCCATGATGACCGTGACCTGATCCGGGGAGACCCCGAACTCGTCGGCAACGATTTGGGAGGCGAATGTCTCGTGCCCCTGCCCCTGCGGAGTCATCCCCAGGGCGACCTGAATCTGCCCGAGGCCATCTATCGAGATCCTGGCCCCTTCCGAATTCCCCGAAAAGGGATTGTCAGGGGTGATTATCTTCACCTGACTGAAGTTATTGGTCCCAGAGTCGCTTTGTACTGCGAGCCCGATCCCGATCAGCTTCCCGCGCTTCCTCGAATCCTCTTGGAGCGCTCGCAATTCTGCATATCCTATCAGTTCCATCGCCTTCCTGAGAGCCCTCGGATAGTCCCCTCCGTCATACACGCCGCCGCTCGGCGTTTCGTAGGGCATCTCCTCCGGGCGTATCAGATTCTTCTCCCTGACGACCGCCGGATCCAGTCCCAGTTCTCGCGCGACTATGTCGACGGAGCGCTCTATCATCCAAAGGTGCTGCATCCTCGAGTAGCCCCTGTTGGGTCCAACGGGACACTTGTTGGTCATCGACTGGAAGAACTCCATCCGGAAATCCTTGAAACGGTAGCACCCCGGGGTCACCTGCGCCCAGATGGTGGCCCCCGCGGGCTCGTAGCGCGTGAAGGCGCCCACATCGTCCCAGGCCTTCACGTTGAGTCCCAGTATGGTCCCATCCTTCATCACCGGAATTTCGACCTCGAAGGTGCGCTCGTTGCCATGGTTGGCCGCGAGTAGGTGCTCTGACCTTTCTTCAATCCACTTGACAGGGCGCCCTGCCTTCATTGCAAGGAGGCTGACCAGTACCATGTAGGGGTAGCTGATTATCTTGGTCCCGAACCCGCCCCCTGTGTCCCCTGTAATCATCCTGATTTTGTTCGAAGGGAACTTCATGGCAAACGAAATCCAAGGTATGCAGAACATGGGCATCTGATTGTTGTTATAGATGTTGAGGAAACCCGTTGCCTTGTCGTAGTGAGAAAGCGCAGCGTTGTTCTCAATCGGCGTGGAGCTGAACCTATGGAAATGAAGCGTCTTCTTGATTAGCCTGTCGGCCCGCTTCGCCGCGCCTTCTATGTCACCGTAGTTCCAAACGCCCCTGAAGACCAGGTTGGACCCGACCTCGTCGTGTATGACCGGGGCCGTGGGGCTCAGGGATTCCCTCGCGTTAAGGACGTGGTCGAGGGGCTCGTAGTCGACCTCGATAAGCTCCAGAGCGTCCTCCGCGATGGCCTTCGTTTCGGCAACAACCGCGACCACGGGTTCTCCCACATAACAGACCTGCCCGACCGCAAGGCAGTAGTCCTTGAGTTTGTTTGCGGGAGCAGCTGAAATCTGGAGGAACGGGTCGGTTTCTTTCGCAACCTCTTCCCCCGCCAAAGTGCAGATAACACCCGGCATGGCTTCAGCCTTCGAAACATCAACCCTGATGATTCTGGCATGAGCGTGAGGGCTGCGCAAAATGGCGGCATGAGCCATCCGGGGGAGCCTCACGTCATCGACAAACTTTCCAAGACCAGTAAGGAGCCTGGGGTCCTCCTTCCGCTTGACACGTTTGCCCATCCAGGTTTCCGATTTTTTCGCGACTAATTCGGCGACTGTGGACAAATGGAGCTACCCCGCGCCGAGGGGCCGGAGGTTCTTCAACTCGGTTGCGCCCCGCATTTTATGAGCCATCCCATTTCGTCGGACAATATAGCTGTTCGGCCTGGAGACTGACCAGGTGACTGTGTCTTGGTGAACCGGACCAACCCTGAATTGAATGGGCATTGTGGGGGATTCCCCAACGATGTCCCCCCATCTGCGCAGTTCTGACACACTTGCAGTACGACGCCATCAATCATGATTTGTCTCGCCGTCGTTATCGACCTTCCATGCGAAAGTCCGGTGAAGATGAGGCCCGTGGTCTTCACCATGGAACCCAACAAAGAGCTGCGTTGGATCGGGCATCTTGGAGTTACTGGCATTTTCGACGGCGGGCGCATTCTTCGAGCTAGAGCCTTGGGGATGCGCGAAAGCCGCGCCTGTCCAGACAGAGCTGTTCGGAGGGATTCTCCTTCCGCTGCTTACTGGAATGCTAAGGAAAGAGACCGCCAGAGGGTTAACCGAGATGCATCGGGCCACAAAGAGAGGGCGGAGAATAGCCTGTCTGATTTTCTCCCCCCGAAGACAACCCTAAAGCCGTGAAAGGAGGGTGCAGGCCCTCGGGAAGGGGCACTGTGGACAAAGGTCGGTCGGGCAGGGGGATTGCAACTCGAACCAACACTTGGACGGGAGGCGCTCCGTACGTGATGGCGTTCATTGTCACAGTTCTTTGGTCTTCTTCCTACGTGCTGATAAAATGGGGACTGGCGGAAATCCCTCCTCTTTTCTTTGCTACCGTCAGATACACTCTCGCCTTCTGCATTCTCCTGGCACTGGATATTGCTATGGGGACGAGCAGAACCGGGAAAGGCACCTGGGGCAGCAAGCAAACCATCCTGCTTGTCCTCGCCGGTCTCGGCGGGTATACAATCGCCCAAGGGCTCCAGTTCGTGGGCCTGTACTACCTCCCTGCGATAACCACTAGCTTCCTGATCAACTTCAATCCGTTCTTCGTTCTGAT
>Ga0187766_10000513_pt1 | contig 21466 bp, 20 predicted proteins | sample 0216_QUI02_MP05__4_FD_132971 | JGI IMG/M metagenome (GOLD analysis project Ga0187766, IMG submission 132971) | Tropical peat soil microbial communities from peatlands in Department of Meta, Colombia - 0216_QUI02_MP05_20_MG | ecosystem: Environmental > Terrestrial > Soil > Wetlands > Peat ... | reverse complement strand
TACAAGCAGGCAGAGAAGGCGATGGATGTTGTGCTTGAGAAGATCAAGGATGGGGTCGGCAAACATGACGCCTTTAGCTTCAAGCGAGAGATATCGAGGAAGTATGGTGGCTCGTCTTGATAATTAAATCATACTCTGTAGAAGTTTAGAGGTCAGATTACGTAGTTTCATCTGGCGAACGCTCGGGGCTTGTTCTATTCTATCTCTGAGTAGTAATGGTCACGCGCTTAGCTTCGTCAATTCATCCCGATGTTTGAGGAATTCGTCCCCCCAAGGGGAGACTTTCAGGACTGTAATGTGGTGCCCTGCCCGAGCTTAATTGATGGGTTGTAAGCGCCCCGCTGAATCTCGGTTTGTGTACATGAGATTGCGCCCATTTTAGGGAACTCCGCTATATACGGTGGAGGCCTGCGGCGTGAGCGAGTCTTATGGTGAGCGTCATAGCTGCACGAAAGAGCAGAAGCATGAGCGTGGTCGCCGTGGCGGTGATAGGAATCATCGTCTTCATAGTCGGTGTGGCCATAATAACAATTCGAGGCGCCCCCTTTCGCGGCTCCGGGCTGGGCACGCTACTCGCGGTCGTAGGAGTCGTGCTACTCCTAGTCGCCGGGTGGAGATACACCAGAAGTAGCAAGCCTTCTCAATAGAATCTAGTTCCATCCTCCGGACAACGACCTTGTCGCCTAGCGTACACTATATCCGGAGCCAGGATTACCAGGAAAAGGAGGGTCTTCGGAAGGCAGCTCGAAGGCGATTATGACCGCTTGTCTAGCTGCCTTTGCGATGTCCTCGCCGTTGAACTTCCATCCTCTCCTCGCCGAAATCCATAGAGACGGGCCGCTGATGGGTGTTTTGACCAGTAGGCTTCGAGTCGTGGCACAATTCTCGTTAGGTCTTCACCGAGAAACTGGGCAACGCAGGTGTATCGTTTGCCTTTCAGGCGGACTTCTGCGGGAGCTTTTTCGTGGAAGTTGCGCCACCACTTCTTCTTCTCCGGCTGTGCCACGACCACAACCAGCTCGTTGCCGAACCGAGCACACATCGTCACCAGAGAGTATCTGTGACCTGACCTGCGCCCTGTGTAGGTTATCCGGATGAGGCTGCCGTCCAGGAGGAAGCGGAGCGGAGACCAGAGTATCGCTCGTATGGGCGGGTTCATCACGCCGTTCACAAATGAGAAACTGGAGACCATTGCGGTCGCCGCTGTGTAATAAACTAACAAGAAGGAGGGTCCTCACTGAGGGTTGTGTTAGCCCCTACCGTCGGGGCGATTTTCGTCAATTAGGAGAAAATGAAAGGAGAAGAGAGCGGTTAGGCTCTCTCCGCCAGTAGTTTTGTCTAGGTTCCCTTGTAGAAGAGTCCTTCTCCGAATGGTCGGAGAAGCAATGTGGGTGTGGGGGTGTATTCCATAAATTGGAGCGACTCTCTTGATATTCTCTCGTCTTCTGGATCTTTGAATATCGTTAGGCTTTTGTCAATGTCTCCGTACTTGGAGAGCTCGAACATGAAGCATCCATGGGAATGCAGCTGTGCGCCAGTTCCCATAGCATAGTAATACGTCCCCAAGTACTTGTAGCCTGATTTCTTAGCCCATGCGGCGAAAGCCCCTTCGTTCTTCTTGACCCACTTCTGGAACTCCTCGAACTTGCCTTCCTTCAATACGAAGTTTTCAATTGACATTATAGTCGTTTGAATCTCACCTCCCGAACGATTTGAAACGCGGAATGTCTGGTGTTATTTATCGAGTGTCTCGTCCGTCAGCTTCAGACAAACGACTCCGGGAAATAGTGAGGTGAGGGGTGGGTGAGGTCTGGGTATGATTGCGTTTTCGTATTCCGAGACGAGTTCACGGTCTGAAAGTAGCGAGTAGATGTCCGGCATGTGCCCAAGCGTGGGTTTGCTCCCCATCAGGATCATCCAGTGGTTAGGGTTTACGATGTCGGCGGGGATTCTCTCGCATCTTGTCTCGAACCGCTTCCGCATGTAGTAGCTGGTTAGCGTTGTCTGGAACTGCTCCTTCGCAATCTTGGTTGTCCTTCTCCAGCGGCTGTTGATGCTGGGCATTATGCAGGAATAGCCGAATTGCTGGGCTTCATCCAAGAGTCGTTCTGCGAGTTCCTTCGGTATCGCTGACGGGTGCTGGACTCCTGTCTTCGCGATGGCGACTGGGATGTCAAGGAGTGCGACGTTGGAGCCTTCGACCAGAAGGACGTTAGATACTGGCACGTGTCCGACGGCGGTTATCCTCTCTGCCCCGAAGGCCATGAGTTCGAGGGCGTCTTTGTCGCGCTGGTCAAGGGCTTCGTAGATGCTGAGAAGAACTGGTTCGGCTATTGGCTTGGTCTTGGTTGCGTTGGGTTGGATGTGAATGGTCAAGTCTAGCCTTGCGAAGTTCCACCGGAAGGTTCCGAGGACGCGGCCTATCCAGCACTGGACACTCATGCTGTTGTCCTCGTCAGATTTCCAGAGGCTTAGTTCCTCTTCAAAGGCGGTGCTTCTTGGGTTGTCCTTCTTCTCTTTGACGCATTCACCTACCGCTGAAGTGGTTATCGGGCGTCCTAGTCTGTGAAGGAAGTGTGTCCAAGCTCTGAACGTTGTTACCTTCTGCTTTCTGTTCAGTGGTTTGTTCGGCTTGGACAGATGAGAGAAGTAGAGGCGTAGGGCTCGGTCTTCTGCTAGTAGGCTGTATTCAGGTTGAAGGGACGACGGCCTGTTCTTGTGGTGATATCTTCGGGGACAAACCTTATCGCTGGCTCCCAATGCGCGCTAATGGCCGATTATCTTGAAGAGCCTGATGTTCAAGTGTTCTGACTGTGGCAGGTACACCCTCGCAGACAAGTGCCCAAGTTGCGGAGGAAGGACTGTCACCGTCCACCCCGCGAGGTACTCGCCAGACGACAGGTACGCGAGGTACCGGAGTCCTCTTGCCTATCAAGAGGACCCTGATGGAACCAGCTGATAAAGTAGAATTGCGTTGAAACACTGAAGGTTGGAGTTTCCTGGGCAGGGAGAGTTGTCGTTCTCTGCGGCCAACAGGCTGGGAGACACGTAGGCCAGTCTGAATGGTCCCGTGCTGTTAGAAGGATAGTTGAAGCTGCTCGGGTAGGTGAACGCCTCGATGGGAGGAGCCCCGTTCGACCCGAAAGCGTAGGTCTGGCTGAATGCTATGCTCGAGCTGGTTCCCGAGGTGGTGGTGTAGAGGTAGCCTGCGCGCTTGAACGGTAGGAGCTGGCCAAAAAGGCTGTTCTGTACGGCGTAGGGGGTCAGGTTGAAGTCGTCGACGCTCTGGCAGGCCTGGCCGGCTGATGTCAGCTCGTTGGCGCTGGTGCCTGAGCACTCTAGGTACTTCGACTCGGTCAGGTTCCCGATTCTTATGAACCACTGCTTCTTGCTCTCGTCTCCCCCGCCCGCCGTGAATCCCCCTCCGCTGGGGACCTGCAGGATGTAGTACGGTGTTTGGGTGCCGGTTGACTGGTCCGTGAATGGGAACACGCTCCCCGTGATGAATATGGCGACGTATGTGGGCCTCCCTTCGCCCATGCTCCTGGCCATGGCGGCAGCCTGGGTGACGTTGGACATCAACAGCTGTCCGACCTGTTCAATCCTGGTGCTGTTCAAGGTCGCGTTGTCTACGAGGGTGGTTCGATTGCCCATCACTGCGAACCAGTATCCGTAGTCCCACCAAGAGATTATCACGGAATTGGTCGGGGTGTCCTGCCTGACCCACTGCAGTGTTTGTATCCAGTCTGTGAAGGCGGCTCGTGTGTAGACCGTCGCCCCGTTGGCTATGCTGACGGCGCCGTCTGCCGGGCTGTTGTTGCAGAAGAGCTGGCCGTTGTATGTGCACTGAATGGGGTTAGGTATCCAGTAGGAGCCTGCGGGGAGGACGATCAAGGCGATCACGGCTATGGAGAAGACCACCTTCATCTCGTTGCGGGACGTAGGGGTCTGTTTCTTCTTGACCAACGGCGTCGTGCTCGGCTTCACTATGGCATAGGCCAGCTCGGCGAATCCGATGCCCCCCAGTATGCCCAGGGCGATGGACGAATAGACAAGGAGACGAGAGAAGGCCGCTGAGAAGTAGAGGCCCGTCAGCCCGAAGACGAGGGCGTAGATCATGGGGATGCCTTTTCGCCTGAAAGCCACTAGGGCTCCCGCCATCCCGAACGAGAGTAGAATAGCGTAGGCGGTGAAGTAGTCAGCCCCCGTCGGGACGAAGTGCTCGGCCACCGACTCGACGAGAGGATTGCCTGAGCGAGCCCAGGGGGCAATGGCTGTGATGTACCTCAGGGTGAGGCCCCCGACTAGCCCGAAGCTGATCAGGGTGAGCCCGGCGAGGGCGAATCCGAAGAGGAACTTGAGCAGGGTGGATCTGTACTCGGTAGGTTTGGACCAGGTCTTGGCCCACTGGGCCACAATGACGAACACGGTCCCCCCGAGGAGGACCAAGCCGACCGGATTGGTGACTATGGCTACACCAGGCCTCGGGAAGACAGAACTCACGAACAGGGTCGATGCGGTAAAAGAGATTATGGCTGGCGTGTACCCCGATAGGTCGAGGTTCAGGAAGGGTATCAGAATGAAGATCAGACCGAAGGCCGCGCTGAAGTAGTCCCCCCCACCCCAGGCGGTGTTGGCGTAGCCGATCATGACACCCCCCATCAACGCCCTAGCGACCCTCCCGCGGACGGGCCTATCCTTGTCGAAGACCGTGAGCATCAGGTAGCTGGCTGTGACGAAGAGGAGGATGGCCAGCGGCTCCGACTTGAACCATCCGAGGTTTCCTCTCTCGATAAGCGGTGGGGAGACCGCGAAGACCAGGGCGGCGAACAGCCCCGCCGCGTCGCCGGCGATTTTCCTGACGAGGAAGTAGAACACGATGGCAGTCATGGCACCGAGAAAGACCGGCAGGACAACCAGCCAATCGTAAAGGGTGATCTGGACGCCGAACACGTTGTGGACGAGCAGGTAGGTCAAGGCACCCGCCAGCTGCAGGCCTCCCTGGGAGGTCGCTGCGACATTCCTACCGACCGGGAACCAGGTTTGGATGTCGTGCCAGAAGAAGTAGCCCTGCATGTTGTGGCATGCGGTGTACACCGTCGGTCCGCAGTTTGAGGGGTTGGCGAAGAGGGCTGCATAGAGGCCCTGCTGTTGTGCCAGGCTCACTATGTGTTGGGCTGCGTAGTAGTCATAGTAGGGGTCGAACTCATTCAGGTAGAACCCATACTTCGCGGCGTAAGCCCTAATCAGGACGGCCACAGAGAAAACTATGGCAAGCACCATCGAACTCATGAGTGCCCTCCGCGAGACAGTGGGCCTCTTCATGGAGGCCCGCAAGGTGTCAACTAAGCCCAAATCTACGCGCCGAGACTCTTTGGGCTATTTTAAGCGTGCCCTTTCTTACTTTTTGAGAAGAGTGCTCAGGTAGGCGGCGTAGGTTTTGGCGTCGAGTAACGTCTTCTTTTCTGAGGCGAAGTTCGATGGCTTCACCTCTATCAGCCACCCGTCCCCGTAGGGCGACTTGTTGACGAGTTCTGGGTGCGAGTCGAGCTGGCCGTTGACCCTAGCTACGGTCCCGGATATGGGCGAGTACACCTCCGAGACTGCTTTGATTGATTCAACAGTCCCCATTGGCTTGAGTTGTTCGACCCTGTCATTCACCTTCGGAGGGGTGACATAGACAACGTCGTTCAGAGTCTTCGCAGCGTAGTCGGTTACCCCGACCCTGACTATGGGGCCCTCTTCCTTCGCCCATTCGTGCTCCTTCGTGTACAAGAGTTCGTCTGGGATGTGATAACCCTGGATGTCCATCGAGGAAGGGCGCCGGCTCGGCGCACTAATTACCCTTATGTCGCTTCCAGCCGTAGAGTTGCTCGTCATAAAAGGGAGGCTTCGTGATGTACCCTCCCTGAGGAGAATCCCTCACCGTCACACTGACCTTGGAACCCAGGTCTGAGCGTTCAGTCTTGACCCGGCAAAGTGCAATCCCCTTGCGGAGGACGGGGGAGAACGTCCCGCTTGTCACCGTTCCCAAGGATCCTATGCTGTCTGTTACTTCGAAACCGTGCCTGGGGATGCCCGAGTTGAGAACCAGCCCCCTCCTTATCACGGAGGGTGGTTGGACGCTCGATGCTGCCAGTGCAGCCGAGCCGACAAAGCTACTCTTCCCCGCCGAAACGACCCAGGCCAAATCTGCCTGGAATGGGTTCGTATCCTGGTCGATGTCCGAGCCGTGAAGCGGCAATCCTGCTTCGAGTCTGAGTGAATCTCTGGCACCCAGGCCGCAGGGCGTCGAAGTTGCAGCGAGCTGCTCCCAGACCCTCATGGCGCCTTTCGGATCTTCGTTCGAGGTTCCGTACACAATCACCTCGAACCCGTCCTCGCCTGTGTAGCCTGTCCTCGACACGAGGGCGTCTTCCCCTGACACCTTGGTCCCGGCGCATCTGAAGCGCTTGAGCTGGGAGAGGTCCAGAGCCGTCAGAGGCTGGAGGGACTCCGATGCCTTCGGCCCCTGCACCGCGATCATGGCAGTAGAAGCAGTCCGGTCATCTATCTCGAAGCCGCCGGAGGCGTGGGCTACGAGGTGCCTCATGTCTGTAGGGGCGTTGGCAGCATTGACTACTACCATGTACCTGTCGTCCCCGAGCTTCTCTATGATTAGGTCGTCCATGATCCCTCCCCGTTCGTTGAGGAGCAAGGTGTAGAACGCCTTCCCCTGAGGCTGAGACTGGACGTTGGTGGGGACGAGCCCCTCCAAGAAACCTGTCGCCGAGACCCCCTCGACCAAGAACCGCCCCATGTGAGAGACGTCGAAAATCCCAGACGAATTCCTGACCGCAAGGTGCTCGTCTATGGTCGTGGTGTACCAGAGAGGCATGTCGTATCCGGCGAATTCCGTCATCTTCGCATGCTTGGTGTGGTAGGCATGAAGCTGGGTCGTCTTGGGCATGCTGGCACGCGACCCGCCGACTCTATTTAAGAGAGCCACGTCACTCCGCGATGCTTGCTCACTCTGCGGCCGTGCTGCGTCCCAGCGAAGGCTTCCAAATTCGACATGGTTGGGTTGATCGAAGGGAAGCTGGGACCAAGTCTGATGGACGGAGACGTGCTCGTGATCTCCAGTAAGTTCGTGGCGGTCTCGGAAGGGAGGGTGGTAAAGCTCGATACCGTCAGGGTCGGGAAGAAGGCGACGGAGCTGGCAAAGAAGCATCGCATGGACCCGAGGCTCTGCGAACTCGTGCTGCGGGAGTCGGACGAAGTGATAGGTGGAATTCCGGGCTTCCTCCTCGCGAACAGGGATGGTCTTCTGACTCCCAATGCGGGAATAGACAAGTCGAATGTGAAACACGGGACTGTCGTACTGTACCCCAGGAGGCCCGAAGTGTCCGCGCGGAGGATAAGAGAGGCTCTGCGGTTCTCCAGGGGCATATCTGTGGGGGTCGTAATATGCGACAGTAGACTCGCGCCCACGAGGCGAGGCACCACGGGCGTCGCAGTGGCCGCGTCGGGCATAGAGGCGGTCCTAGACATGCGGGGCAGGGTGGACCTCTTCGGCAATGTGCTGAAGGTCACGGCCCAGGGGGTGGCTGACGACCTGAGCTCGGCGGCCGAAGTCCTGATGGGGGAGTCGGACGAATCCGTCCCCATCGTCCTGGTCAGAGGGCTGGCGCGAAGTCTGCTGAAGGAGACAGAGTACAGCGGCAGACGGTTTATGATTCCGATGGACGAGTGTGTCTACCTCAGGAGCCTGGGTCATTCCAGAAATGCGTAGCTCACTACGCGCCGCCGGGAGACCGATCGGCTAACGCCTGACGAGCTGATTCCGGACCCTGCGTTTGATCAGGCTTGGATCGATTGCTGACGTACATACGCCTAAATGCACGCCGTCGAACGGGTTCGACGTTGACCTACGAAATTGTTTGTATGTCTTGTGGCGCTCCTCTTTACTCCGGGTTCGACCTGAGGTCGCCCGGAGACGTGCTCAAGGCTGCTGATTACCGGTGCAAGAAGTGTGGGGCGAAGCTTTCTCTCGGCAAGTTCCAAGTGGAAGTCAGGAAGATAGACGGCTCTTTCTCCTAGCATGACCAAGTAGGCTTCGGCTCGGTTGGTGGCAATCAGGTAGATGTCTCTGGCGGACAGGCGATACACGCTCGTCATCTGTGAGAAGCCTGACGCCGCCAGGAAGATGTCCGGGGCCCTTTCAGGGGGTAGCGCCAAGAGCAGTTCGGTGAACGGGACGACTGTCTTCGGCTTCAGCAGGAAGGGGGAGGAATTCGTCGTTTGCTCCGCCAAGGGGCATGTGTACGGCGTCTCCGACCCTGCGGAGGAGAGAGCGGTCTATCCAGTCTTCGACGTAGAGTGGTACCCCTCGAACTTGTTGGAAGAAGACAGCGCAGACGCCGCGAAGCGCATATCAGCAGTTAAGAAACTCGCGACAGGTGCCTCGAGGTTCGTCAACGCCTGCGACTTCGATGTCGAAGGGGAGACCATAGGTTACAATCTGCTGAGGTACGCTTGCGGGGGGAAGGAGGGGGCCGCCCTTCGGGCCAGGTTCTCGACTCTGACAGAACACGACCTCCTGAACGCCTTCGACGACATGAAACCCCAGACGGGGCAGGGACTGGCAAGGGCCGGGAGGGCCAGGCATTCGATCGATTTCGTCTGGGGGGTCAACCTATCCAGGGCGCTGTCACAGTCAGCCTTGAGCTCCGGTCATAGGTACAGGACCGTGAGCATAGGCAGGGTTCAGGGGCCCACGTTGGGGTTCCTTGTTCTGCGAGAGCGAGAGATACGTGAGTTCGTCCCCTTCCCCTACTGGAAGGTGCAAGGTGTCTTCGAGAGGGACGGCAAGAAGTTCACGGCAAGTTACTCGAAGGAGAAGGTCGGGGTGAAGGCCCTCGCGGAGAAGATCAGGGAGGAATGCGTAGGGAAGGAAGCCGTCGCGAAGTCGGTACGGAGGACTGCCGTCCGGGTTGAACCACCGGCCCCATTCAACATCGGTGACCTCCAGAAGGAAGCCTACAGGGCCTTCGGGTTCACCCCCAGCAGGACTCTGCAGGTGGCCGAGAGATTATACCTCGGCGCTCTTATTTCATACCCGAGGACCGGGAGCCAAAGACTCCCGCCTTCGATTAACTATAGAGGGATTCTTCAGGGGCTAAGAGGGCTGAACGAATACTCTTCCCATGCGGCGGAACTACTGATGTCCGAAGCCAAGCCGGCCCAAGGGGTAAAAGAGGATCCCGCACACCCGGCAATTCATCCGACCGGGGAGAAGCCCCGAGGACGGCTCGACTTCGAGGAGGTTTCCGTCTTTGACCTTGTCGTCCGGAGGTTCCTCGCGGCTTTCGGTCCCCCTGCTAGGAGAGAACTCGTAGAGATTACCATGAATACGGGAGAGCACGAGTTCAGACTTGCGGGGGGGAGGACCGTTATTCCTGGCTGGATGAAGTGTTACGGCAAGTACGCCGGTTACAAGGACTCTGAACTCCCTGTCGTGTCCGAAGGAGATAGCTTCAGGGTGGGCGAGGTGTCTGTCGAAGAGAAGTTCGAACAGAAGCCCCTGAGGTACAATCAGAGCAGCCTTCTCGAAAAGATGGAGAGGGAGGGAATAGGGACGAAGGCGACCCGAGCTGACATAATCGCGACCCTCGTGGAGAGGGGCTACGTCTCTGGCGGAAGCATGGAAGTAACGGACCTCGGCCTGTCGGTCGTGGAGACGTTGACGAAGTACGCTCCCACGATCATCAGCACCGAACTGACCCGCGACATCGAGGAAAGGCTGGAAGGGGTTGAAAAGGGGACTCAGGGAGAGGCTGAACTCCTGAGGGAGACGGTGAGGTCGATAGCGAGCCAGCTTGCGGAGCTCTACGCCAACGAAGAAGCGGTCGGGAGGGAGATTGACTCCGCCCTGATGAGCACGGTGGCGAAGTCGTTCGTGCTGGGGAGGTGCCCCATCTGTAAGACCGGGGAGCTAAGGATTATCAGGTCGAAGGCGACGAAGAAGAGGTTCGTTGGATGCTCCAACTACCCTTCGGGATGCCGGGCGTCTGCCCCTCTCCCGCAGAGGGGGACGGTCAAGGCGACCCACAAGGCGTGTGAGCGTTGTTCCTGGCCAGAGGTCTATGTAGTGGGTGCAGGCCGGCCGTGGAGACTCTGCGTGAATCCCACCTGCCCTGGGAAGAAGAAGCCATGAAGTGCAAGGTGTGCGGAAAGGAAGCAGTCTCCGACCTGTGCCTCCACCATGCTGAAGCGAAAGAGAAGGTGCAGGCCGCGTACCATTTGTGGGCGGTCGCCTATGGAAAGATTGACTGGAAGGTTTACTTGGATAACGTTAAACGCAACCCTCAAACGGGCCAGTGGGCCAAGGAGACAGCAGGGTATCTGCTAGGTGGTTAGATGATTAGAGAGGCGTTGGAATCAGTTTACAAGCGGACGTTCGGAGCGCTGAAAGACGCCCTGGCAGGGTTCGCCTCGTCGATAACTAGGGGAGGGGGCCTGGTCCAAGTTCTCTATGTCCTGCTGTTCGTCGGGCTAGCAGCAGGCTTCGTCAGCGCCATCGTGTTCCCGGTATCAAACCAAACGTACATCCCCTACCCAGGGGGCACTGCCGAGACGATACCGGAAGCCATCGTAGACGCGTTCGTGGTCATCGTGGGGGGCGCCGGCATCTACCTCGTCTACCTTAGTGGAAGGCAGACGGTTAGGTCGAGAACAGTCAACCTGTACCTCGGGCTGGCCCTGCTGCTGATCGTCGTGTCCGTGTTCACAGGCATTGACATGGCAATCCTCAAGGGATTCGGGTAAGGAACACACTTCGCCAAGCAGAGCCTCGTTCGCTTTTGACGGTCAGCTCTTGGCCTCTGACGTCAACCGTTGCCGTTATGTCGGACAGGCCGGAGATGGACCTGCCCGTCCCAGAGTGGGGGAACCCTTCCCTCCTGTACATGGTCAAGATTACCGCCTTCGCGTTGGCCCTGGCAAGGTACGACAGGCCCGCTATGGCGAACGTAAGCTTTCTGCTCCTGGAGCTACCGTCCTCCAGAGACATGAGGTGGTAGAGACTGTTCAGGCTGTCTACGACGATGACTTTCTGCGTCGCGTTAAAGAGCCCGGACAGCTCGTTCTCGATGTCGCAACCGGGTTCAGGAATTCTGACGGTGGACGACCTGGCCTCCGCAGGGGCCAGGAGGGAGAAGATATGATTCGAATTGGAGGAGTAAAGGGCGTCGAGGTCGAGAATCGCGCACGTGCCCCCCGCCTGGGCGAGTAAGCTCATCATCGTGCGGGCGAAGTCGAGGTTGGCCTGCCTTCCATCGAGAACGAAGGTCGCCGTCCTGCCTATGAGGGGATTGAAGAAGGACTGTGCTCCTTGGCCGACGGCGTTCATTAGGATAGGCTGGCGGCGACCGGTCTTGTGTTAAAAAGGTCATCAGGCACGGAGTGTGCTTGCAGGGTACAGCTCCGACGATAGTTGAGGTTGTTTCCTTGGCTGTGGCTAAAGCTCATTAGGCCAGGGCGGGGCGTCACCGTCGAATCTCCTAGATGAACAGGATATGCGTCGCTACATCGAAGGCAAGGGCCTACTATGCACTCGTCTCCAGGCTGAGGCGGGCCGGCCTCCCGTTCTCGAGCGTCCTCCCCGATTCCGATTTCAGGAACTGCGACTTGGTGCTCACCACGAGGGACGAAGTGGGGTCGTTCGGCGGCGGCGCTCTCGCCCTCGAAGACTTGGACGAAAACCCCGGCGTGTTCAAGGGCCAAGTGGTTTCCAAGCTCACGGGAGAAGGTGACATCATTTTGGTGGGGGTGGATCCCGGGAAAAGGACCGGGCTCGCTGTCTTCTACGGCCAAACCAGGCTGGCCTTCAATACGTTCGACTCGACCGGGGCCGTTTGTGCCCGGGTTGGAATCTTCGCCAGGCGAGTCCCGTCGAGCCGGCTACTAGTTAGGGTCGGGGACGGCAATAGGTCGATGACCGCTAAGCTCGTTGATGGGCTGAGGAGAGAAGTGCCCAGCGCGACCGTAGAAGTCGTCGACGAGTCCGGTACATCCACCGGGAGTTCGAAGATGAGAGGGGTGCAACGCGACCAGGTGGCGGCGGCGAAGATAGCCTTCAGGAAGGGCCAAGTCGTCAGCGTGGGGACGACCAAAAATCGTGACTGAGGGACTCGATGAAACCTGGAGAGAGGTCGCCAATGAAGAGGTCTTTTTTCAGCCATGAGGGCATCAGCTCCCTTGCCGCCGCAGTGCCGAATCGCTCGTCGAGGAAGAAGACCATTCCCCGTTTTCCGGGGCTCCTGATGTGTCTCCCTGCGGCCTGGAACGCCCTTCTGAGTGCAGGGAGCCTGGAGAGCATCAAGTAGGAATCGTGCTCCCCGGCGCGCTTCAGACATGCGTATTCTGCGTACATCAGGGGCGAGGGGGGCGGGAGAGCCATGCCGACGACCGCCACTGACCCCATGACCCCGCCGTCAAAGTCCTCGCCTTCGGAAAAGCGCCCCCCTTGAACTGCGAAGAGGACGGAATCGTCCGCAGACCTGAATGAATCGAAAACCTCCGCGGCCTGGTCATTGGAGAGGCCGGGACCCTCTGATACCATGTTCCTATTCGTCACCCTCTTCGACACCATTTCGAAGATTGCGCCCAGGACCGCGTATGAAGGAGCGAAGACTCCTACTCCCGAAGCAGTCGAGTTGATTACAGCGGCGACCCTTTCTGATATCCTCGAGTACATTTCAGGGCTCCTGAGCCTGTAGCGCGTCGATGTGCCTGTATCCACAGCCGTTCTAACCGTGACCAAGGGTTCAGCAGAGGCGTCGTAGGCACTTACCTGCCCAGGTTCGAGGTCCAGCGACCTCGCGAATACTGAAGAGGGGTTCACCGTCGCCGAAAGGAGGACTGAACTTCTGAAATCGGCTAGGTATTCGGCGAGGCCGCCGACTGGTTCAGGATCGACGAGGCCGAGGGTGTCCTCCCATTTGACTAAGACGGACCGGCTGGATGAAGACAGCTTGGCTAGGAATTCCCCCACCCTCAGAATCAACGAAGGGAGCCGCCTCTCGTACAGCACCGAACCCCATGCCGCGCCTGAGCTCGCGCTGAGCTCGAAGGCAAGGTTCTGAAGCCATGCCATTCCATGTTCGTCGCGGAACCTGCTCAGGACTGAGGTTCTGTCGAGCATCCACCCCTGTTTCTCTGCCATCAGCTGCTCTAGTGTTCTGAGCAGGGCAGAAAGCGAGGCGGCTGCCTCTTCCATGAACATCGCCTGAGCCTCCCGTACAGCCCCCCTGACCTGATCTAGTGTTACCGTCGCCGAATTGAGGCCTCTGAAGAAGTCTCTGAGGTTGTGCGCCTCATCCACGATTAGAATCGTCTTCCCCCTGTCGACTGAGCTACGGTCGAAGAGGGCGGGCATAGCCCTGGGGTCGAAGACGTACTGGTAGGGGACCAAGGCCATCCCGGCCTGGGCCATTGCCAGCCTCGCCACTTCGTAAGGACAGACGTGGGCTGCCTCCGATTCTCTGACAAGCTCGTGATGGCGAGGTGTACGCGTAAGGACATCCTTGACGAGGCGGTCGAAGTCGCCTGTCAAAGAGACGTTCAGGAAGTATGAGCAAAGGTTGTTGCTGACGTTAAAAGAACAATACCAGCCAAACGATTCCTGAGGTATCGCCCTCTGGCGCCTGAGGAGGCAGTAGTCGAACTTGGAGAACATTGAAGCGGCTTTGAAAGGGTGCCTCTCCTGAAGCCGGGATGCCTCTTCCACCACCCTGTTGATCTGGCGCTTCGTCCTACAAGCGTAGACAACCTTGCAGTCTGACTCCTCGGCGGCAGAAAGTGCCCCCGCAAGTACCGCTGCAGTCTTGCCGAACCCGCTCATGGCCTCGGCGATGAGGATTTCCCCTCTCAGACAGGCTTCGTAAACTCGCTGGGCAAGCTCCCTCTGGCCCGGGCGAAATGAATCGTAGGCGAACCTACTTTCGATGCCCACATACCATGAAGGTCCGTCGCTATTTTACGACCAGTGTTATCCGATGATGCTGGCCATGTAGCTCTTGTCCCCGAAGAGCTCGGCCGTCGCCTTCTCGACGGTCCTCCTGTTCTCTGTCGTCGTGTAGACACGCATTATGTCCATGAAGCCAGCGATGGAGCCAACAAGGGGCAAGTCGTCTATTGGAACCGCCTTGAATATGCGTCTGTTCCCCTCCCTCTTGAGCAGGCCGACTGATGTGAGGGCTTCGTTGGAGTAGGTGTAGGGCACGGAAGGGGTCGTAGGAACATCGAGATACACCAGCCTGGGGTCAACCCGGGCTGCCCTGGCTATGTCCGACACCGCCCTAATCCTTGCCCTCTCCTCCGCGAAGAGCCTCCCCACCATCCGCTCCTTACGTTGGACGAGTTTCTCGTAGGCGCACTTCACCAGTTTTCTGTCTCTGAAGCCAAGGGCGAGGTGCCCGGCCTCCTTCAGAGCGGAGGTCGAAGGCTTCAGAGTCACAAGGCTGTGTAGCACTACCTCGTCGGTCAGCTCCAAGTATCTGTCGAGGTTGGATATGTTTGTCAGACCCAGGGCGCCATCTGCCAGCTTCATAGAGCGGACTAGCATGAGCTCGGCAGCCCTGACGGTCCTGTGAAAGTAGACCGCCTTGAACATCTCGTAACGGGCAAGCAGAAGGGCTTCGAATGCGTAAAGGGCCGCGTCGTCGATGACTAGACGTCCCTCGGCCACGTGAAGCGAATTGATGACCCTCTGGGCGTCAACCTTGCCGTACTCTACGCCCGTGAAGTGGGAATCGCGGGGGAGGTAATCCATCATGTCTGCGCTCAGGCTCCCCGCTATGATTTCGTTCATGAAAGGGGGCCGGCTCTTCTGCCCCCCGACGGCGAGCTCTGCCATCTCCTTTGGGGAGAAACCGTTCTTGTTGAGTATGTCCTTGATTGAAGATTGTAAAATGACTTGCTGGGAAATCTCCTCGTGGGACCTCTCGTTCCTTCCTGAGAGGACCTCTTCGTACATGTGGGAGAAGGGACCGTGCCCTACGTCGTGCAGCAGAGCGGCTATCCTGACTTCCTGGACCTGGTCCGCGTCCATATCTGACGCACGCGCAAGCGATTCGGCAATCAGACCAGCAATGTGCATGGTCCCCACGACGTGTTCGAACCTGGTGTGCGTCGCGCCCGGGTAGACAAGGTAGGCCCCGGCCAGCTGATGGATTCGTCTCAGCCTCTGGACGAAGGGGGAATCGATGAGTTCCCGTTCGACTGCGGTGATCCCGATGTATCCGTGGACCGGGTCCCTGATTTCGGCGACGGGCGTTAACGTCAACTTCGTTTCAAGCACCGCTCGGGCGTCTTAAACGGTTTTGTGCTTCGCGACTCGGTGTAGACCGTGTGGTCTGTGAGCGCCTCGCGGCGCACCTAATTCCTGCGCCGTCCCGGACCGAGTATCTTGGACACTGCAGACGTTATGGTACTGCTCGTCTCGTCTATTCCCCTGTTAGCATCGACCACCATCCACCCGAACTTCTCTGCGAGGTCGAGGTAGGCTCGTCTCGCGTTCTCCTGAAGAGTGACATTCCGTTCGTATGAGTCCTTGTTGCCACCCCGCCTAGGTATGAGTTTGCTCGGAGGGGCGTCGAGGACGATTACAAGGTCGGGCTCGGGAAGCCCGGCTTCGAGGGAAAGGAGCCACTGGAGGCCGAGGCCGATAGAAACCCCGTAGGCGAGGTTGGAACCGGAGTACCTGTTCACGATGATTGCGTCGTTTCTTGAGAGCGTGGTCTCCAGCTCTTCCTTCTTCTCCCACCTGTTGGCTGCGTACAGCATCGCCCTGACCTGTGGTGGGTAGCTGACGTCCCCCGCCAGGAATTTCTTGATTTCCTTACCGATTGTCGTCTCGTAGGCTGGGAAGGAGATTGCAAGCGTCGTGAAGCCCCGCGAGCCGAGCCATGACTTCAGAAGAGAGGCTTGGGTCTTTTTGCCGACGGCGTCGATCCCCTCGATTGCTACGAAGACCCCCTTCGGACGGCTCATCGTTGGCCTTAGCCGGAGCCGCGTCTAAATCCGTTTCCTAGAACACGATAGATATGAACAGGAGAACTACGATGGTCCCGGTAGCGAATTTCAGATAGTTCCGGGCGAACTTGGAGCTTGACTGCGTTATTGTCGCGAACTCCTCCAGTGCCTTCGACCCAAAGACCCTGACCATGCTCTTCGTCTGGGCCGAACCGTATTCGGCAGGTGAGAGCCTCGTCTCGGCTAGCCTCGCCATCCTGACAATCAGCTCTGCTATGGAGCCGGGAGGGGTCACCTCTCCCAGCGCCTCGTACCCCCGTTCCACAGTCAACCCCCTGGCTGCGAGGTTGTGGCTATCAGAAGTGCAGAATTCGATGAGGTCGTAGCCTGCGGAGTCAAGGGCCCTCGACACCTCCGCCCGGACGGCGGGAACGGCGTTGTTAGCGTCGGCGAGCACCAGAACAGATTTGGTACCTCCTGCCTGGACCATGAGAAGCCCTATGCCATTTTCAGTAATATCGCCCCGTCCTTTGAATCCCAGCTCGTTTGAATGTGAGTAAGCGACGCCGAAGGAGCCGGGGCTCGATTCTCGTACCATCTCGAACACTCGCCTCCAGCCCGGGTCGTCTGTCACCGGGGATTGCGGATTGTGGTCGACTGAATTGTGCGCGTCGACCACCGACAGATTGAATCCCGCATCCGACGCTGGCTTGGTGAGCTCGGCCTCCACCCGAGTGTCCAGGTCGTCAGATCCAAATGGGGCGAACGATATTGTCATGATCATGTCTTCCGAGAAGGCTGAGGCGCTCACGGTTGCCTTGCCGACCTGTGCATAGACCGGGCCGCGAATCAAGGCCCTTTTGGTGTCTGGGACCACGGACCTCCCGAGCTCGTTCAGCATGCTGGCGTACCTCGTGGTCTCCAACCTCGTGGCCAAGTTTCGCTCGTGGCCTCCTGGTCTGTGAAGTGTCATCACAGGGCCTAGATTTGTGAACGCCCGGGATACCACCCCCGGAAGGTCGTAGCTTCCGACAGGGTAGAAAGGTCCGGGATGGACGCCGGGAAGGACGAGGAAGATGTCCCCGGCTTTGGTCCTGAAGCGAAATACCCTCGTGGTGACCTCGACCTCTTCGGAGTGGTCGGATATTATCCTCTCCAGCTCGTCTGAGTAGCCTGCGGTCCAGGCCTTCATGAATGCCTGGAAGAGGCTCAGCGCGCTATGGCCCAGGGTCGTCCTTCTCCTCTTCAGGAGAACGGGGAAAGCCACGATCAATGCCAGCACCAAGACGCCGGATGAGCCGGCGATGAAGTCGAAGTGGTTTGCTAGCTCGGGTAATCTGATGATTAGAATGGTGGCAGCGGGATGCAGCGCCGCCAAAGCGAGCGAAAGTGGGGCGCTCTTCGTGAACGCCCCGTTTATGACTAAAAATTCGAGACCTGCACAAGCGAAGGCACCGAAGACGAGGGCGTTGGTTAGAGGGTGTGACGAATCGAAGAGCAGCCCGTAGGCCTCTCCGACTGCCGCCATGACGAGCCAAAGAACCACCCCTCCGAGCAGGAGGGCCTGGGCCCTGCGGAAAGTAGCAATCGTCTTCTTGTCGACCACTTGGAGGGCGCTCGAAATGGCCGAGCTTGACAGGATGAAGACTACGAAGATGGGGACGAATGTGATGACGCCGGCCGCTCCCCGTGACAGGACGGAGAGGAGGAGGGACGCTATCGCGCCATAGAGGAGCAGGACAGGAGCCGAGGGGAGTACGAAGAGGTGCCTGTATCGGCTCGCGAGAATCTCCGTGGCCGAGCGAATCTGTGGGTTCTTCTCAGTGGATAATGTTGATGACAATTGAGACAGCTATCAGGGAAACCGACCCTATGAGGACTATTTCTGGCCTAATCTTCACTCCCTGTGTCTCCTCGTTGAAGAATGTGAGTAGGCCTGCGCTCGAGGCGGGCATTGGTGCGTTGTCCTTCCTGCCGCTCATCGAATTGGTTGAGGAGCCTCGACCGTTCTTAAGGGTAGCGGACGAATGATCGGGGGTAGTTAGCTAGTGTTCGGGGCGTGAGCCTTCTCCCGCTCCACAGCTCCGATCAGGTCGAGGAAGACAGCCGGAACCTCCCCTATGGTCCAAGTCTCGTGGCCAGGGCGGACATCGAACACGTCGCCCGGGCCGACCTCCAGCTTTGTCCCGTCGTCCATCAAGAACCCCATACGGCCTGAGACAACGTATCCGATATGATGAACCTGGCAAGTCTCTGTCTTGGCCACCTGTTTCATCGACGTCGACCACCTCCATCCAGGCTCGAGGGTCCTTAGACCCACCGTGAATCCGCCTACGGTCACGAGTTGGAGCTTGGCGTTCAGCGTCCTTCGTGTCTCGTCTGGGTCGTTCAGGTTAGCCTTGGTGGCCGACATCTCCACAATTTCCTTTCCCCTCTTCGTTATGCGGACGACCACGCGTGTGCGACCCTTCTCGTGGGAGACTTCGAGCACCTTGTTGCCGCTCTTCTTGGCCCAGACCTTCACGTCGTTCTCTATGGTGGGCTCGTTTGCCCTGAGCTCAATGGTGTCGCCGATGCTCGCCTTGCGCCACGCCCTGTAGAGGTCGGTTAGTGGGGTCGGGGGACACCAGATGCCTTCGGAATCAATTACAATATGGGCTACCTCGTGCGGTACAACCTTCCGCAAACTACTGCCAAAAGCTCCAACTTGCTTAAAAGACGGGGACATGATTTTCAGACTTGAAAAACGCCTGAAACAGAGAAGTTTCTGGTCAGATGAACCCGGCTTCCGTTAGCCTCGTGACCACCCTGCTCCAGAACCCCCCGTTCATTGCAAGCAGGGCGGCGACGATGCAGAGCGCGGTTCCTCCCACTTCGGCCACTATAGGAAGCAACGAAGCCACCGCGGCCAGGACCATTACTATGGTTAGCGGCAGACCCGTCGCCATCTGTCTCAGGTTGAACTGGGCGGGCATGGTCAAGTCGTCCCCCTTGACCTGAATGGGAGCAACAAAGGCGGCCCAGCATATTTCTAAGACAAACGACCCCGGAATCACGGCCAGCACTACAGCCAGTGCTCCGAGAGCGCCCTGGTATCCCAACACTAGGAGGGCAGCGTCGGCGACTGCGAAAGGCGTCAGGATGAACATCAATGAAATCACCCTCGAGGCGATGAGGTGTCTGAAGTACGAAGCTGCCGGAAGAGAAGTGAGAGACAGCCAGACTCTCTCGTTTGTAATCGCTGACTGCGAGAAGAAGAACCCTAGGAAGGCCAAAACGACTGCGACCAAAATTTCAGCCGGAAGCGAGCCGACGTCCGTCGAGACCGTCCCTGGCCCGAGGTAAAGCGCGAAGATGAAGTACGCGGCACCGGCTACGGAAGTCACCGCCAAGACCTGCCAGGTTTTCACCCTCCTTGAAACATACCTCGACGCCCCTGCCATGTTCACCCTGCCCGCAAGAGACATCGAACTCAGGTTCATCGAATAGATGGCGCCCAGTGGGCTCTTCCCGACGAAGGTGCTGGGCGATTTGATGTCTGACGACGATGTCCTCACCATGCTCTTCATCATGTCGAGTTCTATCCTCGAAAGGCCCCTGAACGCAAACGCCACCGTCACTGCAGCCAGCGCAAGCAGAGTGGCAGTCCCGCCATACAGGTTCCCATTGAAAGCCGACCCGGGGGAGAAGGGGAAGTTCGCGAATGCCAGAAGAGTCCAGAGCGCCAGGCCGATGGAAAGGGCGACCCTGGTCCTAGTTCGCAGGGAGGGGGCAATCACTCCCAGCGATGTGAAGACGAGGGCCAGGGACACAAGGTCGACGAAAAGCAGAGGGGACCCGAAAGCTTGGGAGAGGTAGGCGAACATGAGAAGGACAGTGACCCCAAATGCGATGAATTGGGAGAAGAAGATGGAAATGGAGAGGTCTCTGGTGCTCAGAGGGAGAGTGAAAAGGTAGTCCCTGTCAGACTTTAGCACCATCACTCCACCCGTGGCCAGGGCCATGGCGAGGAAGAAAGCGACTATTCCGGTGGCGTAGTATCCGAATATGATACCCATCCCGGTTCTGGGGATTGTCTGCGAAATTACTGCGGAGTACCCCACCATTATGACGATGAAGATTAGGAAGGGCCTCGAGAAACGAGTCCTCAAAACGAACTTCAGGAGGCTAAAAAGCACCGGTCATCATCCTCGCCACCACCTTCTCGATGGGCTCCTCCGGGGACCCCTTCTTCCTGAGCTCCTCTATGGTCCCTTCCCACAGTATCGCCCCTTTTGAGATCATCACGACGCTGTCGGTAAGCCTTCCCGCTATGGACATGATGTGCGTCGAGACGAGGTGGGTTCCCTCCAGCTTGTCGAGCATTGCGATTACTCTCTCTTGGGTGGGTATATCGAGGTAGTTCAGAGGCTCGTCGAGGAGGAGGACCTTCGGCGAGTGGATGAGCGCCAGAGCTATGGCGAGCTTTTGGGTGTTCCCCCTTGACAGCCTCCCGACGTTTGACCTCTCGTACTGCCTGAGGTCGAGCTCGTCTAGGAGGTAGTCCACGCGGTCCTTGAGGCCCTCCACCTCCCTCAGGGCTCCGATGTACTCGAGGTTCTCTCTGACGGAGAGCATCCTGTACGGCAGTGCGTCCTCGGGGAGGTAACCCACAGCTGCCTTCGCTTCCCTGCTATCCGGCGGGGAACCCAGAATCTTCACTTCCCCCGAATCGGCTCTCAATGAGCCGACCAAGAGTTTCAGGGTGGTCGACTTGCCTGCGCCGTTCGGTCCAAGGAGCGCGAACCGTCCGCCTACCGGGATATCGAAGCTGAGGTCACTTAGCGCCTGCACTTGGCCGTAGGATTTGGTGACGTGACTGAGCTCGATGCACTGCTTGGCTCCGTTTCCCTCCGGTAAAGACATCATTGGAGTCTGTCCTCGCTATTGGACTAGTTCAAGAGGCTTCCGTCAGTTCCTTTCGGGAATAAATCACCCATGCAAGTGCCAGCGAGACCACTAGGTAAGCCACCATTATCAGCGCCCCCTCCCAAAGGTATGGTGTGTACGCGCTCACTGTTATCGTGGTACCTCCTTCGGTAATAGATGTCGAAACGAAGTGTTGTGGGTATGAAACTGCGGTGAGATCAGTTATAGCGTCACTGGCGTAGGTGAGGAGAAACCAGGGTTCGACTCCCACCAGGTCGAGCACCCCCGTAATGATTGGCATGACAAGCCACACCACTAGGACGCAGATGACGACGGATATGCTAGAGCTCTTGAACAGCGAACTGAAGAGAACCACGAATGAAACGACCGACCCCACCAAGAGGACAGATGTCGCTAGGATGAGCGCCCAGTTTGCCACCACTGCTCCGTAGAACGCGAAGCCCGTGGCTAGCCCGATGCCAATCCACACGAGCATGACGACGGTCGAGAAGACGAACGCTGCGAATGTTCTGGCGAGCATTAT
>Ga0187766_10000512_pt1 | contig 21471 bp, 18 predicted proteins | sample 0216_QUI02_MP05__4_FD_132971 | JGI IMG/M metagenome (GOLD analysis project Ga0187766, IMG submission 132971) | Tropical peat soil microbial communities from peatlands in Department of Meta, Colombia - 0216_QUI02_MP05_20_MG | ecosystem: Environmental > Terrestrial > Soil > Wetlands > Peat ... | reverse complement strand
GGCAGCGACCGCATCGCGGGCCTCCTCGCAGGGGTCGACGACCGCGCAGAGCTCGCAACCCACCGCCTGCGCGTACTTCTGCGCGTGAAAACGCCCGAGGTACCCTACCCCGATGACCGCGGCTCTGATTTTGTCCATGACAACGCTATTATGCCCGCCGTGTCAGTCCCGCAAGCGACCTCGAATCCACCCTCCTCCCCACCTCCGACCGCCGAACCGACGATGCTCGAGCGCCTGAAGGAGCTCTGGGAGAGCCACCCGCGCACGCAGCGCGAGCTCGTCATCTTTGGTCTCATGTTCGCCATCGGTCTCTTTGGCGTGCCGTTTCTCATCTGGTATGTCGGCAACCGCATGCTCGGGCCCTACACGCACGGGCAAAACACCCATGCGGGGCCGTTTGCGCTGCTGCTCGACTACTTCACCGGCCTCATGCATGGCTCGGCGGTGTTCTGGGCGGTCGCGCTCGGGCCCTTCGTAATGCTGCTTCTTATTCGCATCATTGTCCTGCTCATTCGCGCGCGCCCACCGCGTGGGGACGGCTAGGTGGCGGGCGCCGAGCGGTTGAGCCCCTCACTTAGGCCAGTAAAGCCACACCGCAACGGCGAACATGAGGAGCGTCGCGGCGTGAGCCGCGAAGCGCCAGCGCCGCTCGCGCAGCTGCGCGTAGAAGCTGCTGCCCGAAGCCGCTGCGAACACGGTGAAGACCGCCACGGCGCGCATGAGAGCGGGTTGCTCGGGGGCGAAGCGCGCCTCGTCGGCGGGAAGGAACAGGATCACGATCCAGGTCATGATGAGCCCGGTGGCGAGGGCGACCGCCGAGCCGGCCAGAATTGCCAAAAGGGCAGCCATTGGTCGCATGGTGGGAAACCGGTACTTGTTAAGGCGAACCGCAGGCTCTAGCCTTGGTCATACGGAGTTTACCTAAGCTGCGAGCCCCCCGATGACCGACTCCCTGCGCCGCTCGTCCTGGTGGATCACCGCCGCCGCCCTCGCCGTCGTGGCGCTGGCGCTCGCGAGCTCCACCCAGGCGCCGGCGAACACGGCGACCCTCCTGCCCCCGGGAGCCATCGCACCGACAGATACGCAACGGGCCACCGCGCGCAAGATCGGGCGCATCCTCGAGGAGGCGCACTACAGTCACGCCCAGCTCGACGACAAGATGTCGGAGACCGTCTATCAGCGTTATCTCGAGTTTCTCGACGGGCAGCGCAGCTATTTCCTGCAAAGTGACATCAACGATTTCAACGCGTATCGGTTGCAGTTCGGCGACATGATCCGTACCGGGGAAATTGAGCCGGCGTATCTGATCTTCGCGCGCTTCCAGCAGCGCAACCGCGAACGCATGGACTACGCGCTCGAGCTCCTGAAGACCGAGCCCGACTGGACCCTCAACGAAACCTTCGAATTCGATCGCGCGCACGCCCCCTGGCCGGCCGATACGGCCGCCATGAACGAGCTCTGGAGAAAGCGCGTCAAGAACGATGCGCTGTCGCTCATGCTGACCGGCAAGACCTGGCCCGAGGCGGGCGACATCCTGCGCAAGCGCTACGAACGCGTGCTCAAGCGCGTCGATCAGGTGACGAGCGAGGACGTGTTCGAGAACCTGATGAACGCTTACGCGCGCGCCTTCGATCCGCACTCGAGCTACTTCTCCCCGCGCAGCTCCGAGGAATACCGCATCCAGATGAGCCTCAACTACGAGGGCATCGGCGCCTCGCTGCAGTTGGTCGATGACTACGTCACCATCATGAACGTGCTCGAGGGCGGTCCCGCGGCGGTCGCCGGCACGCTCAACATCAACGACCGTATCACCGGTGTCGGCCAGGGACACGAGGGACCGTTCACGGATGTCATCGGCTGGCGGCTCGATGATGTGGTGCAACTCATCCGCGGCAAGGCGGGCACCACGGTGCGTCTGCAGATACTGCCGGCGGGCGCAGCTCCCGGAAGTACCGAGAAGGTCGTGGAGTTCACGCGCAACAAAGTCACCCTCGAAGCGCAGGCGGCGCACAAGGAAGTGAAGACCTTCGCGCGCAACGGACGGACGCTCAAGATCGGTGTGATCACGGTCCCCGGGTTCTACCAGGACGTCGCCTGCGAAAACGCGGGCGCCGAGGACTGCCGCAGCACGACGCGCGATGTGCTCAAGCTGGTCCGCGAGCTCAAGGCCGAAAACATCGACGGGCTCGTGCTCGACCTGCGCAACAATGGCGGCGGCTACCTCCCCGAGGCGACCGCGCTCACCGGGCTATTCATCGATCACGGCCCCGTGGTGCAGCTGCGCGACACCACCGGCAGACTCGAAGTGCTCGACGACCCGGAGAGCGAACCCGCCTACACGGGTCCGCTCGCGGTGCTCGTCGATCGCCTGAGCGCCTCGGCGTCCGAGATCTTCGCGGGCGCGATCCAGGACTATCACCGCGGCGTCATCCTCGGGCAGACCACCTTCGGCAAGGGCACGGTGCAGAACCTCGTGCCGCTCGATCGCTCGTCGCAGCGCAACGGGCAGCTCACGGTGACGATCGGCAAGTTCTACCGCGTCACTGGCGAGAGCACGCAGCACCGGGGCGTCGAACCCGACGTGCCACTCGCCTCCGCGCTCGACACCAAGGAAGTGGGCGAGAGTGCGCTTGAATCGGCCTTGCCGTGGGACCGCATCGCGGGGGTGCCGTTCAAGGCCAGCGCCGGCACCGCGGCCGCGCCGCCGGTCGCGGCACTCGCGACCCAGGAGGATGCGCGCGCCCAGCACGATCCCGACTACCGCTGGCTGGTATCCGACATTGCCGCGATCGACTCGGTGCGCGAGCAGCGCAGCGTGTCGCTCAATCTTAAGACCCGCCGCGAGGAGCGCGCGCACATCGACCACGAACGGCTCGCGCGCGAGAACAGCCGCCGCGCGGCCAAGGGTCAGCCACCGCTTAAGAGCGTGGAAGAGCTCGACAAGACCAAGGACGACGCCGCGGACGTGGTGCTCGATCAAGCGACCCAGATCGTCGGCGACATGGTGACCGGCGCCCGTCCCTCACCTTCCCCGCCAGCACCGCAGCAGAAGACCGCCCGCGTCGGCTGAAGACACCCCGCGCGAGCGCGCTTAGCGTTGCACGATCCGGAAGATATCCCAGGTATCTTCGGCGAGTACGTTCGGCGGCCGTGCGGCCGCGGGCAGTACCTCGCCGTCGGTCGAATTCAGTGATTCAGCGACCGGTGTACTGTCGTTTGCGTTACGGTACTGCGCGACTTTCTTCAGGCGCCCGGTGCGCACCTTCAATTCCTCGGCGAGCCCCTGGTTGTCGCCGATCACGCGCTGGGCGCGGGCGATCAATCCCATGAGCAGCACGCAGTCCTGCGGGGAGCCGTAGCCCTCGCCCGCCTCGCTCCGGCCCGCGGCCTCGCGCGCGAGCTGCACGAGCGGGGTCTTCAGCTGCGAAAGCCGCAGGCAGAGTACTTCCGCGTAGGCGATCGCGGCGAGATTGATCGCGCGGCGCGCCGCGAGCGAGAGCCCCGCGAACTCCGGGGTCGCCTCGCGCGTGATCTGCTCGAGCGTGCCCTGCGTCTGCGCGAGCGCGCTGGCCGTGCCCGCCAGCGCCTCCTGGGTTTGCCCGATGCGCCGCTCCACGGAGCGGCGCTTGAAGTAATGCCAGAAGCGCGTGAGCTTCGCGCGCTGTGCCTGCAGCGCCGCGAGCTCCTGCGCGACCTGCTCGTGCTGCAACTGCGCAGCCTGCAGATCGTGCAGCGCCGCCTCTTTCTTCGCGTTCATGCGGCGATTGTGCTCGGAGAGGTGCGCGCGCCGCTCGAGCTCGTCCTGCTGCCGCACGAGATCGGCGACGAACTGCGTGATGAGCTCGCGTCCCGCCTGCCAGAGCCGCCGCAGCTGATAGTGCACGAGCACCGAGTAAGCGGTGTCGGCGGCGCCGAGTTTGCCTTCGAGCCGATCGAGCGAGTCCTGCACCCGCTTGGTGGCTCCCTCTTGCTGCTTGATGAGGTCCCTGAGGTGGTAGATCTCATCCTGCAGCACGCTGTACTGCTTCTTGAGCTCCGCGCGGTTCTTGAAGAGCGCGATGACGCGCTGCTCTTCCTCGTCCTGTTTAGGTTGCGGCCGGAAGGCGAATTTGCCGAAGCGCAGTTGTCCGAAGGCCTTGAGGAGAAAAGCAGCGGCAGACCGCCCTTTCTCAGGCTCCGTCGTCGTTACATCTTGTGCGGGTTGAGAAGCGATGGCCCCGCTCCACGCAGTACTCCAGCCATTTATTTAACATCATGTTCCGCGCCCAGCGCTGATCCAGTTCACGCTCCGCGCTGCCACCGTGGGGCTTCTTGGGCGGCGCGAGCTGCGCCGGTGCCCAGGGTTGCGCCTCAACCAGATGGGCGTCCAGGTACACGCACAGGCGCATATCCGGATACTCGCGTGCGCCCTCGGGGTGGGGGAAGAGATAGCTCAGGTGCGCGGTGCGGGTATAGGGGGAACGGGCGGTCACGCTGAGAACGAGATCACAGTCGCCGCGCACGCTCGAGCGGTGCTGGCCTTCGAGTGTGTGCAAGTCTCCCGCGAGCCAGCCGAGGCGGATGAAATTGCTCTCATACAATCCCATGAGCGCGACGAAACTCCGCGGCCGCGCGCGCCAGGAGACGACAGTACGTGTGTCAGTGAGAAGCACGCGCCGACTATAACGCACAAGGGAGGGGCTGCAAGCCGATCAGGGCGCGGATTTGCCTAGGTTTCGTGCCGCGAAGTGCTTGCAAGTTTCGTGCGACCTGCCGCAACTGCGCACAGCGAGCGCAAGACGTGTTAGAATTGCGCGGCTCGGTGCCCGAATCTCAGGGCCGCAGCCGCCGTTCTATCCCGGTCGTCGTGAGGATGCGGCTCGCAATTTCCTCAATCGAGCATTCCGTCGTATCGAGCGATGGGATCGCGTATCGCGCGAACAGCGCCGCCGCGGTGCGCAACTCGTACTGCACCTGTTGCTGCGAGGCGTAGCGGCTCGCGGGGCGGCGCTCGTTGCGGATCTGTTGCAGCCGCTCGGGCTGGATGGTGAGCGCGTAGAGCTTGCCGCGGTGAGGTTCGAGCCGCGCCGGCAGCTTGCCGTTCTCGAGGTCTTCATCGGTGAGCGGATAGTTGGCGGCGAACACCCCGTACTGCAACGCCATGTATACGCAGGTCGGTGTCTTGCCGACCCGCGAGACGCCCACGAGTACCACATCCGCATGGCCGTAATCGCCTCCGCTGCCGTCGTCGTTGGCAAGCGCGAAGTTCGTGGCGTTGATGCGCGTTGTGTAGGCGGCGAGATCGGCCATGCCATGCGCGCGCCCGGCGCGGTGCGTCGCGAGCGCGTTGAGTTCGCGCTCGAGCGGCCCGACGAACGTCGAAAATAAATCGAGAAACAAGCCGTTCGCGCCGGCGAGCACCTCACGCAGCTCATCCTGCACCAACGTGCTGAAGACGATCGGTCGCAAGCCGTCTTCTTCCGCCGCACGGTTGATGCGCGCGACGGTTTCCTGCGCCTTGTCAAGGCTCGACACAAATGGCAAAGTCACCGGCCGAAATTCCAGCCCCTCGAACTGCGTCATGAGGCTGTGGCCAAGCGTTTCCGCAGTGACGCCCGTTTGGTCCGAGATGAAGAAAACGGTGCGGCGTGTCACGGCGGCGTGCTCTCGCGTGCGGGGCGATGGCTCGGCAGTGTTTCACCGCGCAAGCGCCCGAGCAAGCGCGTGCCCCGATCCTGAGTGCGAGGAGCAGCTTTGAGCGCCTACGTCATCCCCTTCGAGCGGCTCGGCATGCGCGACCTCGAGACGGTGGGCGGCAAGAACGCCTCGCTCGGGGAGATGATCAGCTCGCTCGCGCGGCTCGGGGTTCAGGTGCCCGGCGGCTTCGCCACCACCGCTGAGGCCTACCGCGCATTCCTCAGTCAGGGCGGACTCGACGAGCGCATCCGCGCGGAACTCGCCGCGCTCAACGTCGACGACGTCCCGAAGCTCGCCGCAAGCGGCGCGCGCATCCGCCAGTGGATCCTCGCCACGCCCTTCCCCGCACCATTCGCCGCCGCCGTGACCGGTGAGCTGCGCCGCCTCGGCAAGGGCGGCGAGCCCTCGGTGGCCGTGCGTTCCTCGGCCACGGCCGAGGACCTCCCCGAGGCCTCCTTCGCCGGGCAGCAGGAGAGCTTCCTCAACGTGCGCGGTGAAGCCGCGGTGCTCGCGGCGATGCACGAGGTGTTCGCCTCGCTCTTCAACGACCGCGCCATTGCCTATCGCGTGCACCAGGGCTTCGATCATTCCCGCATCGCGCTCTCCGCGGGCGTGCAGCACATGGTGCGTAGCGATCTCGGGGCGAGCGGTGTCATGTTCACGCTCGACACCGATTCGGGCTTTCGCGAGGTGGTGTTCATCACCGCATCCTGGGGACTTGGCGAGATGATCGTGCAGGGCGCGGTGAACCCGGACGAGTTCTACGTTTATAAGCCGACCCTGCGCGCGGGCAAGGACGCCATCCTGCGCCGCAACCTCGGCGCCAAGACGCTCAAGATGGTGTACGCGCCGCAAGGCTCCGCCGAGCGCGTGGCTACGATCGAGGTGCCCGAGGCCGACCGGCGGCGCTTTTGTCTCGATGACGCCGACATCACGACGCTCGCCCGTCAGGCGCTCATCATCGAGGAACACTACGCGCGGCCGATGGACATCGAATGGGCGCGCGATGGCGCCACGGGCCAGATTTTCATTCTCCAGGCGCGCCCCGAAACCGTGCAGAGCCGCGTCGGACGTACCATCCAGCGCTTCTCGCTCAAGGGCCGCTCGCGCGTGCTCGCCACCGGCCGCAGCATCGGGCAGAGGATCGGGGCGGGTAACGCCCGCGTCATTCGCGACGCGCACGAGATGGCGCGCGTACAAAGCGGCGATGTGCTGGTCGCCGATATGACCGACCCCGACTGGGAACCGGTCATGAAGCGCGCCGCGGCCATCGTCACCAACCGCGGCGGACGCACCTGCCATGCGGCCATCATTGCCCGCGAGCTCGGCATTCCGGCGGTCGTCGGCTGCGGCGACGCGACGCAGCGCATCCACGAATCCCAGCCGATAACGGTCTCGTGCGCCGAGGGCGATACCGGGTACGTGTACGACGGGGTGCTCGACTTCGAGCGCAAGCAGATCGAACTCGATGCGCTGCCTAAGATCCCGGTCAAGATCATGATGAACGTCGGCAACCCGGATCGGGCGTTTGATTTCGCCGCCATCCCGAACCGGGGCGTCGGGCTCGCGCGGCTCGAGTTCATCATCAACCGCATGATCGGCGTGCATCCGCGCGCGTTGCTCGAGTTCGATCGTCTCGAGAGCGAACTCAAGGAAAAGATCCGCCTGCAGATGGCGGGCTACTCGGATCCGGTTGGCTTCTACGTGGAAAAGCTCGCCGAGGGCATCGCGCAGATCGCGGCGGCCTTCGCCCCGGAACCCGTCATCGTGCGGCTCTCCGACTTCAAGTCCAACGAGTACGCGAACCTCATAGGTGGCGAGCGCTATGAGCCCAAGGAAGAGAACCCGATGCTCGGCTTCCGCGGCGCCTCGCGCTACGTCGATCAGGCGTTCCGCCCCTGCTTCGAGCTCGAGTGTCGGGCACTCAAACGCGTGCGTGAGGCCATGGGTCTTACCAACGTCCAGGTGATGGTGCCCTTCGTGCGCAGCGTCGAGGAAGGACGGGAAGTGACCGAGTTGCTCGCGCAGAACGGTCTTGAGCGCGGTGCGCAGGGACTCAAAGTGATCATGATGTGCGAGCTGCCGACGAATGCGCTCCTCGCCGAGGAGTACCTCAAGTACTTCGATGGCATGTCGATCGGCTCGAACGACATGACGCAGCTCACCCTCGGACTCGATCGCGACTCGGCGATCGTGGCGCAGCTATTCGATGAGCGCGATGCGGCGGTGAAGAAGCTAGTGGCGATGGCGATTGCCGCCTGCCGCAAGGCGGGCAAGTACAGCGGCATCTGCGGCCAGGGCCCCTCCGATCACCCCGATCTCGCTCGCTGGCTCGTCGAACAGGGAATCGACAGCCTCTCGCTCAATCCCGATACGGTGATCGAGACCTGGCTCTTCCTTGGACAGCCGGGCGCCTCGGCTAAGGTCTCCTGAGAAAAGCGCGCCGCTCAGCTCGGAAACTTGAGCGCCTGCAGTACCGCCTCAAAGCGCGGCTCTTTGCGCAGCGGATCGAGCAGCGGATCCGTCTTGAGCTCGACTAGCCCCGGATCACGCAGCCGCAGCGCGGTTTCGACCCACTCGAGCGCTTTCGGCACATTGCCCCACTGCGCGTAAATCTCGGCGTACTGATAGGCGAGCGCCTCGCCCATCGCGGCCTGCAGTTTCGCAAGCTCCGCTTGCGCTTCTCGCTGCTCGCCGAGCTTTTCGTAGCTCAGTGCAAGACACACGCTGTTCGACCAGTTCTCGTGCTTGACTAAGCAGGATTCGCGCGCGCTCTGCAGGTTGCCGAGCACATAGTAGGCGAGTCCGAGAAAGCCATAGGCATCGGGATCATCCGGGTCGAGCGTGCGAAAGTCCTGGAACGCGGCTCGGGCTTCCTCGAAGCGTCGTGCGTCGAGGAGCGCCTGGCCGAGATGGCTGTGCGCGATCGGATTGAGCGGATCGAGGGTCACCGCGCGCCGCGCGATGGCTAGGCCCGCGTCGGTGCGCCCCATCTGGACCGCAAAGCGCCCGTAGCGACCAAGGAGCCGCACATTCCCCGGCCCGAGCGCCATCGCGCGCTCGTACGCCTGGCTCGCCTGCGTGAAATCGAGGAATCCCGCTTCAAAAGAGCTAGCGAGTGCCGTGTAGCCATCCGCAAGGTCCGGGGCGAGCGCGATGGCCTTGCGCGCGTCCGCTTCTGCCTTCTCAAACGCTTCGCGAATGGCCGGTCCGGTCGCGAACTGGCCCGCGTAGACCGATTGCGCGAGCGAGCGGCCTGCGAACGCGAGCGCATAGTTCGGATCGATGCCGATGGCCTCGGTGAAAAGGGCAATAGCACTTTGCATGTCCCGATCGCTGTGCGCGTTGTACGCAGTCTTCTGCGCGCGCAGATAGGTATCGAACGCGGCCGGGTTGCGCGTGCCGCCCGCTTCGATCTTGGCGGCGACATCCCCGAGAAGCGTCACTTTGAGGGCGTTCGCGACTGCGTTCGCGATCTCGGTCTGAAGCGCGAGTATGTCGCCGAGACTGCGATCGTAGGTCCGGGACCAGAGATGAAACCCGGTGACGGCATTGATCAGCTGCGCGGTGATGCGCACGGTCTGTCCCGAACGGCGCACGCTCCCTTCGAGGACCGCCGCCACATTGAGCTTGCGCGCGATCGTTCCGATATCGATATCTTTCCCCTTGAAGGCGAACGCCGACGTGCGCGCCGCCACTTGAAGCTCGTTGGTGCGCGAGAGCGAGTCGAGCAACTCCTCCGTGAGTCCGTCCGAGAAATATTCCTGGCTCGGATCGCCCGACATGTTCACGAACGGCAGCACCGCGATCGAGTGCGGGGGCGGTGCGAAGGGCGCCGTGGCGGCCGGCGCGCCCGAGCTCGCGGGTGCAGCGGCGCTCTCCGCCGCCGCAACCGCTGGTTGCGCGGGCGAGAGGTGTTTGGCAATCCAGAATTTGTCGACGATGAAGTACGTGAGCGCGACCGCGAGCACCGCGATGATCGCGCGATCGAGCCGCCGCCCGGTGAGCCTGCGGATCGAGCGCTCACGAGGGACTTCGGCCGTGAATTTCAGCCCCCTGGGGGTGATCTCGTACACCCAGGCGAAGATGAGCACTGCCGGAAAACCGAGCGCCATGATCGTGATAACGAGCCGATTGGCCCAGGCGGGCACCTCGAGCATGTGAAAGATCACATGGACGGGGTCGAGGATCAGCCAGCAAACCACCAGGTACAGCGCCGCGACCCGAAACACGTTGCGCTGCTTGAGCTGCTCGAACAAGGGGAACCGCATGAGCGGATGATGCGCGTGCGTGCCCGCCTGGCTCTCGAGGTGCGAGACTTCGCGGGACAGCCCAGGGCGATCCTCTTCAGTGCTCATTTCTTCTCAGGCGCCGGAATCGATTCAGGGGGATCCGGCGTACGCCGGCGCCAGGAGCCGCGCACGGTAATGCTTGAGTTCGCGGATCGACTCGTGAATGTCGGCGTGCGCGAGATGTGTTCCCTGCTTCACGAAACTGTCGGCGACCGCTGGCGCCCAGCGGCGCGCGAGCTCCTTGAGGGTGCTGACATCGAGGTTGCGGTAGTGAAAGAAGCGCTCGAGCTCGGGCATGTAGCGCGCGAGAAAGCGCCGGTCCTGGCAGATGCTGTTGCCGCACATCGGTGAGCTCCCGGGCGTAACAAGCGGCGCGAGGAATTCGAGCGTGCGCTGCTCGGCCTCGGCAGGGCTCACGTGACTCGCGCGCACCCGCGCGAGAAGACCCGACGAGCTATGCTGGCGCTGGTTCCAATCGTCCATGCGCGCAAGCACTTCGTCGCTGTGGTGTATGGCGAGCACCGGGCCATCGCCGATCACCGACAGCTGGCCGTCGGTGACGACGGTCGCGATCTCGATGATCACGTCCGCATCGGGCTTGAGGCCCGTCATTTCGAGATCGATCCAGACCAGATAGTCCGCGCTCGGCATAGCGGCGTCGGTAGTGGTAGCGTGTTGCGCCGCAGTGTAACAGACAGGCGGTCCGAGCCTCCGCGCATGGCAGAGACTTTCCAGGCAAGCGTGATCGCGACCTTCGGTCGCCAGCTGATCGTGCGTGATGGCGGCGGGCGGGAAATGCGCGCGCGCCCCTTCGGGCGCGCACTCACGGTGGTCTGCGGAGATGAAGTCCGTTGCCGCATCGACGCGCACCACGATGAGGTACACGTCATCGAGGTTCTGCCGCGACGCACGGCGCTCTACCGCGCGGGTTCCCGCGGCGCGAGCGAACCCATCGTTGCCAACTTGACCGAGCTCCTCGTCATGCTGGCTCCACTCCCCGCCCCCGAGCTCTTCGTCATCGACCGCTATCTCGCGGCGGCCCGCTCCGCGGGAGTGAGCGCCGCGCTCATCTTGAACAAGATCGACCTCGGGATCGATGCGACGCTGCGCGCAGCGCTTGAATCTTATGCAGCCGCTCCCTACGAGATCGTCCACTGCTCCGCGCAGACGGGCGAGGGGCTTGCCGCGTTGCGCGCGCGGCTCACGCCCGGTGCGGTGGCTGCGCTCGTCGGGCAATCCGGTGTCGGCAAGTCCTCGCTCGTGCGCTACCTCGTACCGCGGGCCGAGATCGAGATCGGCGCACTCGCGCGCACACGCGACGGGCGGCACACGACGAGCGCCGCACGCCGCTTCGATCTCGAGCACGGTGCGGCGCTCATCGACTCCCCCGGCGTGCGCGACTTCACCCCCGCCGCCGCGATGCTCGATGAGCGCACCCTCGGCTTCCCCGAAGTGGAGCGTCTCGCAAGCGCCTGCCGCTTCAAGGACTGCCGGCACATGCGCGAACCGGGCTGCGCGGTGCGCGCAGCGGCCGAGAGCGGGCTCTTCGGTGCACGGCGCTACGAAAGCTACCGGCGGCTGCGCCGCCTGCGTGACGAGCAGAGCGCGCTGCACCGCGCCCCCGCGTGAGAGGTGAGCGCGAGCTAGCTGACGGATTGTCGGCCGGCGAGCGCGTGCGCGAGCGTCCCGCCATCGACGTATTCGAGTTCGCCACCGAGCGGCACGCCGTAGGCGATGCGGCTCGCGCGGATGCCGTGGCGAGCGGCCAGCTCGCCGAGGAAATGCGCGGTCGCCTCGCCCTCTACCGTGGAGTTGGTGGCGAGAATCAGCTCGCGCACACCCCCCTCGGCGAGGATCGCCTCGAGCTCGCGGACCCCGAGCTGCTCGGGTCCGATGCCATCGAGGGGGGAGAGGTGGCCCATGAGCACGAAATAGCGGCCGCGATAGCTGCCGGAGGATTCGATCGCGACCACATCGGCGGGTGATTCGACCGCGCACAGCAACGCCGCCTCGCGCTGCGGAGCGGCGCAGATCCCGCAGAGCGGCTCCTCGGTGAGCATGCGGCAGCGCTGGCAGCGGTGCACGGTCTTCAGTGCCGCATCGAGCGCCGCAGCGAGCGCCTGCCCGCCGGGACGTCCTTCCTGCAGCAGGTGAAACGCCATGCGTTGCGCGGTTTTCGGGCCGACTCCGGGCAGGGCGCGAAGTGCCTCGATCAGCCGGGCGAGGTGCGGCGAGTGCTTCATCGCGCGGGCTCGCTCAGAACGGCAGCTTCATTCCAGGAGGCAGTTGCAGCCCCGCGGTCAGGCTCGCCATCTTCTCCTGCACGCGCGCCTCGAGCTTGTGCACGGCGTCGTTGGCCGCGGCGGCGATCAGATCCTCGAGCATTTCGCGGTCCTCGCCACTCACGCTCGGCTCGATCTGCACGCGCTTCACCTCGTGACGGCCGGTCATCGTGATCTTGACCATGCCGCCGCCGGATTCGCCCGTGACTTCAATGCTGGCGATCTCGGCCTGGGCCTTCTGCATGTTGGCCTGCATGGCCTGGGCCTGCTTCATCAGTTCGTTCAGGTTGCCTCGCATGAAAGTGCTCGTCCTCAGACGCTAACCGTGCGCCCGCTGTGGAGATCGGCTCATTTTACCGGGCGCACGGTATCGGGGAGCACGGTCGCGCCGAAGCGCTCGCGCAGCCCCTGCACACCGGGATCGGATTCAAAGGCCCGCCGCGCCGCGGCCAGCTCTTCCTCGCCCGCCCGCCGCTGCGCCTGAGCAGGCGTCTCGGCCCCCGGGCCGACGCTCTGGAACTCGAGCCGCACCGCCTCACCGAAGTAGCGCGACAGCGCCTGCGCGAGCTTTTCTTCCTGCGCGGGTGTGCGCACCGGCTGGCTGCGCGGATCGAGTGCGAGACGCACCACGTTGCCGTGGCGGCCGATCAGGACGCAGTGACTAGCGAGCTGACGCGCAGCCCCCGAGAGCTCGAGCTGATTGACGATCGCTCCCCACGCGCTCGATTCGGCGTTGCCCGCGCCCGTGGGAGCGGGCGCCCCAGGCGTACCTGATGGGACCTCTCCGCCCACGGGCAGCGCCTTGGCGGCGGGCGGCACCGCGGCTGTGGGTTGCGCGCCGCCAGATCTTGCCGCGCGCTCCGTGCCCGAGGCGCTGACTGCGGCATCGCCCGCCGGCCGAAACGCGATCATGCGCAGGAGTGTCATCTCGAACCCGGTGCGTGGATCGGGCGCGAGGGCGAGATCGCGCCGTCCGACAATGGCGGTCTGATAGAAAAGCTGTACATCCTCGGGCGAGAGTGCCCGGGCGAGGCGCTCGAGGAGCTCATTCGCGTAGAGCTCATCCCCCTCGTAGTCGCTCACCGCCTGCTTGAGCCCGATGCGCACGAGAAGCGCGGCGAGCGCATCGAGCACCTGTGCATAGTCGGGTGCGAACTCATCGAGTGCGCGCGCGCCGCGCACGAGTTCGGTCGCATCGCCCGCCCCAAGGAGCTCGACGATGCGGACGACGTGATCGCGGGAGACAGTACCGAGCATCGCGCGCGCCTCGGCCTCGCCCGCGCGGCCGCCCCCGAACGCGATCAGCTGATCGAGGAGCGAGAGTGCATCGCGCAGACTCCCATCCGCCGCCTGCGCCAGCAGCTTCACCCCCGCGGCATCGAAGGGCACCCCCTCGGTTTCGAGCACCCGCGTGAGGTGGGCGGCGATCTCGGCCACGGGCAGGCGCTTGAGATTGAACTGCAGGCAGCGCGAGAGAACCGTGACGGGAAGCTTCTGCGGGTCGGTGGTCGCGAGGAGGAACTTCACGTGCGGCGGCGGCTCCTCGAGCGTCTTCAGGAGCGCGTTGAAGGAGTGCGCCGAAAGCATGTGCACCTCATCGACCAGGTACACCTTGTAGCGGCCGCGGGTCGGGGCGTACTGCACGTTGTCGAGGAGTTCGCGCGTGTCGTCGACCTTGGTGCGCGATGCGGCGTCCACCTCGATGAGATCCGGAAAGCGGCCCTCATCGATCTCGCGGCACGCCGCGCATACCCCGCAGGGCTCGGCCGTCACGCCGCGTTCGCAGTTGAGGCACTTGGCGAGGATGCGGGCGATCGTCGTCTTGCCGACGCCGCGCGTACCGCTGAAGAGAAACGCGTGATGCACGCGGTTGCTCTCGAGCGCGTTGACGAGCGCGCGCCGCACGTGCTCCTGGCCGACGAGCTCGGAGAATTTCTTCGGGCGGTATTTACGCGCGAGCGCGGTGTAGCTCATCGATGAGGCCCCTCGGGCACGACAATGGAGGCGGCCCGCACCAGCTCAAGCTCCGGCGCCCGATATTGCCGCTGCCGCTGCTGCCTTCCGGCCCTGACGGGGTTCACGACTCATCGTCGCGGAGAAACCGATGCGGGCCACCATCGTCCTTTCAGCTTTCGGGGGTGGCGGAGAGGGTGGGATTCGAACCCACGAACACCCGTTGAGATGTTACTGGAATTCCAGTCCAGCGCCTTCGACCGCTCGGCCACCTCTCCAATCAAAGACTTACGAGGTTTTCCGCAACCCATTCCGCAACAGGTCCGGCGCCCCCTGCCAAGGGCCGCGCATGATAAAGCATCGCGCCCGCGCCCCGCATCAGCAAATCGCCAAGCCGCACGTGGGTCGTGCGCTCAGGCCTGGGGTGTGGCCTTGGGTTGGTTCACCTTGAAGGACGGCGGATAGTCGAGGCAGGGGTCCTTGGGCTTGCGCGGTGGGGGTGCGGGCTCATTGAGCTGCGGCAGCCGCAAGGCATTCGTGGTGTCGGGCGCATCGAGTCCGGGCGGAACCTTCAGCGGCGGTTCCGTGCGCGCATTCACGTACGCCCCCTGCGGGCAGGAGTTCGCGCCCCGTATCCAATGACAACTCGCGAGCGGGAGACACACAGCCGCGAGCCAAACCAGGAGCCAGCCAGATCTCATTCTCCAGAACCTCAGATTTTCTTGGCGCCGGACGACTACAAAACGCCGGCGGCGCGTGCCGCCTCGCGTACCGCTGCATGGTGTTCTTCCGCGAGCGGGGTGAGCGGCAGGCGTAGCCGCGGACCGATCAGGCCCATCTGTGCGAGCAGCCACTTCACAGGAATCGGATTCGCCTCCACAAAGAGCTCCCGATGGAGCGCGGCGAGCGGGCCATCGAGCTGCTCGGCGCGCGAGCTCTGGCCGGCGCGTGCCGCAACCACCATCTCAGACATCACTCGCGGCGCAACGTTCGCCGTGACCGAGATCACCCCGTGGGCACCCGCCAGGATGCTCGCGCGCGCGGTGGCGTCATCGCCCGAGAGGATCGCGAAATCCCGCCCGCAGCGGTCGATGAGCTCGCGGACACGCCCCACTTCCGGCACGGCCTCCTTGACGCCGACGATGCCGGCGACCTTCGACAAGCGGGCGACCGTGGTCGGTTTCATGTCGACGGCGGTACGCGCGGGGACGTTGTAGAGCACGAGCGGCTTGCGGGCAGCCGCGGCCACGGCCGCGAAATGCTGATAGAGCCCCTCCTGCGATGGCCGGTTGTAGGCGGGCGTGACCACCAACAGTCCATCGACGGGGAGCTCCGAGAAAGCGCGCACGCGCTCCACGGTCGCCGCGGTGCCACTCACACCGGCCCCGACGAGGAGCTTCAGACGCCCCTTCACGCGCTCGTAAGCGTGCGCGGCGAGTTCGCGCAGCTCCACATCGCTGAGCGTCGCCGACTCGCCCGTGGTGCCGCCGATGATGATGCCGTCGGTATCGTTCGAGACATGGAAATCGATCAGCCGGGCCCAGGCGTCGAGATCGATCGTGCCATCGGAGCGCATCGGCGTGACGATGGCGACCAGACTGCCTGAGAACATAGGGTTTACCAGCACTCGCGGGAGAAAAACGATGTTACGAGCGGAGCTCGCAACTAGGCAAGCCTCGCGGGGCGCCCGCGCACGTCCAGGGTCGCAACCCGCGCCCGCTCCCGGTAAACTTCCCCCGAGCCCCAGGGCCGGAAACGCAACCGCCACCTACAGATGAAGCAGCACCTCGCCGTTTCGGCGATCGGCAGCGACCGCACGGGGATGGTCCACGAGCTGACCCGAATCATCAGCGAATCGGGCGGCAACATCAGCGAAAGCCGTATGGCGAGTCTCGGTACCGAGTTCGCCATGCTGCTCCTCGTCTCGGGCAACTGGCATGCGCTCGCGAAGCTCGAAACCGAGCTCAAGCGCCTCGCCGAGACCAGCAATCTCAGCATCCACCTCAAGCGCACCGAGCCGCGCACGCCGCGCACCGACATGCTGCCGTACTCGATCGACGTCGTGTGCCTCGATCAGAGCGGCATCGTCTCGGGACTCTCGGGGTTCTTCGCGACCCGCGGCATCGACATCGCCGAGGTGTCAACGCGCAGCTACCCCGCCGCGCACACCGGGGCGCCGATGTTCGCGGTGCAGATGATCGTCAATGTCCCGAGCCGCATCCACGTCGCGCACCTGCGCGAGGAGTTCATGGAGTTTTGCGATTCGCTCAACCTCGACGCCATTCTCGAGCCGGTCAAGTCCTGAAACCGGCGATGCCCCAACTCACCGCAGGGATGAAGGTGCCGCCCCCCGCGGCCGGCACGCGCTCACACGGAGGGAGCCCTTGAAGCAGCGTAGCGTTAACGAGCCCGGCCCGACGGCAGCATCCGGCGAGTCGCGCAGCATAAAGGGCCGCTCGCGTGCCGGGCGGCGTCTCTTCGTGCTCGACACCAACGTGCTCATCCACGATCCGACCGCGATCTTCCGCTTCGAGGAGCACGATGTGTACCTGCCGATGGTCGTGCTCGAGGAGCTCGATGCGCACAAGACGGGCTTGTCGGAGGCCGCGCGCAACGTGCGGCAAGTGAGCCGTTACCTCGATGACATGATGCGCGATGTCACCAAGGAGCAGATCGATCGGGGACTGCAGCTGCCGAGCGGTTACTCGGGCAACCACGGCAAGAAGCCCTCCACCGGACGGCTTTTCTTCCAGACGCGCGAACTCTCGAGCGCGCTCCCCGACGGCCTCCCGGGGCGTGGCGGCGACAACACGCTCCTCGCGCAGACGCTCGCGCTGCAGAACGAGCACCCGGACGCCCGGGTCATCCTGGTCTCGAAGGACATCAATCTGCGCATCAAGGCCGCAGTGCTCGGCGTGCACGCCGAGGACTACTACAGCGACAAAACGCTCGAGGATGCCGACGTCCTCTACAGCGGCATGGCGGCGCTGCCGAAGGATTTCTGGGAGCGGCACGGACGGGACATGCGCTCGTGGAAGGAAGCCGACCGCACGTTCTACGAGATCACGGGCCCCGCGGTGCATGAGTGGCAGCCGAACCAAGGGGTGTTCGAGGAGAGCCCGCAGGGGATCGAGGGCATCGTGCGCCGGATCAGCGCGGAGACCGCGACGATCGAGCTCACGCGCGATCATCGCAACGAACGCCACAACGTCTGGGGGATCACCGCGCGCAACCGCGAGCAGAACTTTGCGCTCAATCTCCTTATGGATCCCGAGATCGACTTCGTCACCGTGTTAGGGCCCGCGGGCACCGGCAAGACGCTGCTCGCGCTCGCCGCCGGGCTCATGCAGACGCTCGAAACCAACCGCTTCGTCGAGATCATCATGACGCGCGTGACGATCCCGCTCGGAGAGGACATCGGGTTTCTCCCCGGCACCGAGGAAGAAAAGATGGAGCCCTGGATGGGCGCCCTCATGGACAACCTCGAAGTGCTCACCGGCTCGCAGGAAGGGGGCAACTGGGGCCGGGCGGCGACGAACGACCTCTTGCGCAATCGCATCAAGATCCGCTCCCTCAACTTCATGCGCGGCCGCACCTTCCTCAACCGCTTCCTGATCCTCGATGAGGCGCAGAACCTCACCCCCAAGCAGATGAAGGCGCTCATCACCCGAGCGGGTCCGGGCACGAAACTCGCCTGCCTTGGCAACATCGCCCAGATCGATAACCCCTACCTCACCGAGATGACCTCGGGTCTCACCTACGCCGTCAACCGCTTCCGCGGCTGGCCGCATTCGGGCCACGTGACGCTCGTGCGCGGGGAGCGCTCGCGGCTCGCCGATTTCGCCTCTGACACACTGTAGGTGTACCCTCAGAACAGGTGCAGCGGAACGCGCTTGTAAGCCTCTGTAAACATGGAGAAACTTAAGATCGCTGGGAGTGGTCCAACGGCCATCATGCCGCGTCTGCTCCCCTTTCTCATGGCCGCCTTCACGATGCTCGTGACCGTGGCGGCCGCTGATGAGCCAACGAGTGCGCCTTCGCTCCCGATCAGCGCACCGCCGGCGAACTCCGAGCTTCCGGACATGGGGAGCCCCGCCTCCACCGTGCTCTCGCAGGCGGATGAGTTCCGGCTCGGTGCGATGGTGGCGCACGAACTGCGTGATCAGAACGCGCTGCTCGAGGATCCGGAGACGACCGAATATCTCGAATCGGTCGGCATGCGGCTCGCCGCGCAGAGCGCGGACGGTGGGCGCGGCTATCAGTTCTTCCTGGTCAAGGATTCGTCGATCAATGCATTCGCGGTCCCCGGGCGCTTCGTGTTCGTTAACGAGGGCCTGATACTCGCAACCACTCGCGAGTCGGAACTTGCGAGTGTGATGGGCCACGAAATCGCGCACGTCACGCAGCATCACATCGCGCGCGCGATCCGCGCCCAGAGTCAGCAGAGCATGACCACGGCGGCAGCGATGCTTGCGGCGATCCTCCTCGGCGCCCTCGGTGGCGGCGGCCAGGTCATGGAGGGTGGACTCGTCGTCGCGCAGGGGCTTGCCGCCCAGCAGCAGATCAACGATGTGCGTGCCAACGAAGAGGAAGCCGACCGCGTCGGCATCGGCTACGTGGCGGGTGCTGGCTACGACCCGAACGATATGGCGAGCTTCTTCGAGGAGATGGGCCACCACGAGGGACTTGCCAGCACCTACATCCCGGCGATGCTGCGCGATCACCCGGTCACCTCCGACCGCATCGCGGAAGCGCGCGCCCGCGCCGCGCAGTTTCCGCCGCACAAGATCCATGACTCGCAGAGCTATGCACTGATCCGCGAGCGGGTGCGGGTCCTGAGCGCCACCGGCGATGTCGATCTTGCCATCGTTTACGAGCAGAAGATCGCGCACGGTAGCGATTCGGTCGCCACTCGCTACGGCGATGCGCTCGCGCTCATGAACGGCAATCACGCAGCCGAGGCCGTCAAGATCCTCACCCCGCTCGTGCAACAGCACGAGGATCTCACGCTCCTGCATGCGGCTCTCGGCCAGGCGCTCGCCAAGGCGGGGCGCACCCAGGAGGCGCTCGCCACCTTCGAGCGCGCCGAGGAGCTCTTTCCGCGCAACGTGCCGCTCACGGTACGCTACGCGGAGACGCTCATGGCGGCGGGCCGCCCGGCGGAAGCTCACGCCATGCTGCTCGATCTCTTCAACAATGTGCCGCCAACGCCCGATCAGATCCGACTGACCGCGCTCGCCGCGAGCGCCGCAGGCGATGCCGGCGATGCTTACTTCTACATGGGCGAATATCAGATTGCGAACGGCGATCTCGTCCTCGCCGCGCAGCAACTGCAGCTCGCCCTCGCCGCCCCGCACATCAGCCAGATCCAGCGCCAGCGCTATCGCGCGCGACTCGATGAGGTGCAGGAATATCTCCTGAGCGTGCGCAAGCGTCAGGTGGCCGACAACGGCGACTCGGGCGGGCAGCGCGGCGGCGGACACTGAGCGCGGCCTGACTGCGACGAACGTCACGGTGCAACGCGCCAGCGGGTGAGGTGCGTGCGGGCGCGGCTGTTACAATGCGCGCCCAGTTTGTGTCGGCTCACCCCAATGAGACCAAGAACGCGGGCCTGCCTGCTGTCGCTCTCGCTGCTCGTGCTCTGCGGGTGCGCGACGCTGCCCCCGGGGAAACGCGACCCGCGCGATCCCTGGGAGCGCATGAACCGCACCACTTACAAATTCAACGATGCGCTCGACCGCGCGATCCTGCAGCCCACGGCGCGCTGGTATTTGCGCCTGCCGCGCCCACTGCGCAGCGGCTTCAGAAACTTTCTCGACAACCTCGATTACTCGATGACCATCGTCAACGACCTGCTGCAGGGGCAGCCCAAGGCATTCGTATCAGACACCGCCCGGCTCGTGCTCAACACCACGATCGGTATCGGCGGAATCTTCGATCCCGCGACCCACGCGGGACTTGAGAAAAACAACCGCGACCTCGGCCAGACGTTCGGCAAATGGGGCATCAAGAGCGGCCCCTACCTGGTCGTGCCGCTTCTCGGCCCCTACACGGTTCGCGACGGAATTGGCAGCCTCGGTGACGAATTCCTGACACCGCGCCACTACATCAAGAACCTCTGGGTCAACTACAGCCTGTGGGCGTTCGAGAAAGTCGATGAGCGCTCGGCTCTCATCATCAACCAGCCGGCGATCGACGCCGCCTACGACCCGTACGGGCTCGTGCGCCGCGTGTACCTCGATTACCGGGATTTCAAGGTGAACGGCAGCGGCTCGACGCACGAGCAGGAGCAGGAACTGAAACTGCTCGAGGAAGCCGGCGAGGATGAGGAAACGCCCGCGCCCGCAAAGACACCCGCGCCGGCCCCCGGCACCCCACCGCCAAAGTAAGTGTGGCGAGAGGCCCGCGCTAAACGCCGCGCTCGAGGAGCTCGTCGACCTCGCTGATCCGGCCGAGCGCTGCGAGCCCGGCGGGAAGATGCGTATAGCGCAGCGTGCGACGCGCGGCCTTGGCGGCCGCGAGCCACTCGAGCAGCACTGCAAGTCCCGCGCTATCGGAGTGCGTGAGGCCGCTCAGGTCCACCTCGTGTGCACCACCGCCCGGCCCTGCAAGGGCTTCGAGGCCGCGCGCGCAGGCATTCGTTGCGTTCGCAAAAGTCAGTAAACCGCGCGCCGCGAAGCCTCCAGCGCCTGAGTTCGAAAGCTCGAAGGCGCCGTTCGGCGCTACCGTCGCCTCGCTCATTTGCTCGCGCTGCTCGCCTGTTGCTTGCCGATCGCATCGGGCTTCTCACCCGACTCGAGCCGCTTGGTCACCGCATCGAGCCCCTGCTTCTCGAGCTGCGGTGCGAGGTCCTCGCGATAGCTGTTCACGTAGCTCACGCCGTCGATAACAACATCCCACGCTTTCCAGCCCTGCTGGGTCTTGCTCATGTAATAGTTCACCGAGACTTTGTCGCCATTGCCCTTCGCGACCTCGGTACGCACCGTGGAGAGCCTCGCGTCCGGGTCGACCTTGGTCGGGTAGATCTTGAGGCGATCGGCGGTGAACTCGACGAGCGCGTTGCCGTAATTCGTGAGCAGCGAATGGTAGAAGGCGTCGATGAATGATTGGCGCTGCACCGGGGTCGCCGTGCGCCAGTACTGTCCGAGCACGATGCGAGCCGAGCGCTCGGTGTCAAAGTGCGGCAGCAGATACGTGTTGACCAGGTCGGCAACCTTCTTCGAGTCGTGCCGGTAGGCGTCGCGATCCTTCTCGAGCGCCGAGAGCAT
>Ga0187766_10000510_pt1 | contig 21620 bp, 18 predicted proteins | sample 0216_QUI02_MP05__4_FD_132971 | JGI IMG/M metagenome (GOLD analysis project Ga0187766, IMG submission 132971) | Tropical peat soil microbial communities from peatlands in Department of Meta, Colombia - 0216_QUI02_MP05_20_MG | ecosystem: Environmental > Terrestrial > Soil > Wetlands > Peat ... | reverse complement strand
TTCAATGAGCAACTGCAATCGGTCAATTTCTCCTGCCTGTAAGTGCTGTCATTCTACCAACATCTCCAGTTCGATCTCATCACGCCGGGGAATGTGGTCGTTGCCCATAATGGGAATGCTGGACTTCAGCTCGCGAGCTGCATCAACGGCATTGCGATGAATCGTGACGAGCCTGAACCCCCTTTTTTGATAAAAGCGTAGTGCATGCAGATTGTCATTTGTGGTGATCAGCCAAATCCGCTTGCAACCTGCTGCTCGTGCTGCTTGCGTGACTGCGTTGATCAGCATCGTGCCTATACCGATCCTCAGCTTGGTACTATCAAGCGTCACAATCTCGCATTGCTCCTCTTCAAGATCGTACGTGATCAGACCCACACGGTTCCCTTTCAGAATGGCGACGAAACCGGGCAGGGTGTGCGGATGATAGACTATGTTATGGGCGACAATGACGGTATCACCCCAGCGTTTCATGAGCACCTGCTGTACCCATTCGCTATCTTCAGCGGTCGTTGGTCTCACCTGCAAGGGTAAACTTTCGATGGGTCGGTAAGGATGCCTATTGTAGGTGTAGATGGCCTGGGCTCGGATGTGAAGGTAGACGCCTTCTCCCCACTCGCCAGCTTTTGTATGGGTGGAATCGTAGAGTATACTCTCCAGCGTCTCAAAATCTTCGTGATCGGGTGAGATAATGGCTGCATCGCCATGTACGATGATTGCCAGTTCGTTTTCACGAAACAGGGTCAGGCTGACGGCGGGTCGCTTCATGACATGGCGCGTTCGTGCGGCTGTCGCGACGGTTGGGAGGTAAATCTCGCCCCGGTAGAGCAGTGAGCCAATCGGAGCAATGCGTGGCTCGTCCCTCATCGTGACCGTTGCCAGAGCGACGGTTTGCACGCCCTGCCAGCAATCGATCACCTCTTGAGCGGTGAGCGAGTGATCCGGCATCTGTAACGAGCGTCGCAGGAACACTCCGGCTCGCTGGATGCTGTGGTCTAACAGCACCTGCAAGCGCTCGATGTCTTCCTGTGTTTCTTTCATAGCTTCTCGCCTCTCTCAGAGATGTCTTGCGTCTTCTTCAGAGATCGGTTTCTATCCGTAATTCGCCAGAGTGCCACCCCTGCTATGAGACTGAAAGCCAACGCGAGCAAAGGTATCAGTGGCCCTACTGCGCCCATCATTACATCAAAGAAAAGAAAGCTGCCTGTTTTCAATCCAGGTCGACGGTGGGAGCAATGTGATGAGTGGGTAGATGTGTGATACTCGATAGCTCAATCCCGCTATCATAGGTCGCCGCACCAATCCAGACGGGTTGCCCACCGAAGAGTTTGCCAGTGTTCCAGTTGTCCTCATTACACGACATCTTCCTCCCGCTACAGCCACTAACAAAGTTACACGATCTTGATCATGAAGAATCGTTGCAGGCGTGGCATCAGGATCTGGACGTACCTCGTTAATGAGAACACGTATATAAGAAGGTAATATACCTGATGCTTCCAGAAGGTATGGTCTGGCGCGAGGATACTGAGCTATTATCCTTTCGATGACTTCACCCAAGGTGATTGTTTGAGCATCAAACTCTACATCCATTTGGGGAGTGCCTATGACGACTCTTGCAGCACCATACAGCGCGATACGTATATGCATAAGGAACACTCCCCTTAAAACGTAGAGAATATTCTGTCTTGGCTGATCTAGCCAGGGCAAGGGATAACCTATTTGACCTTACTCGAATCACTACAAACCATATTGTTGGCGTACGAAAGAGCCAATTCCGATGTCATCAAGCATATCCAGTGGGGCAAGCATGTTTAACTGTACAACTCCCGGTAGGCGGCCAATTTCCACACCGCCAGTAATAGTACACCGATTGCGTACTTCAGCATACGTCATGTGCAATATATCGGCTGCGCGTTGGATAGCATTATCGGTTGCTTCGTTGAGCGTTGGACCAGTACCTATGAACTGGACAGGGCCGACGCGTTTTTGCAATGTGACATTGTAACGCTGTGCTAGACGTTCACCCGCTTCCAACTCATCCTTAGAGAAAGGACGAGTGATGAATGGTAAATCTTCAGGCACTGGCAGCAGGATAGGACCATCCAGAGCAAGATTCTTGATGATATTCACGCGTACGCGTGCTTCCGCAGTAATATCGGTAGTATGTAAGCCCAACTCACCATCGCCCTGGTTCGCGTGACAATCACCGATATAGACGCCACCCCCATCAATTTTGACTGGACAAATGAGAACGGCGCCTGGCCGTACTTCATTTGTATCGAGATGCGCATCAGTCTTCACTCGATTGAGCATCTCCAACGACATGCCATACTGGTGATGTGCTCCAACAAGGAAATTGCCGAAATCACCTGCATTGTGTGAGTCGGGCAAATCGGCGCTTGGTGTAGTGCCGATATTTCCAATAAACGGGCGCAAACGAGCAAGCGTACCCGGAATCGTGTGCGGCTCAAAGAGGAGAATGGAATGTTGACGCGCTTTTGGTGGGAGGGCCGCAACCTCGCGAGCTTGAAGTGCAAAAGCATGGGCATTGGCAGCATCCATTGTCAAACCAAGCTGGCTATCATGATCGAAGACAATTGTATATCCCTCCTCGAAGCCAAACGGATTGACTACTGTTCCACACTTTGTACAGCGAATGCTGTTCTCTCCAGTTCCTTCAACGCGGCTACTGGGCCACAATGTGCCACATCCTGGGCACTTCTTATCCACAAATGGATCATCGCCAAATGCGGCCTGGTTGGTTACCATCGTTCCAGAAGAGGTTGCTAGTGAGAGCACACGCATAGACTCGATAGTAATAGCTACAGCATCGCCGATTTTTGCTCCCTCTACTGCTACAGGTCGTGTCACCTCGTGTCCACCATGAAATTCGGGAGTAATCATTGGTCCCCAACAACCTGGAGGGACAACACAGCGAATGTAGCCACCATCCTTAATCGTCGCTGCGAATCCCAGGCTTGGACCAACAAGCCCTCCTGTATACTCATCTACAAAAACTTCATCTTGGATTTCCCTATCTGCAGTCTGCATGAAAGCAATCTCCCTTCGTCATTGAAAGAAACATATGATGGGCTATGAGTTAAGAAAGCTTCTCCTCACGGATATTGTACAACTTTCCAGGCTCGTTGTACTGGTCCTGATCTATCTATAGCGACGCTTTTCTTGTCTATTTCAACACTATTCAGTAGCTTTATGTACTAATAAATGCTAAAACTAAAACATAAATCGCGATGGCTTCAGCGAATGCCATTCCTACTAACATAGCCGGCAAAATTCTATTTGATGCCTCGGGATTTCGACCCATTGCCTCCATTGCTTTTGCTCCAATAAGACCAATGGCTAAGGCGGGTAATGCACCTCCTAAGGCCATCATTAACCCTCCTGAAACAGTCAGGTGCATGTTGTAATTTCCCCCTTTGATTTGTTATTGAGGCTCATCTAACCTGAAGAAATGTCTCTTTGCTTTGGATTATAAGCGTTAAAATCACATTTTGATCACAATTTGTTATGTCATTCCCTCAAAACAGTCACAGCTCTATTATGAGAGCTTTTTACTTACAAGGACTAATAATAGTATTTTCGGGTTACGCATGATATAATTCTCTTAAATGTTGTCAGATGGAGATTGCTTGTGTTGGTTGTAGTCTTCTAGGGATACTTTTCGGGAGAATGGTTAGATGGTCATTGCATTAGCGGCTGGCATTTTAGTGGCCACCATCCTTTTTTTGATTGGATTGAGTCTTGATACCATAAGAAGAGTCTCCAAACAAAATAACTCACCAGAATTATTTGAGTTGCAAGAAGCTCCAGAAAATCATTCGGTTCGATAATCGGATAATAGAGTGCATAAGCTCGGGACTGGATAAGTCTGGTTTTGAAGACACGCCCTTTATTTGTTGCACTTTTCTCACTCATTCACCTGATTTTTTTCACTTCTCATACTTTATTCAAAGCTAGCTCATAATTCACAGTGTATTTATTATCTTAATGTTTGACTTATTTAGTAAAGTGAAAGTTTGAAGAATGTGACACTCAGAGAAATCAAAAGGCACATTCATGCGACCAGAGAAATTGTCAGGATCACCAACGTTATGTACCTTCTTGCAGTCAGTAGGCTTTCGAAAGAAAGGATACGAAGCAAGCATGGTCATTGGTACTTCATGGAGATTCAACGTCTTCTGAAACTAGCTGAAACTCACGCGAAAAAAAAAGACTCTAATTTGCTAGTAGAGCGTCCTATCCGCAGTATGTTGTATATCGTTATTACCCCCAATCAAGGATTTTGCGGAGGGCTACCAAGCGCTTTAAACCGTTTAGCTGTGGCCTCTGCGGAAGAGCAACAAATTCACATTGCGAAGGAGACGGGTGGAATACCTCCAACCATTAGGTATCTTACAGTGGGGAAGAAAGGACGTGACTTTTTTACTAGAACTCAGCGTAATCTCATAAAGGAGTTTACGAGCGTTGAATCACTATGGTCATTAGCTATAGAGATCACGCAAATAGTCACGGAACTATTCCAGAGGGAAGAAATTGATGCTGTGTTTATAGTTTATGCTCAGTCTGAGTTGGCGATACCAGAGCCGATTGTTGAGCAGCTCCTACCAATAAATCTACCATTGGTAACAGATAGAGTACCTGAGATAACTGGAACTGATCGAGATGAATACTCCAAGGACTATATCCTCTATTTCTTTGCACCCAAAGTTGAACTTATCTTCCCTGATCTTGTTCTTCGGTATCTGGTTTGCAAGATCTATATAGCACTGCTAGAAGGGGCAAAAAGTGAAAACATTGCCCGCATGATAGCTATGAAACATGCTACCGAGAAAGCGAAGGAAATGCTCGACCAACTCAATGTTGTGTATAACGTTGCACGCCAGGCTCAGATTACTGAGGACCTGTTGGAAATCGTGTCTGCAGCCGAAGCGTTACGGGAAGAACGTTTTCCCTAACACTTTTGTTGCTTAGATTCTTTTAAGCATACCTTTCACCCTCATCGGTATTTTTCCCACAACAGTTGTTTCAGATCTTCTTGTTCCTTTGGTGTCAGATCAAGTTTGAGAAGCTCATCTCGAAAATGCGCTATCTCATCGGGAAAAGTAGCGTCACGTAATCCCTTCATTGAGGCCGCAACCAACTTCTTGTGATGTTCTTCCGCCTCATGAGCGAGAGCATCCGAGGCACGCTTCTCCTCCTGCTCTCTTCTACTTGCTACTGCCCCGCCTCCTGCTAAAAAGCTGAGAGGGCCTTCCTTGTGGGCAGCGGCATGCTTTGCTTCTTGCTGGGTCTCCCAGTCTTCCAGATTACTTGACATAGCTTATACCTGCCTTTCAGCTATTACAATTGCTACCAACTGCTAAGATAAAGGAATATCTTAGCAGTTGGCATCACTTGTATTGAACGATCATGCATGAATTGTAGTCGAGAGACTTCACAAAATGCTCACAAAAGCAAACATCTTTATCTCGAAATCATCACAAAATGTATCACCTTATCCGCGTAAATCGTGCAATCACGTAGCCTTGGTCCGCGCTCTTTGCTGGTGGATTTGCGATTACCTCAGTTTGGATCTATTTTGTTGGACCATTCCTGGGTGCGCTCCTGGCAGTTGGATTGTATTACTGGCGAAACAGTAACAAAGCCAGTTATACTAAAGTTAAGAATGACTTCATACTTTGAACGATGAAGACCAGGCTATGCAATGAAAAAACAGGCCGTAGAATGAATCTGTTGCAAGCCAGTAAAGGAGATAGAATGCCATGTCTGATCAGCTCTCTGCATCACAGAACCTCCAGGAAGATGCTCTTATTTACGACTGGAATCAGTTGCCTCCATTCACTTGTCAATTTAATCCGCCTGAGCTTATTGAACTGAATGATGAGACTTTGCGGGATGGCCTTCAATGTCCTTCTGTTTTACAACCAACTTTAGAGCAGAAGCTCACATTTCTTCGTCTCATGCCGAAACTTGGCATCGGTTCCGCTGACATTGGCTATGCAGGGGCCAGTAAGACAGCCCTGGAAGATGTTATTGTCTTAGCGAAAACTATTTTAGATGAGCGCTTACCAGTCAAACCGAACTGCGCTGGCAGAACGCATGAAGCTGATATTAACCCGATTCTTGAAGCTCAGCAACGTAGTGGCCAGGCACTTGAGGCTGCGTTATTCGTAGGTTCTAGTCCAATTCGCCAGTTTGTTGAGGGGTGGGATGTATCATTCTTGCTGAAAACTATCGAACAAGCTGTTTCATATGCTAGGAACCGCAATTTATCTGTCATGTTTGTTACAGAAGATACAACTCGTGCACGCCCTGAAGACATTTCTTCGATGTATCTTACAGCAGCTGAAGCTGGAGCATCCCGTCTCTGTATTGCTGATACAGTTGGACATGCGACTCCATCAGGAGTACAACATCTTGTTGGATTTCTACACGACCATTTGCGAAACGCTGGTTTTGGAGGTCTCGAGCTTGATTGGCATGGCCATCGTGATCGTGGTTTAGATATTGTGAATAGTATGGCTGCCCTATCTGCTGGCGCGACCCGAGTGCACGGATGCGCTCTTGGCATCGGTGAGCGGGTTGGTAACACCGCTTTAGATATACTGCTTGTGAATCTAGTTCTGCAGGGCTGGATGGACCAGGATCTGAGCGCACTCGATGAATATTGCAGGGTTGCAAGTGAAATGACAGGTGTGCCAATCCCTCGCAATTATCCTGTATTAGGTGAGGATGCCTTCGTCACCAGCACTGGCGTTCATGCAGCTGCGATACTCAAAGCGCGAGATAAAGGTGATACCTGGCTGGAGGATCGCGTTTATAGTGCGATTCCTGCTTCACTTGTAGGTAGACGTCAAATTATCACGATTGGGCCGATGAGTGGACAGGCAAATGTTGTTGCATGGTTGAAAAACCATCATCTTGAACCAACATCTTCACGTATTGCCCTACTTTTACAAGCGGCCAAGCAGACGACACACATTCTCAGCGATGAAGAGCTTAAGGATCTTTTGCAAGTATCTACATTCGAAGAAAAGTAAATGATCTGCAAGCCATGCTGGAGCAACTTTTCGCTACCTTATCATGGCTTGCAGACCTCAAAGCTTGAAATATCGACTTAGGAATCAACCCCAGCGGATTAACCCCATCGCATGTTTCCCCACCAGATGTTGATGGTTTGGCAGAACACGCACTCCATAGACAATACTACCGCTAGTTGGTGGTTGAAGTGAGGTCTGGTAGGAGTATGAACCATCTAGTTCTTTCTTTATATACTCCATCGGCACCGCACCCTGTATGTCTATGTTCTCATTTCCTGCCGCGCCGAAAACCAGTTCCACAGTAAAGTCTCCAGGTTGGAGAGCGTCTGAACGTACCCACGCACGCACAGTGATACTCTCTCCCAAGCTCAATTGCCCTTCGCGTCTACCTTCCACATACAATTGTAATCTGGGCCACGCCTGCCTGACTTTTTCTTTCCAGGAAGCCAGAGCGCGTGCGAGGGCATAATTGTTCTTTTCAATTTCTTTGCCGTATAGAATCTCTGGCACGTAGAAGCGCTGCGTATACTCCTTCACCATACGTCGCATGCTGAAAGCAGGCGCGCAGGTACGTATTGCATCCTTCATGTAAGCGATCCAGGAATGAGGAATGCCGTCATCGCCCCGATTATAGTATGTTGGAATGATCTGTTCTTCGAGTATCGAATACAACGAAAGACTATCGGCCTCGTCACGGGCATCTGCATCATGATATTCGCGTTTCTCACCGATTGCCCAGCCGTTTCTTCCATCAAAGGCCTCAGCCCACCAGCCATCGAGAATGCTACAATTTGGCAGCCCATTGAGTGCAGCTTTTTGTCCACTGGTACCACTTGCCTCATGAGGTCGAATAGGATTATTGAGCCAGACGTCAGCGCCGGAAACGAGGTAGCGTGCCATGTCAATGTCATAGTTTTCCAGGAAAACAATCCTACTCCGAAAATCATCACTACGTGAGAAACGGTATACTTGCTCTATCAATGATTTGCCTGGTCCATCAGCTGGATGAGCTTTACCTGCGAAGATAATTTGTACGGGTCTGGCAGGATTGTTGAGTATACGTTTCAATCGCTCAGCATCCCTGAAGATGAGCGTCGCTCGCTTGTATGTCGCGAAGCGCCTCGCAAAACCGATAATTAGGGCACTTGGATCGAGCATCCTATCGAACTCTGCAATCTGGACGGTTCCCTCGCCCAGGCGTAAATGATGAAGTTTCAGGTTGTTACGAGCATAACTGACAAGTTTCTCTTTTCGCTGTAGGTGAATGTTCCATAACTCCTCATCTGGAATATTCATGACCTTATTCCAAAGATCAGGATCATCGACATGCTCTTCCCAATCTTCTCCAAGGTAGCGTTTGAAGAGCGAGTCTAGTTCTGGCGCAATCCATGTCGGGGTATGCACTCCGTTCGTAATAGAATCAATGGGAACTTCGTCTGTATCTAGCTCGCTCCATAAGAACTTCCACATGTCTCTGGAGACTTTACCATGTAGAATGCTTACACCATTGTGCTGGCCAGTTAAGCGCAAAGCAAGTACAGTCATCCCATAGGAAACCCCCCAACCATGATCTTCACGAGCTACATCCATGAATTGATCGCGCGATAAATCAAGCTGTCCCCAATACGAACTAAAATATTTGTCGATCAGGTCAAAAGAGAAAGTATCATTACCTGCTGGCACAGGGGTATGGGTAGTAAATAGGGAGTTGGCTGCAACCACTTCACTTGCTTCGTTAAAGTTTAGTCCCTGTGCGACAAGTTCTCGACAACGCTCCAGATTAAGAAATGCTGCATGGCCTTCATTTATATGCCATGTAGAAGGTGAGATGCCTAATGCACGTAAAGCACGAACGCCACCGATACCTAGCATAATCTCTTGTGAGATACGAATTTCGCGATCACCACCATACAAGCGCGCTGATAATTCCCTGTCGCTAGGGGCATTAAGAGCCACATCCGTGTCCATCAAATATAAAGGTATGCGCCCAACCTGCAGTTTCCAGATTTTGGCGTGAATTCGTCTACCCGGCAACTCGACTTGAATCATGATTTCATTGCCATCAGGATCGCAAGCTGGAATTGCAGGTGCTTCAGAGAAAAGTAATTTATCGTAAAAAGCTTCTTGCACTCCCTCGCGTGTTACGCTTTGCCTGAAATACCCTTGAGGATAAAAGAAGCCGACTCCGACAAAAGGCAAGCCAAGGTCGCTTGCCTCTTTACAATGGTCACCCGAGAGAATGCCAAGACCACCTGAGTATATAGGTAAAGCATCGTGTAAACCGAATTCTGCCGAGAAATAAGCTATCGTATGGTTTACCAGCTCGGGGAAATTTTGCGAAAACCACGTTTCGGTACGCTGGTGCATGTAGTGATCGAAATCGCTAAGGACGTTGTCATATTGTAGTAGATAGGTTTCGTTCTCCACGACTTGCTGAAGTTGTTCCGGCTGAACCTCAGTGAGAAAACGAACCGGGTTATGCCCGGCTTCTTCCCAAAGAATTGGATCAATCTCTCTATAGAGAGCAAGTGCTTCCGGGTGCCAACTCCACCAAATATTATAGGCAAGTTCATATAGTCTGCTAATGCGTACGGGCATGGTTGGAAAGACTGTCACTCGGCCAAAAACTTTCACAGAATTTAATTCCTTTACTTTAATTATCGTGCATCTGAATCCAACCATGACGTAATGCATGTACTACGGCAGCGGTACGATCGTTGACTGATAGTTTTTTAAGAATAGAGGTAATGTGATTCTTCACCGTTTGATCGCTAATCTTTAATGATTTTGCGATTTCTTTGTTGCTGTTACCTCGTGCAATATAATCGAGTATTTCAACTTCACGGCTTGACAATGGTGAGTATGTATCTTTACTGGGGGCTTCTTCCTCTTCTACCGACAATTCGCGAAACGATTTAAGGACTCGACTCGCAAGTTGTGGTTTTGATAACACATCATCATTGATTAGGTATTCACCATGGCTTACTCTACGGACTGCATCTGTCAATTCTTCCGGAGTAATATTGCGAGTATAGTATGCCGCAGCCCCCACTTTGATTGATTGGAACAGCCGCTCCTCGTCTTCTGATGGTGTGAGGATCATGATAGCCATTTGGGGCACAAGATGGCGCATTTGCCTGGCTATCTCTAATGGATCAGCAGACGTCAAACCTGCATCGATAAGTGCCACATCCGGATTTCCCGTACGAGAAAGTTCGAGAATCTCTTCAGCATCGGTTGATTTACCGATGATCTCACAATCGCCCATTTGTTCGAGCGTAGAGCATATGCCCTGTCTGAATAGGGGTTGCTCATCAACTACGATCACTCTTATCGTTTCCATCAAATCCCTCACAGCAAAGCAGTTTTAACGGCATTCCGCTGTACTGCCGACACTTCTAGCATTCTATTCCAAATTTCGGTGAGAATAATTCACTCCTCGAGTCTATAAAGGGGGAGTGAAGTCAGAAAAGCTTTGTATTGAGCATATTCCCAACTATTGCAACATTATACACACAAATCCCGCGCTGAACAATCGTTATTTAGCCAATATGCTGATAGGTCCGGGTATGGGGAACATTAATGCATATAATTTCTCGCAATTAAATGCGTTCGAGTCTTCTGAGCGTGGAGTTGATGCCAACTCTTAAGCACTCGATGACACCCTTGCCGGTGACAGCTACAGACTCGAAGCTAGGAACACGGAAAGGATTGAGGTATTGCTCAAGCACCGAAACAGGCAAGATGTCCTGTAAGTCTCGCTTGTTCCACTGCATGACTAGAGGAAAATCGTTGATGTCTTTATTCATACGTCTGAGTTGTTCTTGCAGCTCATTCCAACTCTCGATATTCTCCTGCAGTTTACTCGCCTGGGAATCTGCGACAAAAATAACGCAATCAGCTCCTTTAAGGACAGAGATACGTGTCTGTTGATATAGCACCTGACCTGGCACGGTATAAAGCTGGAAACGAATTTGGAAACCGTGAACTTTGCCTAGTTCAAGTGGAAGTAAATCGAAATAGAGCGTGCGCTCGGTCTCAGTATCGATTGAGACCATGTCACCAACATCTCTAGGGTTGACCGCCTGGTGTATATAATGCAGGTTAGTGGTTTTGCCGCATAGTCCAATGCCGTAATAGACTATCTTGCAATTAATTTCTCTTTTGGCCATGTTTATTAGGGACATTCGTGGTTATTCTCCTACCCGCTGAACTCTATCTCATCCAGAACGTACTCTACACTTTTGACAGATAAACTGTAGAGGCGACCTTTATTCCGGTCGCCTGTTTTAGTCATCGTAAATATGCATTAGTATACAGCAAATCATCGAAAATGCCAACTTGCCATGGATTGCAATCTGACTGCTCTATTCACTACACTATAAAGACTAAACGAGTAAATTCGGTTTTCAGGAGTAGAAAATGTACTGTAATTGGGGAATTATAGGTCCTGGATTTATTGCGACTCGCGCTATTATCCCAGCCATACAAAACGCTTCGAACTCACAGGTATTAGCCGTTGCTAGCAGCAACGCACAAAGAGCAAGAGATGTCTCTCTCCATTTCGGTATTGAGCGGTCTTACACTGGTTACCAGCGATTGCTGGATGATCGTGATATTGATGCGGTCTACATTGCTCTACCCAATCACCTGCACAGTGAATGGACAATTCGTGCCGCAGCAGCAAGAAAACACGTGCTCTGCGAGAAGCCATTGGCGATGAATGCTTCCGAATGTGTAGGCATGATTTCTGCCTGCAACCAGGCACAAGTACTACTAATGGAAGCTGTAATGTACCGCTTTCATCCTCGCATGCGCTACCTGAAGCAAATGCTGATATCACACCAACTTGGGGATGTGCGTTTCTTACATGCTGCATTTTCTTTCAATTTTGATGCACCGGATAATTATCGTGCATTTAAGCGATTCGGGGGAGGCGCATTACTTGATATCGGTAGTTACTGTGTGAATGCTGCACGCTGGCTCTTAGGCTTTGAACCTCTTGCATTACATGTAATTACTTCCTATGGCCATTCAGATGTAGACCTTATGACAAGTGCTATTCTGAGTTTTGGCGAGGAGGTTATGGCGCATATCCAGTTTAGCTTCATCTCTGCAGAACACCAGGTGATCGAGATAGTCGGCACAACGGGTACTGTCACTGCACCGCTTGCCTTTACAGCCTGGCGGAATGATACGACAAGGCTGCTTTTCCAATACGGTCAGACCTTTGAGGAGAAAGAGTTTGAGGCATCTGACCCTTATCAACTCATGGTTGAGCATTTTGCCGCCTGCGTCATTGCAAAAACTCCCTTGCTTTACCCGGCTGAAGATGGGTTAGCGAATATGCAGGTAATAGATACATTGAAAAGTGTAGAGGATGTTCAATGAAAGTGTGATCTAACCTTGATTTAGAACCATTGACGAATAGGCAGGAAAAGACTAGACTTACAATCAATCGAATATGCTATGTGAAAATTGATACAAAAGGTCAGGTAGGAAAAAATGGCTATTGATACTGTAGTAACTACCGAATTTGAAATTGTCATTGGACTTGAAGTACACTCGCAACTGCTCACCAGAAGTAAAATGTTCTGTTCTTGCAGCACTGATTATGCTTATGCTGCTCCAAACACACATGTCTGTCCTATTTGTATGGGTATGCCAGGTGTATTGCCAGTCATAAATCAACAGGCAGTTGCATATACAATCATGACGGCACTGGCCCTCAACTGCGAGATCCCTCAGTATTCAAAGTTTGATCGTAAAAATTATCCTTATCCTGATCTGATGAAAGGTTACCAGATCTCGCAATATGACATACCGCTGAGTAAAAACGGATACCTAAATATTGAGCATAATGGCCAGACCAAACGTGTCGGTATTACCCGTGTTCACCTAGAAGAAGATACTGCTCGTCTGCTTCATTTTGATGGCTATAGTCTGGTAGATATTAATCGTTCAGGCACCCCTTTGATGGAGATCGTCAGCGAGCCTGACATGCGTTCACCAGAAGAGGCCCGTCTCTATATGCAAAAGTTACGTGAAATTCTTGTATATCTTGGCGTTTCTTCAGGGCGAATGGAGGAAGGGAGTCTGCGTTGTGATGCCAATATCTCTGTACGTCCAAAGGGACAAAAGGAATTGGGCGTCAAAACGGAGATTAAGAACATGAATAGTTTTCGTTCAGTAGAACGAGCGTTGACCTACGAAGCACAACGCCAGATTGAGCTATTACGTAGCGGACATCCTATCCATCAAGAAACTCGTGGTTGGGTTGAAACTCGTGGTATTACTGTCTCACAACGCAGCAAAGAATATGCTCACGATTATCGCTACTTCCCTGAGCCAGATCTTCCCCCTTTACTGATTAGTAGTGACTGGGTAGAAGAGTTACGAAGACAACTACCTGAACTGCCTGATGCTCGACGTATACGCTACATGCGTGACTATGGTCTCTCTGCTCAGGATGCAAACGTCTTAACCGAAGATAAAGCGTTGGGCGATTACTTTGAACAGGTCTTAGCAGTATCTCATAGGAAAGGACTGAAAGATCGTGCCAGAGCTGCCGCTAATCTGGTGCTCAACGATGTAGTACGATTATTGAAATCCAACTCACTATCCGTCTCAGAAAATCCTCTTTCTCCATCAGCGTCGGCCAACTTACTTGATCTGTTAGAAAAGGAACGTATAACAGGCAAGCAAGCCAAAGATGTGTTGGAAGAGGCTTTTGCATCTGGCAAGATGCCAGAAGTGATAGTGAAAGAAAAGGGAATTGAACCGCCTATCAGTGATCAGAGTGCGTTGGAGCAAATCGTAGAGGAGGTGATAACCAACAATTCCAAAGCAGTTCACGACTATCAATCAGGCAAAACAAATGCTTTGCAAGCTTTGATTGGACAGGTGATGAAGCAAACCAGAGGCCAGGCAAAGGCCGATAGTGTTCGAAAAATACTCGTTGAAAAATTGGACACAACAACGAACTGAATATTGTCGTGTCCCTTTGAAAAAGGAGAAACGCAGACCATGCACGACGAAGTGAAGTCTGCCGCATTGAATCCCTATCATATGGCTGTTCAACAATTTGAAGCAGCTGCTAATAAAATCAACCTCTCTGAGGATATGCGAGAGATTCTGCGACAACCAAAACGTGAACTTACAGTCAATTTCCCGGTTCGCCTCGATAATGGAAGGGTTAAAACATTTACAGGATATCGCGTTCAACATAACGTCAATCGTGGCCCTGCCAAAGGTGGTATTCGCTACAGTCCTGAAGTTACCCTTGACGAAGTTAAAGCTCTTGCCATGTGGATGACATGGAAATGTGCAGTCGTGGGTATCCCATACGGTGGAGCAAAAGGCGGCGTAATTTGTGATCCCAAACAGATGAATCCGAGTGAGCTGGAGCGTCTCACGCGCCGTTATGCGACTGAGATTTCAATAATCATTGGTCCACACAGTGATATTCCAGCGCCCGATGTGAATACGAATGCCCAGGTAATGGGATGGATCATGGACACCTATTCCATGCATGAGGGTTACTCTATACCTGCTGTTGTCACCGGGAAACCTCTTTCTATCGGTGGTAGTGAAGGTCGCAACGATGCCACTGCAACAGGTGTACTATTTGTAACCCGCCAAGCGGCCAAACGTGTTGATATGCCATTAAAGGGTGCTCGCGTGAGTATCCAGGGCTTTGGGAATGCTGGCTCAATCGCTGCTCGTCTTTTCCATCGTGAAGGTTGTAAAATCGTCGCAGTGAGTGATACAAAGGGCGGTATCTATAATGAATCAGGTCTTGATCCCGCTGTGGTGCTACGCTTCAAGCAAGAGCAAGGAAGTGTCATTAATTTCCCTCATGCAGAGAAAGTACGTGTACAGGACGTACTGGAGCTACCTTGCGATATCTTGATTCCTGCAGCTACAGAAGGTGTAATTACCTCTGCGAATGCCGACCGCGTTCAGGCAAGAATAGTCTCTGAAGCTGCTAATGGCCCAACCTCTCCCGAAGCTGATGCCATACTCTTCAAAAAGGGCGCAATGGTCATTCCTGACATCCTTGCCAACGCAGGTGGCGTGACCGTGAGCTATTTCGAATGGGTGCAAGATTTGCAAAGCTTTTTCTGGGGTGTCGATGAGATTACGAAACGGCTTGAAGTGATCATGAACCGATCTTTTGCCGCCGTCGCAGAAAAAGCCGATCAGTTTTCTTGTGATTTGCGCCTTGCAGCATATATGCTTGCTATTTCACGTGTGGCCGAAGCAACGCAGGTACGTGGAATATACCCGTAAGTGTGCTACTTCTTTTGTAATAGCAGGAGGGCTGGCAGGTTATGTAGCTTGTCAGCCCTCTTTCTTTCATGTCTACCTACAATGATTAAAAGCCCCGTCTAGGTTCACGTCTTGGCTTTTTCGTAGGTTTTGGCGCTTTTGTCTGCCTGCCAGGCTTAGGCTTTTTGCGACCTCGGGAACCCCATTCCTCTTCATCCTCATCCTCTTCTTCCATATCTTCATCATAGAAGAAGTCTTCTTCATCCTCATCCATGACTTCCTCTTCTGGCGTGAGGTCCTCTTCAGGGCTATACATTTCCACTTCTGCTTCGTCTAGCACATTATCAGGAAGCTCTAATTCTTCTACATCGTCTGCTAGACTAAATTCATTCTCTTCAGTGTCCTCGAACTCTCCAGTGTCGTAGTCTGGTTCAACCATGGTTTGTGTTCGTGATGTCCTGTACCCGTCTGAGCTAGAGGCTCCATGATTGCGCCCGGCTCTTCGCAGAGGTGTCGGTTCTAGCTCTGGTTCAGACTCATCTTCCACCTCTGCGAGATCAGACTCATCTACTTCTTTAGATGAGCTAATCGTTGTGCGTCCGGCGGCTACATCAAGCCAGAACTGGGAATAGTAATGTGGCCTGTCTGCTTCTTTCTCGCTGTCTTTCCTTGTCATTCTTCACCTTCTTATGCAAGAGAGGATCACATGGGCAATCAGACAATGAATCAGTATCTGAATCTCTTTGATTTATTGCCTCATGTGAACAACATCTCTGCAAGAATCGCTTTCAATACCACTGTGCTGGGAGTGGTAATTCTTATGTCATCATATGAAGAAAGCGTAAACATGTCAAGATGCAATTTTAATAGGCTGCATTACCTTCTGAACTGGGCTGATATGGCGTCAAGACCGCAAGTGCATGAATTTGTAGTTTAAGGAATTTGCAGAGAATACCAATCAACCATATAATGTAATGAAAAATGTCTTGTAATTGGCCCTCTTCTTTCGAAGAAAGCGTCATACATGTAGCAACATGCTGACTGGTACATCTAATATTCATCCCTTTATAAACTACTGAAGTTCCCAGATGTGCTGCAGGAACGTTAGTTCTTGTGTTCGCAGAGAGTTACTACATAAATATGCTCGTGGTACCGGATGATGATATATCAATAATTGGAGGAAAGACTTGACCAGGATTCTCGATACTATTAATAATCCATCACAATTGCGCGAATTGAAAACAGCGCAAATGACGCAATTGGCCGAAGAGATTCGACGGGAAATCATCGAAAAAGTTGCTGAAAAGGGCGGCCATCTTGCTCCAAATCTTGGTGTAGTGGAGTTAACGATGGCTCTGCATTATGTATTTAATACTCCACAAGACTTATTGATCTGGGATATTGGGCATCAAGCTTATGTACATAAACTTTTGACGGGCCGTCGCGAGCGTTTTCATACCATTCGTCAATTTGGTGGGCTTTCAGGCTATCTCAGGAGAGATGAGAGTGAGTACGACGTTTTTGGCGCAAGCCACGCCAGTACTTCGATATCAGCAGCACTTGGGTTGGCTGTCGCTCGTGATTTGCAGAATCAGGATTTCAAAGTAATAGCAGTTATTGGCGATGGCGCTCTCACGGGAGGTATGGCACTTGAGGCTATTAATAATGCTGGCAGCTTGAAGAAAAATCTGATCATCGTACTGAATGATAATGAAAAATCCATTTCTGATAATGTAGGCGCTCTCCACCATTATTTGAGTAATGTTCGCAGAATGGAAACCTCTCCAAGTTATCGCCGCTTGCGTGAGATGGCTAAGGGCTCGATAGAGAAGCTACCCAGGGTAGGTGATAGAGCACGTGAGGCTGCCGGATGGGCTGAAATGAGTTTTAAGAATTTTGTCTTGCACAATAAAAATGGCATGATTTTTGAAGAGTTGGGTATTAAGTTCTTTGGGCCATTTGATGGGCATAATATTCCCCTGTTGCTAGATGTGTTTGAGAACATTAAACGTATTGAAGGTCCTGTGATTGTTCAGGTCGTAACCAAGAAAGGCAAAGGCTGGGAATACTCTGAAAATGATTCAACAAAATGGCATGGACCGGGAGCTTATGATTATGCTACCGGCGTTATTAAGAAAAATCTGAACGACCCACCTACCTATACAGAAGTTTTTGCCAATACCCTTGTAGAGATAGCTGAGAAAGATGAAACGGTTGTGGGTATTACAGCTGCCATGGCTGAAGGTACTGGCTTGAAGAAGATGCACCAGCGATTTCCAGATCGCTACTTTGATGTAGGTATCGCTGAACAACATGCCGCAACTTTCGCAGCCGGTCTTGCAGTTGGTGGCATGCGTCCGGTCGTCGCCATCTATTCGACATTCTTACAACGGGCATTTGACCAGGTTGTACACGACGTTTGCATGCAAGATTTACACGTCGTGTTTGCAATGGATCGAGCTGGTGTGGTTGGAGAAGATGGCCCTACACAACACGGAATATACGATATTGCCTTTCTGCGCACGATCCCCAATATGAAACTCATGGCACCAAAAGATGAAAATGAATTGCGTCACATGCTTTATACGGCTGTTTATATGAATGGCCCCGTAGGGTTGCGCTACGCGCGAGGTAAAGCAGTTGGAGTCGCTCTCGATCCCGAGCTACATATGTTGGAGGTTGGTAAAGCTGAACTCCTTAGCCCATCCACGCTTGAGGAGGCTGAAGAGCAAGAGTGTGTCATTCTTGCCTATGGCACAACAGTTGCGCAGGCTGAGCAGGCGGCAAAGGAATTGAGTGAAAGCGGAATTCGCGTTGCAGTCGTGAATGCGCGTTGGGCTAAACCTCTTGACGAAGAGTTGATTGTGCGTTTAGCAATAGCAACCAAACGGGTTGTGACGGTCGAAGATCACATGGTTGCAGGTGGGTTTGGTAGTGCAGTTCTCGAACTATTAGAGTCCCAAGGGCTACTGCGAACAGTCGAAGTTCGACTTATAGGTTTCCCCGATAGGTTGATAGAACATGGCGCTCCATCTATTCTCAAAGAGTTATACGGGCTGACGTCTTCACATATCAAAGATGTAGTGAGAGAAATAGTGGAGGCTGAATCCAAAGGCTATGAGTTAGCACGTTAGTGCTCTCTAACTATATGATATTCCCATCTATCATGCGGATAATACGATGTGCTCGTTTCCCAACTTCCTGGGCATGGGTTATAATCACCAGTGTTTGACCATGTTCTCGATTAAAAAAAGTGAGCAAATCCATAACATCGTCTGCCGATTCGCTATCAAGATTCCCGGTTGGCTCATCTGCCCATACAATAGCAGGATCATTTGTTAGTGCCCGTGCGATGGTAACGCGTTGGCGTTGCCCTCCCGATAATTCAGCGGGGCGATGGCGTGCTCTATCTACGAGGCCAACTCGATCCAGCAACTCTAGCGCCCTACTGCGGGCTTTCCTTGCAGAGATATTAGAAACAAGCATAGGGAGTTCTACGTTTTCCACAGCGCTCAGCATTGGTAGAAGATTGAAATCTTGAAAAACAAATCCCATGTGTTTGGCCCTATATGAGGTACGCTGGTTATCAGTTAAATTGTGCAGATTATCGCCTTGAATGAAAATATTGCCATCATCGATAGTATCAAGTCCTGATAGACAGTTGAGCAGCGTTGTCTTACCACAGCCGCTTGGTCCCATAATAGCTACCATCTCGCCTTTTTCCACTACCATATCTACCTTGCGCAAAGCCTCGACTCGCAATTGCCCGCTCCGATATATTTTGTGTACTTTTTGCGCTTCTATAATTGGTGGTTCGATCATTTGATTTTCCTCCTATGATCGTAATGCCTCTGAAGGAGCAATCCTCCCAGCCTGCCAGGCAGGAAGCAATGCAGCTAGAAGCGAAGCTAATAATGCAATACCTACAATTAGACCCAGTTCCTCCCAGGGTATCGAAAATGTGAGACCTGTATGGAATTGTTCAAAGAAATTAACCGCGAATATGTTACGTGAAAGGATAAGCCCCAGTGTAACACCGATCAAACTGCCAACACATCCCACAAAGAACGATTCGATCAGGAAAGCCCCCTGCAATAGACGCCTCTTTGAACCAAGTGCTCGTAACATTCCAATCTGCTGTCGGCGTTCTACCACTGCTCGTGTGCCTGTAATGGCAAGAGCTGCAACTCCAAGTAATAGGGTTAAACCGACGACTCCTAATAATACATTGCTGAGTAAGATGCGAGGTCCCCGTACTAACCAGATCGCGTCTTCCAAAACGGTTGTCTCAAGGCCATTATCAAGAAAGGCTGAACCTAATTCCAGCGCTAAAGTTCTCTTATCCTGGCCGGGTGCCACCTTAAAGTAATATGTCTCAGCTTCTGGCGTTGATGGATCAGTCTGGAAATTACTATAAGCCTTTTGAGAGATGTATAATCCGAAATGAGCGCTATCGCTATTATCTACAACCCCGATAATGGTCAGTTTCAATGCAGTATTTTGTTGTTGGAATCCTCCTACCCAGACCTGTGTGGGCTTGAAACTCTTATCACCCTGGTACACACCGCTCATCGTGTAGGTGAAGTATGGATCAAACCCTGGTGGAACTGTGGGTGCGCCTGCGGCGGCAGGAGATGGTGCATTAGGATCGAATACTGGTGAATTGACCAGACTAAAAGGGCGATAGGGAAGAGCCGAATTGTCGATGAGTGCGTAATTAGGGTGTGTTTGTAATGCTTGCCAGACAGCGTTATCAGTGTTAAATCCCTGAGCTCTTGCGGTAAGATGTAATCCATATCCCTCCAGAAATCCCCCACTTACTACTTGTGCAGGATAGATATGCCAGGCTGGAGCATCTGCACTCGGTTGGAGTACCCCTACAGCAGTTGAAGCCTGAGTACCAATTGCGCTAAAGTCGTTAGGATCTATACCATGACTAATTAGAGCGGAACGTATGTCGGTAATTGGTTTAAAATATGCCACTGCCTGGATATCATATCCACCCGTCTGATAATTAATATCAGTATAATTGTTCTGCATCGCGTTCGTTATAACTGCCATGGTCGTCATTGCGAAAACAACCAGGCTGAACATCACAATACTAATGCCCGTTCGAAAACGGTGGTGTAGGGGATATGCTGAGGCTAGCCTGCCCATGACGTGCAAACTGGGTAACCATGCACAGAGCGCCAATAATGGCTGAATAAGTAGATCAGCATTAGCGATGAATGCCCAGACAACCCCAAATACCATCATTACACCTGCCACGAAAAAAACCTCTACACCCCCTTTAAAGCGTGGCAACCCTAGTATCGCAAGCGCATCAAAAGGCAGGGCCCAGTAAGCAAAGATTGTTAAACCAACCACAGCGGCAAGTATTCTTTGAGCATATTTCTCCCATGTATTCATACCCAATTTGATTGAAATCCAGTTGAATATTGATACTAGAAGCAAACCTGTACCAATCACAAGCAATGAGAGGCCGAGCGAAAATGGTAGAATTAGCGATCTCTGTAACCCGATCTCAAGCAAAATATAGCCTGCTAGCAAAGGTAAAATACCTGACCGCGCAAGCTTGCTGAACAATCCAATCATAGCTTCAGGAATCTGCTCTACCACAATGCGTCGTATTTTTCTGTTTGAACTAAGATGCTTCAACAGGTCAAGCAAGTGTACTGAAATCTCAATCAGAGACTGGGAAGGTCGTCCGCTTTCGGGAAGATTGCGTAGTGCATCTACTATGGTCATTCTACTTACTATCCAGGCTGATAATCCGATCGAACAGAATGTGAAAATAACCCCGAGACAATAGGCGATTATAAGGCTTCGAGGTTGAATGACAAGCTTGAGTGGAAAATTAAAACGTGCAAGGATAGGTCCCAGCGAAATGAAGAGGATTACCCCTATTGCAACGCCGATGAAAAGGCCGATAAATGAAGCAATGAGATCATAGACTGTCCCCTCGAAGATATACATTAATACAAGATGCCTGCGATACACTCCAATCGCGCGGGCCATACCTATCTCTGCTCGGCGCTCTGCCGCTAATAAGACAAAAATGAGGAATATCAAAAGGAGACTGATAGCTAATGCAAAGAGAGCAAAAAGTGAAAAGATGCGGGAGAAAATATCATCGGCAAGTTGTGCTAACTGCACGCCCTGTTCTTTGACCTCATTTACATGAAGATACGATGGTAGCCCTTTGCTTAGGGTTGCTTTTACTGCCTCTGATATATCAAATCCGATCGAATCTGATCCATGAATGGATACAAAAATCTGTGTAATGTCATC
>Ga0187766_10000508_pt1 | contig 21631 bp, 23 predicted proteins | sample 0216_QUI02_MP05__4_FD_132971 | JGI IMG/M metagenome (GOLD analysis project Ga0187766, IMG submission 132971) | Tropical peat soil microbial communities from peatlands in Department of Meta, Colombia - 0216_QUI02_MP05_20_MG | ecosystem: Environmental > Terrestrial > Soil > Wetlands > Peat ... | reverse complement strand
TGCAAAATAGGGCCTCACCTCGTCCACGTTTTCCAGGTACGGCGGGATACACATCAAGCCGGCCAAGTCGAGATGGGGCAGTGTCACGACCTGCTCAGCGAGCGCAGGCGCGTCCGCTTCGGAAACCCCGCTTTTCGTCTCCTCGCCGCCGATGTGGACTTCTAGAAGAATGCGGAGCCGCTGCCCGGCCGGACTCGTGCCGCAGGCGCGATCCAGTCTTTGTGCCAGGGCAAAATCGTCCACCGAATCGATGGCGTGAAACAAGCTCGCCGCCTTCGCGGCCTTGTTGCTCTGGAGGTGACCGATCAGGTGCCATGTGGCCGGCAGCGATGCAATCTCCCCGCGCTTCCCTTCCCACTCCTGTACGCGGTTTTCCCCAAAATGACGCAACCCGGCGTCAAACGCCTGTCGAATGGCCGTGGCGGGCTGCGTCTTCGAAACCGCAATTAACGTGATTTCCTCGACTTTTCGTCCTGCGCGATTCGCTGCGGCGGCGATGCGCTCCCGAACTCGAGAAACGTTTTCCTGAATGGAGGCTTGCGTCATGATCCCTGCGCCAACCTCAAAATCGTAGCACGCTCTTCCCACCATTCATCCTTCGCCGGACACCTCCACACCTCTCGTTGCATGGCTTGTGTTCTCCGGTTAGACTGGGCAGTCGCGAGTGGAGCCCCCCACCCTGAGAGCCCCTAAGAGCCAATGACCACACGTGGATTACTTATCGCCATCGAAGGAATCGATGGCAGCGGCAAGCATACCCAGGTCAAACTGCTTGAGCATGCGCTTTGCGCAAAGGGCCTGCCCGTCTTTGCCACGGGATTCCCGCAATACGATTCCTGGTTCGGCAGCATGGTCGGCAAATTCCTGAACGGCGATTACGGCCCGCTGAGCGAGGTCGATCCCCATTTTTCGGCTTTGCTGTATGCCGGTGATCGTTTTGAAGCCAAGCCGCGTCTGGAAGCGGTCCTGAATGAAGGGAAGATCGTTCTGGTCGACCGTTATGTGGGCTCGAATCTCGCGCATCAGGTCGCCCGGGCCGCCGCGGAGAAGCGCTCCGAATTCCTGCGCTGGATCGAACATCTCGAATACTCGATTTACGGGCTTCCCCGCGAAGACTTGATCCTCTATCTGCGTGTGCCACCAAGCCAGGCGCAGAAGCTCGTCGGCCAGAAATCGGAGCGCGGCTACACACGGGCCACGCACGATATTCAGGAGAAAAGTCTGCGCCACCTGGAAGATGCGGCGGAAATGTATGACATGCTCTCGCGCAGCCGTCCATGGGCGACCATCCAATGCTACGATGCGCAGAGCAATTCGCTCCGTCTCCCTGAAGACATCGCGGCGGAGGTCGAGTCCGCGATAATGCCGCTACTCACCACTTTGAAGAAGGCCTGACGAATGGGGTTTTCCGAATTCCTGGGGAATGAAAAAATAGTTGCCGCGCTGCGCGGAGCCTTTCGCGCGTCTCGCGTCCCGCACGCTCTGCTTTTCACCGGGCCGCGTGGCGTCGGAAAGTACACGCTCGCGCGCATGTTCGCCCAGGCCGCCAACTGCGAGCGCCTGAAAGACGACTTTTGTGGCGAATGTCCCCCTTGCCTGCAGATCTCTCAACTGGCAGATCCGCAGAAGCTGATCGAGCAGGGCCTTGCCGAGCGCGGCGAAAATGCGGACGCCGCCACTGTCGAGCGCATTCCTCTGATCTTGCAAAGCCACCCGGACGTCTGGGCCTTGGTGCCCGACCCGGTCCGGCTGAAGAGTCCCGTGGCTCGCCCCATGCTCCGCATTGGGCAGCTTCGCGCCGTCCGCCGTGCCGCGTATTTTCAACCCTCCGGCCGTCGGCGAGTCTTCATCTTGGACGGCGCGGAAACAATGCGTTCAGACGTGGCCAACGTGTTCCTGAAAATCCTGGAAGAACCGCCCGGCTCCGCAACCTTGATTCTCACGGCTCCTTCGCCGTTTAGCCTTCTGCCCACAATCCTTTCCCGCTGCATGCAATTCCATTTCGCGCCGCTCCCTCTGGCGGAAGTAGAGACCATCCTGAAATCGCACTCGCGCCGTAAGCCTGCGGAAATCCGCCTGGCTGCGCAGCTTTCCGAAGGTAGCCCAGGCATGGCTATGGAACTGGACCTGGAGGATGCCGTCGAGAAGCGCAAGACCGCCTTGCGGATACTGGAGCGGGCCGCGCGCGGTCAAGGCTTCGCCCAACTGTTTGCAGACACTGCAGCGTTGGCCAAAGACCGCGAATCCTCGTTTGAGGACCTGATCACTGTCTTCTACGGTCTGCTCTCCGATTTACTGGAACTGAATGCAGGAGTGCGCTCTCCGCTGCTTCGAAATCCCCATCTCGCGAAAGAACTGGAAGGGCTGGCACGTTCCGTTGACACGGCCTGGATTTCCCGTGCTATCGCTGAAATGGATAAACTGGCAAACGGAATGCGGCGAAACCTGAACCGGCAGCTCGGCCTGGACTCGCTTGCCGTGTCGCTGGTTCCTTCCCAACCCGCCGCCTCACGAAAATAGAACTCGCTCGTCTACCTCCTAGTGGTGAGGCATAATAGGCGAAACCCTGGGCCCTCCGCGCGCATCTCAGAGACAAAGGGATTTCTTCAACCGAATAAGGAGCAGTCATGGTGAATCGCCGCATGTTTCGTCCCAGCTTCGCGGAAGTTAAAGAGCAGGCCGCGCCCCGGCCTCAACACAATGGCGGCCCACTACCCAGCAAAAAGCCCGCGCCTCCGGAAGTGACTCACGCTGAGAACTTTTACTGGGTCAAGCAAATGCAGAGCCGCACGCCGATGTCGGTTGTGCTGGATTCCGGCGAGGTTTTGCACGGCGTCATCGAATGGTATGACCGTGACTGCATCAAACTTACCCGCGAAGGCGCCCCAAACCTGATGGTCTTCAAGCGCCACATCCGCTACGTCCACAAGGAAGGCGAAGAGGGCGGGCAGGACGAATAAGCTTACTTTCGTAGAAGGTGGCCCGCGGCAGCGGAAAAGGTGAGAAGCGCCTTGGCAGCCATCTCGCCAGACTCATTGTAGATCTCGCACTCCGTTACAATAAAGTTCCTGCCCTTGCGTAGGACGCGGGCGTCAGCCTTTACCCTGCCCCCGGGAACCGGCTCCATATAATTGATCTTGAGTTCCAGGGTGGCCAGTTCCGCCCCGCGGGGCACCACCGTGTAGGCGGCGATGGCAGCGGCAGTATCCGCGAGTGCGGCCAAAATCCCGCCGTGCACCACGCCATGAATCTGCTTGTGGCGGGGGCGCACATCCAGCCGGAAAATGGCCCGCCCGTCGTGAACGCTTTCCACGTCAAAGCCCAATAGCTCCGAGGACTTGCTCTCCTTCATGCGCTGGCGCACCAACTCCGTCACGCGCTTCTCTTCCTTCGTCAATTTTCGACTCATCAGACGCGTACTCCTTCAATACGCGGAAAGGCCGCCATCGACCGGAATAGCCGTGCCCGTGATCCAGGAGGATTGGTCGGAAGCCAGAAACGCCGCCAGTTCGGCGACATCGTGAGGTTGTCCAAACCTCCCGAGAGGCAACGTCCCGATTCTGGCATCCCGCGCCTTCCTGCCCGCTTCGCTTTGCGAGAACAAGTCCTTAACCAGGTCGGTCTCTACAATCGCAGGGCAGATACAGTTGACCCGGATGTTCTCGTGCGCATGGTCCACCGCCATGGCTTTGGTCAGGAGCACCACACCGCCCTTGGAGGCGCAGTAGGCGGCACGATCTTTCATGGCGACCAGTCCCAGTACAGACCCAATGTTTACAATAGCCCCGCCACCTGCACGCCGAAAGGCGGGCAAGACCGCGCGAGACATGAGAAAAGGCCCTTTCAGGTTCGTGTCCATCACACGGTCCCAATCTTCCTCGGAAATGCTCTCGACCGTTGTGACGCTCAACATACCGGCATTATTGACCAGCACGTTCACCTTTCCAAATGCTCGTTCCGTTTCTTCAACGGCTTGGCGCGTTTCTTCGCCCCGGGTCACGTCGCAAACGATGGCGATTCCCTCTGTACCGGATTGGGTTAGCTCCTTGACTACGGGCTCCAAGGCCTCCCGCCGACGCCCCAGGACAGCGACTTTCGCCCGTTCCCGCCCCATAGCGAGCGCAATGGCCCGGCCTATGCCCGTCCCACCGCCCGTTACGATCGCAATTTTGCCATTGAGGCGTGTCACGTCCCGTGTCACCTTTGCGTCTAATGGGTGTACCATTCGCAGGCAAGGTTCAGCCTGCGGTTCGCGCGACTCTAGCATCCGGCCTTACCCTCCCGCAAGCAAGCCCGGGAGACAGGTCAGCACCATGCAATTTCACCAAAGAGGCCCGCTATGCGCATTGGCATCACCGGTTACCCCACTTACGGTGGTTCGGGGGTTGTGGCAACGGAACTAGGGCAGGAATTGGCGGCCAGAGGACACGACGTCCATTTCATCACCTATGCCCCTCCCATCCGGATGAAAACAAACGACCCCAGGATTCACTTTCATCAGGCCGCCGTGGTGCAGTATCCGCTCTTTGACCATTCTCCTTATACGCTTTCCCTCGCCGTGAAGATGCTCGAGGTCTTCGAAACGGAATCGCTGGACATTCTCCACGTGCATTATGCGATCCCGCACTCGGTCAGTGCTTTGCTGGCAAGGCAGATGGCTGCGCCAAGGCGTTTGCCCTTTATCACCACGTTGCACGGCACGGACATAACGCTGGTGGGTAACAACCCGAACTTCTTGCCGATCACGCGCTATTCCATCGAACAGAGCGACGGCGTGACCTCTATTTCCAGATACCTGTACCGCCATACCGTCGACGAGTTTGGCATCAAGCGCCCCATTGAAGTGATTCCCAATTTCGTTAATTGTGATCTCTACTGCCGCAAGCCGAATCCTGAACTGCTGGCCGAGTGGGCGCCGGACGGCGAGCCGGTCCTGATGCACCTTTCCAACTTCCGCCCGGTCAAGCGCATTCTGGACGCGGTGGAGATTTTCGCGCTGGTGAGAGAGAAAATGCGCGCCAAGCTGGTGATGATCGGGGATGGCCCAGACCGCGGCCCTGCCGAAGAGCTGGCGCAGACTCGCGGCGTGGAGAAAGATGTCATTTTTCTCGGAAAGCAGAATGGCATCTGGGAAAAACTGGGGCAGGCGGACCTATTCCTGCTGCCGTCGCAACTCGAGTCCTTCGGTCTGGCCGCGCTGGAGGCTATGGCCTGCGAAGTTCCGGTGATTGCCACCAATGCCGGAGGTGTTCCCGAGGTTGTCGAGCATGGCGTGGACGGCTATTTGGTCGAGCCGGGTGATGTGAAGCAGGCCGCCATGTATGCCATCGAACTGCTTTCCCGCGCCGACCGCGGCCGGGAGATGGGACATCAGGCTCGCATCGACGCGCGCAAGAAATTCTGCGCGAACGACATTATCCCCATGTACGAACGCTACTACGAGCGCGTCCTGGAATATCTCGACGCCCCGGTGAGCCTCTCCGCCCCCGCTTGAGCCCCAGACTGTATTAATCGGGTTACCACAAGCCATCTCATAAATTATGGCAGCGGGGGTCGGAGCTTTAGCTCCGACATAAAAGCCAGGGAAAACTGGACTTCAGCCCCTGAAGAAGTGGTTCGCTCCTGCCGTTTCTATTCATGAGACAAGTTGTAGTAGTGGCGGGCAACTTCCGACGCATAACGACGTCCAACGTGCTCGCGGTTTTGTGAAAGCCACTCGCTCAGACGAGTCTCGCCGGCGTTCTCCCCTGCAGGTGCCAAGAGATTGCTCGTCAGCCCCCTATATTCTTGCCAGGTCAGAACGACGTCGTGAACAAATAGACCCGTTAGCTTCGTGGAGAGATACGCCAATACAGTTGGCACTCGCAGGATGTGAATCGGTTTGCCTACCTCAACACCGATTAGTCGAACGAGTTCCTTGAAGGTGAACGTTTCCGGGCCGACCGCGTCAGTCACCTCGTTTGATTGTCTCTCCACAGCCTGCACCACCAACTTGGCCATATCCTCCACGTAGATTGGCCGGACACCGTAGCGCCCATCACCGGGAATGCCGAACACCGGGAAATGGCGCACAAACCAAGCGATATTGTTGATGAGGATGTCTTCCCGTCCGAAGATGACGGTCGGCCGCAGGATGGAGTACGACAGGCCGGAATTGATCACCGCCTGTTCCAATTGAGCTTTTCCGTGATAGTAATCAAGGGGCGAATCGATTGAGGGGTTGGCGATGCTGACGTGAACGATTCGTTTGACCCCAGCATTCTTAGCTGCATTGATAAGTGTAATTGTGTTCTTCACTGCCAGATCGAACGTCGAATCTCCCTGGGGAAACCGAATCCAGTATGTATTGATGAGGCAGGACGCCCCTAGGAGCGAACACTCTAACTTTTCGGGCGCCTCAAAGTTGTAGGGAAAAACTTCGACCTTCGGTCCAAATTCGTTCTTGCGGTCTGGATGAAACGTGAGGGTGCGAGTCTTGTAGCCACGCTCGAGCAGTAGGCGCGTCGTGTATCTGCCGGTATAGCTGAAAGCCCCAGTGATAACGACGGTTTCATCGCGAGGGTCTTCCGGGCTCATCGCTTCGGGTCTCCAGTCACTTCTACCGAATGTTTCCTTGAATCTCCGGTATGAGCATCGGATTCAGCCAAGCGTTTGACCTGTCGGAAGACGCGCAGTTGAATCTGCCGAACGATTTCGTCCGTCCAAAGCTTCCAATACTGCCCTGGCCACATACGATTCTCATACGACGACCAACAATCAATTCTGGTGCGGCCTCCGGGCAATTCCGTCAGATAAAAATCCACCCGCCCCGGACGGAAATCATGGTCCTCGAGGTGCCGGACCTGGATCGTGCCGTAGGGCGAGGATTCCTTCATCAACGGTGGCTCCTCGGCAACACGAAACGCGAGATGTTTCCCTTCTTCCCAAGCGAGAATGGGCTCGCGCGAGATGCCCGTGGAGAAGGTGGTCACCCGCTCCGCTTCCATTCCTGATCCGGCGGTCTTCGCCTCAATCGGATAAGCCATTCCCAACCGAAGAATCCAGTGCGGCTTCTCTTGGATTTTTGGGAAAGAAATAACTCGCTGCCACACCACTTGCGGCGGAGCCGCAATATCAACCGTGCTGTGCACGACATGTTTCGGAGTGGGTGCCGGCTTCGACGCCTCAACTCCCATGAGGAGCGGCAGAACCAACAGCAGGCCCAATACCGTCGTGGGCTGGGGTTGAAGAACGCGCGATCTCTGCGAGAGATACGCCAGATGCCCGCCAACCAGCGCAAGGGGGATGGCGAGCGGCATCGCCATCGTCACGCAGATGATTCCTTCGAACGCGATGCCCACGATCAAAGCCGCCGTCAGAAGAACGCTGGCCATCGCCACTACATAACACTCGCCGGGACCCCTTGGGTGCCGGTAGCCGTGAAGCCACGCCGCGATGTAGCCCATGAAGCACGGGAGCGCGAGAAACAAAGTGCTGCCGTAGTTCCCAAAAACCATGATGGCAATCCAGCTGGCAACCGTGGCCGTAACAGCCCCGGCAAGTGCACCCACCGCCGCGCTGCCGGTCTGCGAAGTCGGCAACACGCTCTCCAGGAAATCTCTTCCTCTGCTCCTTGCTTCTTCCACGGTTTCACAGCCCGGTTGAAGGCACAGGACAAGGAAGAACAGAACATTCACAACGGGGACAAACAGCAGGAACGCATACCATTCTGTCGTTTCTAAGTCCCGCAGTCGCTTGATTGTCATGTTGATTAGCAGGCAGACGAAGGGGACTGCAACCAGCGCAACGAGCGGCAGGACCCGTTTCACATCAGGAGGGATCCTCTGGGGACCGAACAAAACACTGATTGGGAAAAGCAGGCCAGCGCTCCATTGCCGGCCCAGAGAGAAGCCGATGGCCAACAGCCGGAAAATGTTGTGGACCAACAGCACAGCGGCGATGACGGTCAGGACGTAGCCGGCCCGTCCCACTTTGCCGCGATAGTCCAAGAGTTCGTGCAACTTCATGACACACCCCTAGCATTCTCTGCGGAGGCGTTCGATTGGGGTCTATCTGCGGGAAACTTCTACTGCCTGGCAACTGGCTGCGGCGCAGCTTCTTTGCTGTGCCGTCCAGCGATAGCCCGCATGCAGCAAATTCATCATTCCGGGGATCAATGAAAGCCAAAGGAGTGGGCGGGCCCACCATATCTCGCGAGCGATGGCGAGCACAGCGTCCGCGCCGCCATATTGTGTGCCATCAGACAATAGAAAGCGAAGTTCACGCAGAAGTTGTTCGCGGGTCAAGCCCAGTAGAGCTCCAACACGCGGATCCTGGAGCGGCGCCACGGCCATGCCTCGGCGCTGCAGGATGGGAGCAAGCCAGCGCGCGATGCGCGTGCAAAAGGAGCACTCCGCATCAAAAAACAGCCAGCCTCTTGCGTGCCGTCCTTTTGTGTCCGTGTACTCGCTCGCCAGAGAAATCATCCGCGTTCACACTGCCTTCTTCTTCTCGTTCCCCAGAAGCGTGATGACTTTGCCGCGCAACTTCCCTACACCCTTCAGGGTTCCGGCAGGCATACGCAACACTTCCTCAAACAGGCCGGTCATGATGGTCAGAAACTCCAGCATGCTTTCCAGCCGCTCCCGTGTGTAGGCATCGCCTTGCGCGTTGGACTTCAGTTCCTGCACGCATTCGCCGAGGACACGCAAGGTGGGGTCAATCTCCCGGCGCTTTCGCTCCTCGGAGACGGTGCGAAAGATCTCCCATACGTCTTTGAAGGTCTCGAAATGGTCGCGTCGGTCGCCCAAAACGTGGACCACGCGCACGATGCCCCAACCCTGCAGTTCGCGGAGGCTGGTGCTCACGTTGGAGCGCGCCACCGCGAGCGTTTCGGCGATCTCGTCGGCCGGAATGGGCTTGGGCGAAAGGAAAAGGAGCGCATGGACCTGGGCCACGGTGCGGTTGATGCCCCATTTGGTGCCCATTTCGCCCCAGTGAAGAATGAACTTTTGGGCTACGGGAGTGAGTGTATATTTGGGAGTGTCTGTCATTTCAGTATATACAGAAAATACAGGAACTCTTGCTATTTGTCAAGGCCTTTCTTCGGCCGCGGAACCATACCTCGGTCAGAGATGCGACCGTTGAAATTAGAAAACGCTGACTTCGGGAATGACAGGCACTAATTGAGGAACATCAATGCGGATCTTCGTACCCTGCCCTTCGTGGCTGGAGATGTCCAGATTGAAATCTGTGCCGTAAAGCACGCGCAGCCTCTCGCGCACGTTGCTTAGTCCAATGCCTTCGACATAAACGTGGGGCAGTTTCTCTTCGGAGATGCCGACGCCGTTATCTTCGATCTCGATGTGCAGGCGGCCATCGCGATTGGCGGTCCTGAGAAAGATACGTCCGCCGCTGAGCTTCGGCGCCAGCCCGTGCTTCAAGCTGTTTTCCACGATCGGCTGAAGCAGCATGCTCGGAATGAAGGTTTCCAGTGTGTCTTCGCCGATCTGCTTGACGATGTCGAGATTGTCCTCACCGAAACGAGCCACCTCAATATCAAGATAATCGTCAATGAAGGAAAGCTCTTCGCGTAGGGGCACAAAAGTCTCGTGCTTCCGCAAGAGCCTTCGCAAAATATTGCTGAGCTTAAGCACGACCCCGCGCGCCGTGTCCGGGTCCATGCGAATCAAAGAGCTGACGGTATTGAGTGTATTGAACAAAAAGTGCGGATTGATCTGGCTCGAAAGCGCATCCATGCGCGCGCGCAGGAGCAATTGTTGGTGGCGTTCCAGATTCATTTCGATACGGGTGTTGTTCCAGATCTTCAGCGGTGCGGCGACGGACATGAGTGTGCCAAGCACGACGAGGCACAGCTTCCAATTCCATTGCGCATCGAGGGCAAAAAGCCATTTGGGCTTGGTGGCCATGACCAGCGCCACGCGGCCCAGTTCCAGGCCAACGCAGGTCAGGAGAGGCAACATCTCCCACATCACTTCCGCATTGCGCAACATGCGCATCACGGCTTTTGGAATGTTCAGAAAGGTGAAGGGCCCGAAGTTCCACAGGTCTTCCTTATCGGGAATCAGCTGGCGGATGATGCCACCGAGCAGGCCGGCCGTGGCGGCGGCAGGCATGGCGAGCCACTCGTGCGCCATGAGCGCCGGAATGGTAATGATCGCCCCGCCGATCGGGCCAACAACACGGCCTCCCAGCAAACCCATCAGGAAGGCGCCTTCGAGCGAGAGATCAGCAAACTGGTAAGCCGCGGGGCGATACAGCCTGAGAATGACGCCGACGATCAGCGCGGGAACCAGGAAGAGCATCAGCTTCAGCTTCTGGTCGGCATCCCGTTCCTCGGTGAAGAGCACCCGGCGGAAAGTGTTCCAGCGAGCCAGCAGCGCGGCGATGGAGGAAGCGACGCCGACTTTCAGCAGTAGCGTAAAAAGTAGTTCGCGAATGGACAAAGTTGGTTCCATCGTCGCTGTGTCGCGCCGCGGTTACACCGAGGAGGCCTCGTCCTATTGTAAAGAATTCCCCACAAACGCTGCACGATTCTTGACAAAGGTGCTCCGGGCAGTCATTCCCCTCCCTGCTATACTTGAAGAAGAACCATGGCGAGTGAAAACGGCAAGGGAAGGAACCATTCGAGAAAGAAGGACGCCGCGCGATTGATTGCGCAGGCGGAACTCCCTACGCGCTACGGCCGTTTCCGGATCTTCGGATTCGAGGGCAATGGGCCACAGGAAGAGGCGGTCGCACTGGTGCGAGGAAATATTCGCGGCCGTGTCGCGCCTCTGGTGCGGGTCCATTCACAATGTCTGACCGGCGATGTGCTGACCTCGCAGCGGTGCGATTGCCGCGCGCAGTTGGAACTATCTTTGAAGAAGATTGCCCAAGCGCCTGCCGGAATCCTGCTTTACCTTCCCCAAGAAGGCCGGGGCATCGGCCTGATGAACAAGTTACGTGCTTACGAATTGCAAGACGGTGGGATGGATACAGTCGAAGCAAACATCTCCCTCGGATTTGCCCCCGATGCGCGAGAATATGATTTTCCGGCCAAAATTCTGAAGCAGCTGGGAGCAAAGAAGATCCGGTTGCTTTCGAATAATCCGGACAAAGTCCAGCAGCTTGAATCAGCAGGCGTTCAAGTCGTGGAACGTATTCCATGCCAGCCGAGGATTTCGAAAATCTCGCGGAGATACCTGCAGACAAAAAAGAGTAAGATGGGCCACTTGCTTCAGGGCATTTAGCGAGGAATCGTACTCGCGGAGGCAACATGGCCCCCACCATCCAGCAAAGCGTACGGTTTCGCACGTCTCCTCAAACTCTCTATCAACTGTATGTGGACTCGAGGAAACACAGCCAGTCTACAGGTGCACCCGCTAGAGTGAGCCGCAAAGCAGGTGGAAAGTTCAGCGCTTTTGGTGGTCAACTCGAAGGCAAGATGCTTTTTCTGGCGTCGGGAAAACAGATTGTGCAATTGTGGCGCGCCAGCCACTGGAAGAAAGAGGATTGGTCGATCCTCGTGTTGACCTTCAGCAAAGTGGCCGGCGGGGCGCAAGTCGACCTGGTACATGTCGGCGTGCCGACCTACGACCAAAAGGGAGTGCGTCAAGGCTGGCCAAAGTATTACTGGCGGCCTTGGAAGAAGTTCCTGTCGAAGTGAAAAGAGTCAACGGCATCAAGCCGCCGCTACATTAGCCGCCGCCGACGAACTGAACAATCTCGAAGCGATCCCCTTGGGCGACGCGTGTGTCATCCCACTTTGTTTTCGGGAGGATCTGGAGATTGTATTCGACGGCCACGCGGCCGGCGCTCAAACCCAGCTGCGTGAGCAGACCAGCTACGGTGGTCCCCGGCGGGGTTTCCCGGTTCTCGCCGTTCACCTGAATAACAATCGCGTCTGGCATCGGACTTCCCTTCAGGCTACGCGAGGTTTGGCGCGTAGCGCAAACCGAAGATGGCCTTCCAATCCGTTGGATTCGGCGCGAATCACAAGCCAACCCTGCGGCCCAGTGATCCGCGGCATTTCGAATTTGATCAAGGCCTGCCCCGTTGGTCCCGTCTGTGATTGGATCGGCGCGCCGTTCTCACTGCCTTCGACTTCGACTTGGATTTGCGCCCCGGGAACTGGCTCTTCCCTTTCATCGCGTAGGGCGATCTGCAAGGTCGCATTCTTGCCGGAGAGCCAGGAGTGGGCGTTCGTTAAGGTCAGAAGGAGCTTCTTGTTTTCCTTCGGTAACGCCGCCGGCTCGGAACTGATGGGCGAGGCCACGGGCTCCGCCGCACGCGGAACCGTAAGCTGCAACTCGCCAGAGCGAATCTGTTCGATGACAGAGCGATGCTGATCCTCCAGCCTGAGCTTCAGCGCCTGTTGACGGTCTTCGTTCATCGGTAGCAGATCGAAATAGTTGTTCGTCCTGCGATGCAAAACCCGGCCACGATAGTAAACGGTCGTGTCGATCAAAGCGTGGGATTCACCGCGATCTTCGGTCTGCACGTGAAACGTAATGTCTCCGACTTTAAGATTCGTGTTGTGGCCGAAAACCATGATCCTCATTCGCTCCCAGTCGAGGCGGCAGCTACTGCAGTGACCTTTACTCCCACGGACCTGGCCGGATAAATCTCCGGAACATTTGACCGGTGAGGCCTCACTCGCTATTATAACTCTTCACCTATGAGCTCCTCCGGCCTGCATGCATACGTTCCTCTACTGATACACCTGCTCGTGGCCGCGTTTCTTGCAGGCGCGCTGATCCTTGTATCCACGTTCATCGGTTGGCGAAGACCAAGCAAAGTGAAGCAGCAGCCGTATGAATGCGGGATGACGCCCACGGGAGATGCCAGGGAGCCCTTTTCGGTGAAGTTCTATCTCGTGGCTATGGTGTTCATTCTGTTCGACGTGGAAGCGATCTTTCTTTATCCGTGGGCATACATTTTCAAGGATTTAGCTCGCAACGTAGAAACACGCTGGTTCGGCTTCATAGAAATGATGTTTTATGTGGCCATCCTGCTGGTCGGCTACATCTATCTCTGGAAAAAGGGCGCACTCGACTGGCATAAATCGCAGAAGTAACGCCGGCTCGGGCCCTCGAGGATCACAGTAACGTGACGCCGCTTGTCAACACCAACGCTAGTGTTGCCGTCGAACAGCTTCGCGCGTGGAACGCGCAAGCGGTATCCGAAGTTGTCGAATACCGGGGACAAACAACCATCGTGGTGCCTCGCGAACTCCTGCGCGCCGCGGCGCAGCAATGCCGGGACAATCCTTCCCTGAGCTTCAATTTGCTGAGTGATGTAACGTGCGTGGACCGGTTCCCCGTGGAGCCGCGCTTCGAATTGAACTATCAACTCGTATCCATTTCCCGGCAAGAGAGATTGGGGTTGCGGACCAGAGCGAGTGGGCAGCAGCCGATTGTTGACTCCCTTGTGCCGGTGTGGCCCGGCGCGAACTGGCTGGAACGCGAAGTATTCGACCTGTTCGGGATTCGCTTTGAAGGGCACCCCGATTTGCGACGCATCCTTTTGCCCGAAGGGTTCGAGGGCGCCCCCTTGCGACGCGACTTCCCGACTGAGGGCAAGAGATAAACTGCTCGGGCGAGTGGAACCATGACAACGGTGGAAACAGCAATCGGTACAGCACAAACCATGGTCCTGAACATGGGGCCCCAGCATCCGTCGACGCATGGAGTGCTTCGCGTGTTGCTGGAGCTGGATGGAGAAAACGTTGTTTCTGCCGCGCCTGATCTGGGGTATCTGCACACGGGTATCGAAAAAAGCTGCGAAGACAAGACCTATTCCCAGGCGATTACCCTGACAGACCGGATGGATTATCTGAATCCACTCGGAAACAACCTTGTCTATTGCCTGGCCGTGGAAAAGCTGCTGGGGCTGGAAGTCCCCAAGCGCGCGCAATATATCCGCGTGATGCTGGTGGAGTTGCAGCGGATTTCGTCTCATCTGGTGTGGCTGGGCACGCACGCGCTGGATATGGGCGCGATGTCCGTGCTGCTTTATTGCTTCCGCGAGCGTGAAGAGATTCTGAAAATCTTTGAGCGCTTTGCCGGGCAGCGCATGATGACGAGTTTTATCCGCATCGGCGGCGTCGCTCTGCAGCCTCCGGCGGGCTGGCGCGAACAGGTGAAGCGGTTCGTAGACATGATGCCGCCGCGGATCGACGAGTATGAGGCGCTGCTCACGGAAAATCGCATCTGGCAAGGCCGTTTGAAAGGTGTTGGCTATTTGCCGTCGGAAACGCTCATCGCCCTGAGCACGACAGGACCGGGACTTCGGGCCGCCGGTGTTCCGTATGACAACCGTAAGGTATTTCCCTACTCTTCCTACGTAGAATTTGATTTTGACGTGCCAACCCGGACGGAATCGGATTGCTACGCGCGATATATGGTGCGCGTGGCGGAGATGCGGGAGAGCATCAAGATCGTGCGCCAAGCCATGGACAAGATCACGAACGAAGGCGCAATTAAAGCCGAAGCTCCCGGAGTCATTCCTCCCGAGCGCGAGAAGATGAAGACGGAAATGGAGGCATTGATCTACCATTTCAAGATTTTCACGGAAGGTTTTTCGCCAGCTCCGGGCGAAGCATACGTTGCCGTGGAATCGCCGCGCGGCGAACTGGGGTGCTTTATCGCCAGTGATGGTTCTCCCAAGCCGCTACGCGTGCACTTCCGCGGGCCGTCCTTCGTGAATCTGCAGGCGCTGCCGTACATGGTCAAAGGACAGTTGATCGCAGACACGGTGGCGTGTATCGGCACGATCGATATCGTCCTGGGAGAGGTGGACAGGTAAGACCGTATGGAACTATCCCCAAAGCTCGCGGCCAAATTCGAACAACTGCAGAGCCGTTACCCGGTGAAGCGCAGCGCGCTGATCCCGATGATGATGTACGCCCAGGACGAATATGGAGCAGTGACGGACGAGATTATTGCGGAAATTGCCCGGCGGTTGGACCTGAATACCGTGCAGGTGGAGGAGACGCTGGAGTATTACTCCATGCTGCACCGCAAGCCGATTGGGAAACACCACGTGCAGGTGTGCACGAACGTGGCTTGCATGCTGCGTGGCGGAAACGAATTGCTGGAGCACGCCAAGAAGCGGCTGGAGATTGGCCACAAGGAAACCACAGAGGACGGAATGTTCTCCCTGGAAGAAGTGGAGTGCATCGGCGCATGTACGGGTGCGCCGGCAATCCAGGTGAATTACGACTTTTATGAGAACGTCACGATCCGCAACCTGGACCGGATCATTGAGGAATTGGACAAAGGGAAGCGGCCGGATCCGGTTCCGGTCATTACCGGCGCGCTGCACGAACGCCACAAACTGGAAACGCCGCTGATCAGCAAAAGGTGGGGCGTCAAGGACTCGCACAAGATTGACGTGGCCCTCCAGTTGGGCGCGTATCAGGCGCTGGAGAAAGCCCTGAAGGAAATGTCGCCGGAGCAGATCATCGACGAAGTGAAAAAGTCTAATCTGCGCGGACGGGGCGGCGCGGGATTCCCGACAGGCATGAAGTGGTCATTCGTGCCGAAGGACTCGCCGAAAGCGCGTTACGTCATCTGCAATGCGGACGAGTCCGAACCCGGCACTTGCAAAGACCGGCCTCTGATGGAGATGGACCCGCACCAGTTGATTGAGGGGATCCTCATTGCTGGACGCGCTATCAACGCACACCACGGCTTCATTTACATCCGCGGCGAATACCGCTACGTGCTGGACATCGTGGACAGGGCGATTGCAGAGGCGTACTCGCGCGGCTATCTCGGCAAGAACATTCTCGGCACTGGGTTCGATTTCGACCTCGTGATTCACACGGGCGCGGGCGCATATGAGTGCGGCGAAGAGTCCGCGCTGATGGAATCGCTGGAGGGCAAGCGCGGAAACCCGCGAATCAAGCCTCCCTTCCCTGCCGTGGTTGGGCTGTATGGCTGCCCGACGATCATTAATAACGTGGAAACTCTGAGCGCCGTACCCTCCATTATCAAGGAAGGCGGAGAAGCGTATGCGAACCGGGGCACGCCGAGGAATGGCGGCACTCGCCTCCTGTGCGTGGCCGGCCATGTGAACAAGCCGGGCATTTATGAGATTCCCCTCGGCATGAACATGAAGAAGTTCCTTGACGAAGTTGCCGGCGGGATTCGCGGCGGGAAGAAGTTGAAGGCGGTGATTCCCGGCGGCAGTTCCTGCCCGGTCTTGAAGGCGGATGAAATCGACCTGGCCATGGATTACGACACCGTGGCGAAGGCAGGATCGATGCTCGGCTCCGGCGGGATGGTCGTGATCGATGAAGACACCTGCATGGTGGATATGGCTCGAAGAATTATGCACTTCTACGCGCATGAATCCTGCGGCTGGTGCATTCCCTGCCGCGAAGGAACCGCCTGGCTGCAGAAGATGCTGGACCGCTTCCACGCCGGTTACGGGCGGAAAGAAGATATTGACCTGATCGGCGAGGCCTCGCAGAACATGCTGGGCCGCACCTTCTGCCCGCTGGGAGACGCGGCGGCCATGCCGACGATCAGCATTGTCAAGAAATTCCGCAACGAATTTGAAGATCACCTGCAGGGTAAGTGCGCATACAAATCCGCCGAAGCGTTGCTGAGCTCGCGGTAGGGACCAATGGCAGAAACAAAACTCATCCATCTGAAGATTGACGACCGCGATGTCGAGGTGGCCGCAGGCACCACGATCATCGAGGCGACGCGCAGGCTAGGTATCGAAGTTCCTTCCTTCTGCTACTACCCCGGAATTTCCCTGGTCGCCGCATGCCGCATGTGCCTGGTGGAAGTGGAGAAGATGCCGAAGCTGCAAACCGCGTGCACCACGGTGGTAAGCGAAGGCATGGTCGTGCGGACGAGTACGGATCAGGTGCGGCAAGCGCGAAAATCCATGCTGGAATTCCTGCTGACGAACCACCCGCTGGATTGCCCGGTGTGCGACAAGGGCGGCGAATGCGAATTGCAGGACATGACGTTCCGTTACGGCGCGGATACCAGCCGCTTCGTCGAAGAAAAAATTCACCGGCCCGAAGAAAAGTGGTCGAACCTGGTGTATTACGACGCACCCCGCTGCATCCTGTGTTACCGCTGCGTGCGCATCTGTGAAGAAGGCATGGATGTGACGGCGCTTGGCGTGGGGATGCGTGGCGCGCACTCCATCATCATTCCGAACGGCGGCGATCATCTGGATTGCGAAGAATGCGGAATGTGCATCGACATTTGCCCGGTGGGCGCGCTGACCAGCGGCACGTATCGCTATAAGACGCGGCCGTGGGAGATGCAGTATGTCTCCACCATCTGCACGCATTGCTCAAACGGGTGCAAGACGACGTTCAGCGTGCGCAATCACGAGATTCTGCGGGCCAACAACCGCGACATGTCCGGCATCAACAAGGAATTCCTGTGCGTGAAAGGACGGTTCGGCTTTGATTTCACGCACCATCCGGAACGCATCAAGCAGCCATTGTTGCGTAAGGGTGAAAAGTTATATCCGGTTTCCTGGGAAGAGGCTGCGCAGGAAGCGGCTAAGCGGCTGCACCAATTGCATTCGGCGTATGGACCGGAAGGAATTGGCTTCATTGGGTCGAACCGGGCGTCGAACGAGGAAAACTACCTGCTGCAGCGGCTGGCGCGGGCAACGTTTGGAACGAACAACATCGACCATCACCGGACGGCAGATTACACAGGACTGGTCACCGCATTGGGCGACCGCGCGGCCGATTCGATGCTCACAATGGAGCAGTTGTACGAAGCGAAGACCGTGCTGCTGATTGGAAATGATGCGACCAATCAGAATCCCTTGGTGGCATGGCAGATTCGCACTGGCATCCGGCACCACAATTCGAAGCTGTTTGTGGTCAACGGAAAAGAGATCAAGCTGGACCGCAAGGCCGCGCAATCCGTGATTCTTGGTCCCGTGCTGGAAGCGGCGGCAGTGCGTTGGCTGGCAACGGGCGAAGGTAACTTGTCGCCGGAACTGACGGCGCAGCTCGGTTCCCTGAAGCAGGCGCTTGAGGGCGAATCGGATGTCGCGATCGTATTCGGGTCGGTGCTCACGGGTGCGGCGATTGGGAGTCTGGTGGCGTTCGGATCGAAACTACCTGGCAAAACGCGCTACATGGCGCTGGGCGACTACGCGAATTCCCGCGGAGCAGCGGACATGGGCGTGCTGCCAGACCGCTTGCCAGGATACGCGTACCTTGATAATCGGGGCGCCGTGGAAGCAATTGAGAAACACTGGGGCGCGAAGCTGCCATCGAAAGCGGGAATGACCGCGCCGCAGCTGGTGGAAGCGGCGCAGGCAGGCAAGTTGAGCGCTCTTTACGTGATGGGCGCAAACCCGCTGGCGCACTTCGGCACGCTCGGATCTGGGCGCGGGAAGCTGCAGTTGCTCATCGTCCACGACCTGTTTTTGACAGAGACGGCGCTGCAAGCGGACATCGTGTTCCCTGCTGCTTCGGCGTATGAGAAAGACGGCAGCGTGACGAACACGGCGGGCGAGATTCAGTTGCTGCGGAAAGCGGCGGAAGTGATGGGCGTGCGGTCAGACTTCGACCTGCTGCGCATTGTTTCGCACCAACTGGAGAAGGCCGGGCTTGGAAAAGCCTTCCACTTCAAGAATCCTGCCGCCGTGTTCGAGGAGATTCGCAAGGTTGTGCCGGGATACAACGTCCAACTGGCCGGGCTTTTGACCGGCGGCGCCGAGGCGACCAGCTTGCATTTCTCGAGAAACGGGCATGGAGCCTACGATGTGCCGGTGGAACTGATCCGTCCCGCGAAGGATACGCTTTTCACCAGCGGTTCATTAAGCCGATTCTGCACGATGGTGCAATCCTTGCCAGAGGCGGAACTTAAATCGTGAACGAATTCCTGACCCACTACGCGTTCCTGATTATTCCGATCGTGAAGATCGCGATTCTGGTTTTCATCGTTTTGACAGTGGACGCTTACCTGACTTGGATCGAACGTAAAGTGATTGCGCATATTCAGGCGCGCTGGGGACCGCACCGTGTAGGCCCGCATGGATTGCTGCAGCCACTGGCCGACGGCGTGAAATTTATCTTCAAGGAAGATCCCCTTCCGGCGAACGTGGATAAAGTGGCTTATTTCCTGGCTCCTTTCATTACGTTGATGCTGGCGCTTACGTCCTTGTCGGTAATTCCCTTTGGGCCGCAGCATTTCACGGTATTTGGCTACGAAACGGGCATCAGCATCGCAGAGGTGAATATCAGCCTCCTGGTGCTCTTCGCCATCACCGCGCTGTCGGTTTATGGCGTGGCGTTGGCGGGATGGGCTTCGAACAGTAAGTATTCCCTGCTCGGTGGACTGCGAAGCTCGGCGCAGATGGTCAGCTACGAGCTGGCGCTGACACTTTCCGTTGTCGGCGTGCTGCTGATCGCAGGGGACTTCAGCCTGCGGACCATCGTAGTTCAGCAAGGCGTCAAGGGAAACGGGCTGCTGAGCTGGAACATTTTCCCGCAGATCATTGGGTTTATTTGTTTCTTCATCGCGGCGATTGCGGAAACGAACCGCGTGCCGTTTGACCTGCCGGAAGCGGAATCGGAATTGGTGGCGGGATTCCATACGGAATATGCCAGCATGAAGTTCGCGATGTTCTTCATCGCGGAATACACGAGCATGATCACGGTGTCGTGCCTGGCGACGATCCTATTCTTTGGCGGCTGGCTCTCTCCATTTCCGGCGTCGTGGACTTTCACGCAGTATTTGCCGTCGGTTCTGCTGATTCCTTTTGGCCTCTGGGTGATTTTTGACGGCATTCGGTACGAGAACATGTTTGGACGAATGGTTCTGCCGGTGGTGGGAGCAGTCATGGCCGCGATTGGCTTTGGCCTGATTGTGTTCCCCGTGGTCAATGACGCCATTCAGGGGATTTTCTGGTTCCTGGCTAAGGTCTTCACTTTCCTGTTCGTGTACATCTGGATGCGCGGGACGCTGCCGCGTTTCCGCTATGACCAACTGATGAGCTTCGGGTGGAAGTTCCTGCTGCCGGTTTCGATTGCCAACGTGGTGCTGACAAGCGTTGTCATTCTCTGGAGAATGCACTGATGACTGCGCCGCTGGTTATCTTTTTTGTCCTGGCCGCCGTCGCCGTATTTGGAGCGATCAGCCTGATCGTCCAGAAACACCCGATTCACAGCGCGCTTTCCCTGATTCTCGTAATGGTCGCGCTGGCGGGCTTGTATTTGCTGATGGGAGCGGAGTTCGTGGCCGCAGTCCAGATTATCGTCTACGGCGGCGCGATCATGGTGCTCTTTATCTTCGTGATCATGTTGCTGAACGCGGGCGAGGAAGAGCGCACGAACCTTTCCAAGCTGGCAATGTATGCAGGTGTTCCGCTGGCAGTGGCCATGACGGGCCTGATCGCGGCGGCAATCGTAGGTTCCAATACGGCGATGCCGGCGCGTGCACCGGAAACGCTAACGTCTACCAGACAGCTTTCGACCTTGCTGTTCCAGGAATTCGTCTATCCCTTTGAACTGACTTCGTTTCTGATTCTGGTGGCCATCCTGGGCGCCATTGTGCTGGCCCAGCGGGAGAACTGATATGGTCCCGACTAGCTACTACGTATTGCTGAGCGCCATCCTGTTCGGACTCGGGATTGTCACGTTCGTTTTCAAGCGCAATATCATCACGATTTTCATGGGCATCGAGCTGATGCTGAACGCGGTGAACCTGGCGTTCGTGGCGTTCAGCCAGTCGTTTGGGAAACCGGATGGAGAAGTTTTTGTCTTGTTCGTGATTATCGTTGCGGCCGCGGAAGCAGCCGTGGGACTGGGAATCATCATTCTGACGGCGCGCAACCGCAAGTCGCTGAACGTGGAGCGCGTGGATCTGCTGAAACTCTAATGCCTGATAAACCGATACTCGATCATTTGTGGATTATCCCGCTGTTGCCGCTGTTGGGTTCGGCGATCAACGGCCTGCTGGGCTGGAAGTGGCCAAAGAACCTGGTGAACTGGGTCGCGCTCGGCTCCACGGGCCTGTCGTTTCTCTGCGCGCTGGAAGCGGTCCGCGAGTTTTTTCAGAGCGGGCAAAAGCTCTTCCGCAAGGAATTCTTCGATTGGATCGTTGCCGGGAGCTTCCGCGCCGGATTCGACTTGCAGTTCGACCAGCTCACCGTGGTGATGGTGCTGGTGGTCACGGGCGTGGGCTTCCTGATTCACATCTATTCGACCGGATACATGGCGCATGAAGGCGGCTATTACCGCTTCTTCTCCTACCTGAACCTGTTCATGTTCTTCATGCTGACGCTGGTGCTGGCGGCCAACTATGCGCTGCTGTTCGTGGGCTGGGAGGGCGTGGGACTCTGCAGCTACCTGCTGATCGGGTTCTGGTTCCTGAAGAAGTCGGCGACGGATGCGGGCAAGAAAGCGATGATCGTGAACCGCATCGGCGATTTTGGTTTCATGTTGGGGATGTTCCTGCTGTTCCGCGCATTTGGGTCGCTGGACTTCCAAACGGTCTTTGCCAAGGCGTCCACCTGGCAGCCAGAGGCGATGGGACAGTTGGGGACGATCACGATAGCGTGCCTCCTGTTGTTTGTTGGGGCAACCGGCAAATCGGCGCAGATTCCGTTGTATGTCTGGCTGCCGGACGCGATGGAAGGTCCAACGCCG
>Ga0187766_10000506_pt1 | contig 21652 bp, 20 predicted proteins | sample 0216_QUI02_MP05__4_FD_132971 | JGI IMG/M metagenome (GOLD analysis project Ga0187766, IMG submission 132971) | Tropical peat soil microbial communities from peatlands in Department of Meta, Colombia - 0216_QUI02_MP05_20_MG | ecosystem: Environmental > Terrestrial > Soil > Wetlands > Peat ... | reverse complement strand
TCGCTAAGGAGCAAACTGCAAAGGCTACAGCTTGCCATGAAAGGTGTTGGCTGATGGAAATCCGGGCCGCGGAAATCTCCGCAATTCTGAAACAGCAGATCGCCAATTTCGACGCCCAGGCGGACGTGGCCGAGGTGGGTCAGGTCATTTCGGTCGGCGACGGCATCGCGCGCGTCCACGGCCTCGACAAGGTCCAGGCCGGCGAAATGGTCGAGTTTCCGGGCGGCATCAAGGGCATGGCCCTGAACCTCGAAACCGACAATGTCGGCGTCGTGATCTTCGGCTACGACCGCACCATCGAGGAAGGCGAAGTCGTCAAGCGCACCGGCGCCATCGTCGAGGTGCCGACCGGCCGCGGGCTGCTTGGCAGGGTCGTCGACGCCCTCGGTAACCCCATCGACGGCAAAGGTCCCCTCAAGGACGTGACGAACAAGCGCGTCGAGGTCAAAGCGCCCGGAATCATTCCCCGCAAGTCCGTGAGCGAACCGATGCAAACCGGGCTCAAGGCGATCGACAGCCTGATTCCAATCGGGCGCGGCCAGCGCGAGCTTGTCATCGGCGACCGTCAGACCGGCAAGACCGCAATCGCCATCGATACCATCATCAACCAGCGCGGCATAAACAGCTCGGGCGATGAGAAGCGCAAACTCTATTGCGTCTATGTGGCGGTCGGCCAGAAGCGCTCGAGTGTGGCGAAGCTCGTCAAGACGCTCGAGGATTTCGGTGCGCTCGAATATTCGATCGTGGTCGCCGCGACCGCATCCGAACCAGCGCCACTTCAATATCTCGCCCCCTATACCGGCTGCACGATGGGCGAATACTTCCGCGACAACGGCATGCACGCCGTGATCTTCTACGACGATCTCTCGAAGCAGGCGGTCGCGTATCGCCAGATGTCTCTCCTGCTCCGCCGCCCGCCGGGCCGCGAAGCCTATCCAGGCGACGTCTTCTATCTCCACAGTCGATTGCTTGAGCGGGCAGCGAAGATGAGCGACAAGCACGGCTCCGGCTCGCTCACCGCACTGCCGGTGATCGAGACCCAGGCGAACGACGTGTCGGCCTATATTCCGACCAACGTGATCTCGATCACGGATGGCCAGATTTTTCTCGAGACCGATCTTTTCTATGCCGGAATCAGGCCGGCCGTGAATGTCGGCCTTTCGGTGAGCCGCGTCGGCTCGGCCGCCCAGATCAAGGCGATGAAGCAGGTCGCCGGTCGCATCAAGCTCGAGCTTGCGCAGTACCGCGAGATGGCCGCGTTCTCGCAATTCGCCTCGGATCTCGACGCCTCGACGCAGAGACTCCTCGCGCGCGGCTCGCGCTTGACCGAGCTTCTAAAGCAAGACCAGTATCAGCCGATGCCCGTCGAGGAGCAGGTAGCCGTGATCTTCGCCGGCGTGCGCGGCTTTCTCGACAACATCAAGATCGACGATATCCGCCGCTTCGAGAGCTCGCTGCTCTCCGAGCTCAGGGGGGGTGGCAAGGCGGTATCCGAGGCCATCCGCAACGATCGCGAGATCAAGCCCGCGACCGAGGAGAGTCTCAAGGGCATCATCGAGAACGTCGTCAAGGGTCTCGCCTGAGCCTGACAAACCCGATCACCCCAGGGAACGCGAGGGATGCCGAGCCTTAAGAGCCTGAGACAGCGCATCAGCAGCGTCAAACAGACGCGCAAGATCACGTCGGCCATGAAGATGGTCTCGGCGGCGAAGCTGAGGCGCGCGCAGGAACAGGCGGAGGCCGCTCGCCCCTATGCCGAGCGCATGGAAGCGATGCTGCGCTCGCTCGCCGCCAGCATGCGCAATCGCCCCGGTGCGCCCAAAATGCTGGTCGGCACGGGCAAGAGCGACGTGCACCTCATCGTTGTGATGACCGCGGATCGAGGCCTCTGCGGCAGTTTCAATTCCTCGATCGTGCGTGAGTCGCGGAGGCTCATTCGCGCGCTCGTGGGGCAGGGAAACACTGTCAAGATTCTCTGTGTCGGCCGTAAGGGTCGGGACCAGCTCCGCCGCGATTACGCGGCGATGATCGTCGATACTATTCAGGATGCCTCGCGCCCTCGCCCGACTTTCGAAACCGCCGACCAGATCGGCCAGCGCATCAGCGCGATGTTCGCGGCGGGCGAGTTCGATGCCTGCACCATAGTCTATAACAAGTTCAAATCGGCCATCGTGCAGATCGTCACGCGTCAGCAGATCGTGCCCTTTCTGGCGCCGGAGGCGCCCGCCTCCGAGGCTGCACCGATAGGGCCGACGGCCGTCTACGAGTACGAGCCCGAGGAGGAGGAGATCCTTGTCCATCTCCTTCCGCGCAATGTCGCGATGCAAATTTATCGCGCCCTCGTCGAGAGCAACGCGAGCGAGCAGGGGGCACGTATGTCGGCGATGGACAACGCAACCCGCAACGCGGGCGATATGATCAACAAACTTACGCTCAACTACAACCGTACGCGTCAGGCCGCGATCACCAAGGAACTCATTGAGATCATCTCGGGCGCGGAGGCGATTTAGATCATGATCGGTCCGGCGATTGAGCCCCCAGCAAGTCCGCTCCCCTTGAGGGAGGGATCGGTGACGCAATAGCATCACCGAGAACAGGTCATCGGATACGATCACGTTTCGGCGAAGCGTGCACACTGGCTAGAGAGTGGAGAACAGAATGGCCAAAAACCTTGTCGGCACGATCACACAGATCATGGGTGCGGTCGTCGACGTGAGTTTCGAGGGCGACCTGCCCATGATTCTGAACGCACTCGAGGTCGATATCCCCGATCGCCGTCTCGTGCTCGAGGTCGCCCAGCATCTCGGCGAGGGCACGGTGCGCACTGTCGCCATGGATACGACCGACGGACTCGTGCGTGGCCAGACCGTGCGCGACACGGGGAACCCCATCACCATGCCCGTCGGGCCCGAAACGCTCGGCCGCATCCTCAATGTAATCGGCGAGCCGGTCGACGAACGCGGCCCCGTGGGTGCGACGCGGACATTGCCGATCCATCGGCCCGCACCCGCCTATGTGGATCAATCGACCGACGTTGAGATCCTGGTGACGGGAATCAAGGTCGTGGACTTGCTCGAGCCCTACGCGAAGGGAGGCAAGATCGGCCTGTTCGGCGGCGCCGGCGTGGGCAAGACCGTGCTGATCATGGAGCTCATCAACAACGTCGCCAAGGCCCATGGCGGCTACTCCGTGTTCGCCGGCGTGGGCGAGCGCACGCGCGAGGGCAACGACCTCTACCATGAGATGATCGAGTCGGGTGTCATCAAGCTCGATGGGCCGGGCTCGAAAGTGGCGCTCGTTTACGGCCAGATGAATGAGCCGCCCGGTGCGCGGGCGCGCGTCGGCCTCTCGGGCCTTACGGTTGCAGAATATTTCCGCGATGACGAGGGCCAGGACGTACTCTTTTTCGTGGACAACATCTTCCGCTTCACGCAGGCGGGCTCGGAAGTGTCTGCTCTTCTCGGCCGAATTCCTTCCGCCGTCGGCTATCAGCCCACCCTCGCGACCGACATGGGTACCCTGCAGGAGCGGATCACGACGACCAAGAAGGGTTCGATCACGTCGGTGCAGGCGATTTATGTGCCCGCCGACGACTTGACGGACCCCGCCCCCGCGACCTCCTTCGCCCATCTGGACGCGACCACGGTGCTCTCGCGCCAGATCGCGGAGCTCGGAATCTATCCCGCAGTCGACCCGCTTGACTCGACCTCACGCGTGCTCGATCCACGCATCGTCGGCGAAGAGCACTACAAGGTCGCGCGCGAGGTGCAGCGCATTCTCCAGACTTACAAATCGCTTCAGGACATCATCGCGATCCTCGGCATGGAAGAGCTGTCGGAGCAAGACAAGCTCACCGTCGCGCGGGCGCGGAAAATCCAACGCTTCCTATCTCAGCCCTTCCACGTCGCCGAGGTTTTCACGGGCTCGCCTGGCGTCTTCGTCAATCTCGAAGACACCATCAAAGGCTTCCAGGGCATCGTCGAGGGCAAGTATGACGACATGCCCGAATCTGCGTTCTACATGGTGGGCACGATCGACGAGGCGATCGAAAAGGCCAAGAAGATGGCCGCTGAGGCGGCCTGACCCGTCGGGCGGTGGTTGAAGGACGATCGCGAGGAGACTCGAGCGCCATGGCAGAAAAACTACGATTCGAGCTCGTGAGCCCTGAGCGGCTTCTCCTTTCGGAGGAGGTCCGGATGGTCGTGATACCCGGCAGCGAAGGAAATTTCGGCGTGCTCCGTCGGCACGCGCCGTTCCTTTCCATGATTCGCCCTGGTGTGATCGATATTTACGACGAAAAGCAGGTAACCGAGCGGATTTTCATCGCGGGCGGCTACGCGGAAGTCACACCTGAGCGCTGCACCGTTCTGGCCGATTCCGCCATGCCGGTCGGAGAAATCGACCGCCCGAAGGTCGAATCCGAGCTCAAGAGTTTGCGCGAGGACTTGGAGGACGCCAAGGACGAGGCCGAAAAACACGGTGTTTCCGCGAAAATCGCCATCGCCGAAGCCAAACTCAAGGCTGCAAGCGCCTGACCCCCTACCCGAGAATTATCCACCGACCTCTCAACTCCCCTTGCCAGGGCGGGAGCGCCCTGCGGTATAATTGGGTGGGTGGTCAGGTTGCGGGAAACCAAGCTAACGCGAGCGCTGTGAGCTGTGCATGGCACACTGGTCGCTAGACGACATAGCCTGGGATCGCTTCGATCGCGCCAAGGTCGATCCCGATATCCTGAAGATCGTCAAGGCCGCGAGCCTCGTCGAGCATAACGGCTACGAATACGCCCGCTATCTCGAAAGCGTCTTTCAGGGCGACCCGAGCTTTCAGGAAGCGGCCTGGGTTTGGGCGAACGAAGAAGTCCAGCACGGCAAGGCGCTCGCCCGCTGGGCGAAACTCGCCGACCCCAGCTACGATTTCGACCGCGTGTTCGAACTTTTTGCGAGCAAAATCAGGCTCCCGACCGAGGCAACCCGCTCCGTGCGCGGGACGCGAACGGGCGAGCTTATCGCGCGCTGCGTGGTCGAAGTTGGCACAAGCTCGTATTATACCGCCCTAGCGGCTGCGGCTAAGGAACCGGTGCTCCAAGAGATTTGCAAGCACATCGCCGCGGACGAACATCGGCACTACAAGCTCTTCTACTCGCACCTCACCCGCTATATCGAAAGCGAGAGAATCGGACCGTTACGGCGATTCTGGGTGGCGATGTTCCGCCTTTTCGAGACCGAGGACGACGAACTTGCCTTCGCCTATTACGCGGCGAATCACGCGGGCGACGGCCCCTACGATCGCAGGCGTTACAAGGCCGCCTATGTGCGCCGGACTTACAGCTACTACCGGCCAAACCATGTGGAGCGCGGCATCGCCATGCTCCTCAAGGCGGTCGGACTCAATCCCCAAGGCCGGCTCAGCCACGGCCTCTCCAAGCTCGCCACGCGGTTCATGCAAAGCCGCGCGGAACGACTCGCTCGCGTCGACGTCTCGTGATCCTTGACCGACCGCGGATCGAAGGCCCACGACGACCGTCTCGTCAACTGTCAAAATCGCACGAATTGGGCGGCGGGCAAGATCTCGATCGCCCTTGTCGCTAAAGAAGACCCTCAGCAGACGCGCGCTCTCGCTGCCTCGACGAGGCGCATCGTGAATGCCTCGATATCTGCGCGCAATTTCTCGAAGCCCGCATTCAGCTCGACCGCCGCTTCATCAAGGTAGAGGGCGCGGTTGATCTCGATCTGCACCGAGTGAAATCCGCGCTCCGGTGCTGCACTCCGCCGCACGATCGCGGCACCTCTATAGGGGTCGTTGAGAACGACGCGGTATCCGAAATCGCGCAACGATCCGACGATGAACTCGACAAGCTCTCGCTCTGCGCTGGCGCCATCGAGATCGCCGATCACGAAATCGGCGCGCCTGCGCGCGCCGTCCGGAGTCATTCGGTTGCCGACAGATTTCATCGAGTGCCAGTCGATGTGCCAGACGAATCCGTAGCGCGTCTTGGCGCGGTCGAGTTCGGCGCGGAGTGCCCGGTGATAAGGCCAATAGACATTGTCGAGTCGACGTTTGACCTCGGCGACCGTAAGTTTCTCCGCGTGAACCTCGACGCCTGGCACAATGTCGCGGCGAATGAGGCCGAGTCCTCGGCGCGATTTCCCGGTCGGACGAAGGGTTCCGGGCCACGGCTCGGCAAGTAGTGATTCATCGATGTCGTCGTGCTCGCGGTTGGCATCGACATAGACGCGCGGGTAGTTCGCGAGGAGCACCGTAACCCCCCGTGCCGACGCATCGGCGATGAGTTCGTCGACATAGGCGTCCTCGCCTCGGCGCATCAGCCGCAACGGCGGCTTGAAGCGGAAATCCTCAGGGTAGTAACGCCCGCTGTGGGGAGAGTCATAGACGAGCGGCAGCCCTTCGGATGCGGGGACACGAAGCTCGAAGGGGTTCATCGCGATCATCGCAGCGCCGCGGCGACGTTCCCGCCGTCGCAGGTCAACACCGCGCCCGTGGTTTTCTCGGCGAGTGCCAGTGCCACGAAGCATTGCGCCACGTCTTCCGCTGTCACCTCCCGCTCGAGCAAATTGCCCGCCATGTATGTCCGCTCGCTGACGCCGCGCGCCTTGGCCCGTGCCGCGATCATCTCGTCATTGAGCAGGCCCGAGCGAATCCGGTCGGCATTGACCGCGTTCGAGCGAATGCCGCTCTTGCCGTAGTCGATGGCGTATTGCCGCATGAGAAAGAGCGTAGCCGCCTTCGGAAGCCCATAGGGGCCGAAATCGGGACCTGGATTGACAGCCTGCTTCGACGTGTTGAAAAGAAGGCAGCCCCCGGTTCCCTGGACTTTCATGATGCGCACTGCCTGCTGTGCGACGAACTGATGCGCCCAGAAATTAAGCTCGAAACTCTCACGCAATATCGCCTCGGTCACTTCACCGATGCGGCCTTGCCAAGCAGCGCCCGCATTCGAGACGACGACATCCACCCCGCCATAGGTCTCCGCAACACGTTCAAATGCGGACGCGACCTGTGCGCGATCGGTCACGTCGCACACTATCGCGAATCCGCCGATTTTTCGGGCAACTTCCTCGGCGAGCGCCGGGTCTCGATCGATGACCGCGACCTCCGCACCTTTCGCGGCAAACGCCGCCGCGGTGGCGGCACCGATGCCGCTTCCCCCACCCGTGACCGCCACGATTTGGCGCTGTAGGGGCTTTTCGGCACTCTTGCCGAGCTTCGCCTGCTCGAGCGACCAATGTTCCATATCGAAGACGTCGAACTCGCGAATACTCTCGAACCGACCGATGCGTTCGGCGTTTGTGATGACCTCGATCGTCGTCTCGGCTAAATCGGCTGCAATTCGCGCATCTTTGGCGGAGGCTCCGAACCCGAAGACGCCGACACCGGGCACGAGTGCCACGCGCGGCGCGCCGTCAAGCTCTTTGCGTTTCACGTCGGAGATCGCATTGTTGCGCACAAAATAGGCGTGATAGTCGGCCTTGTAGGTGTCGAATGCGACGCGCGCCGCGTCGGCGAAGCGATCGAGGCCGCCCGCGACCGGCGCTGGCAGGACGATCGGCTTCGGCTTGGTGCGAATTGCATGGTCGGGTGTGACGACCCCTTGCTGGCTATAGCGCGACAGTTCGGCTCCATTCACATAGTTGAGTACGTCCGAACCGTTGCGGTACGCTATGACGAATCGCCTGTACACCCCGCTTTCTGGTTTGACAGGAAGGGCCGAGAGGCCCCGCAGGATCGGCGCGATCTCGGCCGCGGTCGCGACGGATTTCGGCAGGGCCGCGACCTTGAACTTGCGATTATTGCCGCGCTCAAGCCGCACCTCGGCCAGAGTCACGAGGGCGATCATGCGTTCGTAGGCTTCTTGCGCACTCGCACCGAACGAGAAAATGCCGTGCTTCTGGAGCACCAACCCCTCGACGTCCGGGTGTGCTTCATGAACTTCGGCTGCGGCTTTCGCCAGCGCAAAGCCCGGCATGATGTAGGGGACGATGGCCACGCGCGATCCGTAGACCTCGCGGCAGATGGCATCGCCGTCCGGCTGGTCGCTGATCGCGAGAACGGCATTCGCATGGGTGTGGTCGATGAATTTGTGCGGCAGGAACGCGTGGAGGAGCGTCTCGACCGAGGGATTGGGGGCCGTGCTGTCGAGGAGGTTGCTGCGCTGGACGTTGACCATTTCTTCGTCCGTTAGCGACACCAGGCTACGGAGGCGCAAAAGGGGTGCGAGCCGGACGGCGGGCAGGCCCGCGGGCTCGATCCCGCCCATATCCCATCCGCTGCCCTTCACGCAGAGAACATCGACGATCTCGCCCAGAAGGTCCTTGACCGCGGTCTTGACGGAGGTATTGCCCCCACCGTGGAGGACGAGCCGCGGTTCGCCACCAAGGAGGCGGGTCGTGTAGACGCGAAGCGCCAAATCCTCGCCGATTCCCTTGTCGCCGTATCGCGCGACTGCTGTCTTGCTATCGTCGTCGGACCAAAGACTTTTCATCTCACTCCCCGCGATCCGTCGAGCGCATTTTCGCAGCCGCCGATCTGAGCGTTACCATATATGTCCAGGCCACTTCGTCGGGTTAGCACAATCGCCCCGGCGGGACCAGCAGGAACGCTGCGGCCGGCTCAGTGCAAATAGGTGCTGAACTCGCGAAGTACCGCCTCATAAAGCTCTCGCTTGAAGGCGACGATGAAGCGCGGCAGCGAGGCAGGCTCGACCCAGCGCCAAGCGGTGAATTCGCGATCGTGGTGTCGTTCGAGATCGATGTCGGCATCGGTGCCGAGGAAGCGGCACAGGAACCATTTTTGCTTCTGCCCCCGATACCGCCCGCCCCATGCCTCCGGGCGCACTGCGGGCGGCAGATCGTATGCAAGCCAATCCTGGCTTTCGGCGAGAATCTCCGCCTTGTCGGTCCCGACCTCTTCTTCGAGCTCGCGCAACGCCGCTTCCCGCGGCGTCTCTCCGCGATCGATGCCACCCTGGGGCATCTGCCACGCTTCGCCCGGCGTGTCGGCGCGGCGTCCCACGAAGACGAGGTTCCGATCGTTCACGAGCATGATCCCCACACCTTTGCGATAGGGCTGGCCCTCCGCAACGGCCGTGTCGGTGTCAGTTGGCTTTCTTGTCATCGCTCACCATTGCCGATACGGGTGCAAGCGCGATGCCTGCGTCGGCAAGTGTTTTTGTCCATGCGGCCACGCGCTCGATTGTCACGTTGTAGGGGAATCCCATTGCGATGGCGCTGCCCTTTTGCTTCGCCTCCTCCTCGACTGCGGCCAACGCCTGGGAGATCGCGGCGCGCGAGGGTTCGGTATCGATGAAACGCTCGTTCGATGCGGTCGGCATTCCGATCTGGGCCGCGATTCGCCCGGCCACGCTGCTTCCGGCGGAGTGGCTGTCGAAGAATAGAAGACCCCGTTTGTGAAGCTCCTCGAGTATCGGGCGTATATCGCGCTCCGATGCGGTGAATCTCGATCCCATGTAGTTCGTAACCCCGACATAACCCGTGAAGCGGGAGAGTTGCCAAGTCAGCCGCTGGAGGTTTTCAGCCGGTGAAAGTGTGGTGAGGAGCGCTTGGGGGCCTGGGTCGTTTGCGGGATAGCTTACCGGCTCCATCGGAGCGCCGAGCAATACTTCGTGCCCCGCACCGCGCGCCAGAGGAACGTATTGGTCGAGCCGCGTCGCATAGGGCGAAAAGGCAAGAGTGACGCCCCCCGGCAACTGACCGATCGCCGCTTCGGTTGCAGCACTCGAAATTCCGAGATTCCCGATCACGATGGCGACGCGGGGATGCGCGTCGCGGCGATCGAATGGCCGGGCGTAGACTTGCCACGGTTCACGTCCATCCGAAGCGACGCGGGGCAGGAGGCCGGCGCGAGTTTGCTCGGTGAGATCGGGAACCGGCGCCGGGACGAGTGCAATCTCCTCAAAAGGTTCCGGCGGCTTCGCATTCGATTGGACGGCGGCACTTAGGGACGTTGCGGGCGAAGATGCTGCAGGCGGGGCGGCGTCAGCAGGGGGTGATGCGTCGGGGGCAGGTGGCGTCGGCGCAGGGGGTGTCGCTGCGACGGGTGCCACCGCCGTCTGTTCAGTAACCGGTGCGGTTGGGGGTGCGGGTGCTGGTGCGTTCGCTTGCTCTGGCGTGGGTGGAGCCGTGGTTCCGCCATTCTCTGCGGCGGACGGGGCGACCGGTTGGGCCGCCTCCGTGGTGGGTGTTACATGGGATTCGGCAGAGGTGGGTGGTGGAACGGCCGCCGGAAGCGCTACGACCACCCCGGAATTGGTCCCAACCATCCCCATTACCGCAGGTGGTTCCACCTCCGGCGTGCCGGCGAACCATGCCCACGCAATTAAGCCGACGAAGAGGAGAGCGAGCACCGTGGCCGTCGCACCAAGGGCACTCAGCTTCGGGAACTTGCCCTCTTTCTCGCTTCCCTCATCCACGCTTCCGCCCTTGCAGCCGGCCGCTCAACCCCGTGCCCTCAATTCGTCACTTTCGCCTGAAAGAGGGCCATACCACGCAGAAGATCGACCGCGCGAGCGAGTTGATAGTCTTGGGCGTCGAGCGCCTTATCGCCATTGGCGTCCTTGTTGGCGTCATCGCCAGTCCCCTCGGGTTTGGCCTTGCTTTGGTCGCCACTCGGCGCGGTTTCGCCCTTCGGAGTCTCGCCGGAATTCGGCCCTCCGCCGGGCGTGTCATTGGTAAGTGCTCCCTTGAGGTCGCGCTCACTACGGATATCAGGCTCCGCCACACGTTCGATCTTCGCTTGATCGACCAGGATATCCGGTTCGATGCCACGCGCCTGGATTGACCGGCCGGAGGGCGTGTAGTAACGCGCCGTCGTAAGCCGCATGGCGCCGTGGCTGCCGAGCGGTACGATGGTCTGCACCGAACCCTTGCCGAAGGATCGTGTGCCGAGCAGTACCGCGCGATGGTGATCCTGCAAAGCGCCCGCAACGATTTCCGATGCCGATGCCGAGCCCCCATTGATCAGGACGACCATGGGAATTCCCGCCACGAGATCGTGTCCATGGGAATTGAAGCGCTGCACGTCCTCGGGGCGGCGTCCCCGGGTCGACACGATCTCGCCACGGTCCAGGAAATCATCCGACACGGCGACGGCCTGATCGAGAAGTCCGCCCGGATTGTTACGCAAATCGAGCACGATCCCAGAGAGCTTTTTGCCGAGCGTGTCCTTGAACTTCTTCATCGCGGCCTTGACGCCCTCGTCAGTCTGCTCGCTAAAGGACGAAATGCGGATATAGCCGACATTGTCCATGATCTGCGAGCGGACGGATTGTATCTTGATCGTCGCACGCTTGAGCGTGACGTCGAACGGTTCCTGCTTTTCGCGGCGGATCGTCAGTTTGATCGTCGAATTAACCGGACCGCGCATCTTCTCGACTGCATCTTCGAGCGTCATCCCCAACACGGGTTCGCCGTCGAGGCCGACGATGAAATCACCTGGCTTGAGACCCGCCTGTGCCGCAGGCGTGTCGTCGATCGGCGAGACGACCTTGACGAACCCGTTCTCCATGGTGACCTCGATGCCGAGGCCGCCGAACTCACCGCGGGTCTGAATTTGCATGTCGCGGAAGCTCTTGGCGTTCAGGTAGCTCGAGTGCGGATCGAGCGACGTCAACATGCCGTTGATCGCCGATTCGATCAGCTTGTCGTCGTCGACCGGTTCGACATAGTCCTCCTTGACCTTGGAGAACACATCGCCGAACAAGCTGAGCGCTCGATACGTTTCGGCATTGTTGCCAGCGCCGGAATTTCCGGCTGTGCCGGCCGTCTGGGCCGAGACGAAGAGGGGAGCAAATACCAGGGCGACAGCCATTGCGGTCGCCATCATGAAATGACGCATCATCCGCTTACCTTACCATTGTGAAGCGCCAGCCAAGGCAAAGGATCGATAGGCCGGCCATTGCGACGTAACTCTACATATAATTCGGGGCCACCGCTCTCGCCCGACCCCATGATCCCTACCGGTTCGCCTGCCAGAACCCATTGACCTGCGGCCACATCGATCCGCGACAAGCCCGAGAGCAGCGTATGATAGCCTTCGCTGTGTTCGATGATCAAGATTTGCCCGTAGCCTCGAAAAGGTCCCGCAAACGCGACTTGACCGTCGAACGACGCTACCACCTGGGCTCCCGGCCGGGTCCGGAGCGTTATCCCCTTGCTAATATTCCCAAATTCCTCGTTTACACCAAATTCCTTAACGATTTGGCCTCGGGCCGGTAGCGTCAGCCGGCCTTGTGCCGTGCTTATTTGCCGGATCGCGGGCGCCTGATCGGCCGGGATGGAGGCGAGCTTCGTATTCCCGCTCCCCATATTGGGCGATGATTCGGCGGGAGGCAGTACCGGACTGACTTGCGCCAATTCCCCGGCACGCGCCCGTTCCGCCGCCTCACGCCGGGCCCGCTCGGCCTCAACTCGGTCCATAAGGTCGCGCAAATCCCGGGCTTGAGATGAAAGCTTGTTCATATGATCCTCGGCCGCGCGCCGCGCGACCTCGGTTTCTCGATAGAGTTGGTCCTTGCGCCCGAAGAGACTGGCAAGGCGGAGATTATCGCTTGCGAGCCGCTGCTTTGCCGATTCGAGCGCACTGCGCTCGGCGACGATCTGCGCTCGTACCTTCTGCAGAGCGGAGATATCGAAGCGAAGTTTGCTTGCCTGCGCCTCGACGGCGGGAACTGCTGCACGCAAGAGAAGGGCCGAGCGCACGGTGTCGACGGGACTCTCGGGAAATGCCGCGAGGGCCTCGGGCGGGTAGAGGGAGAGACGCTCGAGAGCACCGAGCGTCTTTGAGAGTTGCGTGCGACGCTCGTGAAATGCCGCTGTTTTCTCGTCCTCCGATGCGCGCAGTTCGTCCAGTGTCGCCTCGAGCTCGGTTATCTGCGCCTCCTGCTCCTGTGATGCTTTCGCCGCCTCGATCATCTGCGCACGCACTTGCTCGAGATCTTTTGAGATGTTGCCGGCCTGTTCGTCGAGTTCGCCCGCCCGCGTCCTTTCGCGCTGGAGGGCGCTTTCCACTTCCTTAAGGGTCATGCCGACGGTGTCCGTATCCGGATTGGTTGCCGGTTGACCGGCGACAGAGGTCGCGCCAAGGCCGGATAGTGCGGTCACCGCGAGGGCCGCGAGGAAAATCGATCCAATGCCCAGCTCACGCCGAGGCACGTCGACCTGCTGTCAACGGTTCGATGGCCGTCACCGCATGTTCCGGGCGAAGCAGCGTATGCCCGGTCATGGCACTTGGCTTGTGAAGTCCCATGAGCGCCAGAATCGTCGGAGCAACGTCGGCGAGGCGGCCATGCGCCAGCGACACCACTGAGGCGGGCGCATTGACGAGCACGATCGGCACGGGATTCATGGTGTGCGCGGTTTGGGGTTGCCCCGTCGCGGGATCACGCATTTCCTCGAGATTTCCGTGGTCGGCGGTAATAAGCAGACAACCGCCCGCCTTCTTGACTGCCGCTTCGAGCCGCTCGAGGCAGCGGTCGATGGTCTCCGCGGCCTTGATCGCGGCGTCGAGAATGCCGGTATGGCCCACCATGTCGCCGTTGGCATAATTAACGACCACGAAGTCGAACTTGGCGCCTGCAATCGCGTCGACGAGCCTGTCGGTCACCTCGTTCGCTGACATTTCCGGCTTTAGATCGTACGTCGCAACCTTGGGCGAGGGGATTAGAACACGTTCCTCACCGGGAAACAGGTCCTCGGCACCTCCGTTGAAGAAGAATGTGACATGAGCGTATTTTTCGGTTTCCGCGATGCGCAGTTGCTTGAGACCCGCCCTCGCGATCGTCTCGCCGAGCGTCTCCGACAAGTCTTGGGGTGCGAAGAGTGCCGTGAGGAAGCGGTTGAGCGGTTCGGAGTACTCGACGAGGCCAGCGGCCGCTGCGAATTTAACGAACCGCGTGCGCTTGAAACCATCGAAGTCGGGATCGACCAGCGCGGTCAGAAGCTGACGCGCGCGGTCGGCCCGGAAATTACCCATGATGAGGCCGTCGCCGTCGGCTATTCCGCGATAGCCACCGATCGCCGTCGGTTGGACGAATTCATCGTTCTCGCCGCGCGCATAGGCCGTTTTGACCGCACTTATCGCATCCGGCGCGCGCTTCCCAGCACCCAGGACGATCGAATCGTAAGCAAGCTCGACACGGTCCCAGCGCTTGTCGCGGTCCATGGCGTAGTAGCGGCCGCCGACCGTGCCGATCGTGATGTCGCCACGGCCGGCGATATCGCGTTCGAATTTCTCGAGAAAGCCAAGTGCGCTGCGCGGCGGCGTGTCGCGGCCGTCGAGGAAGCCGTGCACGACCACGGGCACGCTGGCGTCGGCGATGATCCTTGCCAGGGCGGCGATATGGTCTTGGTGCGCGTGCACGCCGCCGGTCGAGAGCACGCCAAGGAGATGAGCGCGACCCTTGCTGCCTCTGAGCTTGGTAATGAAGTGACCCAACTGCTGGTTCTTTGCGAGTGAGCCCTCGGCAATCGCTTGATCGATCCTGGGCAAGTCCTGTGTTACGACGCGGCCGGCACCCAGATTCATGTGCCCAACCTCGGAATTGCCCATTTGGCCTTCGGGAAGACCGACCTCGTGGGCGGAGGCATCGAGAAGCGCAAATGGACATTCGCGAAGCAGCCGATCCCACACGGGCATGTGCGCCTGACAGATCGCATTGTCCTGGCATTCGGTGCGATGGCCCCAACCGTCAAGGATGCAGAGGACGATAGGACGCGGGCGGCGAAATTCAGTCATGTTGCTTATATAGGGCAATCGAGCTTCTCAAAAAAGTGTTTTGCACTCAAGGCGATACGCGTTCCAGCCGTTAACCTCTGTGGTAGGGATGTCCGGCGAGGATTTGTTGCGCCCGGTAAAGCTGCTCGGCCAAAAGGGCTCGGACGAGAAGATGGGGCCAGGTGACTCGGCCAAGTGAGAAGTGGAGGTCGGCCCGTTGGATGACCGCTTCGTCGAGCCCCTCGGCACCACCGATCACGAACGCGACTTGCCCGGTACCCGCGAGGCCCCAGCTCTGGAGCTTTTTGGCGAAAGCTTCGCTCGAAAGCGTCAAGCCCTGCGCATCAAGGGCGACAACCTTGGCATCGGCGGGAAGGGCGGCAAGGATAAGCTCGCCCTCCCTCGCCTTGAGATCGGCGGGGGCCACCCTGCCGCGCACTTCGATCTCCTTGAGGCTCACGGTCCAAGCGAGACGGCGCATGTAGTGAGCATATAGATCGCGCTCGGGTCCGCCCCGGGCCCGGCCGACTGCGATCACATGGACACGCAATCCCCTCACCCCGCGGGAGTAGCGCGGGGACGGCTTGCCGGTCAATGGCGTTTGGCGCAACTAGCTCAAGCGATGAGCTCCGCGCCGTGCCCGGCGGCCGGCGCTTCCCGGCCCCAGAGCTTCTCGAGATTGTAAAATGCCCTGATTTCGGGGCGGAAGAGGTGGACGACCACATCGCCTGCGTCGATCAGGACCCAGTCTGCGTGTTTGGTCCCCTCGACGTGGATCGTCCGGATCCCAGCGGCCTTGAGCTTCTCGACGAGATGCTCGGCCATCGCACCCACCTGCCGCTGCGACGATCCCGATGCGATGACCAGAAAATCGGCAAAGGCCGATTTTTCTTCGAGGCTGATCAGCACCGGATCGATGGCCTTGTCGTCGTCGAGCGAGCGCTCGATCAGGCGGCAAAGCGCCTCAGTCGGGGTGAGCGACTTCACTTTGCGTCGTGCTATGGTTTCTGTCTCCTTTCCTCAATCGCGTCGTATTAACCGTGCCCCTTGCCCGGATTGCGGTCGCCGAGACCTTGTTCAGAGGGATGTGAAGAAACACCCACGCCGGCGGCCCAAGCTCGGCAATCCGTTTGGCCAGGGTCTGCCGCACGCGAAAGCGCCAGTAACGGCGCGCGGCTTTTCCAGCCAACGCTCTAAAAGAGTAGGTGGGACGATCGAAAACTGCAATGGACAGTTCCGTGAATATTTTCGCCCAAGCCTGCCAGTGGACGATCTGCGAAAGGTTGTCCGCACCCATGAGCCAAACGAAGTTATGACGAGGGTAACGGCGCTTGAGGGCTGCGACCGTGTCAGCGGTATAGCGCGTGCCGAGGCGGGCCTCGAGATCCGACACCTTGATGCGGGGATCACGCGCGACAATTCGCCGGGCCGCCGCGAGGCGCTCCGCGAAGGGCGCCATGCCCGATCTCGGCTTGAGCGGGTTTTGCGGCGAAACCAGCCACCAAATCTCGTTCAAGCGCAGGTATTTGAGGGCGAGAAGGCTGATATGGCGATGGCCGCTATGGGCGGGGTTGAATGAGCCGCCTAGGAGTCCAACGCGCCGCCGCCCTCCTTGGACGGCCCGGAATGCCGCAATGCGCGTGGAAGCGGAGGCCGGGTATCGACTCAAGGCCGCGTCTGACCTGTGCCGCGGATGCGATATTTGAACGTCGTCAGCTGCTCGGCGCCGACAGGGCCGCGTGCATGGAGGCGGCCCGTGGCGATACCGATCTCCGCCCCCATGCCGAATTCCCCGCCGTCCGCGAATTGGGTCGAAGCGTTGTGGAGCACGATGGCGCTGTCGACTTCGGCCAGGAATCGCTCGGCCGCTACTGGATCCTCGGTCAGAATCGCATCCGTGTGGTGGGAGCCGTAACGATTGATGTGCCCAATCGCTTCGTCAAGCGATCCCACGATCTTGACCGAAAGGATCGCGTCGAGATATTCGGTCGACCAGTCCGCTTCGCTCGCCGCCGTCACGCGGGGATCGAGGGTGCCTACCTCGGCGTCTCCACGAATCTCGCATCCCGCCGCGGCAAGCGCCTCGATCACCGGAGGCAAGTGGCTCTTGGCGACTGCACGGTCGACAAGGACGCTTTCCGCAGCGCCACACACTCCGGTGCGGCGCATCTTCGCATTCACGATTACCTCACGCGCCATTGCAACGGTTGCTTTGCTATGGACATAGACATGGCAATTGCCCTCGAGATGGGCGAGCACCGGAATCCGGCTTTCCCGCTGCACGCGCTCGATGAGGGATTTGCCGCCGCGCGGCACGATGACGTCGATTGAGTCCGTCATGGCGAGCATTTCGCCGACCGCCGTGCGATCGCGCGTCGGCACGAGCTGGATCGCCGCGGTCGGCAGCCCAGCTGCCGCGAGTCCTTCATGCATGCATTCGACGATCGCGCACGAGGAATGAAAACTCTCGGAGCCGCCGCGCAGGATCGCCGCGTTGCCCGCCTTGAGGCAAAGCCCCCCAGCATCGGACGTAACATTCGGTCGTGCCTCGTACACGATGCCGATAACGCCGAGGGGGACCCGCACGCGCTCGATATGAAGACCGTTCGGCCGGTCCCATTCGGCGATCACTTGGCCCACCGGGTCCGGCAGGATCGCGACCGCTTCTAGGCCCGCGGACATCCCTTCGACGCGCGCAGGATCGAGCCTCAGCCGATCGACAAAGGCGGGTGTCCTATCCGCGCTCCCGGCCTCGTCAAGATCGCGGGCGTTCGCCTGAAGGATCCTTGCTTTGCCCGATCGGATCGCCGCGGCCATGGCACGCAAGGCGGCCTCCTTGTGGGACGACGGCGCCTGCGCAAGTTCACGCGCAGCCAGACGCGCGCGCGCACCGACCGCCCGCACTATCGCAGCGACGTCTTGCGACTCAAGATCACTTCGCTCGATCGACTTGACGGCGCTCAACTCGTGCGGCTCCTTTCGGCCCTGCGATCCTGATTGCGCAAAACTAACGCAGATTCACGCAAGGTTCCAGCATGCGACCGTGCAAGCCCGCGGCCGGCGTATTCAACGCAGTACGAGATCGTCCCGATGGATAAGCTCCTCTCGGCCCCGATAGCCAAGAAGCGCCTCGATCTCAGCACTCCTATGACCCATGATGCGGCGTGCATCGGCCGCTGAATAGGCCGAAAGGCCGCGCGCCACTTCTCGACCGGCACCGTCGCGCACAAGAATGGCGTCACCGCGCTCGAACGCACCCTCGACCCCGACGATGCCCGCCGGGAGAAGGCTCTTGTTGGCTTCGAGCGCCCTGACGGCACCGGCGTCGACTGTGACCGAGCCCGTGGGCTTGAGTGCGGTCGCAATGAGCTGGCGCCGGGCGGTGAGCGGGCTCGTCGAGGGCAGGAACCACGTGCAGCGAGCACCGTCTTCGAGGGCTGCGAGCGGGTGCGCCTGTCGCCCCAACGCAATCGCCATGCGGGCACCCGCACCCGTCGCGATCCTGGCGGCTGCAAGCTTGGTCACCATGCCGCCCGAGCTGTAGCCAAGGCGCGCTGAGCCCGCCATGGCTTCGACCGCGTCGGTGATCTTCTCCACGAGGGCGATATGCGCTGCATCGGGTTTACGGCGTGGGTCCGCCTCGTAGAGCCCGTCGATGTCGGAGAGGAGAATAAGCGTGTCGGCGCTGATCATCTGTGCCACCCGTGCCGCCAGCCTGTCGTTGTCGCCGAAGCGGATTTCTTCGGTGGCGACGGTGTCGTTTTCGTTGATCACCGGAATGGCGCCGAGGCGCAACAATGTTCCGAGCGTGTTGCGCGCGTTCAAATGCCGGCGCCATTCCTCCGTGTCGCGCAAGGTCACCAGGATTTGCGAGATCGCCCTGCCGTGCCGCGCGAAGCTTTCCTGATAGGCATGAGCGAGGCCGATCTGCCCAACCGAGGCAGCAGCCTGTTTTTCTTCAAGGGTCAATTTGCGCTTGCGGCCCGTGATGGCAAGCTGGTGTCGGCCAAGGGCTATCGCGCCGGATGAAACGATGAGGACCTCCTGACCGCGGGCCCGCATGCGCGCAACGTCGTCGGCAAGTGAGTCGAGCCAGGCGCGCCGCAGCTTCCCGGTGTCCTCGTCCACGAGCAGTGCCGAACCGATCTTGACCACGAGGCGCTTGGCGTCCTCGAGGCGAGGACTCTTCGCCTCCGTCACGGCTCGACGTCTTCAATCGCGGGGACTGCTTCGTTGGCCGTTTTTTCTTTCGCAGAGAGCGAAGTGCGATGCTCTTCGACCTCGTTCAATAGCAGGCCAAGCACCTCCTTCACACCCGTGCCGCCGACCGCCGAAATAGCCACGGCCTTGCGCTTTGAAACGCGCCCGAGGGCCGCCTTCTTGGTCTTGATCTCCTCTGGTGTGAGTGCATCGCACTTGTTGAGAGCGACGATCTCGGGTTTCCGATCAAGGCCGCCGCCATAATGTTTGAGTTCCTGACGCACGGTGCGATAGGCGGCCTTCACGTCCTTGAGTGTGCCGTCCACGAGATGAAGCAGGACACCGCAGCGCTCGACATGGCCGAGAAATCGCGTGCCGCGGCCCCGCCCTTCGGACGCACCCTCAATAAGGCCCGGTATATCGGCGAGTACGAATTCCGCCTCTCCGAAGCGCACCACACCTAATTGTGGCGTCAAGGTGGTGAAGGGATAGTCCGCAATCTTAGGCTTTGCACGCGACACTGCGGCGAGGAAGGTGGACTTGCCCGCGTTCGGCAAGCCGACGAGCCCTGCGTCCGCAATGAGCTTCAGGCGCAGCCAGATCCAGCGTTCCTCACCCGGCCAGCCTGGATCGGCCCGGCGCGGCGCCCGGTTCGTTGAACTTTTATAGTGGGCATTGCCGAAACCACCTTCCCCGCCTTTGCAGAGGATGACGCGCTGGCCGATTGCGGTGAAGTCGGCAAGGAGGGTTTCCCTGCCGTCCTCGAATATTTGAGTTCCGACCGGGACGCGCAGGACGACCTCGCTTCCCGACGCACCCGTGCGGTTCTGCCCCGATCCAGGCATGCCGCGCGGGGCCTTGAAGTGCTGGCGGTAGCGGTAGTCGATGAGCGTGTTGAGTCCGTCGACCGCGACGGCGGCGACGTCGCCCCCGCGACCACCATCGCCGCCATCCGGTCCACCGAACTCGATGAATTTTTCGCGCCGGAACGCGACGCAGCCGGGTCCGCCGTCCCCGCTTTTCACAAAGACCTTTGCTTCATCGAGGAACTTCATGGCTCGAGCCTCGAAAATCCGGCCGGCCTACTAAGCCGTGTGAAATTAAAAAGGGGGGATGGCCAGCCATTCCCCCCTGGGTCGCCGCCTCCAACTTGGAGGGAAGCGTTCAGCTTGCCGGCTTCACGGAGATATAGGTGCGACCGCCAGCACTCTCACGGAACTCGACATGACCTTCAGCCAGCGAGAAAAGTGTGTGGTCGCGGCCCATGCCGACGTTCTTGCCAGGGTGGAACTTGGTGCCGCGCTGGCGCACGAGGATGTTGCCGGGGACCACGATCTCGCCGCCGAACTTCTTCACGCCAAGCCGCCGGCCCGCGGTATCGCGGCCGTTGCGGGAGCTGCCGCCTGCTTTCTTGTGTGCCATGACGCGTTACTCCTCGGACTTCTTCTTGCCCTTGGCGGCCTTCTTCGCGGCCGGCTTGCCGGCATCCGCCTTGGCCGCCCCTGCCTTGGACGCTGCCTTAGCGCGAGGCTTCGGCGCTGCCTCGGCCTTCGCGGGCGATTCGGATTTTGCCTTCGCCTTCACAGGCTGCTTTTTAGCGCTCGTCTGCTCCGGTGCGGGCTCTGCATCGGGTGCCACGACCGGTGGAGGTGCCGGTGGGGCGACTTTCTTGGGGCGAGCTGGCTTCACGTCGGATGCCGCCACCTTGCGTTCGGCCCCGGGGGCCACGATCTCGGCGATGCGCAAGACTGTGAGATGCTGGCGATGGCCGTTCTTGCGCCGATAATTGTGGCGGCGCTTCTTCTTGAAGACGATCACCGTGTCGTCGCGAAGTTGCTCGAGTACCGAGGCCGTGACGACCGCACCCTCGATGCGCGGGGTGCCGATCTGTGTCGTAGCACCCTCGGCCGCGAGCATCAGCACGTCCTTGAGCTCGATGAACGAGCCAGCCTCAACGGCCAATTTCTCGACGCGAATGACATCGCCTGCGGTAACCCGATACTGCTTACCGCCGGTCTTTACGACTGCGTACATGGCCAAAACCAGAAGTAGGAGACAAAAACAGGCACGGGAGGCAAGCCGCCCCGTGCGCAGGAACGCGGCACTATACTCGGCTTCGCCGGGGTGTCAAGGCTTGGCCGGGCGGAATGACAATGAGCCAATCAACGCTTGCACCACGAGGTCGGGCAATGAGTAAGGGTGCGCGATACGCCGATCGGTGTTGCTGACGGCATGCCGCTTGGGCTAGTCTCCCGCCCCTCGCGTGCCTTGGCGCGCGAATGCCGGGCGCTGTTGCAGCGCCTTGCCCCCGGCCAAATCCAGGACCGATATCGCCTCCCGCGGAGGGGTGCCAGAGTGGTCGATCGGGGCGGTCTCGAAAACCGTTGTACCCGCGAGGGTACCGTGGGTTCGAATCCCACCCCCTCCGCCAGGGCGATTCGCAATTTCAGCAACTTAGCGAGCACCTCGGACGCAAGAACGCTTATCGAACGCCCGATGTGCCCTAGCAAAGTGCAAACGGATTGCAAACAGCGCCATGCAGTTGTTTGAAATAGGGCGAGGTAACTGCGATGCCTCTTCCAATGCAACAGTAGCTGGGCTCGCGTGGCCAAAGGCTACTCAGCGACATCAACGCTGGCCAGATGGGCCGCCAATTCGCGGGGTCCTAAATCTGCATAATTGGATTCCAGCGCGCGGATCTGGC
>Ga0187766_10000505_pt1 | contig 21666 bp, 16 predicted proteins | sample 0216_QUI02_MP05__4_FD_132971 | JGI IMG/M metagenome (GOLD analysis project Ga0187766, IMG submission 132971) | Tropical peat soil microbial communities from peatlands in Department of Meta, Colombia - 0216_QUI02_MP05_20_MG | ecosystem: Environmental > Terrestrial > Soil > Wetlands > Peat ... | reverse complement strand
TACCCGGAGCTGGTCCTGGCCGGCCTCTTCTACAATGCGGCGATCGCGGTGGACCGCGCGCTGTTCTGGATCGGCCCCACCGGGCGGACCGTCGTGGGATGGTTTCGCGCCTCGCTGTACGACACCCCGATCTTCCTGTGCTACCTTTCGGTGGTGCCGTCGCTCGCCATCTTCCTCGTCAGCGTCGAGACGGACTTCTACGATCGCTACCGCGCCTACTACGGGGTCGTCACCAAGCACGGCACCCTCCGGCAGGTGCTCGAGGCCAAGCGCGAGATGGCGCGATGCCTGCGCGAGGGGCTGCGCCGGGTGCTCGTCGTGCAGACGCCGATCACGCTGCTCCTGATGGTGCTGGCCCCGTGGCTCGCGGACACCCTGCGGCTCGAGCGGCTGCAGCTCGGCATCCTGCGCTGCGGCCTGGTCGGCGCGCTGCTCCACGCGCTGTGCCTCTTCGGCGGCATCGTGCTCCTCTACTTCGACCGGCGCCGCGCCGCCGCGGAGGTCGCCGGCGTCTTCCTGTTCGCCAACGGCCTCTTCACCGCGGTCACGTTGCTCGTCGGGCCCCGGCTCTACGGGCTCGGCTATCCGCTCGCCGCGCTCGCGGGGTGCGCGTGGGCGTACCACCGGCTCGAGCAGACCCTGGACGACCTCGAGTATTTGACGTTCGCCGCCCAGCCGATGGCGCCGGAGGTGCCGGCCATCGAAGCGAGTCGCCCCGCCTCCGCTTGATGCGGCGACGCGCGGTCGCGGAGGGGGCGGGCCTGGCCGCGCTGCTGCTGCTCCTGCTCGTGACGATCGTCTACCCGCTGCTGTCGCTGCTCGGAGGCGCCCTGCTCGACGGCGGCCGGCCCACCACGTGGCCGCTCGTCGCCGTCCTGGCGAGCCCGCCCGTCCGCCGGGCCGTCGCGCTCACGCTCCTGGCCGGGGTCCTCGCGGCGGCGATCGGCAGCGTGATCGCGCTGCCGCTCGCGCTGCTCACCGCGCGGCGCCGCTTCGCGGGCCGCGGCCTCGTGACCGTGCTGGCGCTGCTGCCGCTCGTGCTCCCGCCCTTCGTGGGCGCCGTCGCCTTTCAGCAGCTCCGTCTGCTGCTGCGCTCGGCCGGCGTCGACGTGTCGCTCGTCGACGGCCTCGGTGGCGTGGTGCTGGCGCAGAGCCTCCACTTCTTCCCGCTCGTGTGGCTCGGCACGCGGGCCGGCCTCCTCGGCCTCCACCGATCGCTCGAGGAAGCGGCCGTGAACCTCGGGGCCTCCGGCTTCCGGCTCTTCCGCCGGGTGCTCCTGCCGCTGGCGTGGAGAGGGTACGCGGCCGGGGCACTGCTCGCCTTCGTCGGCGTGATCGACGACCTCGGCACGCCGCTGGTGCTGGGCTACCCGGATCTGCTGGCGCCGCTGGCGTACGCGCGGGTGACCGCGTCCGGGCCGGCCGACGCGGCCGGCTGCGCGATCTGCGTGATCCTGGTCGCGCTCTCGGTCGGCGCGTGCTGGCTCGCGAGAATGGCCGCGGGAGGCCGGATCGAGCCGGCCGCGCTCGGCCCGGGCGAGGGGTCACCGCCCCGAGCGCTCGGCGCGTCGGGCCTCGTGCTGAGCTGGCTGCTCGTCGCCCTGCTGCTCGGCCCCGCGCTGCTGCCGTTCGCGGCCATCGCGCTCCTCTCGGTCGCCGAGGCGTGGAGCCGCTCGCCGCTGCCCACCGCCTACACGCTGGCCGGCTACGAGCAGATCCTGGTCCGCGCGCCGGGCGCGCTGGTGAACACGGTCTGGTACGCGACGCTCGCGGCGCTCGTCGACGTGGCGCTGGGGGCGGCGATCGCGTGGCTGCTGCTGCGCGGGCGTCTCTCCGGGCGTCGGTGGGTCGGCGCGCTCGCGACGCTGCCCTTCGCGATCCCGGGCGTCGCGGTGGCGCTCGGCTCGCTTCGGGCCTTCGGCGGCCTGCGCCTGCCGGGGGTGGGCGAGCCGCTCGCCGCGACGTGGCTGATCCTGATCGTCGTGTACGCGGTGCGACGGCTGCCGTACGCGGTGCGCGGGCTGCAGGCCGCGCTCGGGCCGCTGACGCCCGCCCTCGAGGAGGCGGCCGTGAACCTGGGGGCCACGCCTCGCCGCGCCTTCGTGCGGATCGTGCTGCCCTTGGCGAGCGGAGGCCTGGCCGCGGCCGGCCTCCTGGCCTTCATCGGCTCGGCGGCCGACTTCTCGGCCACGCTGCTCCTGGTCCCGCGCGTCGACCTGGGCCCGCTCACCTATGCGGTGTTCACGTCGATCCAGGCCGCGACGGGACGAGGAGCCGGCGCGGCCCTCGGCGTGGTCGCGGTCTTGCTGGTCGCGGCCGGGACGTGGGCGGCCGCGACGCTGGCGCGCCGCTCCGGGCCCGCGCGCCTCCGGAGCTGACGGTGTCCATCCCGCGCCTGCGCTCGGAGTGGATCCTGCCCGCCTCGATGATGGTCGGCACCTTCGCGTGGTCGTTCGTCTACGTGAGCCTGCCCTTCCACATCCAGAAGATGTCGACGCTCGATCCGGCCGCCACGCTGCGCTGGACCGGCTGGATCCTCGGCATCAGCCCGCTGATCACCGTGCTCACCGCGCCGATCTCGGGTCGGGTCGGCGAGCACGTGGATCCCAAGCGCGGCTTCATGGTCACGCAGGCCTTCCAGGGGCTGGGCTTCCTCGGGATGGCGTTGGCGCGGACGCTGCCCGAGATGCTGGTCGCGCGCATGATGCTGGGGCTGATGGGCGCGGTCTCCACGTTCGCGTTCATCATGGTGGGACGCTCCGGCGGCGACGTGCGCCGGCAGATCTCCTACATCCAGTCCGGGACGACGCTCGGCCAGGTGCTGGGGCCTGCGGCCGGCGCCCTGGTGGCCGCCCGGGTGGGCTTCCGCGCGTCGTTCGTCATGGGCGCGTTCATGCTGTGGGGCTGCTCGGCGATCGTGGCGTGGGGCGTGCCGCCCGGCAAGCCGCGCGACGTACGGGCCGCGGGCGAGCGGCGCGCCTCGCTGCGCGAACTGGTCACGGTCTCGCTGGTGGTGCTCTCCGGCTCCACGCAGGTCTTCTTCCTGACCTCGATCCTGCCGCAGATCTTGCCGCCGCTCGGCGTCGCGGTCGAGTCCACGCTCGAGGTCGGCGGCTTCCTCATCTTCGTCACCGGGATCGCGGCGTCGCTCGGCGCCATGTCGGCCCCGCGCCTGGCGGAGGCGCTCGGCGACCGGCGCGCGGTGCTCTGGTTCCTGCTGGGCTCCTCGCTGTTCCTGGCCGCGCTGACCCTGGCGCGCAACGTGTGGGCCTTCGGGGCGCTGCGCTTCCTGCAGGTGCTCTGCATCGCGCCGGTGTTCCCGCTCTCGGTGGCCGCGATCGCGCAGCGGGCCTCTGGAGAGGCCATCGGCTTCGTGAACTCGGCGCGGATCGGCGCGGCCTTCATCGGACCGGTGCTCGCGACGACCCTACTGTCGTCGATGCCCCCCACCGCCGTCTACCTGGTGCTGGCCGGGCTCGGCCTGGGGGTGGTGCCGCTGGTGGCCCGGCTCGACCGCCGCTCGCGGCTCCGGGACGATCCGGGGGGAACGAGGCCGTGAGCCAGGAGGAGCTGGTCCGGCTGTCCGAGGTCCGCATGGAGGCGGTGGGCGCGCGGGACGGCGACCGCTGGCTGGTGCAGGACGTCTCGCTGTCGATCCGTCCTGGCGAGCTCTACACCCTGCTCGGCCCGCCCGGCTCCGGCAAGACCACGCTGCTACGGCTGCTCGCCGGCTTCGTCGGCCCGGACGCCGGCCGCATCGTGGTGGACGACCAGCCGATCGACGCGGTGCCGCCGTGGAAGCGCAACCTCGGCATGGTGTTCCAGCACCGCGCGCTCTGGCCGCACCTCTCGGTCGGCGAGAACGTGGCCTTCGGGCTGCGCGAGCGCGGCGTCTCGGGCGAGGCGCTCGCCCGGAAGGTCGCCGAGGCGCTCGCGCAGATGGGCCTCGCGGGGCTCGAGGCACGACGGATCGGCGAGCTATCGGAGGGGCAGGCCGAGCGGGTGGCGCTCGCGCGCGTCCTCGTGGTGCAGCCGCGGCTGCTGCTCCTCGACGAGCCACTCGGCGATCTCGAGGGCGTGGCTCGCGCCCGGCTGCGCGAGGAGCTGGCCCGGCTGCATCAGGAGGTGGGGATCACCACGGTGCTCGCGACGCGCCACCAGGTGGAGGCGCTCGCGCTCGCCACCCGCGTCGCGGTCCTGCACCGAGGGCGCGTTGTGCAGGAGGGCAGGCCGGAGGAGGTCTACTGGCGCCCGCGCACGCGCTTCGTCGCCGAGTTCGTGGGCGCGGCCAACCTGGTGCCAGTGCGGGTGACCGAGGTGCGCGACCTCGGCGTGGTCGTCGAGACGGCCGGCGGCTCCCGCGTGCCGGTGGCCGCGGGCGGCCACGAGTGGAAGGTCGGCGCCGACGGCCTGCTGTGCCTGCGACCCGAGGCGCTGCGCCTCGAGGAGGCCGAGCGCGCGGTCGGCGGGATCCGCGGGAAGGTCGCGGGGCACCTGTTCGAGGGGGCGCGCCAGCTGTACGACGTGACCGTCGCGGGCGCCACCGTGCGCGTGGAGATGCTCACCTCCGCGCAGCAGGAGCGCGGCTTCAAGCCGGGGGACGACGTGAAGATCGAGATCGCGCCGGAGACCTCGGTCCTGCTGCCGGCCGAGCCCTGACGTGCTATCTTGCCCCGGGGAGATCGACCGATGACCGAGATCAGTCCGCAGGAGCTCAAGTCCCGCCTCGATCGCAACGACGCGCTCGTGCTGCTGGACGTGCGCGAGGGATGGGAGACCGCGCTCTGCCGGCTCGAGAACGCGACCCACATCCCGATCGAGGAGATCGAGTTCCGCACCACCGAGCTCGATCCCGCCGAGGAGATCGTCGTCTACTGCCACCACGGCGTTCGCAGCGCCGCGGTCGCGAACTTCCTCCGCCAGCGGGGATTCCGGGCGGTCAATCTCTCCGGCGGCCTGGATCTGTGGGCCCAGGCGATCGATCGCACCATGAAGCGCTACTGAGCGGCGCGGTCCGGCATGAGCGGCGCGTTCGTCCGCGTGGAGCGCGAGGGCCCGCTGGCCTGGGTCACGCTCGACCGGCCTCCGCTCAACCTGATCGTGCCCGAGATGGTCGAGGGGATCCGGAGCGCGTTCGAGGCCCTGGTCGGCGACCCGGGGGTGCGAGCGGCGGTGATCACCGGCGCCGGACGCGTCACCACCGGCGGCATGCAGCTGCAGGTGCTGCGCGAGTTCACCACCGCCCGGGCCAAGGCCTTCATCGCGAGCCTCCACGAGGCGATCAACCTGGTGCACGACGCGCCCTTTCCCACCATCTGCATGATCAACGGCGCGTGCCTGGGCGCGGGCTTCGAGCTGGCGATGGCCTGTGACCTGCGCACCGCGGCGCCGGAGGCGAGCCTGGGGCTGCCGGAGATCCGGGTCGGCATCCCGTCGGTGATCGAGGCCGCGCTCCTGCCCGCCCTCGTCGGACCGGGGCGCGCCGCCCACATGCTGCTCACCGGCGAGAGCGTGCCCGCCACGCGCGCGCTCGAGTGGGGGCTCGTCAACCAGGTCGCACCCCGCGGAGAGCTGCGGGGCGTCACCGCGGCGCTCGCCGCGCGCATCCTCGAGTGCGCCCCCGGCGCGGTACGCCTGCAGAAGGAGCTGATCGTCCGCTGGCGGAACACCGACCTGCGCACCGCGGTGGAGTACGGGGTCAACGCGTTCGCCCAGTCGTTCGCGACCGACGAGCCCCGCGAGGCGATGGACGCCTACCTCGGCAAGCGCAAGCCGCGCTTCGCCTCGTGATCCGCCTCGTCACGTTCGACTTCTGGGACACCCTCGTCACCGATTCGGCCGAGAACCTGCGCGCGCAGCGGACGGTGCGGGTCGCCGCCATCCGGCGCGCGCTCGAGCTGGCGGACGTGGCGCTCGGCGAGGTGGAGGCGGAGGAGATCCACGAGCGATCCGGCGAGCTGCTCGCCGAGCGATTCTGGAGCCGCAACCGCGATCCGAGCCGCCACGAGCAGCTCCGTCTCGTGCTCGACACCGCCGTGCCCGGGATCGCGGCGCGGATGACCGCGGCCGCGCTCGAGGAGGCGCTCGCGGCCTACACCGAGCCGGCGCTTGCGTATCCGCCGACCCTTAGCCCGGGGGCCGCGGAGGCGCTCGAGACGCTGGCCGCGCGTGGCGTGCGCCTGGGCATCGTCTCCAACACCGGGCGCACGCCCGGCGTGGTGCTCCGCCGCGTGCTCGAGCGTCACGGCTTGCTCCGGTACTTCGAGACGATCTCCTACTCCGACGAGGTGGGCGTGCGGAAGCCCGAGGCCGAGATCTTCCGGGTGACGCTGGCGCGGGCGGGCGTCGTGCCCGCGGAGGCGCTCCACATTGGGGACAACCCGGAGGCCGACGTGCTGGGCGCGCAAGGCGTCGGGATCCGTGGGGCTCACTACACCGCGGGCTACCGTCGGCCCGCCGCCGGCGCCGACCTCGTGATCGAGAGTCTCGCCGCGCTGCCCGAGGGGGTTTTTCGTATTGCGCCTACCGGGGCCACCGGGTAACATCCAGCCCGCGATGGAGGTGTCCGAACTCCGCACAAAGATCCGTGACATCAAGGATTTTCCCACCGAAGGCATCCTCTTCAAGGACATCACAACGCTGCTCCGGGACGGCCCCGCTTGGGCGTCCGTCATCGACCATCTGGCGGCCCGCTACCACACCTCGCGCGTGGACCTGGTGGTGGGCGTCGAGTCGCGGGGCTTCATCTTCGGCGGCGCGCTCGCGCACCAGCTGAAGGCGGGCTTCGTGCCGGTCCGCAAGCGGGGCAAGCTGCCGTTCCGGACCATCGAGGAGGAGTACGAGCTCGAGTACGGGCGCGACGTGCTCGCGATCCACGAGGACGCGGTGCAGCTCGGGCAGCGGGTGCTCGTGGTCGACGACCTGCTCGCGACCGGTGGAACCATGGCGGCCACGCTCAGGCTGGTGCAGCGCCTCGGGGGAACGGTGGTCGGTACCGCCTTCCTGATCGAGCTGGCCTTCCTGAAGGGGCGCCAGCGACTCGCCGGCCAGCGCATCGACTCCCTCATCGTCTACGAGTGAAGGTGGTTGTATGATGGGGGCCGGGAGGCGTCCATGATCAAGCTTGGGATCGCGGCGGGAGCACTCGTGATGGCCTGGGGGATGGCGTGGCCGACCGGAACCGGGGCTGGCGAGTCGGAGACCCCGACGGTGGCGCCGCTACTCTTCAACCTGATCAACCAGTCCGGCCAGCCGAGCGACGCCCGCAACAAGGCATTCACCGAGTCGGTCAAGCGGGACGCGATGGCGCCGCAGCCGTCCCCGATGGACGACTGGGAGGTACAACCGGACGGCTCGGTGAAGAACAAGAAGACCGGGATGCGGGTCGTCCTGATGAACCCGTGCCCGGCCGGCGACATGGAGCACGAGGCGGCGCTGGCCGCCTTCAACCGCGCCAAGTCCCGCCGCTGACGATCGCGCCGCCTCCTTCCCTTCGCGCATGACCCCGCCCGCGATCGCTCGTGGGCGGGTGTGATCAGGAGACACCGAACGTGGCCATCCGGAACGTGGGTGTGCTGGGCTGCGGACTCATGGGCTCGGGCATCGTGCAGGTCGCGGCCCAGGCCGGCTTTCCCACGGTGGTGGTGGAGGCGAGCCAGGAGCTGCTGGACCGCGGGCTCGGCGGCCTTCGTCGCAGCCTCGACACGCTGGTGGCGAAGGCCAAGCTCGACGAGCGCGGGCGCGACGACATCATGGGCCGGATCCGCGGCCGGGTCGGCCTCGAGGCCTTCCGGGACTGCGACCTCGTCATCGAGGCCATCACCGAGAACCAGCCGCTCAAGAACGAGACGTTCGCGCAGCTCGATCGGATCTGTCCGCCGGGCGCCCTGCTCGCCTCGAACACGTCGTCCTGCAACGTGACCGCGATGGCCGCGGCCACCAAGCGTCCCGCCCAGGTGCTCGGGCTGCACTTCTTCAACCCGGTGCCGCTGATGAAGCTGGTCGAGGTCGTGCAGACGATCCTCACCGACGAGAAGACCGTGCTGGCCGCCTACGAGTGGGTGCAGGCGGTCGGCAAGGTGCCGGTGCGCGCGAAGGACTCCACCGCGTTCATCGTGAACCGGCTGCTCGTGCCGTACCTGCTCGACGCGATCCGGGCCTACGAGGGCGGCCTGGCGTCCCTCGAGGACATCGACCAGGCGATGAAGCTCGGCTGCGGCTACCCGATGGGCCCGTTCACCCTGCTCGACCTGGTCGGGCTGGACACCACCATGTTCGTGGCCGAGGTGATGTTCGACGAGTACCGCGAACCACGCTACGCGCCGCCGCCGCTCTTGAAGCGCATGGTGATGGCCGGGCGGCTCGGCCGCAAGTCGGGCCGCGGCTTCTACGACTACGCCCTGGTCGGCGGAAGTGATCGCCAAAAATGATCGCCGGAAGTGATCGCCGGAAGTGATGGAATGACCGACCACCTCTACTACCTGACCGACGACCAGCGCGCGATCCGCGATCTCGCCCGCGAGATCTCCCGCGAACGCATCGCCCCGCTCGCGGCCCACGTCGACGAGACCGGGGAGTACCCGCACGAGCAGCTCAAGCTGCTGGGCCAGCAGGGGCTGATGGGCCTGCACATCCCCGAGGAGTACGGAGGCAGCGGGGCGGGCTCGCTCGCGTTCTGCCTGGCCGCCGAGGAGGTCGCGTGGGCGTGCGCGTCGACCTCGACGATCTTCCTGGTCCAGAACCTGGGGGGCTACCCGATCATCTTCGCGGGGACGGATGCCCAGAAGCGCCGCTACCTGCCGAAGCTGGCCACCGGCGAGATGACCGCGGCCTTCTCGCTCTCCGAGCCCGGCTCTGGGTCGGACGCCGCGGCCATGACGTGCCGGGCGGTGCGACGTGGCGACCGCTACGTGCTGAACGGCTCCAAGATGTGGGTCACGAACGGCTCGCACGCGGGGATCATCACCGTGTTCGTCACCATCGAGCCCGGCAAGCGCGCGAAGGGAGTGACGGCGCTGCTGGTGGAGCCCGGCATGAAGGGCTTCACGGTGGGCAAGGCGGAGCGCAAGCTCGGCATCCACGGCTCGCCCACGGTGGCGCTGCACTTCACCGACTGCGAGGTGCCGGTGGACAATCGTCTCGGCGAGGAGGGCGAGGGCTTCCGGGTCGCGATGCGGACCCTCGAGCAGTCGCGGCCCACCATCGGCGCCCAGGCCGTGGGCATTGCCCAGGCCGCTCTCGACGCCTCGGTGGCCTACGCGAAGGAGCGCCGCGCCTTCGACCAGCCGATCGCCCAATTCCAGGGCGTGCAGTTCATGCTCGCGGACATGGCCATGGCGGTGCACGCCTCACGCCTGGTCGTCCACCACGCGGCCGCCCTCGTCGATCACGGAATCGCCGGCACCGCGCTCGAAGCCTCGGTGGCGAAGTGCCTGGCCTCGGACACCGCGATGAAGGTGGCCACCGACGCGGTGCAGGTCTTCGGCGGCTACGGCTACACCCGCGAGTTCCCGGTCGAGCGCTACATGCGCGACGCCAAGATCACCCAGATCTACGAGGGGACGAACCAGATCCAGCGCGTGGTCATCGCCCAGCAGCTCCTGGGCAAGTCCTAGCGCCGGTCCAACGGGGGATTCCGATGAGCGATCGACGAGCCGCGGCATCCGTGCATCGCCGCACCTTCCTGAAGGCCGCGGGCGCCGCTGCCGGCGCCGCGGCCCTCGGCTTCCCGGCGGTGCTGCGCGCCCAGGCGCCCACGTTCAAGATCGGCGCGGTGCATCCGGTCACGGGGCCGCTGGCCGAGCCGGGGCAGGCCTGCCGCCTCGGGGCCCAGATGTCGGTGGACGCGATCAACGCGGCGGGCGGCATCAAGGCCCTGAACGGCGCGAAGCTCGAGCTGATCGTGGGTGACACCCAGACCAAGCCCGACGTCGGGCGCACCGAGGCCGAGCGCGTGATCAACCAGGGCGCGCAGCTCCTGATGGGCTCGTTCGACTCCGGCTCGACCCAGGCGATGGTCCCGGTGGCCCAGCAGCGCCACATCCCGTTCCTCGTCGACATCTCGGCCGCCGACCCGATCACCGCCAACGTGGCCCGCGCGGTGAAGGAGGGGCAGCAGAAGACGCAGTACGTCTACCGCAACTTCCCGACCGGGTCGTCCTTCGGTCGCAAGGCCGTGCAGTACTTCACCGAGCTGTTCCGGGAGGCGGGCGTCTCGCCCAAGCGCGTGGTCCTGATGTACTGCAACGACCTCTTCGGCCAGAACAACGCCAAGGGTTTCCAGGCCGCGCACGCCGCGGCCAAGCCCGGCTGGGACGTCGTCGAGGTGATCTCGTGGCCGGAGCCGCCTCAGGATCTCTCGACCGAGGTCTCGCGCGTGAAGGCGGCCAAGCCCGACGTGATCGCGCCGATCACGCGGCCGGCGAGCGCCCAGCTCCTCCTCCCCGAGATCCGCAAGCAGCGGGTCGACGTCATGGGGATCGTGGGGCCGGGGAGCCCGGGTCTCTACGAGGCGGGTCAGATCGCGGTGCTCAAGGACGATCTGGAGTACGTGCTCAACAGCACGCCGTGGGCCAACTTCAAGAATCCGCGCACCCAGAAGGTCGCCGAGGAGTACCTGAAGCGGTCGGGGGGCAAGACGTTCGACACGAACTCCGGCTACTCCTACGACGCGATCTCCCTGATCGCCGACGTGCTCGAGCGGGCCAAGTCCACCGACCCCGACGCGATCGTCGAGGCGATCCGGAAGACCAACTGGACCGCGGGGCTCATGCAGTACGCGGGCCCCGTGATGTTCAACGAGGTCGGCGACAATCCGAACGCGGTGACCACCCTGCTCCAGATCCTCGGGCAGAAACCCGTCGCGGTCTGGCCGAAGGAAGCCGCGGTCCAGAAGTTCGTGTTCCCGCGACCCAAGGCGTAGCCGGCCCTGGATCCGGCGCTCATCGCCCAGGGCCTGCTCAGCGGGCTCTTGTTCGGAGGCGTCTACAGCCTCATGGCCGTGGGGCTCACCCTGATCTTCGGGGTGATGCGGGTCGTCAACTTCGCCCACGGCGACATGATGGTCTGGGGCATGTACCTGGCCTGGCTCCTGGCGACCCGGGCGGGCGTGGACCCCTACGTGGGCTTCGTGGCGTGCGCGGGCGCGCTCTTCGTGGTGGGCCTGGTGATCCAGCGCGTCCTGGTGGACCGCATCGTCGCCGCGCCCCACGAGATGCAGATCCTCCTGATGCTCGGGGTGGCCCTGGTCCTCGAGAACGGGGCGCTCGTGGCCTTCGGACCCGATCCGCAGCGGGTGCGATCGCCGCTGAGCGCCGGCACGTTCTGGATCGGCCCGATCTTCGTCGACGTGGCGCGCCTGGTGACGTTCGCGCTCGCGATGGTCCTCACCCTCGCCCTGTACCTCTTCCTGACCCGCACCGATCTCGGGCGCACCATGCGGGCGGCCGCCGACAACGCCTACGGCGCGCTCGTCATCGGCACCGACGTCCGCCGGGTCTACGCGGTGGCCTTCGGCCTGGGCGCCGCGTGCGTGGGCGCGGCGGGCGCGCTGGTCTCGCCGATCCTGCCGTTCCAGCCGGCGGGCGGCCTGTCGCTGTCGGTCGCCTCGTTCAACATCGTGATCATCGGGGGCATGGGCAGCCTGCCGGGCGCCTTCCTGGGAGGGCTCCTGGTCTCGGTAGCCGAGTCGATGGGGGCCGTGTTCCTGAGCCCGTCGATGAAGGAGCTGGTGAGCTTCTCGCTGCTGATCGTGATCCTGCTGCTGCGCCCGGCCGGGCTCTTCGGGAGAGCCGCCGCGTGAAGTGGCTCGTGGCCGCCGCGGTGGTGGTGCTGCTGGCGCTGCCGGCGGTGCTGAACTCCTACGCGGTCACCGTGTTCATCTTCATCTTCTTCTACGCCTTCCTCGGCCAGGCCTGGAACATCGTCGGGGGCTACGCGGGCCAGCTCTCGGCCGGCCACGCCGCCTTCGTGGGCATCGGGGCCTACGCCTCCGCGCTGCTCTCCGTGCAGGCCGGGCTCACCCCGTGGATCGGCATGCTGGTGGGCGGAGTGCTCTCGGCCGCGCTGGGCACGGTGGTCGGCTACCTGGGCTTCCGCTTCGGCCTGCGGGGTTTCTACTTCGTGCTGCTCACGGTGGCGTTCGCGGAGGTCTGCCGCATCGTCGCGCTCAACACCGACGCGGTCGGTGGGGCGCTCGGCTACTACATCACGTTCACCGGGAACCCGCGCCAGTTCCAGTTCCAGGACAACCGCGCCTACTACTACGTCGCGCTCGGCCTCATGCTCGTGGCGACCGCGGTGGTGGCCGGGATCGAGCGCCGCCGCTTCGGCGCCTACCTGATCGCGATCCGCGAGGACGAGAGCGCGTGCGAGGCGCTGGGGGTCGACACCTTCCGCTACAAGATGCTGGCGATGGTGGTCTCCTCGTTCCTCACCGGCGTCGGCGGCACCTTCTACGCCTTCTACCTCTTCTCGCTGCAGCCCAACGCGGTCTTCGGCATCCCGCTCTCGGTGGAGATCGTCATCCGGCCGATCGTGGGGGGCGCCGGCACGGTGCTGGGCCCGATCCTGGGCTCGTTCATCCTGAGCCCGCTCGCCGAGGCCGCGCGCGTCTACTTCGGGCAGGGCGGCTGGTCCGGTGTCCACCTCATCGCCTACGGCCTGCTACTCATTGCGGTCGTGCTCTTCCTCCCGCAAGGCGCCTATCCGGCCCTCCGCCGCCTCTGGATCCGGACGTCGGCATGACGTCGGCCGACCGGCTCCTCGAGGTCTCGGCCATCTCGAAGCGGTTCGGCGGCGTCCAGGCCGTGCGCGACCTCTCGTTCGACATGGCCCGTGGCGAGGTGCTGGGCCTGATCGGACCCAACGGGGCGGGCAAGACCACCGTGTTTCACCTCCTCTCGGGCTTCCTCGCCCCGGACGGAGGATCGATCCACTTCGAGGGCCGGCCGATCGTCGGGCTCAAGCCGCACGCCATCTGCCGGCTGGGCCTGGCCCGCACCTTCCAAATCGTCCGCCCGTTCCCGCATCTCTCCGTGCTCGAGAACGTGCGGGTGGGCGCCCTGGCCCGGAGGCCCGGGATGGCGGATGCTCGCTCAAGGGCGCGCGCGGTGATCGAGCAGGTCGGGCTCGGGCCCAAGGCCGACCACGCCGCGGCCGGCCTGACCCTGGCCGAGCGCAAGCGCCTCGAGCTGGCCCGCGCGCTCGCCACGGAGCCCACGCTGCTGCTGCTGGACGAGGTCATGGCCGGGCTCAACCCGACCGAGATCGAGGCCATCGTGAGCCTCGTCCGGAGTATCAATCGAGCGGGTGTATCCATCTTGCTGATCGAGCACAACATGCGCGCGGTCATGACGCTCTCGCACCGGATCGCGGTGCTCAGCTTCGGCGAGAAGCTGGTCGAGGGCGAGCCGTCCCGGGTGGCCAATCACCCACGCGTGATCGAGGCCTACCTCGGGGAAGAGTATGTCCACCCTTCTGCGGGTTGAGGGCATCGAGGTCGGCTACGGCGACTTGACCGCTGTCGGCGACGTCTCGTTCGAGGTGCGGACGGGCGAGGCGGTGGCCCTCATCGGGGCCAACGGCGCGGGCAAGACCACCACGCTGCGCGCGGTCTCGGGCCTGCTCCCGATCCGCCGCGGCCGCATCGAGCTCGAGGGGCAGCGGCTCGACGGGCTGACGCCGGCCCAGATCGTGGCGCGGGGCATCGCGCACGTGCCGGAGGGGCGGCAGCTCTTCCCGTCGCTCACCGTCCGGGAGAACCTGGACCTGGGCGCCCGCACCGATCTGGCCCGCAAGCGGCGAGGGGAGAGCCTCGAGCGCGTGTTCGCGCTCTTTCCTCGGTTGCAGGAGCGGGCCGGGCAGCTCGCGGGCACGCTCTCGGGCGGCGAGCAGCAGATGTGCGCGATCGGCCGGGGGCTCATGGCCTGCCCGCGCGTGCTCATGCTGGATGAGCCAAGCCTCGGGCTGGCCCCGGTGATGGTCAAGGTGATCTTCGACGATCTGGCCCGGATCAACGGGCAGGGTCTCACCATCCTGCTGGTCGAGCAGAACGTCCTGCGCTCGCTGCAGCTGGCCCACCGGGGGTACGTGCTGGAGAACGGCCGGATCGCCCTGTCCGGGCCCGGCCAGGACCTCCTGGCCAGCGGACACATCCGCCAGGCCTATCTCGGACTCTAGGGGGAGCCCTAGCTCCGCGAAAATCCGCTATAAATAGCCGGCCGACGGGCCGACAATAGAGTATGCCGTGCCGGAGCCTCCCAGGAAGCTAGGCGTGGCGATGTCGATGCGTCGCTTCGCGCGAGGCTTCCTGGTCCCGTACCTCCTCCTGGCCCTTCCCCTGGGTATCCTCGCCGTCCTCGGCTACGTCGCGGCCCAGCGGCAGCTCGCGCGGACTCGCGAGGCGGCGATCACCCGGACAGTGGACGGTGTCACCGCGCTCGTGGAGGATTATCAGGAGACCCTGCGGCGCGAGATCGGGCTGCTCGCCCGCGATCCGGCGGTGGTCGAGGGGACGATGCGCGGGGACTGGGGAGTTCTCGCCCGCGGCGCCTCCCCGCGGATGCTCGCGGTCACGCAGGACGGCCTCGCCGATTTCATCACGATCCGCGACAGCCGCGGCACACTCCTCGTCCAGGTGCCCGCGGGCGCGGCGCCGGGCCTCCCGGGCCTGGTGGTGCCGCCCGAGCCGGTCGTGACGCTGCGGGTGGCGTCGGGGCAACCCTATCTCGTGGTCGCCGCGCCGATCGCGAGCGATCGCGACGTGCGCGCGGCGCCGGGCCTGATGGTGGCAGGCCGCCGTCTCGAGGGCCTGGCGCCCGTGCTGGACCGGTTCCCCGCGCGTCCGGCGGTGGTCTTCCTCGCGGGTGATCGCGCGCTCGGCCGTAGCCGCTCCGAGCTGCCCGAGGCCGGCTGGGCCCGCGCCGCGACGAGCGGCGTGATCGTGGCCAACGGCGAGTCGGTGGCCCTGCGGCGCCTGCGCGATCCGGTGGCGGCCTCGCCCGACGGCACGCTGTGGGTGACGGTGTCCACGCGCGAGTTCGCCCGCGCGGAGCGCCGACTCTGGCTCGAGTTCCTCCTGCTGCTGGTGGGCGGTATGGTCGTGCTCGCGGGAGTGGTGGGCGCGTTCCTGCCCCCGATGGGCCGCGGGCGCCGGCGTCCCGATCCCGAGCGCGGCGCCCGTCCCGACAATCCGCGCGTCGCGCTCGAGCGGCGCAACCGCGAGCTGGAGGCCCTGAACGCGATCTCCGCCACGATCGGGCGCGGCGTCGATCTGCCCACCACCGCGGAGGAGACGCTCGAGGTCGTGCGCGGGCTCGCGAGGATGGACGTCGGTGGCGTGTACCGGCTCGACCCCGAGGCCAACCAGCTCGTGATGGTGGCCCAGAGCGGCTTCGATCCGCGGTACGTCGAGCGCTTCCGGGTCCGTCCCGTGGACGGCTCCCGCATCGGCGACGCGGTGCGGACCGGCCGCATCCTCGTCTCCCATCTCGACAGCGCGCCGCCCTCGGAGGCCGAGATCCGGCGGATGGCGGCCGACCGGGCGCACCGGACCCAGCTCGCCATCCCGATCCCGGTGGACAAGCACACGTGGGGCGTGATGGCGCTCGTCTCCACCGAGCAGCGGGACTTCCTGCCCGAAGAGATGGCGATCCTCTCGAGCGTGGCCCAGCAGGTCGGCCTCGCGGTCGAGCGGGCCCAGCTCAGCGACACCGCGGCGGCGCGCCTGGACCGACTCGAGGCCCAGCGGATCATCGAGCGGCACATATCAGAGCAGCTCGAAACCGAGCAGCTCCTCGTGGTCATCGCCCGCTCCGCGCAGCGGCTGATCGGGGGGGCGTACGCCGCCCTCTACCTGCTCGAGGGCGAGACGCTGCTCCCGCGTGCGTGGTCGGACGTGGGGGACTGGATCCGCGATCTGCGCTTCAAGATCGGCACCGGTGAGGCCGGCGTCGTGCTCGCGAACGGCCGTGGCGCGCTCGTCAACGACTATGCGAGCTCACCCAACGCGATGGCCGAGTTCGTCCCGTTCACGAGCCGGCTCCTCGCCGCGCCCTTGATGGCGGGCAACCGCCCGATCGGCGTGATGACCGCCGGGCGCGGTCCCGGGGCCGCGCCGTTCACCGACGAGGACCTCGCGACCCTCACCGACTTCGCCACGCAAGCCGCGGTCGCGCTCGAGCACGCGCGCCTCTTCGACGACGCGACCCAGAGCGCGGCCCGCTACCAAGCCCTCTTCGAGGTGAGCGGCGTGGTCGGCTCCACGCTCGAGATCGACCGGGTGCTCGACCTGGTGGTGGAGCGTTGCCAAGCCCTGCTCGGCGTGGCCGGGCTCGGGGTCGCCCGTCTCGACCGTTCGACGGGCCTCCTGATCTACGAGCGCGGGCGCGGGCTGTCGCGCGAGTTCCTGACCTCGCTGCGGGTCAAGGTCGGCGAAGGCACGACCGGGGGCGCGGTGGCGCGCCGCGAACCGATGTGGACGGCGGACATCCTAAATGATCCGGCGGTCCCGCTGACGTCGGCGACGCGCGCGGCCATCGAGCGCGAGGGCTACCGCGCGGTGCTGTCGGTGCCCTTGATGGCGAAGGGCGAGGTGCTGGGCGCGATGGCCGCGTACTGGTGGGAGCCCCACGCCCCGTCGCCGGGCGAGATCTCGATCATGACGGCGCTGGCCGGTCAGGCCGCGGTGGCGCTCGAGAACGCGCGGCTCTTCGCCCAGGAGCGCGACCGGAAGGCCTCGCTCTCGTCGCTGCTCGAGATCAACAAGAAGATCGGTGCGCTCGGCTCGCCGGAGAGCCTGTTCACCTCGATCGCCGAGGAAGCCGCGCGGCTGCTCGAGGTCGACAACGCGGGCGTGCGGCTCCTGGACGGCGACGAGCTGGTCGCGGCTGGCGTGGCCGGCGCAGCCGACCGGACCATGGCCCGGCCCCGCATCCGGATCGGGGAGGGGCTGAGCGGCAAGGTGTTCGCGTCGGCCCAGACCCTGATGTGCGAGCTGACCGACGCCGACGAGCTGCCCGAGCACGGGGACGCCGCCCGCGCGCTCGGCTACACCCACTATCTCGGCGTGCCGCTGCTGGTCGGTGACCGTCCGATGGGCGTGCTGGCCTTCCGGGCCCGGCGCGAGTTCACCGCGCGCGAGCAGGAGCTGGCCGAGATCTTCGCGGGGCAGGCCGCGATCGCCATCGACCACTCGCGGCTCTACCGCGAGGCGTCGGAGCAGGCCGAGCGCATGCGCGCGGTCGCGGAGCTGGGCCGCGTGCTCGTCTCGACGCTCGACGAGGGCCGCGTGCTCGACATCGTCGCCGCGCAGGCCCGCGAGGCCCTCAAGCTCCCCGACCTCGCGATCTGGCTCCAGGACGCCTCGGGCGGGCCGCTGCGCTTCGCGGTGGGCCGCGGGGAGTACTCGGGCCCGCTGACCGCGGGCGCTCAGCCGCTCCTGCCGGACGAGGGCGTGGTCGGGCGCGCCCTGCTCGAGCGCCGGCCGGTCTGGACCAGCGACGTGCTGGCCGACGATCGCATGCACTTGCGGCCGGAGTCGCGCCGGTGGATCGAGGAGATCGGCGGACGGGCCATCCTCGCGGTACCGCTCGTCCGCGAGCACCTGCAAGGGGCGCTGGTGGCCTACCGGCGCCGGGGCGAGCGGTTCACCGACCGCGAGATCGAGTACCTCTCGGTCTTCGCGAACCAGCTCGCGGCCGCGCTCGAGAACTGCCGGCTCTACGAGGCCCTCGAGGTGCGCGCGGTCCGGCTCCGCGGGCTGGCCCGGCTCGCCCACATCGTGTCCTCGTCGCTCGACATGGACGAGGTGCTGCGGGCGATCGCGGAGGCCGCGGCCGAGCTGATCGAGGTTCCCCTCGCCAGCTTCTGGCTCGCCAACGAGGCCACACGCACCCTCACCCTGCAGACGGCCTCCGCCGCCTTCGGCCGGGAGCTGCCGAGTCGGGAGCTGGCCTACGGAGAGGGCGGCGCCGGCTGGGTGGCGCTGCACCGCCGCCCACTTGAGATCGCCGACGTGCGCGAGGACGCCCGCTCCACCTTCAAGGAATGGGCGGTCGCCCACGGGATCGAGAGCCTGCTCGCGATACCCATCGTCTTCCAGGACTCGCTGCTGGGTGTGCTCACGCTGAACGGGCGCGGTCCGATCCGCCTGGGCCCGGACGACGAGCAGCTGCTCGAGAGCTTCGTGGCGCAGGCGGGCGTGGCGATTCGTAACGCGGGTCTCTACGGCGAGACCCGCGGGCGCCTCGAGGAGAGCCGCTCGCTGCTGGCGGTGGAGGAGATCTTGAACTCCACGCTCGACTCGAGGCGGCTGCTGCGCGAGGTCGCGATTAAGATCGCGCAGGTCTGCCGGGTCGACCGCTGCTCGATCCAGCGCTGGGTCGAAGGCCGTGTCGTCCCGCTCATGTCGCAGTTCGCGGACGGACGCCAAGACCCCGAGCTATGGGCGCGCTATCGCCAGCTCGCAGCCGCTCTGCCCGCGAACCCCCCGCTCCACCTCCGGGCCGTCGAGACGCGGCGGCCGGTGATCGTGCCCGACGTCGCCGCGAGCGACCTGGCCCCACGGGCCTGGGTTGAGGCCTTCGGCGTCAAGTCGACGATGGCGGTGCCGCTGACCCGACAGGACCAAGTCATCGGGGTGATGATCCTCGACCACACCGAGCGGCGAGGCGCCTTCGAGCCCTGGCAGGTGGATCTCGCGATGGCCATCGCCGGACAGCTCGCCCTATCCCTGACGAACGCGGGCCTCTACACGCAGGTGCAGGAGCAGCTACGGGAGACGACCGCGCTCCTCGCGGTCGGCCGCGCGCTCTCTCAGCCCGACTCCGCGCCGAACGTGATGCGTGAGGTGGCGCGGGAGGTCGCGCTCGCCTTCGGCGCGGACACGGTCGCGATCTCGACGCTCGACCACAAGCGCGACGCCCTGATCGCGATGGCCGGCTACAGCGTCCCGGAGGAGCTGGCTGAGCACTTCCGGACGCGACCTCTGACCCTGGGGCGCAACCCGGCCCTCGCCGAGGCCTGGCGCCTGGGCCGAGCCACATGGTCGTCCGACGCCAAGGTCGACCCTCGCCTCGACCCCGATGCGTTCGCGGGTGTCCGGCCCCATTCGGTCTTGCTCGCTCCGACCACCGTGCGCGGCGAGCCGGTCGGCGCGCTGTTCCTGGTCTGGTGGCAGATCGGACGCGAGTTCACCGAGTCCGAGGTGCGGCTGGTCGAGGGCGTGGCCGCCCAGGTCGGCCTCAGCATGGAGAACGCCGAGCTCTCGCGCCAGACCCAGCAGAAGCTGCAGGAGACCGAGACGCTCCTCTCGGTGAGTCAGACCCTCGCCTCGACGCTCGACGTGGAGGCGCTGAGCCGCCAGTTCCTGCGTCACGTGACCCGCGGCCTCGGCGCGGACAGCGCCGGGATGTGGCTGCTCGAGGACGACGGGGAGTGGATGGCGCCGGTCGCGGGTTACCACGTCCCGGCCGACCGGCTGGAGTTGCTCCGGCGGCTGCGGCTGTCGATCCGCGAGCACGCGTTCTACCGCGAGGCGGTCGAGCTGCGACGGTGCGTCATCACCACGGACGGATACCAGGACGCGCGGCTCCCCGCGGAGATCCGCGAGTCCGCGCCCGTCCGGACGCATCTCTTCGTGCCAATCATCGCCCAGGGCCACATCATCGGCGGCTTCTCGGCCAACTGGTGGGAAAGGGTCCGCGAGCTCACCGACGCCGAGCAGCGGCTCATGGAGGCCCTCGCGAGCCAGGCGGGGGTGGCGCTCCAGAACGCGCGCCTGTTCCAGGACAACCAGCGCCGGGTGCAGGAGCTCTCGGTCCTGCACGAGCTGTCGCGCTCGGTGACCGGCCGCCTGGACCAGGCCGGTCTGCTCGACGCCGTGCACCAGCAGGTGGCGCGCGTGGTCGATTTCCGGGCCCTCACGATCATGCTGCTCGACGACGAGCGCGATCGTCTCGTGGTCGCGCTGCGGTCCCGGGACGGCCGGCGGCTCGACGGCGACGAGCCGCACTTCTACGCGCGGTCGCAGTGCGGGTTGGCCGACGTCGTGGTCGCCTCCGGTCGGGCGGTGCGGACCGCGGACTACGCGGCCGAGTGCGCGCGCCTCGGAGTGAACCCGCTGGCCAACGCGATGGACATGCCGCATTCGCTCGTGGTCCCGATGACGGCGGGCGAGCGAGTCCTCGGTGTCCTGGCGCTGCGAAGCCTCGATCGGGCGTTCACCGAGGCGGACGAGCGACTGCTCGTCAACATCGGCCAGCTGGTGGCCCTGACCCTGCGCAGCGCCCGTCTCTACGAGGAGCGCACGAGGGCCTTTGGCGAGCTCGCCTCCGCGCAGGACCAGCTGGTCCGTACCGAGAAGCTGCGGGCCCTCGGCGAGATGGCCTCTGGCGTGGCGCACGACTTCAACAACGTGCTCGCCTCGATCCTGGGCCGGGCGCAGCTGCTCCTCGAGCGGATCCAGGACGTCAAGCTGCGCCAGTGGCTCAAGGTCATCGAGCGCGCCGCGATGGACGGGGCGCGCACCGTCCGTCGGCTGCAGGACTTCACCGGGATCCGTCGCGACCAGCCCGCGGTGGCGATCGATCTGAACCAGGTCGTCCAGCAGGTGCTCGAGACGACCGAGTCCGTCTGGCGGCAGGACAGCCGGCGGCGCGGCATCGAGATCGAGGTGCTCACCGACCTGGCCGAGCACCTGCCAAAGGTGGGCGGCGATCCCTCCGAGCTGCGCGAGGCCTTCACCAACCTCGTGCTCAACGCGGTCGACGCGATGCCGAGCGGAGGCACCCTGACCATCCGCACCGGCGCGCCGGCGGGGGAGCTAGCGGAGCGGGAGGTCGTGGTCGAGTTCGTCGACACCGGCACCGGCATCCCCGAGCCGATCCGCCAGAAGATCTTCGATCCGTTCTTCACCACGAAGGGGCCCAAGGGCACCGGCCTCGGACTCTCGATGACGTATGGTATCCTCTCGCGCCACGGCGCCCGGATCACCGTCGACAGCGAGGAGGGGCGCGGCACGACGTTCCGGCTGGTCTTCCCACCGACCGATCGGGTCGTGGAGGCCCCGGCTCCCGCTCCGGCCCCGGCCGGCGCGCCGGTCGGGGCGCTGCGGTGCCTGGTGGTGGACGACGAGGAGGAGGTGGCCGACGTGGTGGCGGACATCTTGGGCACGGCGGGCCACAAGGCGACGGTAGCGCGCAGCGGCCAGGAGGCCGTCGGGCGTCTCGCGGCCGGGCCCTTCGACGTGGTGTTCACGGACCTGGCGATGGCGGGCATGACGGGGTGGCAGGTGGCGCGCGCGGTCAAGGATCGGATGCCGGAGGCGAAGGTCGTGCTGATGAGCGGGTTCGGGGTCGAGGTTGGGCCAGAGGAGCTGCGGAGCAACGGCGTGGACGTCGTGCTCGCAAAGCCGCTCCAGATCCAGGACGTGCTGAGCGCGATGGCCGCGATCGAGCGCGCCCGAGGCGGCGCGCACCAGCCGTGACGAGCCCGCTGATCACCGAGGCCCTGCGGGGGCTCGTCGACCGCCGCGACCTGACGCGTCTCGAGGCGGCGGCCGCGATGGAGGCGATCATGTCGGGCGCGGCCACCAACGCGCAGATCGCCGCGTTCCTGACCGCGCTCCGGATGAAGGGCGAGACCGTCGAGGAGCTGATCGGCTTCGCG
>Ga0187766_10000504_pt1 | contig 21669 bp, 24 predicted proteins | sample 0216_QUI02_MP05__4_FD_132971 | JGI IMG/M metagenome (GOLD analysis project Ga0187766, IMG submission 132971) | Tropical peat soil microbial communities from peatlands in Department of Meta, Colombia - 0216_QUI02_MP05_20_MG | ecosystem: Environmental > Terrestrial > Soil > Wetlands > Peat ... | reverse complement strand
TGTATGTGGCCTCGCGCAGCATCACAACGAAACCGGCGGGGTGAATATTCTGCGATTCGATACGTCCACGCTCGACCTTTCCTCGGAAGCGCAGCTCAACGCGATGTACAAGAAAATCATGGACACCGCCGTGATGCGCTAGCGCACACATTGGAAGTCGTTCGTCTGTTTTTTCGCGGGGCTGCCCTTCGCCTTCGCTCAGAGTAAAACGCCCCGCGCCTATCTGCCGACAGGCAGGCTTCCACCAAGACCAAAACAAAGAAGACGATGCTGCGCAGGGGTACAATGCGCGCATGCACGACGTAAAGCTGGTTCTCGTCAAAGCGTTCGGCAACCGCGAGGAGGCGGAGCTGGCCAAAGGCGCACTCGAAAGCGCCGGAATCGACGCGATGACGCAATCCGACACCGCCGGACGGATGCGCGAGCATCTCGCGTGGTCGGGCGCGGGATTTCAGGTTTGGGTGCGCGAGGAGGACGCGGCCGCGGCGCGCGAAATTCTCGCGGCGGCCGATTCTCCCGCGAGCGACCAGCCCGCCGACGAGGACGGAGATTCGCCGCACAAGTGGCGAAAATTCACGTGAGCCCCTTGCAGAGATATACGCGCTATTGTGGGATTGAGGTTTTAGCGGGGTGGTCTTTGTCGGGCGGAGGCGGGAGCGGAGCGAGCTCGTCGAACCCGCGTTCTCCGTTCGGGCCAATTTTGCCCGGGCCCGGCTGCAAGTGCGGCGCGTCGACGTTTTCTTCCGCGCACGAATACTCCTGCACTTGGTCGCCCGGCTTGCCGAGCAGCCACGTGCGCTGGTAATGGATCGGCCCGGTGTAAAACTTCGGGTCGATCACGGTGAGCTCGAGATGCAGGTGGCCGAGATCGGGACGCGTCCAGCGCTCGATCACGTGCATCCGGTCGCTGTGCGGGTCGGCATTTTCGTCGGCCCACGTGCGCTCATCCTTGAACGCAATTGAATCGATCACGAGCGTGTCGTCCTCCCACTTGCCGACTTCTTCGCCGAAGAATGACGGGTCGGGATCGTCGCTGTGCTTGCGTCCGTCGGTCGGAATCAGGCGATAGGTCGTGTACCAATAGAGGAACGCGACGTGGTCCGCGCCCTCGAGCAACTGAAACGGCAGCGCGCTGGCGTCATGCCGCGGAATCCCGCCAACGATGCAAAGGCTTTCGGGATCGATCGTGTGCTCGACGTTGTATTGAAGCCCGGCGCGTCCGGCATCGGTGAACGGCAGCTTGTAGCCGGGAAAATCCTTGCCGAGATTTCCGACCGGCCGGTCCTTGGTCGAAGGGACCCAGTAGCCGGAAAGATCGGGGCGGCCCTTGTCGGTGCGCGGCGTGGGACCTTTCGGCAAATCCTCTTCGCGCCGCGAGAATTGCGAGACGGCGGACTGCAGCTCGGCGTTCGATTGGTCTGATTTTGGGGACGCGCTTGCGGCCGGAGCATTTTGAGCGAATGTTTGCGCGGATATGCTTGAAGCGGACGCGAGCGACGCGAGAACGAGCGCTGCCGCGACTACAACGAGCCTCGCGCAAGGTCGGCCTCGCGACGGCCGAGCGAAAGACACGCACTTCCCTTTTGTGCCGGTTCGCTGCATGGCGGCGCCGCGCTATGATAGCGCAGCTGCCGTGCAAAGGCGCGGGCGTTGACGCCGCGTGGCGCGTTCAATAGACTCGACGATCCGATCGTATGAGACCCCCAATCGCACTGGTCGTGATGGCAGCCATCCTCACGCTGGCGCAGCCGGCGAGCGCGCACCATTCATTCGCCGCTGAATTCGACGGGACGAAAGTGGTGCGGCTCGTGGGCAAGCTCACGCGGATCGAGTGGACCAATCCGCATTCCTACTTTTACATCGACGTGACCGACGACAACGGCAACGTCACCAACTGGGCCTGCGAAGGCGGCAGCCCGATGGCGCTCACGCGGCGCGGTTGGAAGAAGGGCGACCTGAAGCTAGGCGATACGATCGTTGTCGACGGATATCGCGCGCGGGATGGATCGAATTTCGTCAACGCTCGGCGGGTGACTTTCCCCGATGGGCGTTCGCTCGATGGCGGCGCGCCGCCGCAAACAGGCTCGAGCGAAACCTCCACGCAGAAGTAGCTTCCCGGCATAAAGCCAGCACCTCCAGTGCTTTTCGAAACCCAGGCTGGCGGCGCGTTATCAGTACGGAAGTACTACTCCGGCGCGCCACCCTGGTACTGGAAAAATGTGACTTCTTTTCTACAGAGTGCCCCGGGGCCAGTTGCTAGTCTGAGCTGTCGCAATCTATATATTTACGGACAAAGGCAGACCACTGGATGAACGAAATTTTCGGATTCTCGACCTGGGGAAAGAATTCCGGCGATAACGCGGAAGAGCGACCGAAATTGAACGGACCGCTGCCCGCGAAAAATGACGCCGCGAACGACAACGCCGCATCGCAAGCAGAGAGCGGCGAGACGCCGACCACCGCCGGGCACAGCACCGCTGCGCCGATACAAAATCAGGGTCCCTCCGCCACGGAGCAGAGCAAAAGCGCGGACCGCCGGCGGCGGCGTCGCGCAATGATTTCGGCGCCGATTCGCGTCCGCTCGGTCGACGTCACGCAGAGCGGCCCGGACGAAACTTCCACTACGCTCGACGTCTCGCGCAACGGCGTGCTGTTCGCGAGCTCCATCGATGCGTTCGCGGCGGGGATGGAGGTTGCGGTCACGTTTCCCTACACCAAGGCGCCGCTTACGCCGCAGGCCGAACAGCCGGGCTGCATCGTGCGCGTCAGCAGGATGGCCGACGGGCGGCGGTCGATCGCGATCGCGCTTGGCGTGGGAGTGGGAGAAGATATCGTCGACGCGGCGGGACGAACGCTGGTCTCGAAAAATCCGCTCGCGCCGTGCGACCCGCAAGAGGCCGAGCCGGAAAAGCCGCTGGTGCTGGTTGTCGATTCGGATCCGCTCGTGCGGCAGTCGCTGAAATCGGCCCTTTCGTGCGAAGGATACAAAGTGATCGCGGTGAGTTCCGGCGCTGACGGCCGCGAGGTCCTGAAGATGTTCACGCCGGCGCTGCTGATCGCCGAAATCGAAGGCGAAGATTTGCCCGGCTACGACCTATGCGCGCACTGCAAGACAACGCCGCGCCTGCGGACCATCCCTGTGATGCTGCTGACCAGCTCGGCGTACCCCAGCGACTACGCCAACGCGCATTCGCTTGGCGCGGTAGTCTGCATGGCGAAACCTTACAGGCAGGAGCGGCTCGCGCACGTCGTGCGGCTGCTCGCGCCGACCGAACGAGCCAAGGCGCAGTCGGCGTCGACGCATCAGGCGGACCCGTCGCGGCGTCCGTGGCTGCCGAAGAAGTCGGCCGCTGCGGCCGCGAGCCAGTCGACGTATCCTCCTCGCCGCTGGCGGCTCTAAACTCCGCTGACATTCTGAAGAGTTCGAATCGCGAAATTCTTTGGCAGCCACGGCCATCACGTTCTTCGGCGCGCCGGGGACCTGCCACGACCGCGATCTCCCGAATCAGCAACTGTGGAGTGCGGCGGCTTGCCGCCGCTGTTTGCCGCCCGGGCTTGTCCGGACGTGCTCCCCGCATCGCCCTCGTGGAGAGAGGTTCTCGACTGGAGACCACCCGCGTCGTGAGTCTTGGGCGCTTCGCGAAATCACGGTTCGCCGAACGCGCAGGCCTGGACTGAGCGGCGGCAAGCCGCCGCACTCCACATAAGCCTTCGCCGACGATCGATCGTGCCTATGCATCTCGTCGTGCCAAGAAACGTCGCCGGGCACGATGTATCGTAACCCTACGACGGCGTTGCCCGGGCTGGCCGGGAGGACAGGGTAACTCCGAGAGTGCAGATTGTTGCGCGCGAGCGCTCTTACAGCGCGGCGCCCCGCTAAAATGGAGACATGAAATGCCCGAAATGCAACGCCGAGGCGCGCGACATCGCGCGATTCTGTCCCCGCTGCCACGCCACGCTGCGCTACACCTGCCCGTCGTGCAAGCATGAACAGCGGCAGGGCGGCACGTGCGAAAAGTGCGGCGTCGATTTTCTGAAATATGTCGGCGCGGTCGTTTCGGCGAATAGGGCCGAAGCCGACACCGTTCACGAGCGGCTCGAGCAGCGCTCAAACCTCCTGAAGAACATCCTGTTGATGCCCTTCAACTTTGGAATTCCCCTGCTGCGGCAACTGTTTCACGGCACGCGGCGCGCGACCTGATCGGCGCGAGCGACGCGGCGCGCTGCGGCGTTTCGATTTCCTGTCCTCGGATTGCGGCCGGGGGTTGCGCGCCTGAAAGTAGCGCGAAGGCGGAAAAAGTCCCGCGCGAGAAAATTCCGCGCCGAGCGCGCGCTTAATTTCGCGATACCAGTAGTCGAATGTGCCCTCCGACACTCCCACGATTTGCACGGACTTGCGATAATCGGCGCCGCCTACGAAATAGGCGTTGAACAGCTTGAGGCGCCCGCGCCAATCCGGCCGCCGCAGCGCCGCGCGGCCGATGCGTTCGAAATCGGCGAGATATTCACAGGCGCGCGCGCGGTCGGGACGCCACTGATAGCCGTCGAGCGGCGAATCGAAATCGACCGAGCGAATCGCGCCGGTCGTATCGGCGAGCCAGTCGCGCAGGCGCCGGTAGCGCGCGTAACATGCGTCGAAAATTTCTCGCGATGTCATCGAGGGGATTAGTTGCCTTCGGGCAGCTTCGCGGGATCGATTACAAACGCGGTGATGTCGAGCAGGTCGGCCGGGCGGGTGAGCTCGTCTTCGACAACTTCGATGCACGCGCGAAAACATTCGTGCCAGCCGACCAGGTACCCGCGCGAATACTCGTCGGCGAGGCGCTGACGCTCCCGATGGATTCGCTGCATCTCGAAAACCTGCGAGCGTTCGATCGGCGGCGCGTCCCACGCCAAGCGCACGCGATGCGAAAATTCGCGCACCGCGCGCAGCAGCCAGTGGAGCGGCGGAGGCAAATAGACCGCCACGCGACGGCGCGGCTCGTACCACGCGAATCTCCATCCGCGCGGGATCACTCCGCCGTGGGTCACTTCCCTGCGAATTTTCGGCAACCAAATCATGGGCGTCGTACCTCGGGGCCGGTGCCAACGGCGAGTTCGCGCCGCACGGCCTCTTCGCGCTCGGCGCGAAGCAATTGGCGCAAAAGACGCGCGTCGAGCACAGCGCCGGGGCGTTCTTGATGGTCGTAGCCGGGCCGTGCGGGCCCGACTGGCGAGAGGTTTTTTCTCTCTACTAGGGAGGAAGGGTTTTCGGCTTGCTCGGCAGAGAGATTTCCACAGGTCGACGAGGTTTTGTGGAAATCTTGGTTCAGCTCGCTCGCCGCATTTCTTTCTTGTGATAGAGCTATCGATGAACTGCGTATCGGCTCGTCAATTTGCAGATTTGACGAGGGATAAGCGCGATCGCCTGCGCAATTCTGCGGGAGGCTGGCCGCACCTTTGCGGAGCCCGTCCGCAATCTTGCGAGCACCCTGTGGAAATTTCTTTGCTTTGGTAATCGAGATGATCACGCCGCCCGGTACCGCCTCCGTCTGGATGTAGCCCGCCCGGCGCAGGATCTGCATCCAGCGCTCGAGCGTCCGGGCATTGAAGCCGGTTTCCTCCTCGATCTCGCGATAGCTGACCGGCGCCCCTCCGAGCACCCATCCGACCGAACCCTGCTGGTGCGTCTGCCGGAGCACGAGCCAACCGTAGAGCCAGACCGCCGCGCCCATGCGCTCGTAGTGGCGCGCCTCGAACAACACCCCGCGCAGGCCCGTGTTGTAGTCCTTGCCTCTCATCGTTCAGCAACTACCTCAGCTTCTGGCTCAGCACTCGCCGCAGTACGGAACCCGTATTGGCACGTAGCCGCCGCGCGCGCTATCACAGATTCGAAGGCGCGAAACTACGTAAACCGGCGGTAGCTTTCCGCAAAGTCCGCAGACAGGGCGTCCGTAGTCGTCGGTGAAGGGACGCCGCTCGCGCAGCGCATCCCGCAGCTTGCGTGCGTAGTAGGCGTGCTCGCGCGTCGCGCGTTCCCGCAGACGATGTCGCGGATCGGCGCGCCAGGCGCGCATGTACTCGCGATTGTACGCACGACGCCGTGCGGCGATTGCGAGGCCGCGATTGCGACGGAGCGCATCGGAATCCGGAGAGTCGCTCGTCACGAGTTCTAGTCTCATCGATCGCCGCCCTCGCCACCCGTATCGGTATGGCCGCCCGCTCGCCGAGGTTGTGCGGCACGAAGCGCCGCACGCAGTACTGCTACTCAGGTACCATTGCTTCCATTCACCTCTTTGCTATCTTCCTTTCGGCCTTCCTCCCGCTCTTAGGGGGTCAGAACATTGGAGGAATTCATGGGACCCGCCTACCCGTCCCTCGACTACGTGATGATGTGTTCGGAACCTGCCGCCGAATCGTTCGAGCTTTCGCGGCTGAACCGCGCGTCGAATCTCCGAAAAGAAATGCGCGAATTGGTCGATGAGTGGATCGACTGCGAAGTCGAAGCCCGGGTTGCGCGCTGGAAACGAGAGTCGTCGCGCGCGGAGATTGCGGTTGTCGAAACACAAACCGAACGCCCGGGCGACGCGCTGCCGCAGCAGTTGGCGCTGCCGCTTTTGTTCTCGAGCGCATCCGCACAAGGGCCGCGAAGCGTTGAGACCTCAGCGCTACTGCAGCCAGCGTCCTCGGCGTGCGAGGCGAGCGCGCGACTAGTTTCAGCTGCAACAAAACCGCCGCGAGATTGCCCAACACGTTCACTTGCTCTCGCCCCAGATACTCCATGCGCGCTGCCCATCGCGAGTTGCACGGCGACGCGTGCGCTCCGTTCTGCGTCGCACGTCGATGAAGTGCGCCGCGCTCACAACACACTTGTGAGTTTTGTGCGCCGCCGGCCGCAGGATTCCTTCGTGCAAAACCCGGTGACTGCGATGCTTCTGTCATCGCTGCGATCTCGTCCTCGCGAAGACGCACAGGTTCCGTGCACGCAAGCGAGCGACCGGCTCGATCGCGCGGCGCACTCAACTTCACACGCGCGCGAAATCTCGCGTAATCCCGCGCCGGGGCATTCGCGGATGTGGCCGCCCGCCGGCCACGCGGCGGCTCCGCACTTTGCAGTACCCCCCGCTTGCACCGCCCGAGAGTGTTCGGGCGACTAAACGCGCGGTCGACGTTTTGCGTTGGCGTGTCGCCGATGGGTACGCGTGCCGCGACGCAGCTGTTTCGCGTCGACATTTTCCTTGCTAGCATCGCGCGTTGCTCCGAGGTCGCTCTGAACGCCTTCTTTCGCTGCTTTGCCTCTGCCATTGAGCCGCTCCGTACCGCTTGCTGCCTTCGAGCGATCTCCGCGCAGCGCCTCATGTGTTGCTCCAACTTCATTGGTGTTTGTTCGCGCGACGATCTCGATTCACTCATGTTTCTCGCCGTGCTGCGCGTTGCCCCTGCGCCAACTATTTTCAGATTCGACCTTCCCTAGCGGCATCCCGCCGGTGCTTTCGCCTCGTCGTGTGCTACTTGCATTCAGTGATGCGTTCACATCATCAACCGCCTCGCCGCGCTTTGCTTCTGTGCGAATCCCTGTGTCGAATCTGATGTTTCCGAATCTGGCCCTGCTGATGCCTTCTCCTCGTTCGACGCTTTCTCACCGATCTGCGCGTTGCTCAGCACTGCCTTTTCGCCACGCCGCAATTTGTCGCGGATTCCCGTCACGCTCACGGAGTGCTCGCCGCTTTCCTTGCGCACGACTTTTTGCGGTTTCGTTCCTCGCCTCGCTCGGCCCGTTCCAACAAGCACCGCAATTTGGTTCCCGAGCCTGTAATCGCCTTCTTTCCTGATTCGTCAGCTTTCGATTGCCCCGTCGCCTCTTTCGGCGCCCGCCAAATTCGCCGCTCTTGGCACGTCCTGCAGCCGTCGTCGCCCCTCGCCTCTGCCTCTTTCATACATAAACTATGTATTCGCTGCGTGATTTGCTAGTGGCGGTGTGGGAGCCGGCGACCCGTCGAATGTGCGAAGGCTCCAGGAGTGCGAGGTTTGAGGGAGGACACTACAGGCCGGCGTTGATCGCCGAAAAGTCGGCAGGCAATTCTACGATTGGACTGCGAATCAAGATCTTAAGAGTTGCAGTGGAGCGATGATTGCAGTGCAGTGCAGCGCAGTTGAACCCTGTTCGTTTCGATTACGTTCAGATCGAATCAATTGTGTTGCGTTCGATTCGGCTCAACTAGAGGATGGACTTCTTCTGATGCCGCGGCGGCGTGGCCGGTCGCGAGGATCGTCCCATGGCCCAGCTGAGGCTGAAAGATGCTCGCTAGCGTTCGATTACGAAGACTCACGATTGCATCGTTCAATCGATTGACTCGCAGCGACGATCGTTATTCGCTGCGGAATTGCTGTCTGGTCTGCGTCGAATCGTCCGACCTTGAACGCCCATACCTTGGGGCGTCCATGAGGTAGTAGTTGAATGTCCCACCAGAAAGGGACACTTTGGCTCGGAAGTCAAACCTTCGCCTTTCTGGGCAGAGATATGTTCCGTGACACAGCAGCCAGGTTGGAAAACATTATGTTTACCGATCGCCGCCAAATGGACAGCACCGCCGTCGATGTGGGCGTCGGACGAAACGGCCATCGTAGATTGCAGGATCAAGAAAGATCGCGAATTAGCACCTTTGGTGGTTTGAAGACGAAACCTTGGCACTGAGCTTTATTCGCCGAGCAGGGTCAATCCTCTCCGGGCAAAATTGTCAGATCGCAAATGCGACACGCGTTCGACGTGTTAGGAGGCAGGCTTGCGAGGGGGCCAGGCCTCTAGGAGCTGTTCTTTGCGGTAAATGAGAGCGTTGATGTCGTAGGGCGCCAGTTCGAGATTGTGGCCATGCGTGATCGCATCCGTGGGACAGGCTTCAACGCAGTAGCCGCAGAAGATGCAGCGTGAGTAGTCGATGTTGTAGACCGAGGCATAGCGCTCGCCGGCAGAGATACGCTTCGCGTCGGTGTTTTCTGCAGCTTCGATATAAATGCAATTGGCAGGGCAAGCAGCAGCGCAAAGGAAACAACCGACGCATTTCTCGAGGCCATTTTCATCGCGCTGTAGGATGTGAATGCCCCGATATCGTGGCTGGACGCTGGGAGGGACGACCGGGAAATTCTCAGTCGTCGTCTTCTGGAACATCGTGCGAAAAGTGACGCTGAAACCCTTCACCAGTGTTACGAACGTCTCGCCGACTTCTTTGACGATCGATGGCATCGACCCTCACTTTACCAAATTTTCTGCATTTCCGAGCGCGCCTTTTCGGGGTTTGGCGTTAGGAGATTTTCATTCTCCCGGAGGGGCGACCGGCGCGGGCTCGACGACTTTGCCCTTGCCGGTCATGGCAGCAAGGATTTGGCGGCCGTGAAAGCGGCCGTTTTCGATGAAAATCTCCGAAGTTAGCTTGCCGCCGACAACAACGCCAGCGACGTAGACGCCGGGCACGTTCGTCTCAAGCGTTTCGGGATTCACTTTCGGCCGGCACGTTTCAGGATCGAGCTGAATTCCCTGCTGCTCGAGAAATTCGAAATCGGGGTGATAGCCTGTCATCGCAAAAACGTGAGCTGCAGGAATTGCCTTCTCGCCGCTGCCATTTTTCACCCACACGCAGCCCGGTTCGATGCGCGTAACGTGAGTGGAAAACATCGCTTGAACCTCGCCCGCGCGAATGCGGTTTTCGATATCCGGCTTCACCCAGTATTTGAGATTTTTCCCCATTTCGGCGTGGCGATGAATGAGAGTCACGCGTGCGCCGCCACGGAAAAGTTCGAGCGCAGCTTCGGCGGCTGAATTCTTTCCGCCGATGACGACGACATTCTGATTCCAGTACGGGTGCGGCTCGGTGAAATAGTGTGAGACGTGCGGTAAATCCTCTCCGGGGACACCGAGAGGATTCGGCAAGTCGTAGTAGCCGGTTGCGATGATGACTTTGCGGCCCCGGTATTGGTGTCGCGCGCCGCTCTCTTCGTGAGTTTCGACGACGAAAGCACCGTCACTGCCGCGAATCTGCGCGACGCGCTGATAGAGCTGGGTCTCGATCCCGTAGTGCTCGACGGCGCGGCGATAATATTTAAGGGCCTCAGCGCGCGTGGGCTTGCCACCGACGGTGGTCATTGGCAGATCGCCGATTTCCATGCGCTCAGGCGTGGTGAAAAAGAGCATGTTGATGGGATAGTGCAGCAGCGAATTGCAGAGGGCGCCCTTGTCGACGACGAAAGGATGCAGGCCAGCGCGCTTGGCTTCGATGGCGCAGGCGAGGCCGGTCGGGCCGGCACCAATGCAGACGACGTCGAAGGGTCCGTGACCGGTTGGCATTAGTTGGGGGCTCGCGCTCACAGCAGAAACCTCGAAGCCCCGGAATTTTGGCGATTAGAGGACAGCTCCGACCTTTGTTTCCAATCAGATAGAAGGGGTTCTACCAGCGGAATTTGGCGATTAGCGCACAAGATTGACCCACACCAGCGGGTCACGAGTCCGATCAGGCCGACCCCGGGCTGCCTCTCGCGCCTTTTCAATTCGCTCCTCTTCATCATCAGCCTCTTCTCCCAAGGTCCCCTTACCGGGGACCTGGGAGCCCTTTCTTGAAGCTAGCGAAGAGGCGAGGCAAATTGCAAGCGGTTGTTGGTGTAAGGAGTGGAGTGAAGATCGGTTGCTACGGCAGCTGGGCGATTTTCCCTCCCGGCGCAGAGACCATCAGCTGGACAAGCTGCTCAGTGATTTTGGGCTCGAGGCCTTCGGTGTGACCTTTGCCGAGCCGAATTACGTCGGCGACCACTCGTCCGTCCTTGCAATTGGGGTACACCATGACCTCAGCGGTGCCGGGCTTCGGCAGATGTCCCCAGGCATCGGAACCGGGATTCTGTCGCGTTGGATCGTAGACGTAGCCCGCCTTCGCATCCCCAACATCAGCTTGGCGAACTCGAGCGCCACAACCGAATTTGGCCGCCCACGTCGAAGCGTCGGGCAACGGCTGATCTCCGAGTTCGTGCTCGCCGGTCTCGAAAACAAATGAAAAGTCCGCAGCGGGAGGATCGCGCAGCGGGGCCATCGCGGCGGCGAGAGTGGCAGCGGTTGGAGGAGGCGGGGTGCCTGGTGCGGGGGTCGAAGCGCCGGCGGGGCGTGCGGCGTTGAAAAAGCTAGCAGGAATCGGCGGAGTCGGCCCGAGGCGGCCACCGGAAAGGCTAAGCCAGCCGTCGACGCGGGCGGCGAAAAAGTCCGTGCGCACAAGACGGTTCGAAGTCATGCCGCCTTGCGAATGACCGGCGAGCCAAAACGCGCGGATGTTCTGCTTGCCGATCTGGTCGACGACGAAGTTGACGATGTTTTGCAGATATTCGTCGTCGGCCGTGGACCAAACGTGCGTCGGCGAATTCGGCGTGGCGACAACGAGCCGGTACTTATCGACGTAATCGAGGAGCGGGAAGTAGTGGCGCTGCCAGTTGCCGTAGGAGCCAGCGCCATGAATGCTGAGAATGAAGGTGACTTTCTCGCCCGGCTTCAGGTCGCAGGGATAGTCGAGGAAGTAGGTGCGGCGAGTTTTCATTTCGACGACGGGACCCTGATTGATTTCACGGTCGGCACTGCAATCGGTATCTGGGCAATGCAGGACCGGAGGTGAAGCGCAAGGCGCGCCTGAAATTTGAACGAACTGCTGCTGGGCGCGAGCGTAGCCCACAAAGGCTGCGATGGCGAAGGCCGCAACGAACAACCTCACGAAAGTTTGCCGAAGACCGAGACCATTTTGGATGAGCATGTCGATTCCCTCCCCCGAATGCGACGCATCTTACAACGAAAGATCAGAAAGTGATAGCGACTAACATAAGGGAGTGACAAACGACATCGCGAGCGGAAGGCAGATGAGTGGCGGACACCTGCGGTGATTTTGGAAACGTCTCCCGGCGGGCGTGAGGAATCCGCCTCGCGGGCGCGATTGTCACAAAAGCAACAGCAGATCCCTCGCCGCAATCCGCCCAAGGCGCGGCTTGGCTCGGGATGACAACCATCACGCGACGGGCAGGAGCGCGTTGGCGAGTTCTGCGGCGAAAGCTTCGAGTTCGGCCGTGCGCTCGGGCGTTGCCTTGATCTTTTCGTTCTTGCGAACAAACCAGTGACCGTCGGACTGAATCATGCGCGCGCTTGGCAGGCCGCCGACGAGATAGGTGGGCTCGCCGTACATCTTGAAGCCAGTGGAGCCATCAGCCGTGAGCAGCGCGCCGCAGTGTCCCTTGCGGACGCCGACGAGATTTTCGTACATCGGGAATGCGACGATCTCGAAGCCGCGCGAGCGTAGCTGGTTGAGAAAGTTCGCCTGTTGAGGCGTCAGGTCCATCACCAAACAAGCATAGCAAGAGGAAGTGACTGGTGGCGAGTGGCTCGTGGCGAGTGAAAATCTTCGGAAGCGAGACGCACGTAGCTGGACGACACCGGGAACTTGCGCGCTTCCTTCTCTAAACCGGCGCGACACTCTGAAACCTTCCGCGATGCGGGGCTTGCATTTTAGCGGTTCTACGTCTATGAGATCATCTCAATCGGTCCCTGTGTCCCAAATCGCGCAGCCAGGAGACGTTCATGAAGCGGTCGAGTTTGATTGTGGTGGCGGTGGTTCTTTGCGGCGCGCTCGGCCATGCCGTGGCGTCGGCGCCGGGTGGCGCCGACCCGAAACCACAATATAGCGGCGACAAACTGGTGCGGCCGGAGGGGTACCGTGAATGGATCTATCTCTCGTCCGGCCTGGGCATGAACTACAACCCGGCGGCCGGCGGAGGGGAGATGTTCACGAACGTATTCGTCCCGCTGTGGGCGTACCGGCAGTTCGTGGCGAGCGGCAAGTGGCCGGAAAAGACGATTTTCGTTCTCGAAGAGCGTGCGTCTCAAACAAAAGGCTCGATCAACAAGACCGGGCACTTCCAGACCGATCTCGCGGGACTGGCCGTGGAAGTGAAAGACACGGCAAAGTTCCCTGCCGACACTTGGGCGTACTTTGGTTTCGGCCCCGACACCAAGACAGCCGACGCGAATCCCAAGCAGAACTGCTGGCAGTGCCACGACGGCCACGCGGCTGTGGAACACTCGTTCGTGCAGTTCTATCCCACGCTGAAGCCGATCGCGCAGAAATTCGGGACGTATCGGAAAGAAGCGGAGAACGTGACACCGTAAGGACGATCCTAATCACGAGCAACCGAGTACAAACCCCCGCGGCGCTGGCCGAGAAAGCATTAAGTATCCTTTGGAGAGATCCTTCGTCGGCCTTGCCGAGACAGGCCACGCCCTCCCCAGGATGACGATCCTGACCGGATCGTCAGGCGGCTGAAGACGAGAGTGAGCCGGATTCGAGGCGGCGCAGGACGGCGCGCAAAGCGGCGGCAAGCTCCTCTTCGCTGACGTGGCTCTTGCGGAATTGCAGGCGCACGGAGAAAGCGCCGTCGTCCGACTGAAAATTGAAAATGAATGGCTGAGGCCGAGGCGCGGATTCGGTTTCGTCCTTGCGTGCGCGGCGGGCTTCATCGCGCGTCAAACCACCCTGCGCAATGCGGTGCACCATTTCGTGCATCTTCTTTTCGTTGGGCTGCCGCGCAACCTGAAGGAGCAGGGATTTTGTGACGATGCCGCCTTCGAGGCAAGCGCGGCGGACTTCATCCGGAATCACACGCAGCGACATCGTTTCGGTGACAGACGAGCGGGCACGGCCAATTTTCTTCGCGATATCGTCGTGCGTGTAATCGAACTGGTCGGCCAGGCGCTGGAGGCCGTCCGCCTCTTCGAACGGCGTCAAATCCTTGCGCTGAAGGTTTTCGATGAGCGCGAGTTCGAGCGTTTCGGCGTCGTCCGCGATTTTTTCGATGCACGGGAGTTCGCGAAGACCCGCGGCTTGCGACGCGTGGTACCGGCGCTCGCCGGAGATGATGTAGTACATGTCTTCGCGCGGCACGTAGCGCACGAGCAGCGGCTCGAGCACGCCCTTCTCCCGGATTGAATCCGCCAGCTCGCGTACGTCGCCGATGTGCTTGCGCGGCTGATCCGGATTCGGCCGAATCTTGTCGATCGGGATCATCCGGCCGACCGACGCGCCGCTGAAACTGGTCAGCGTCTCGACGTAATGCGCGTCATGCCGCATCTTGAGAGTGACGGGCAACCCGATCCTCTTCGACACGTTGTAATACCTCCTGGGCAAGCTTCTTGTATTCCTCAGCGCCGGAAGATTTCGGCGCGTACGTAAAAACCGTTTCTTTATAGGCCGGACTCTCTTCGAGCCGGACATTCTTGCTGATGCGGGTCTTAAAAAGCGCGTTGCCGAACGTGGCGCGGATCTGTTCGTGCGTGTCGCGGGAGATGTTGGTGCGCTTGTCGAAGAGCGTGATCACGACGCCGAGAACTTTCAAATCCGGGTTGGGACGAGAGCGAATGCGCGCGTAGGTCTCGAGCAGATCATCCGTGCCCTCGATCGCAAAATAGGCGGCCTGAATCGGGACGAGCAGATGCGTCGAGGCGACGAGAGCGTTGACCGTCAGGATGCCGAGCGCGGGCGGCGTGTCGAGCACAACGTAGTCGTACTCTTTCAGAACGGACGCGAGCGCGTCTTTCAATTTGTAGGGCGCGTCGAATTGGCCTGCGAGCTGCTGTTCGAGCCGCGCGAGAGCGAGCCGTGCCGGAGCAACGAATAAATTGGCGTCCTTTGTGGGACGGATGATCTTGGAAATCTCGGCGGGATGGTCGGCGAAGATGTCGTAGGTTGTGAGCTGCAATTCGTCGGCGGAATAAAAGGCGATCGAAGCGTTCGCCTGAGGGTCGAGATCGATGAGAAGCGTTCGTTTCCTTTTCAGAGCGAGAGCGGCGGCGAGATTGATGGCTGTGGTGGTCTTTCCGACGCCACCTTTTTGATTGGCAACCGCAAGGACGCAGGTCAAACCGAAGCCCCTCACTCCCCGTTGGCAACCCCAAGACTACATATAGCCGTGGGTTGCCCCTTCGCCACAATGAGTAGGCCCAAATGTATCTATTTCGACGGGCTTAACGCAAGAGAAATCTGGATGGCGGCCGACGCTGCCTCATGGTTACTTTCTGAACGGCAAGCCGAGCGGCCCTTGAGGACAACAAACAGCGATTGTATGTTAGTTCGCTTCTATTTCGAGATCACTGGAGATCTGACTCAATGGCATCTTCCAGCGCACCGACCAACGCGCGCTGTTCCCTTCCCGCGATGATATGGCGAGTCGTGCGCGTGGTGGTGATCAACTTCCTCGTGTTCGCGGTATTGGCGGAGGTCGTATCGATCATTCTCGGCATCGCCGAAGCTAGCCGTCGAGCCGCCCGAGCTATCACCTGACCTGCAATTTTCCTGCCGTGCGACGGGCACTGGTCGGCGAAGGGCAACGAGGTGGCGGCGCAAATCCTCGAGCCGTGGCTCGGCGAGAAGAAGTGAGTCGGCAGCGCTACGGAGCTGATTCAGGTCGCACGCTGTCTTTGAAACGTATCATTACGAAATGACCGGTCGCGTCGGGCCCTGCTTTGAGAGTTGCCTTGGAATCCGCCAACAGCCAGAGCAGACCTGCTTGCGGCACCATCCGCGAATCGCCGCCACCTGTTACGTCGCTGATACCGTTCATCGCACCCACGAGCGTGCTCACCCGGGCGTCGGCGGGGCTGATGGTCGATCCAGGGGCGATTTCCCAATCTTCGACGGCGATTCCATCGGTCTCGAAAAGTGTGTAGTGCACAGGAAATGTCGTTGAGCTAGCGGCAGGTTTGTCGCAATCGTTCAGCGGCTGGCCGCGGAGCACCTCCGCGCATCGATTGCGGACCGTGCCTTGGGGTCGCAGCAATTCGATCGCGATGTTTCGAAGCGTGATGTCGCTGGTGTTAGTCACGGTGTGCGAAAAGCCGCCGACGGCGTAGCTCACGTGCGGACCGGCAGGCAGGCTGTGGCCATTGGTCGAGGGCGGCGTTAGATCAGCAAGAGAAGGCGGCGGGAAACTAAAGTACGGCAGATCGTGGCGATGATAAAGCGTTGATTCGTGCGGCGGAATTTCGACGTAAACGACCTTGACGTATGCATTTTCGAATACGACATGGTGGTGGTGCTCCTGCTCCATCGTGATGGGAGCCGGTTCAGATCCCAATGTGCTTTGCGGAGTTTGCGCAGAAGCGACTAAAACAGCGAGCAGAATGGGCGCGATAGAAAGGAGCAAGTGGCGCACGGCTCGGTGACGCGGCATGCGTAAGTCTACATCTTGTAGCGGCCGAGATCCTCGTCGCTCAAATTCTCAAGCCACTTGCGCAGCTCGTCGCTCGAATTCTTGTCCGTAACGCCGGTCGACATCTTCGAACTTTTGAGCACCTGATCTTCCACGAAAATCGGGCAGTCGAGCCGGAGCGCCAGTGCCAGCGCGTCGCTCGGGCGGGAATCCATCGAGATCGTTTCGCCGTCGCGCTCCATCCAGATCAGGGCGTAAAACGTGTCCTCGCGCAAATCGGAAACGACAACTTTCTGGACGCGAACGTTGAGCCCATTGAGGACATTCTTCAGCAGATCGTGCGTCATCGGGCGGGGCGTCTGAACTTTTTCGATTTCGAGCGCGATCGCATTAGCCTCGTACACGCCGACCCAGATGGGCAGAACGCCGTTGCCCTGGGTCTCCTTGAGGACTACCACAGGCATGTTGGTAACAGGATCCATCATCAAACCGCGAATCTTGACTTCGAGTTCCATGATGGCCTCCCATTGACAGCGGGTCCCACAGCAGCTACCGCAAACGCCTGAAGGAATCAGCTCGCTGCAATCACGACTGAACAACGTGCTCGCCGATGAGACTGTGCGGCGCGGCGCGCGTGACTCTCACTTGAATGTATTCTCCCAGAAGATTTTCGCTCGGCGAAGTGAAATTTACCATCCGGTTGCTCGTGGAGCGCCCCGTCCATTGCGCCCGGGAGGCGTTGTGCCCGTCGACGAGCACCTCAAACGTCTCGCCAACCAGCTTCTCGTTGCGAGCCAGCTGAATCTGGCGCTGGCGCTCCTGAAGGATCGCAAGGCGCCGGGATTTTTCGGCTTCTGGAATCGCATCGGGCATCGTGGCAGCAGTGGTATTGGGCCGCGGCGAGTAGATGAAAGAGAAAATTCCGTCGTATCCGACCGATTCAAGAAGCGTGATCGTGTCCTCGAAATCGCGGTCGGTTTCACCCGGGAAGCCGACGATGATGTCGCTCGTCACGCTGATCGGACGCCGCGCGCTGCGGATCCATGAAATCTTTTCCAAATACTCTTCGCGCGTGTAGGTACGGCGCATTTCGCGCAGCACACGAGTGGAGCCCGACTGCACCGGAAGATGAATGTGGTCACACAGCGCTGCCGTGGAATCAATTGCCTCGACGATCTCGCGATGAAAATCGTTGGGATGCGATGTGGTGAACCGAACGCGCCGAATTCCTTCGATCGACGCGATTTCGCGCAACAATTCGACGAAGCTGAGCGCACGCGGCGACGGGTCTCGATAGGAGTTCACCGTCTGCCCGAGCAACTGAATTTCGGTGTAGCCGGCGTCAGCGAGTCGGCGCGCCTCGGCCAAGACAGAATGGCTGGGGCGGCTGCGCTCCGGCCCGCGAGTGTGCGGCACGACGCAGTACGAGCAGGCGTAATCGCAGCCCTCGATGATCGTGATGTAGGCGCGGATCGGATTGTCGCGGCGCGTGATTTCCGTCTCGAACGTTTCGTCCACGTCGAGGTCGAGCCCCATCACGCGGCGACCGCCTGACTCGAGCTCTGCGACGAGCTCGGGGAGCTTCCGATAGCTCGCCGAGCCGCAAACGAGACTGACCCACGGCGCGCGCTCGAAAATTTCCTCGCCTTCCTGCTGGGCGACGCAGCCAAGCACGCCGATGATCTTGTGCTTGACGCCGCGCCACTCACCGAGACGCGAGAAAACCTTCTGCGCGGCTTTCTCACGGATGCTGCAGGTGTTGTAGAGCATCAGCTCCGCGTCGGCAGCGCTGGACGCCGCACGATAGCCTCGCGCAAGCAGTACGCCCGCGACTTTTTCGGAATCGTGGACATTCATCTGGCAGCCAAACGTCTCGATGAAGAAACTCTTCCCTGCTCCTGCAGAAGGCGCGCGCGCGGCGACGGGCTGCAGCTCGCGCGGGAGCGGTTCAGGCGTCGTTTCGAGCGGTCGCGTGACCGATTCGATGTCGATGTCGAACAATCTTGCCATGGCGTGTTTCGAGTCTAGCACAAGCCCATCAGGCTGGCCGCAACGCGCGGTTACGAGATTCGTTTTCCAGAGAATACGAGGACAGGTGAACCGTCGGCGACGAAGGCAGAGTCCGGCGGGCGGCGGATGATTGCGCCAAGCTCTGGACCGTAGAGCGCATCGGCGTCGCCATGGAAGCCTGCGTTCCCGGAAGCCCACACGCGCCAAGGCACGTGCGACACGTGATATTCCAGGGCACCACGGCCGCGCGTCGCGGAGTATCCCCAATAGTGCTCGGTGATGAATTGTTCGAGGCTGCCTTCGCGCGCAGGAGCAGGGTAGCCCGAAAGCTGGGCTTCGATTCCGCACCACTGGCCGTCGAGCCGCCACTCGTAGCGCACGACGCCATTGCTCCCGGCGGCCTTAATCGAGTGGCGCATGGGAAACGCGCTGTACTTCTCTCCGTAAACAAGGCGTGCAACCAGCGCGATCGCGGCGCGGGGGACAATCTCGCGAATGAACACTACGCCGCGGCGAACATCGCCGCCGATCTCGCGCCGAACGTAGAAACGCAGATTGACCTCGTCGAAGTTCGCGTGGAACGGAATCGACACCGCTCCAAACAGTTTGGTGCGAAGGAAGCGAAATCCCACGAGGCTGATGAACGTGCGGCGTTCGAAGGAATCCAATTCCGTGCCTGCGGGCACGTAGCGTTGCAACAGAGAAGGCGCAACTTCGTAGTTCAGCATCACGAGGTTGCGCCATTCGGCGGACAGAAAGACGCGCTCGCCGGGCCGAGGCGACGAGTCGTCTGGCATAAAGGATTCCTTAGCGGGGCTGCACCAATGTGTGATCCGCGCCGCGAGCGGTCGTCACCAGCCCAACACGTACGCAAAGATCAGAGGCGCGACGATCGTCGCATCCGATTCGATGACGAACCGCGGGGTATCGATACCCAGCTTGCCCCACGTAATCTTTTCGTTGGGCACGGCGCCGGAATAGGAACCGTAGCTCGTTGTCGAGTCGCTGATCTGGCAGAAGTACGCCCAGAGCGGCACGCCTTCGCGCCGCAAGTCCTGGTGAAGCATCGGCACGACGCAGATCGGGAAATCGCCTGCGATGCCGCCGCCGATCTGGAAAAATCCGATCGGAGTTTTGGGCGCGGTCTCCGTGTACCAGCGCGCCAGCTCGATCATGTATTCCACGCCGCTGCGCACCGTGGTGACGTTTTTCACTTTGCCGCTGATCACCTGCGCCGCATACATATTTCCGAGCGTCGAATCTTCCCAGCCCGGCACAAACATAGGCAGATTTCGCTCTGCGGCGGCAAGCATCCAACTGTCTTTCGGGTCGATCTGGTAATGCTGCTTGAGCTTTCCCGCGCGCAGCACCTTGAACAGAAATTCGTGCGGAAAAAACCGCTGGCCGCTGCGGTCCGCCGCCCACCACTCCTCCATCACCACGCGCTCGATGCGCCGCATGGCTTCTTCTTCCGGGATGCACGTGTCAGTGACACGGTTGAGGTGGTGCTCGAGCAGCTCGACTTCCTGATCTGGAGTGAGATGGCGATACTGCGGCACGCGCTTGTAGTGATCGTGGGCCACCAGGTTGTAAACGTCCTCTTCCAGGTTGGCGCCTGTGCAACAAATGGCCTGAACTTTGTCCTGCCGGATCATCTCGGCGAGAGAAAGCCCTAGCTCCGCCGTGCTCATTGCGCCAGCGAGGGTGATGAGCATTTTGCCGCCGCTTGCGAGATGCTTCACGTACGCGTCAGAAGCGTCGATCACGACAGCAGCGTTGAAATGCCGGTAGTGGTGCTTAATGAACTCGGAAATGCTCGTACACGTCATTGGCTGAGTCGCGCTCATCGTTCCTCCAAGAAAACAAGTTTGAGAGTGAAAACACCCGTGCCTTGCGAGTGGGTGGCCGATGAGGGAGTGGTTAAAAGTAGCTGGCGGTATATTCGAGCAGGCGGAAAAACTTATACGGCGAGACGTAGTGCTGAAATGCCTCGTGGCTGAATTCGTGAGTCACGGATAATTGATAACACAAATTTTGGCAAGCAACTAGAAAAATCGAACGTGCGTCGAAATGTTTTTTGTTCTGCGCGGTGTGTCGTTTCAAGCAGCACAAAACTTTTTGCGCTTGTTTGAATCCGCGAATCGCGTGTGCTACGGTAGATTCGCCTGGCAAAAAAGTTTTTCTGGGGGAAAACAATTTCAAGCCTGGCGGTTTTGTGGTTCGCCAATCCGCTCACCCTCTTGGAGCAAACGAGCGGTGTTGCCCGCGTTATCCTCGGACTTCTTCTGATCCTTTCCCTCTTTTCCTGGGCGCTGATTTTCCAGAAATATGCGCAGCTTGGCGGCATGGACCGCAAGACGGCGCGGTTTTTTGAAATGTTTCGCGCCGGGCGCGGACTCTCTGACCCAAACACTCTGCGGGCCGGAGTGGGCGGCAGCCCCCTGGTCGCCGTGTACGCGGCGGGCTATCGCGAACTGGAAGCGCAACTGGGCAACGCAAATCCGCGGGCGGCCGGAACCGCAAAAGTCAGAAATGCAAACGCCGTTGGCGTGGAAATGCAGGTTGCCGCGGGCGAGGAAGTGCGACGCCTCGAGAAGGGAATGTCATCGCTGGCGACGATTGCGTCGGTCTCACCGTTTATCGGTCTGTTCGGCACGGTCTGGGGCGTGATGGACGCCTTCTCAGGCCTCGGGGAGGCTGGGGCGGCGAGTTTGCGCGCCGTCGCTCCCGGCATCGCGGAAGCACTGATCACAACCGCTGCGGGGCTCTTCGCCGCGATTCCAGCGCTTATCGCGTACAACCACTACCTTTACGGCATTCGCGGCATTGCATCGCGAATGAACGACTTCGCCGCCGAATTCGTGGCGAAGATTGAGACGCTCTACAGCGCGTAGCTGTCACCCATGCCGCAACTCCAACGCGAGATCGGCAGCTCACTTTCCGAGATCAACATGGTGCCGTTCATCGACGTTGTTCTCGTGCTGCTGATCATTTTCATGATCACGGCGCCGATCTTGCAGTCCGGAATCGATGTGGACGTTCCAAAGACGAAAACCGTGAAGGAGCTCACCGAGGCGCGCATGGTGGTAACCATCGACCGCGGACAGCGCGTCTACTTGAATGACAAGCCCGTAAACATTCATGAGGTCGGCCAGCAAATCATTTCGCAGTCGCACAACCTGAAAACGCAGGCCGTGTACGTTCGCTGCGACGAGACGGTGCCGTTCGGAAGCTGGGCGACGGTAGTCGACGAGCTGCGACAGTCCGGCATCCAAAACATTAGCGTGGTCACGCAGCCGCTAAGCGAGAGGCCGCAATCGCAATAGAAGAGGCGCAGTGCAATGGTGGCGACCGCAACAATCCGGCCGGACGAAAACCTCAAACGATTCTTCTATGCCTCGCTGATCTTTCACGGTGCGCTTGCGGTTGTGGTCGCGGTTTCGACGTACTTCTCGCACGGCGGCG
>Ga0187766_10000503_pt1 | contig 21673 bp, 16 predicted proteins | sample 0216_QUI02_MP05__4_FD_132971 | JGI IMG/M metagenome (GOLD analysis project Ga0187766, IMG submission 132971) | Tropical peat soil microbial communities from peatlands in Department of Meta, Colombia - 0216_QUI02_MP05_20_MG | ecosystem: Environmental > Terrestrial > Soil > Wetlands > Peat ... | reverse complement strand
GAGTGTAATTTCGCCGGCAAGATCGGGTTGGGCGTGGCAATCGACTACGCGCTGGCGATCGGCCTCGATGAAATATATGCGCGTGTCACGACCGTCAGCACCCTCCTGCGCGAACGCCTCGCCGACATACCCCGCGTCGCCGTCCGCGATGTCGGGGCTGAGCGTTGCGGTATTGTGACGTTTACCGTCGAGGGCAGGGACCCAGCCGAAATCAAGCACGTGCTTGCAGCAAAGCGCGTCAACGTCACGACCTCGACCCGGCTATCGACACGACTCGACATGGAAGCGCGCGGGCTCGAATCGATCGTGCGCGCCTCCGTCCACTACTACAACAGCGAGGAAGAGGTAGAGCGGTTCGTGGGTGAAATTCGATCGATCGCCGCTTAGCGTCCAGTCTGCCGCACGCGAGCGGATCAGGACGCGAACGTCGCCTCGGCGCGCATCGCCAAGCCGCCATCGGCGCGCTTGATCCATACGACGGCACCACGGCCGTTGCCATCAGGTATCCCCGTGACGGTGAAAGGCGCTGTATCGAACACAGGCGCCATTGCGCGAAAAGCGAAGCGCGCGAGCGTTGCGTTGGGCGCCTCCCGTCGCACAAGATCCAGGAGAAAAGTGGCGAGAAGCGGACCATGCACGACGAGGCCGGGGTAACCTTCGACGTTCGTCACGTAGGGATAGTCGTAATGGATGCGGTGCCCGTTGTAGGTCAGCGCCGAATAGCGGAACAGCATGACCGGATCGGGTGTCACGACACGGCGCCATGGCCCGTCGGGAGGGGCTTCCTCCGGTGCCGGTGGCGGCCGCGAGGGGTCCGGCGCTTCCCGATAGGCGATGTCCTGCTCTTCTGTCATCGCGACGCTGTCGTCGACTCGATAGAGGCGTCGCACTTTCACGAAAACGAGGGCGCCGCCACGCCCCTCCTTGATCGTGACATCGACAATCTCCGACTCTCGGACGACCGTGTCGCCGACGCGGAAAGGTTTCGTGAAGTCGAGCCGGCTGCCCGCCCACATGCGGCGCGGAAGCGGCACGGCTGGGGCGAAATCGCCCCGCTCGGGATGGCCGTCCGCACCGAGTGTCGATTGCCGGGCCCAGCGCGGCCTGATCAGCCAGTGCACGCCGGGGGGTGCCGGTTCGCCCTCCCGCGGAAGGGCGCCGGTGCGGTCGAGCATTGCCTCAAGTCCCGCGACATGAAGTGGCAGGAGAATGTCGCCGGTCTCCTCGCGCCGGCCGATCCAGCTCCGGAGTCCTTCAAGCTTTGTCCTCTGCGCCGTATCCATCGCTATCCTCTCTGTCCACACCCATTCCCGCCCGCTGCATTCCGAAGAGCGTCAAACGGTCAGCCCCAGAGTTCTGCAGCCGGCGGAAAGACGCGTCCGTCGGCATAACGCAGGCCGTGCGGCCGATCCTCGGCGAGAAGAAGCGGCCCATCCAGATCGACGAAGCTCGCGGCATCGCCGAGGAGTGTCGCAGGCGCCATGGAAAGCGACGTCCCCACCATGCAGCCGACCATGACGCCGAGCTTTGCAGCGCGCGCCGCGTCGATCAGCTTGATCGCTTCGGTCAGCCCACCCGTCTTGTCGAGCTTGACGTTGACGACATCGTAGCGACCGACGAGCTTCTCGATATCCGCGCTCGTGTGACAGGACTCATCGGCGCAGATCGGCACCGGATGGCTCACCCGGGAGAGGGCTTCGTCACGGCCGGCGGGAAGCGGTTGTTCCACGAGCGAGGCACCAAGGCGCGCCATCTCGGGCAGGAGCTTCGGCAGAGTTTCGGCCGTCCAGGCTTCGTTCGCGTCAACGATGAGGCGTGCGAGTGGCGCCTCTGCGCGAATGGCTTCGAGCCTTGCCAAGTCGCCCTCCCCCCCGAGCTTGATCTTGAGAAGTGGGCGATTCGCGTTCTCCCGCGCTGCCTGTCCCATCGCCTCGGGTGATGCCAAACTCAGCGTGAAAGCGGTAACGACGGGCTTCGGTTCCGGCAAGCCCGCAAGACGCCACACGGGCGTCCCGGTTCGCTTGGCTTCGAGATCCCAAAACGCGCAATCCAGGGCGTTCCGTGCCGCGCCGGGCGGCATCGCTTCCTGGAGGCTTCGGCGGTCGAGTCCCGTCGCAATTTCGTCCGTGCGGGCCGCTATTTCCGCGATGACACCGTCGACCGACTCGCCATAGCGCGGGTACGGCACACATTCTCCCCGTCCACGAAGAGCCCCCTCCTCGATTTCAGCGACCACGACGTCCTGGACCGTGCGCGAGCCGCGCGAAATCGCAAATACGCCACGAATGGGAAACCGCTCGTGTCGAACGGAGAGCTTGCGCACGGTCTCAACCCCTCAGCAACGCATCGACGAGGCGGGCGACGCCCGTCCTGATCGGATCGACGGTCGGCAGCTTCAACCGGGACTCGGTCTCCTTGAGAAAACGCTCGGCCGCATCCGGCGTAAGCTTCGAGGTATTGACGCTGACGCCGACGAATTTCACCGCCTTGTTCGTGAGCCGTGCCGTCTTGATGCAGAGGTCGATCGTTTCTTCAAGGCCCGGCATCGGCTGTTTCGGCAACCCGCGCATGTGGGTGCGCGTCGGCTCATGGCAAAGGACGAGCGCATCGGCCTGCGCACCGTGAATGAGTCCCAAGGTGACGCCCGCGAACGATGGGTGGAACAGCGAGCCCTGCCCTTCGATCAAATCCCAATGGTCGGGGTCATTCGCGGGAGCAAGCCATTCAACCGCACCCGGAATGAAATCCGATACCACCGCGTCGATCGACACACCGCTGCCCGCGATGAGAATCCCGGTCTGGCCCGTGGCGCGGAAATCTGCCTTGATTCCTCGGGCGCGCAGTTCCTTCTCGAGCGCAAGCGTTGTGTACATCTTGCCAATCGATGCATCGGTGCCGACTGCAAGGAGCCTCTTGCCCGGCCGCTTCTCGCCGGTGCCAAGGGGAAATTCCTGCTTTGGATGTCGCACGTCGTGAAGCTGTCTTTTGTGCTTATCCGCGGCTTCGACGAGACCGGGTACGGACTCGAGCCGGCTGTGGAGGCCACTCGCAAGGTCGAGGCCGAGATCGACAGCGCGCAATAATGTCTTGGCCCAACTTGGCCCGATGACGCCGCCGCGATTGGCGACGCCGATGATGAGCGTTTTCGCACCCTTTGCCGCCGCCTCCTCGAGCGATAGGTCGGGAAGACCGACAGTCGTTTTGCAGCCGTCGAGGCGCAACTGACCGAGACACCAGTCCGGGCGCCAGTCCTTGATTCCACGTGCGGTCTTTGCCGCGAGATCGTCATGGGCATCGCCAAGGAAAAGCAGGTAGGGTCGTTCGATGTTCACGTCGCACCTCTCTCGTTGTGGGCGCGATCTTATCGGAAACGGCATGGCCCTGCATTATCGAGCGCATGGCTCCGAAGCGACGGTCCGTTGCCGGCCAAGGTGCGCCACCTTATAGTTTCGGCCCGGATCGGTTCAGCCAAGCCCGTTCTGCTCGGATCCCGCTTGGCGGAAGGAGCCAAGGCCAATGTTCACCACGCGTCCCGAGATCAAGGGCGTCTTCGGCGTCGTCTCCTCGACTCATTGGATTCCCGCGAGTGTCGCGATGGCAGTCCTTGAAAAAGGTGGGAATGCGTTCGATGCGGCGGCGGCGGCGGCGTTCACCCTTCAAGTGATCGAGCCTCACCTGAATGGACCGGGGGGAGACGCGCCGATCCTCCTTTGGAACGCCAAAGCAAAGCGCGTCGAAGTCGTCTGCGGACAAGGTCCCAGCCCTCGGGGTGCGACCATCGAGCGCTATCGGGCCCTTGGCCTCGACCTCATTCCAGGCACGGGCCTCCTCGCGGCCGTGGTGCCCGGTGCATTCGGCGCCTGGTTGCATCTCATACGCGACTACGGCAGCGCCAAACTCCGCGACGTACTCGAACCCGCGATCGGTTATGCACGGCATGGCTGGCCGGTGACCCCAAACTTGAGCGATTCGATCGCTGCCGTGGCCCCGCTCTTCAAGCAAGAATGGCAAAGCTCGGCGGCCATATTTCTCAGGGGCGGGTCGGCGCCCGAGGCAGGCCATGCAATGGCGAACCCGACGCTGGCCGATACCTTCGGGCGCATTCTTGGAGAAGCCGAGCATGCGAGCAGCGACCGCGCCGAACAAATCGAGGCTGCACATCGAGCCTATTATCGAGGCTTCGTGGCCGAAGCGATCGACACATTTTGCCGCACCCAACACGTACTCGACAGTTCGGGCCAGCGCCACACGGGTATCCTCACCGCCGATGACATGGCGAGCTGGCGAGCGACGGTGGAAGCGCCCGTTACCTACGATTATCACGGCTACTTGGTTGCAAAGACCGGTCCCTGGGGCCAGGGACCGGTCTTTCTTCAAGCCCTCGCACTCCTCAAGGATTTCGATCTCGCGTCCCTCGACCCGATCGGCGGCGAATTCGTCCACACGGTCGTCGAGGCGTTGAAACTCGCCTTTGCGGACCGAGAAGCTTGGTACGGCGATCCGAACTTCACGAACGTTCCGATGGCGGAGCTTCTTTCCGAGGGCTACAACGCGCCACGCCGTCGCCTCATTGGCCGCGACGCATCCTACGATCTGGTGCCCGGCACCGTAGGAAGCCGCGTACCTCGGCTATATCAAGGCGACGTTGACAAGCGCAACCCACGAACCGGCATCGATCGGGGTGCCGGCGAAGGGGAGCCCGATCGTGCGGCAATGGCGCGGGAGCGCGCGCAAAAGGATCTCGCAGCACGGGGTGCCGTGTCCGGCGACACTGTGCATGTGGACGTGATCGATCGCTGGGGCAATATGGTCGCGGCCATGCCGAGTGGCGGGTGGATGCAGAGCTCGCCGGTCATTCCAGCACTTGGTTTCTGCCTCGGCACGCGCGGGCAGATGTTCTGGCTCGAGGACGGCTATCCAGCGAGTCTCGCACCCGGAAAGCGGCCGCGCACGACCCTTAGCCCTACAATCGCGCTCCGCGACGGCGAACCCTATCTCGCCTTCGGCTCCCCTGGCGGTGACAGTCAGGATCAATGGGCGCTCACCTTCTTCCTGCGTCACGCGCACCATAAGCTCAATCTTCAGGAGGCCATCGAGGGGCCGAACTTCCAGTCGACGCACTGGCCCGACTCATTTTATCCGCGCAAGGCGAACCCGGGTGCATTGGCACTCGAGGCAAATTTCCCGCGCGGGACAGTTGCGGATCTGCGCCGGCGCGGCCATAAGATCACCGTCGCCCCCGAATGGTCGATGGGTCGCATGTGCGCAGTCGGCAAGGACGCGGCGTTCCTCAAGGCCGCGGCCAATCCGCGGAACATGCAGGGCTACGCCGTCGGGCGCTAGATGCAGTCGCCAGCACTATCGAAGGAGTGGCATCGGCGCGTCTGGCGATTGGCGGGGCCGATCATTCTCTCGAATATCACAGTGCCGCTCATGGGTGCGGTGGACACCGCCGTCATGGGGCAGTTACCGGACGCCAAATACATCGGCGGGGTCGCTCTCGCCGCGACGGTGTTTGCCTTTCTTTATTGGAGTTTCGGTTTCCTCCGCCTCGGTACGACGGGAATCGTGGCGCAGGCATTCGGCGCCCGTGACGATGTGGAGGTGTTCGCTTCGCTCATTCGGCCGCTCCTCATTGCCGTTTCCGCCGGCGTTATGCTTGTGGCCCTCCAGGCCCCGCTCGCCCGCGTTTCCTTCTGGCTCCTCGACGGAAGCCCTGCATCGACGGCACTTGCGAAGCAATATTACGCGGTCAGGATCTGGGGCGCTCCGGCGGCACTTGCCAACTATGTCCTTTGGGGCTGGCTCCTCGGTGTGCAGCGTGCGCGCGAAGCGTTCGTGCTGCAGTTGGCGCTCAATAGCGTCAATATGGCGCTCGCAATTCTTTTCGTGATCGGCTTCGGCTGGGGCGTTTCGGGTGTGGCATCTGCCACTTTGATTTCGGAATGGCTCTCGGTCGCTGCCGGGCTATCGGTGACACTTGTCGTCGTGCGCCGCATTGAAACCGGTACGCTGCTAGGCTGGCGGCGAATTCTTGACCGCGACAGGTTAGCGGCACTCTTTCATGTCAACGGCAACATCTTTCTGCGCACGCTTTGCTTGATTCTGGCCTTTTCGTACTTCACGGCGCGCAGCGCTCGGATGGGCGATCTCGTACTCGCGGCCAACGCGGTGCTCATGCAATTTCAGCAGTTGATGGGCTATGGTCTCGATGGGTTCGCCTTCACAGCATCTGCCTTGGTCGGCGAGGCGTTCGGCGCCCGCGACCCCGTGAAATTCCGGAATGCGATCGCGGTCACCACCTTTTGGTCGGGCCTTGTGGCGGTCCTGTGCGTCATGGGTTATGCGGCATTCGGAGGGGCGATGATCGACCTCTTGACCGGCCAAGAGCCCGTGCGTGAGGTCGCCGAGCACTACTTGCCGTGGATGGTCGCCTCGCCGCTCGTGTCCTTTTGGGCCTTTCAGCTGGACGGAATATTCATTGGCGCCACGGCCGGCAAAGAGATGCGCAACGCAATGGCTGTATCGCTTGTCGTCTGTGTCGGCGCCGTGTGGATGTTTGTCCCGCTTTGGAACAATCACGGACTCTGGCTATCGCTCATGATCTTCATGGCCGCGCGCGGCGCCACACTCGGTTTTTATTTTCCACGACTAGCGCGGCGCCTGCCGTTGGCGGAACTGCCCGCATCGAGATTCGTCTTTCGCTAATGTGGTGGAGTCGAGGCGCAAACGCCGCGGTTCTTGCTCCGACAGCGAAAATCGCCGAAAAATCCAAGCAGAATGTTCCTGTTGCGTTCGGAAACGTACCGGCTGGAAGAAATGCCTTCCGAGCGGCTAAACCTCAGAGTAAAAGCAGGCGGTGCATTTGCCGTCGAGCACCCGCTCCCTTGGAACGGCCATAACCAACCGATTGGCGCCGTTGGGTATTCTGCGCCATTGAGAGTAGGGATTAGGTCCGCCGCACAATGAGCCTGGCATTGCAGATCTTGACTGTCGCAGGTTACGGAGTCGTCGTGGTATCGCTCGCTTATGCGGCTGTCGCCCTTGTGCGCCTGACGATCCTCTCCCCCCGCATGGCGGGTGCAACCGGTCCACAAGCGCCGATCAGCATCCTCAAGCCGGTATGCGGGCTCGAGCCGCGACTTTACGAAAACCTTCGCTCGTTCTTCGAGCAGGATTATCCACAATTTCAAATTCTCTTCGGCGTGCGCGATGCGAACGATGCGGCGATCCCGACGATCGAGCGGTTGATACGGGAATTTCCCGGGCACGACGCCGCTTTGGTCGTGAATGCGCACGCACATGGCAGCAATTACAAAATCAACAACCTCATCAATATGATGCCACGCGTGCGCCATGACATCGTCGCGATCTCTGACGCCGATTGTCGCGTCGGGCCGAACTACTTGGCCGATCTTGCCGCCGCCTTCGACACCGCGACGGTCGGGGCGGCGACATGCCTCTATTGGGGCGTGCCCGCCTCAAAGCGCCTCGCCGACCGGCTTGGAGCCATGTTCATCAATGAATGGTTCCTGCCATCCGTCCTCGTGGCCCTCCTCTCCGAGCCGCTTGAATACTGCTTCGGCGCAACAATGGCGGCGAGGCGGGAAGTTCTGGAAAAGATTGGAGGAATCGAATCACTTGCTTTTTATCTCGCCGACGATCATATGCTGGGACGCCTTGCGGCAGCCCATGGATACAAGGTAGCGCTGGCGCGGCACATCGTCGAAATCACCGTCGATGAGCCGTCGCTGGGCGCGCTGTTCCGACACGAGCTGCGCTGGGCAAGGACGATGCGCGCGGTTCGTCCGGTCGGGTATGCGATGAGCTTCTTGACCGATACGTTGGCGCTTTCCGTCCTCGTGGGATGTGCGGCAGGGCTGCGGCCGGTTGGGGTCGCATTGATCGGCCTCGCTCTTTTGCTGCGCATCATGACGCACGCGATCGCAGGCGTCAGGCTGGGTGCGGAGAAGGCTTTCCGACCTTGGCTGGTGCCGATCCGGGATGCCATGACGTTCGCGGTCCGTGTGGCAAGCTTTGTCGGACGCGACGTCAGGTGGCGCGAACATGAGTTTTCAGTCCGCGCGGACGGACATTTGGTTGTCAATAATTGAGTGTGCTTGAGGTGCAAGGATGAAAACGTTGTTCCTGAATCCCCCGTCCTTCGACGGCTATGACGGCGGTGCCGGGTCGCGCTATCAGTGCAAGCGCGAGGTCAGATCGTTCTGGTATCCGACTTGGCTTGCGCAGCCCGCGGCCCTCGTGCCCGGCAGCAAGCTTATCGACGCGCCTCCCCGCGGACTGCGCCTCGAGGACATTCTTCACCACGCCAAGGCGTACGAACTGCTTGTCATGTACACAAGCACACCTGCCTTCCAGGCCGACGTCAAGATCGCCGAGGCGTTCAAGCGCGAGAATCCGAAGCTCATGATCGGAATTTGCGGCGCCCACGTCGCCGTCTCGCCGGGACCGTCGCTCGAAGCGTCGGTGGCGATCGACTTCGTGGCCCGGACCGAGTTCGATTTCACCATCAAGGAGATCGCCGAGGGCAAGCCGCTCGCCGAGGTCGACGGGATCAGTTACAGACGCGATGACGAGATCGTTCACAATCGCGAGCGCGCAATTATCGAGAACATGGACGTGCTGCCGACCGTCATCGAGGTCTACAAACGCGATCTGGTGATCGAGGATTATTTCGACGGCTACCTGATGCATCCTTATATGTCCATCTACACGGGACGAGGCTGTAAATCGCGCTGCACCTTCTGCCTTTGGCCGCAGACGATCGGCGGCCATCGCTACCGCACGCGCAGCGTGCAAAGCGTGGTGGACGAGATCGCGCTCGCCAAGAGTTATTTCCCGCAAGTGAAGGAGTTTTTCTTCGACGACGATACCTTCACGGACAACCTCCCGCGTGCGGAGGAGATCGCACGGGGTCTCGGCAAGCTCGGGGTGACCTGGTCATGCAACGCCAAGGCCAATGTGCCGTATGAAACACTCAAGGTCTTGCGCGAGAACGGCCTCAGGCTTTTTCTCGTCGGTTACGAGTCGGGCAACCAGAAGATCCTTCACAACATAAAGAAGGGGTTGCGCATCGACGTGGCGCGCAAGTTCGCCGAGGATTGTCGCAAACTCGGCATCGTCATCCATGGCACCTTCATCGTCGGCCTCCCCGGCGAGACCCATGAGACGATCGAGGAGACGATCCGCTTTGCCAAGGAGGTCAACCCGCGCACGATCCAGGTCTCTCTGGCCGCTCCCTATCCCGGCACCGAACTCTACCGCCAAGCGGTCATGAACGGCTGGCTCCATGACAACAGCGATAGTCTTGTTGCCGACAACGGAATGCAAATCAGCTCGCTCCAATACCCGCACCTCTCCAACGAGGAGATTTTCGAGGCAGTCAAAGTCTTCTACAAGCGCTTCTACTTCCGCCCGAGCAAGATCGCGGAACTCACCTGGGAGATGGCGAAGAGCACGCAGATGATGAAGCGTCGGTTGCGCGAAGGTGCCGAGTTCTTCCACTTCCTGAGGCAGCGCGAAAATCACGCCTGACCCCGCGGATGGAACGCGAGGTATGGGGCGGCTCACGCGCCCCATATCTCCACTTCGCCGAACGCGGCGCATGCGGCAACGGCCGAAAAATCGAACGTGACGAAATGAAGTTCAGCCTCGGTATCGCCATGCTGGCCGGCTTTGGGCTGGCGGCAGGCCTGATCATCTACCAGGGTGCGGGCCAAGTCCTCGGTATGCTGCTCTCACTCGGCTGGGGTTTCGTTCCGGTCGTCCTCGTCCACGTCATCCAAATGCTGGGCTCGGCACTTGGCTGGCGGGTGCTCATTCCACGGCCTTGGCCGCGCCCGCTTCTCGTCCTCCTCAAGATTCGATGGATCCGCGAGGGTGCGAACGCCCTTCTGCCGGTCGCCCATATCGGCGGCGAAATCATCGGCGCGCGCATGCTCTCCTTCCACGGCGTGCGTGGCGACGTCTCCGGCGCCAGCGTCGTCGTCGATCTGACGGTTGAAATCGTCACCCAGGTTCTTTTCACCGTCGTCGCCTTGGCATTGCTCCTGCTCGCCGGGCACGGAAGCGCCGAGCTTGCCGACGTCGTGACCGGGGTCGCGATCGGTGCGATCGCGATCGGTGGGTTCGTGATCGCTCAGCGTGTCGGCCTGTTCATGCTGATCGAGCACGCCCTCGATCGGATGATGGAGAAAGCCCAATGGTTGTCCATCGCGGGAATTAAGGGATTGCACGATGCGATTCAGGCGATTCACCGCAATCCCAAGGTGCTTGCGGGCAGTGCCGCCTGGCACTTCCTGAGCTGGATGCTCGGCGGCGGCGAGGTCTGGCTTATTCTTCATTTCATGGGTATCGATGTGGGATTGCGTGAGGCTCTCATCCTCGAAAGCCTTGGGCAGGCAGCGCACAGCGCTGGCTTCATGGTTCCCGGTGCGATCGGAATTCAGGAAGGGGGCTTGATGGTTTTTGGCGCCCTGCTTGGCGTCAGCCCGGAGGCGGCACTAGGCCTTTCGCTCGTGAAGCGTTTGCGTGAGCTTGTCCTCGGCGTTCCCGCCATAGCACTATGGCAGTGGGTCGAGGGCAGACGCCTTATCGGCAACGCGCGTACGAAAGCGGCGGCTGGAGAAAACTGACGCGCGAGCGACCCAGATTGTCTTCCCCCACGGTTCCGCTAAAGGCGGGAGGGAAAGACGACAGTCGCCACCCGGTTCAGCCGAATCGGCCGGTGACGTAGTCCTCGGTCTGTTTCTTTGTTGGCCGCGTGAAAATCGTCTCGGTGTCGGCGAATTCGACCAGTTCGCCGAGATACATGAGGGCCGTGTAATCCGAAACGCGCGCCGCCTGTTGAAGGTTGTGGGTAACGATCACGACCGTATATTCCTCGCGCAACTCCTTGATGAGCTCCTCGATCTTTTGCGTCGAAATGGGGTCGAGTGCAGAGGCAGGCTCGTCGAGCAGGAGCACTTCGGGATTGAGTGCGATCGCTCGGGCGATGCACAGGCGCTGCTGCTGACCGCCGGAGAGACTTAGCCCGGAGGCGCGGAGCTTGTCTTTTACCTCGCCCCAGAGTGCCGACTTCGTGAGCGCGCGCTCGACACGCTCATCCATATCGACCGTCGGCAGGCGTTCGTAAAGCCGGATGCCGAAAGCGATATTATCGTAGATCGACATGGGAAAGGGCGTCGGCTTCTGGAACACCATACCCACACGGGAGCGCAGGCGATTGAGGTCGATTTTCGAGCTGAGAATATTTTCGCCGTCGAGGATCACTTCGCCCTCGGCCCGCATGTTCGGATAGAGCTGGTAAATGCGGTTGAGCGTTCGAAGCAGCGTCGACTTACCGCACCCTGACGGTCCAATGAGTGCCGTCACCCGCGCATCGTGGATCTTCATATTGACCGATTTCAAGGCAAGCGTTTGACCGTAATAGAAATTGAGATTGCGAATGTCGATCTTGACCTCCGTCGCTTCGTTCGCCGCGGCGCCCGCGTGCGGGAGGGGGGCCGGTGATCGAGGTGTCAGGTTTCCGCGCGGATCGCGGGGCGATTCTTGGTTGAACATGTTCGGTTCCTCTAGGTCCGCTTCGTCTGCTTGCCGAGGGTCATTCGCACGATGATGTTGATGGCGAGGATGATCGCCGTGATCAAAAGAGCACCCGCCCACGCCAGTTGCCGCCAATCGACATAGGGGCTGTTGGCGTAGTTGTAGATCACGATGGGAAGGTTTGCCATTTGGCGATTGATGTTGATCGACCAGAACTGATTACTGAGCACGGTGAAGATCAAGGGTGCGGTCTCGCCGGAAATTCGAGCAACGGCGAGCAGGATTCCCGTCAAAATGCCCGCTCGCGCTGCACGGTAGGACACCAACACGATGACCTTCCAGCGAGGTGCGCCGAGAGCCGTAGCCGCCTCGCGAAGATCGTTGGGTACGAGCTGCAGCATGTCTTCGCTCGTGCGCACCACCACCGGGATCGCGATGACCGCCAACGCCAGCGCACCCGCCCACGCCGAAAAATGGCGCGTCGGCACCACCGCTACTTCATAAATGAAAAGCCCGATCAAAATTGAGGGCGCTGAGAGCAGGATATCGTTGATGAACCGGGTCGCGTCGGCAATCCTGCTGTTCTTGCCGTATTCCGCGAGAAAGGTGCCCGCCAGCACGCCGACCGGCGCACCGATCGCGATCCCGAAAACTGTCAGGATCGTGCTCCCGACGATGGCGTTCAAGAGACCCCCGGACTCGCCGGGAGCAGGCGTCATTTGCGTGAACAATGCGAGGTTCATTCCGCTTATGCCATAATGCACGAGCGTTATGAGTATCGACGCAAGCAGGAAGATACCGAGTGCCGTCACCAGCACCGACGCGGTCATATTGATTTGATTGACGATCCGTCGGCGGCGATAGATCGAGAGCATTATTCACCGCACCTTGCTTGCGAGCTGGCGCAGCATCAGCTTGGCGATCACGAGCACCACGAACGTTATGACGAACAGCGTGAGGCCAAGCGCGATCAGCGAGGAAGAGTAGATATCGGAGTCGGCCTCGTTGAGCTGGTTCGCGATGGATGCCGAAATCGTGGTCCCCGATGCGAATAGCGATGCGCTGATTCTGTTCGAGTTCCCGATCACAAAGGTCACGGCCATCGTCTCGCCGAGTGCGCGGCCGAGCCCAAGCATGACGGCGCCCACCACGCTGGTACGCGTGTAGGGCAGCACGATTTTCCACACGACTTCCCACGTGGTGGCGCCGAGGCCGAAAGCAGATTCGCGCAGAAATGGCGGCACTGTCTCGAATACGTCTCGCATGACCGCTGAGATGAACGGCAGGATCATCAGGGCGAGGATCAGCCCCGCCGGCAAAATGCCGCCGCCGTTCGACTTCTCGCCGAACAGCACACCAGGCCCGCTGTCGCTGCCGAGCAGGTCATACAGCACCGGTTGGATGTGGTTGTTATAAAACGGCACAAAAACGAAAAGGCCCCACATGCCGTAAATGATGCTGGGAATCGCGGCCAGAAGCTCGACCGCAGTCGAAATCGGCCGCCGCAACCATTCAGGGGCAAGTTCGGTCAATACGATGACGATGCCGAGGCTGACCGGAATGCCGACGAGGAGTGCAATGATCGAGGTGACGATCGTGCCGTACATTGGCGCGAGGGCGCCGAACTTTTGAGTCACCGGATTCCAGGTACTCGTCGTGAAAAAGCCGAGGCCGAACTTGCCGAATGCGGGGGCGCTGCCCTGGACAAGCGAAAAGATGATCCCGCCCAATATGACGAGGACAAAGATTGCGAAGAAGAAGGTGAGGCCAAAGAAGACTTTATCCCCGACACGACCGGTGCCGCGCTCGGTTTCGCCATTATTGCGGGCCTTCATATCGTTCGAGGCGGCTTCGGCGACTGCCATCGGCTTCCTCATTTTGGACCGGCGAACTCTCCTTGGCATCGTCGACTGCGCAGCCGACGACGTTCCTGCCACGGGTCCCGGCTCCGTCGGCGAAGCGCGCTATGGACGCACGCCTCGCACGACCGGAGTTACGCGATCTAGTTCTGCACCATGCTTGCGGTGAATACGGGTTTGCCGTCCGCGGTCTTGATGTCCCGCTCCCATGTCCGCTCGACAAGCTCGATCACGTTGGCGGGCATCGGAATATAATCCAATTCCTCCGCCATCTTTGCGCCATTGTGGTAAGCCCAGTCGAAGAACTTGAGCACTGCGGCCGCGGTGTCGGGCTTGTCCTGCTTCTTATAAAAGAGGATGAACGTCGCGCCCGTGATCGGCCAACTCGCATCGCCCGGCTGGTCCGTGAGGAGGAGGTTGAACCCCTCAGCCTTCTCCCAATCCGCATTGGCGGCAGCCGCCTGAAATGCCGATGCTTCCGGCTTCACGAATTTCCCTGCCTTGTTTGAAAGCTGGGTGTACGCGAGTTTGTTTTGGAGCGCATACGCATATTCGACGTAACCAATGCCACCGTCGATCTGCTTTGCGGACCCGGCGACGCCTTCGTTCCCTTTTGCACCGACACCGGTTGGCCACTCGACCGACGTGTTGACGCCGACCTTTTCCTTCCATTCCGGGCTCACCTTCGCGAGATAATTGGTGAAGATGAACGTCGTACCCGACCCGTCGGCGCGGTGAACGACCGTTATCGCCTCGTCGGGCAGCTTGAGGTCCGGATTGAGCTGCGCAATGGCTGGGTCGTTCCATTTGGTGATTTTCTTGAGATAGATATCGGCCAGCACCGGCCCCGTGAGCTTCATCTGGCCGGCTTCTATCCCCTTGATATTGACGACCGGCACAACACCACCCATCACCATGGGGAACTGCATGAGGCCGGCTTCATCGAGGTCCTTGACCTCGAGCGGCATATCCGAGGCGCCAAAGTCGACCGTTTTTGCCTTGATCTGCTTAATGCCGCCGCCGGACCCGATCGACTGGTAGTTCATGCCAATACCGGTCTTGGTCTTGTAGGCATCTGCCCATTTGGCATAGATCGGATACGGAAACGTGGCCCCGGCACCTGAAATATCGGCAGCACGGGCTTGACCGACGCCAACGAGCATGGCGGCGCCCACCAGGACGCTCATTGTAATGCGTTTCATCTTGGGACTCCCTGCAAGTGACTCGAGCCACCTTCTCGCGCACGATCGGTGAGGGACGAGCGCCGGGATCGTAGGCGGTACTCGTTTCAATCGGGTGGCAAGTCTACTTAGGAAAAATTACGCTTATGCGTCATATTTATGACGATTAGGTCACCTCTGCCGGGCTGCGTAAACCGGCATCCATTCGCGAAAACCCAGGCCATTGCAAGCACTCGCCATCGAGGGCATTGTCTTTTGCATACCAACGGCATAGACGTTTCGGATTGCTATCGGGAAGAATTGGATGCGGATTGCGAAATTTCGGATCGGGCAACTGGTGCGCCACCGGGTCCACCCCTTCCGCGGGGTGATCTTCGATGTCGACCCGGTCTTTTCCAATACCGAGGAATGGCTCTTGTCGATTCCGGAGGACGTTCGTCCGCACCGCGACCAGCCCTTTTACCATCTGCTCGCGGAGAACGCGCAAAGTTCCTACGTCGCCTATGTCTCTGAACAGAACCTCCTGCCCGATGACAGCGGCAAGCCGATCGCCCATCCGCAAATCGGCGAGCATTTCGCCGGCATGGAAAACGGGCGGTACCTGCCTAAGAAAATCGTGCCGAATTGACCTGCCCGCGGGGGTGCGGCCCCCCGGGGGCCGTCACGCGAGGTAAATGGTTCCGTTGTCGGCCAGACGCCGAATTTCTGCGTCGTCGATGCCGTGCTCCGTCAGCACTTCGCGAGTATGCTCGCCGAAGCGAGGAGCGCCATGGCGCGGGCCGCTCGCCGAGGCGGAGAATTTGATCGGCATCCCAAGCGTTTCAAGCGGTCCGAGGCGACTGTGCGTCACTTCGGTCACCATGGCCCGCGCCCGCACCTGAGGATCGGCGTGCATAGCCTTGACGTCGAGGACCGGGCCGGCAGGCAGCCCAGCAGCCTCGCACTTCGCGAGCCATTGGGCGCTCGTTCGAGTCCGGAATTGCCGGGCCAGAATATCGTCGAGGGCCGCGAGGTTGGCCATGCGCCCCGCATTTTCTTTGAAACGCGGATCGCGCACGAGTTCGGGAACTTCAAGTATTTCGACCAAGCGCTTCCAGTTCGCCTGGTTGGCCGCCCCCACGTTGATCCAGCCATCCGCGGTTGGATATGCTTGATACGGCGCATTGAGAGGGTGGGAAGAGCCCATGGGCCCGGGTGCTATCCCGGTCGCGAAGCAAATCGCTGATTGCCAATAGGTGTGGATGATCCCCGCCTCGAACAGCGAGGTATCGACGCGTTGTCCCTTGCCTGTCTTGAGGCGTTCGACGTAAGCCGCCAAGACGCCGAGGGCGGCAAGGATCCCCGCGGTGATGTCCGTTATCGGTGCGCCCACCTTGACCGGCGGTCGGCCGGGCCCTTCCCCTGTGATGCTCATGAGGCCGCTCATGCCCTGGGCGATGAGATCGAAGCCGCCGCGGTCCGCATAGGGGCCCGTCCGCCCGAAGCCGGAAATCTCGCAGTAAATCAGCGCGGGATTGATCGCCGCGAGCCGTTCGTAGCCGAGGCCGAGCTTGTCCATGACGCCGCGACGGTAGTTTTCCGTCAGGATGTCGGCGCCGGCCACAAGACGGCGCAGAACGGCCTTGCCGTCTTCGCTCTTGAGGTTGAGGGCGATACCGCGCTTGTTCCGATTCATCATCATGAACGCGGCCGACTCGCCGCCGATTTCGGGTGGGACCATCCGACGGGCGTCGTCCCCGCCTGGATTGCGCTCAATCTTCACGACGTCCGCGCCGAGGTCGGCAAGCATGAGCCCGCAAACCGGCCCCGCCATCACGTGCGCCAGTTCTAAGACCTTGAGACCGTGAAGGGGTCCCGCTTGCCGGCCCGCCATGGCTCCCTCAAGCTCCTTCCGAGATTGCCTCTGTGTGCGTTCCAGCGAGCGCGCGCTCCGGGTGCATCCAGAATGCGAGCACCGCGCCCGCGAGGAGCAAGCCGATAGAGCCCCAGAACGGCACATGCCAATCGCCCGTGAGGTCTACCAGCCAGCCGAACACAATCGGCGAGACGAAACCCGCGATCGCCGAGCCTGTGTTCATGATTCCGCTCGCCGTGCCCGAGAATCCGGGCGCTATGTCCATCGGCACCGACCAGATCGGACCGATCGTCAACTCGAGGCAGAAAAACGCGCAACCGAGCGCCACCGTTATGATCGTGAGGTCCTTGAGCAGCAGAACTGGGAGAAGAAAGCAAAGAGACGTCAGGAGGCTGACGACAATAACATTTCGCCGCGCGATCGCCAGGCTTCCAGTCTTGCGAAGCAGCCAATCGCTGATGATCCCGCCCACGGTATCCCCAACGGCGCCGAAGGCCGTGACGCCAAAGGTGAAAAGTGCGGTCTTGGTGATTTCGAGGTTATAACCCACGCGAAAGAATGACGGAATCCAAGTGAGATAAAGCCACAGCGTCCAGGCGTAGCAGAAATAGACGATCGTCGTCGGCATCATACGCGCGAGCAATCGGCCCCAGGGCACCGGCTCGGCGTCGACCGCGCGGCCGTCACGGTAGGCGGGAAGCTCAGCAAGCTCGAATTTTGTCATGCCTTTGTGCTCGCGCGGGTCGTCTCGGAAATACCATGCCCAGGACAGCACCCACAGAAGGCTTACTAGGCCGACAACGATAAACGAGCTGCGCCAACCCCAGTTGACGATGAGCCACGCGACGACGAGCGGCGTGATCGCTATGGCGGCCCGCGCGAAGCTGTGGGTGATGCCCTGGGCAAAGGCGCGTTTACTTTTCGTGAGCCAATTCGACATTGCGCGCGTCGCGGTCGGGAATGTCGCCCCTTCCCCGAGGCCGAGCACGAAGCGGACGAGAAGGAGGGAGACAAAGCCGTTCACGAACCCCGTCAGGATGGTCGCGGCGGCCCACACGAATCCGCAAATACTCAATGTCAGGCGTGGACCCAGCCGATCCCCGATCCAGCCGCCGACGATTTGAAAGAGGGCGTAGGCATATCCGAAAGCGCCGAAAGCGTAACCCAGCTGGGTGTTGCTGAGGCCAAGCTCGACCTTGATATCCGTGGCCGCAGTCGCCGTATTTACGCGGTCGACATAGGTGATGAAATACATGGCACAGAGGAACGCCAAGAATATGTTCGTCGCCGTGAACAGCCGCCGCGGGAGCGGCTCTGCCAAGTTCATGTTTCCTCCCTGCTTGGCTACTTCATTGCGGCCGATTGTTCTCGGATTTTTTTACTTCACCTCCGACGCATCGCTCGGTCGTGCGCTCGTGAGACTATACTGTGGCGCCGCCCTGTACCCCTCGCGGGGTTTCATCAGTAGTTGCCTCCAAGATAGCTCAGGGCGGCGGAAACACCGCTTGCCTTGATCGGCACACCTGCCGCTTGCAGGCCCATCTCGACGCCACAGAGGGTCCCGGCAAGCATCAGATCGTTGAAGTCGCCGAGATGGCCGATGCGAAATACCTTGCCCTGAAGCTTGCCGAGCCCGTTTCCGAGCGAGAGGTTGTAGCGTTCGAGAGTTACTTTCCGGAACGCGTCGGCGTCGTGTCCAGCGGGAAGCAGAACCGCGGTCAGCGAACTCGAATATTCCCGCGGCTCGAGGCAAAGGATTTCGAGGCCCCACGCACGCACCGCCCGGCGCGTCGCTTCGGCATGGCGGTCGTGACGCGCGAAGACATTGTCGAGGCCTTCCTCGAGCAGCATCGCAATGGCCTCCTTGAGCCCGTAGAGGAGATTGGTTGCGGGTGTATAAGGAAAATAGCCGGTCGCGTTCGAGGCCAGCATCTCCTCCCAATTCCAGTAGGAACGCGGGAGCTTGGCTGTCTTGCCCGCGGCGCGCGCCTTGTCGCTCACGGCATTGAAGCTGAGCCCGGGCGGCAGCATGAGTCCCTTTTGCGACCCGGCAACCGTCACGTCGACGCCCCACTCGTCATGGCGGTAGTCGATCGAGGCGAGGGAGGAAATTGTATCGACCATGAAGAGTGCCGGATGCCTTGCACGATCGATCGCGGCGCGCACGTCGGCCACGCGGGAGGTAACGCCTGTCGAAGTCTCGTTGTGGACAATGCAGACGGCCTTGATCTTTTTCGCGCGGTCCTCGGCAAGCTTCGCCTCGACCGCCGCTGGATCGACGCCGTGACGCCAATCGCCGGGGATCAAATCGACCTCGAGGCCGAGCCGGCCCGCCATTCGAAACCAAAGGCTCGCAAAATGACCTGTCTCGGCCATCAACACCTTGTCGCCGGGGGATAACGTATTCACCAGTGCGGCTTCCCAGGCGCCGGTGCCGGAGGCGGGAAAAATCACGACCGGCCCGTCTGTCTTGAAGATTTTCCGAACAGCTTCGAGTAGCTCGTGGCCCATGCGGCCGAAAGCGGGCCCGCGGTGATCCATCGTGGGATTGTCGATCGCGCGCAATACGCGATCCGGCACATTGGTCGGGCCTGGAATTTGAAGGAAATGGCGGCCGCTGTGATAGGTCATGAGTTCTCTCGCTCGTGCCAATCAGGCTGAAAAGTTAAGGAGAATTGGTCTCCGTGAGATTATGCATTCAAAATGACAGCTGTCAATTGAATGCTGGTTTGTAGTCAAAGCATTGATAAAATGCAGATTAACAAGAATCCGGCAAAATTCTCGGCTCGCCAAACTTGCTAATTGCATTCAATTTTGGGATCGGCGATGATAATGGAAACGACCCTGCGGAGAGCATGACGGCGCATGGACGAGGCATCGACCGAACGCAAACGCGAGAGTGCCGCGATCACAGCGCATATGCATCGCGCGCTTGGCGGCGGCACCCGTGCCATCAAAACTCGCATTGGGGATCCGGCCCTTGCCGCCCGACTCCGGCAAGAGATCGAGGGCGTGGTGCGCTTCGATCCCTTCACGCGCGGGCGCTATTCGACCGACGCTTCGATCTACCAGATCGAACCGATCGGCGTCGTCATTCCGAGGACCGAGGCCGACATTGTCCGCGTCGTGGAGATCGCTGCGGCGGAAGGTGTGCCGGTGCTGCCGCGCGGCGGCGGCACGTCCCAGTGCGGCCAGACGGTCGGTGCAGCGATTGTCGTCGATGTAAGCCCAACGCTCAACCGTGTGATCGAGCTCGATGCGCCGAATCGTCGCGCCGTCGTCGAGCCCGGCATCGTGCTCGACCGGCTCAATGCCCTCCTGCGACCGCATGGGCTTTTTTTCCCTGTCGACGTGTCGACCTCGAGCCGAGCGACCATCGGCGGCATGACCGGCAACAATTCGTGCGGCGCGCGCTCGATCCGCTTCGGCACCATGCGTGACAACGTGCGCGCAATCGACGCAACTCTTGCCGACGGCACGAGCATGCGCTTTGGCGAGCTTGACGCCGCCGGAGACCCGACGCCGGCGCAAGGCAGGATGACCGCGGCGCTCCTAGACCTCGGACGGCGCGAGGCGGACGAGATCGCAGCGCGGTTCCCGAGCCTGCAGCGCCGCGTGGGCGGATACAATATCGACGCCCTCACCCCGCGCGGCGCCAATGCGCCACCGATCAACTTCGCGCATCTTCTCGTGGGCTCGGAGGGTACTCTTGCCTTTTCGCGCCGGATCGAGCTTCGCCTGCATTCGATCCCGAAGCACAAGATCCTTGGAGTTTGCCATTTTCCCACCTTTTACAAGGCGATGGCGGCAACCAAGCATATCGTCGCCCTCGGCCCCGACGCGGTCGAGCTTGTCGACCGCACGATGATCGAGCTTGCGCGCGATATTCCAATCTTCCGCCCGACGATCGAGCGTTTCGTGCGCGGCGAACCCGACGCCCTCCTCCTCGTCGAGTTCGCGGGTGAAGAACTCGACCCGCAAATTGCACGGTTGCGCGGTCTCGTCGAACTCATGGGCGATCTCGGATTTCCCGGTGGCGTCGTAGAAGCGATCGACCCCGCGTTCCAGCGCGATGTGTGGGAGGTGCGCAAATCCGGGCTCAACATCATGATGTCGATGAAAGGCGACGGCAAACCGGTATCGTTCATCGAGGATTGCGCCGTTTCGCTCGACGATCTCGCCGACTACACCGCGCGCCTTACGGAAATTTTCACCAAGCACGGCACGACCGGCACCTGGTACGCCCACGCCTCGGTCGGCTGCCTCCATGTCCGCCCGATCCTCAACATGAAGGACGCGGAGGGGGCCAGGAAAATGCGCGCGATTGCGGAAGAGGCGTTCGAGATCGTGCGCGAATACAAGGGTTCCCACTCAGGCGAGCACGGCGATGGGCTCGTGCGGTCGGAATTTCACAAGCCGATGTTCGGCTCCCGCATGGTCGCGGCGTTCGAGGCGGTCAAGGACATACTCGACCCGAAGGGTGTGTTCAATCCCGGCAAGATCGTGCGCGCGCCGAAAATGGACGATCGCACACTCTTTCGATTCAAGCCGGATTATGTGACGCCGGCATTCGACACAGCCCTCGATTGGTCTGCATGGGGTGGGTTCGGCGGCGCCATTGAGATGTGCAACAACAACGGCGAATGCCGCAAATTCGACGCGAGCGTGATGTGCCCGTCCTACCGCGTGACGATGGACGAACAGCACGTCACACGCGGCCGCGCCAACAGCCTGCGCCTGGCGATCTCGGGCCAGCTCGGACCCGATGCCTTCGCCTCGGATGCGCTCGCAGACACGATGAAGCTCTGCGTCGGCTGCAAGGGCTGCAAGCGCGAATGTCCGACTGGCGTCGACATGGCGCGCATGAAGACCGAGTTTCTTTACCATTACAGCAAGCGTCACGGACTTTCGGCGCGTGATCGCCTCGTCGCCTACCTCCCCCGTTATGCGCCTTACCTCGCGAGACTGGCGCCACTGGCGAACCTGCGCAACGCTGGTTCGTTCTTGGCCGAGCTGGGCGAACGCTGGTTCGGCATCGCGGCCGCCCGCAGCCTGCCCGAATGGAGGCGCGATATTTTCAACGTCTCCCCAGTGACCTCAACCGGCCGGTACGCACAAGAAGTCGTTCTCGTGGCCGACACCTTTTCGACGTATTTCGAGCCCGAGAATGCATACGCCGCACTCGACGTGCTCAAGGCGGGGGGTTACGGCGT
>Ga0187766_10000501_pt1 | contig 21708 bp, 19 predicted proteins | sample 0216_QUI02_MP05__4_FD_132971 | JGI IMG/M metagenome (GOLD analysis project Ga0187766, IMG submission 132971) | Tropical peat soil microbial communities from peatlands in Department of Meta, Colombia - 0216_QUI02_MP05_20_MG | ecosystem: Environmental > Terrestrial > Soil > Wetlands > Peat ... | reverse complement strand
CGGATGTCACACAGAGCTTCGCCGAGAATTCCAGGTTAGGCTTTTCTGATGGCAGACAAGCCGTCGCCGTATCTGGTACTCGCGTCCCAGCGCAGCGGCGTTGAGGCTCGACCCGCGACAGGCGCCGAAACCGGCACCCGAACGCCAGGCCCGATTAGCGTCCCTGTGAATCGGTGGACCACTACGGCGCGGACGCGCGGAGAGAGGGGCTACCAACATGACCGCAGCAGTGACGCACGGATGCCGCTAACCTGAGGTGTCCGCCGAACCGAAGCTTTCAACTAGAGGAGGCAAGGTTGTACATAGGCCCAGTGGAAGTGGCAACGATCGATGACTGGGTGCCGGGTGCAGGTTCAGTCGTCTGTTGGCATGCATCATCCGAGGCGCTTGCCAAAGCCCGGCAAGCGCCGATAAGTGCTGTGCCGGCCAGCTATCAGCAAGCCCAACATCTTCGTCGCTATTGCGAACACGCAGCCCGAGGCCTCGATCTGTCACGCCTGGGCATTTTCACCTGGGACATAGCCGGTCGGTGCGATATCCGTGCCATGACTTACGTCATCAACGCGCACCTTCGCCGACACGACACGTACCGCAGTTGGTTCGAGTACAAGGATGCGGAACAGATCGTTCGGTACACCATCGCCGACCCTGCCGATATTCAACTCGTGCCGGTTGAGCATGGCCAGATGACCACCGCAGAATTCCGAGACCATATATCGGCGCCGCATCCGCTGCAGTGGGATTGCTTCAGGTTCGGGGTTATTCAGGGCGCTGACCACTTCACATTCTATGCGAGTATTGAGCATCTCCACGCCGACCCGATGCTTATGGGTGTGGCATTTGTGGAGATCCATATGATGTACACCGCGCTGGTGGGAGGCGCCGCGCCCATCCAGTTGCCGCAGGCGGGCAGCTATGACGATTACTGTGTCCGGCAGCACCGGTACACATCCGCTTTGACCTTGGACTCCCCGCAGGTACGCGCGTGGATCGAGTTCGCTGAAAACAATGACGGAACCCTTCCGTACTTCCCGCTGCCACTTGGTGATTTATCGGTGCCCTGTAGCGGCGACCTACTCACCGTAACGCTGATGGACGAGCAACAGACACAGCGATTCGAATCCGCCTGCATCGCGGGGGGCGCCCGCTTCAGCGGTGGCGTGTTCGCTTGCGCCGCTCTCGTGGAACATGAGTTGACCGGCGCTGAAACATTTCACGTAATCACTCCGACTGATACGCGTAGGACGCCAACAGAATCTATGACGACGGGCTGGTTCACCGGTTTAGTTCCGATAACCGTCCCTGTCACCGCAGCGTCTTTCGGTGATACTGCCCGTGCTGCGCAGGCTTCCTTCGATTCGCGCACAAACCTGGCGCATGTGCCGTTTGATCGCGTAGTGGAGTTGGCGCCTCCCGAACTGGGGCTTAGGAGACCCCAACCGGGCAATCTCGTGCTGTCCTACCTCGATGCAAGCGTTGCTCCCCTTTCTGCTGTCGCCAGATCTCAATTGGGCGGGTTGAATTTCAGGGGCTACCACGAAGGCAGGGTTTCGCATCAAGTCTCCGTGTGGGTGAATCGGTTCGAGAAGGAGACCACGGTGACGGTGTTGTTCCCGAACAATCCGGTTGCCCGCGAATCCGTTGCCCGGTATCTAGCGGCGATGAAATCCATGTATGTCCGCGTCGCCGACGACCGACACAGCGGCACCTTTGCGCAACGTCGGCCTGGCTTGATTCGCATCCAGGTTAACAATGGTGCCTTGCTTTCCGAGGTGAAGAACCTGCCTGAAGGTTGCGGCACGTAATTGGCTAGGAGGCCTTACCCAAATCTCTCGCTGAACTCCGAGATTCGTGCCGCGATGGCTCCCGCGAGTAGATCGTGGCCGGTGGAAGTTGAAGTCCGAGGGACACGAATTCCTCGTTTGAGCCGCAGATGATAAAGAAGCTCCTGCGGGCTGACCGGTATTGATGAGATCGTATTGTCTTTAACCGCAAAGGGATTGACCACCGGGGAGATCCTCAGGGTCTATCTAGGTACCCTGGAAATTCCCACAAGCCGACAGGACCAACCGGGGATGCGGACGGCTCCTCGGCGGCCACTGAACGCAGCATCACAGCGGCTGATGCCCAATGAGCATAGGTTTATGCCGAACGGATCTCAGGCATGCTCCATGATCCACGCCGTGGTGAAGCGCTGTATTGCAGCGATCGGTTCGGCCAGCCGGCCACCGATGAAGCTCTCGATCACGCCGCCGACCAATGAGACCTTGACTTCCACGGTCGCGGTGTACTTGAGCCGCGAGCCGTTTCGCGCCGGTGTCAGCAAACCCACGCCGAACCCGGACAGCGGCACCCCGGGCACCGCGACGCTGACCTCCCCGCGCACCCGGCCACCGCCGATCGGACTCCACGTCTCGTTGAGCACCGTTTTCAGATCACCGCCGTGCAGCTGGGTGATCAGCCTTGGCAGCCCGATGCGGAAAAGGCTAACCGTGGTAGCCACGGTTACGGTGCCGTCTGCGTCGATAATCAACGAGTCCAGCGTGCCAGCGCCTGCGCTGTAGCTGGCCAGGAGCGCTAGCCAGTAATCCTCGTCGCCGAACGCCGAATGGACTTGTTCGACACTGACCGGTGATTCGACCGACAAGTCGAACGAACGCGGCATAACGGGCCAGGCTACCTCAACGGCGACAACGCCAACATCACCGCCGACCGCGGCACCTGCCGGAGGCCAGCACTTGAACTGACGCGCTGAGATGTTCGCACTGGCCGAAGTCCTTGTCGCCGTGATGGTCGCCTGGACGAGGTCTCGGGGGCGCTTCGCGGGCTCGAGGTCACAGAACTGCCTTTCCTGCCGACAGCGCGGTTCGGCTTGCCCAGCTGCGCGTGACCACGGGTCTGAAGCTGCCGGACTGCTGCGTGGTTCTGGCTGCTGAGGATGCCGGCGCGAGCATCGCGTCCTTCGACGAGCGGCTCGCGCAGTGTGCCGAGGTGCGCAATCTCACACTCTTGCGAAGTTGAGCCCCACGTGACGCCCGCGCGGCTGAACCCGTGGCGTCAGACGCCGACAATGGTCAGGAGATGTTCGATGCCTCTGAAGTCGTCGACGTTGCGCGTATAGAGGGGCAGGTTGGTGGCTAGGGCGGTGGCCGCGATCAACATATCGACGGCCCGGGGGCCGCGCGCCTTGCGCCCGGTTTCGACGATCGCCGCGTAGATGCGTCCGTACGCTCTGGCGGAGTCGGCATCGAACGGCAGCGGGTCGAAGGTGGCCTCGGCTCGTTGTAGGCGATCTTGACGTCGCGCTCGCTCAGCGGTATCACCCGTCGCGTGAGGCCCGGCTGCGAGCTCGGCCATGGTAAGGGCACTAATCGCCAGTTCGCCTGGGAGCTGCCAGGCGTCGATCTGATCCAGGTCGATAATGACTGAGGTGTCAATGAGGCCTTGCGACACACGCGAAGCCTCAGCCACGAGGCGCGATCTCCTGTCTGGCGGCCCGATCGAGGTCCGCTCGCAACCGATCGAACTCCACGCGCGGAGCGCCTCTGAACGCCGCCACAGCGGCCTCGGCACGTACGAATCGATGCCGACGCACAGGGGAAAGCTCGCCGACAGGGACCCCATTCCTGGTCACCACGAAGGATTCGCCCTGGTCAAGTCGACGCATAATCTCGCCGCTGTTATTGCGGAACTCACGCTGGGTGATCTCTCTCGTCACGCCTTAAGTGTAGCACGAGTGCTACGTGGCCAATCACCTCAAACTGACAGCGAGTCGCGGCACCGACGGGCGGGAAATGGTGTTGGGTCTGTGCATCGTGGTCTGCGGCGGTTGGTGGACTGGCCGAAACGAACGTAGGTCGCGGGTGGTCGCCACGCCATATCGAGGCGACGTCGTTTGCGGCGTTTTCGCCCGACGGGAGGCCTGTCCTGGTTACTGTTCACTCCGCCCCACCAGAGAAAGGGATGTCATGAGCGACCACACCTACCGCGTAATCGAGATCGTCGGCAGCTCCACCGAAGGTGTTGACGCGGCAATCCGCAACGCGCTGTCCCGCGCCGCCAAGACGATGCGCAGACTCGATTGGTTTGAAATGCAGTCCGTGCGTGGCGCCTTGGAGAACGGGACCATCGCACGCTTCCAGGTGACGCTGAAGGTCGGCTTCCGAATGGAGGACGCTAAGTAATACCGGTTAGCCCGCGACGGCTCCCTGCTCGGGGTAGGGCGATCCAAGTTCCGTCACCCTGCGAAGCCCGCGTTTCCGCGCTTGGACGGCGGCCCACTTGATCATGGCACCTATTGCGACAAACCCGACGTGATCCGTCACCACGAACGGCGACAACAGCCGATTGTGCACGAACCCGTACGCCACTCCGGTCTCCGGATCGGCCCACCCGAGTGAACCGCCCAGCCCGGCGTGGCCGAATCCCGGTATCACGTTGAACGGCACGCAGTGGTAACCCAGGTGGAATGCCAGTGGCACCAAAAGGTTTCGGTCGAGTACCAGGCTTCGCCAGCCGGTCAGACCGGCCACCAACTCGGGTGAAAGAAACTGGATGCCGTCAATCATGCCGCCGTTAGCGATCGCACCATACATCCGGGCCAGCGCGCGTGCCGTCGCCACCCCGTTCACCGATGGCATCTCGGCGTCCAGGAACGGAATATCCCCTTGCACAACAGCTCTCATGCCCGGGAAGTACATCGCACCGAATCCGGCGGACGACTCGAGCGCGGCGATTTTGGGTGCCACCCGGTCGAAGACCGGATTGGAAAAAGTGCTCTGCGGCATGATGATCTGGGCGACCTGCGTCGGCGATCCTGCCGGCGGCCGGCCCAGATGCAACCCGTCGGTGTTGAGCGGCTCCGCCAGCTCCTCGCGGATCAGCTCACGCATGCCCTTGCCGGTAACGGCCCGGGCCAGCCCTGACATCAGCCAGCCATAGGTCAGCGCGTGATACGCCGGTTTGCCCAACAGGCGCCCCGCGGGGGCCGCCGCCAGGCGCTCCTCCATCAGCAGGTGATTTAGCAAGTCTTCCTTGCTAGCGCTGCGCAGCTGCGACAGGCCCGCGTGATGCCTCATCACCTGACGGACGGTGATAGCCGATTTGCCGTTCGCGCCGAACTCCGGCCAGTACTCGGCGACCGGAACGTCGTAGTCGATCAGCCCGCGGTCGGCCAACCGATGGATCACGGTGGACGAAATGCCCTTGGTCGCCGAGAACACCATGGTGGCGGTGTCTGCCGTCCACGGCACCTGACCGCGCCGGTCCGACCACCCGGTCCAGACATCGACAACGGGTTCACCGTCCACGTAGACCGCCAGCGCCCCACCGCCGAATCGGCGGGCGGGGAACATGGCGGCAAAGCTGCGCACGGCGCAGTCAAAGTGCGGGTCCGCTGCCCCGTGGACACCACACGGAAGCACTGACCTGCGGTTGCCCACGACTTCTAGCCTCATACCATCGAATTTACCCATCTCGTCCGCAAACAATACTTACGTTACCTTTGTGTTAAGCTGATGCAACCTTAAGTATTTGCTGAGCGGCCAGGGCCGGGGTCAATTCGCCGGCCAGCACCTGGCGCTCCACCTCGGCGCGGATTTTGCGCACGGCGGGGTTGGAGAGCACTCGGTCGAGCACCGCGTCGCGGACCAGCTGCCAGGTCCAGTCGACCTGCTGCGCCCGCCGGCGTGCCTCGAACTCTCCGGCCTCGGTAAGCACCTGACGGTGACGCTCGACGGTATCCCACAGCTGGGTCAAACCGGTTCCTTCGATGGCGCTCATGGTGAGAACGGGCGGCCGCCAGAGTGTTTCACGCGGGTAGATCAACCGGATCACTGTGGACAGCTCCTGTGCGGCTGACCGTGCCTCGACGACATGCTCGCCGTCGGCCTTGTTCACCACGACGACATCCGCCAGCTCCAGCACCCCTTTTTTGATGCCCTGTAGCTGATCACCGGTGCGCGCCAGCGTCAAATAGACGAACGTGTCGACCATATTGGCCACCGCCACCTCGGACTGGCCGACGCCGACGGTTTCAACCACGATCACGTCGAACCCGGCCGCCTCCAACAGCACGATGGTCTCCCGGGTGGACTTAGCCACCCCGCCGAGCGTGCCCGATGTGGGCGACGGGCGGATATAGGCGTTCCGATGCACTGCCAGCCGCGCCATCCGGGTCTTGTCGCCGAGTATCGATCCGCCGGTGCGGGTCGACGACGGGTCGACGGCCAGCACCGCCACCCGGTGACCTTGCTCGATCAGATACATGCCGAGCGCCTCGATCGCCGTCGACTTGCCGACGCCGGGAGCCCCGGTAATGCCTACCCGATGGGCGTTTCCGGACTCCGGCGTCAGCGCCAGCAGCAGCTGCTGCGCCTGCTCACGATGGTCGGCGCGGGTGGACTCCACCAGCGTGATGGCCCGCGGCAGCGCCGCGCGGTCGCCGCTGCGAACGGCCGCCGCCAGCTCCTCGACGGTGTCGGTGTCGTCGGGCGTCATCTAGGTGAGGGTGTACCCCAACCGCTCGGCGAGCTTGTGCAGCAAGCCGATTGCGGCGTCGGGGATGACCGTTCCGGGCGGGAAGATGGCGGTGGCCCCGGCACCGTACAGCTTGTCGTAGTCACCGGGTGGGATGACGCCGCCGACCACGATCATGATGTCCGGTCGGCCGACCGCGGCCAGCGCGTCGCGCAGTTCGGGCACCAGGGTGAGGTGACCGGCGGCCAGCGAGGACACGCCGACCACGTGCACGTCGTTGTCCGCCGCCTGGCGGGCCACCTCTTCCGGTGTGGAGAATAGCGATCCGACGTCGACGTCGAACCCGATGTCGGCGAACGCCGTCGCGATCACCTTCTGACCGCGGTCATGGCCGTCCTGGCCCATCTTGGCCACCAGAATCCGAGGCCGGCGACCGCCGGCCTCGGCGAACTTCTGGACAAGCTCGGTGGCTTTGGAAATACTGGTCATCTTTCCGACTTCATCACGGTAGACGCCTGCGAGAATACGGATCTCCGCCCGGTGACGGCCGTACACTTTCTCCAGAGCGTCGGAGATCTCCCCAACGGTGGCCTTGGCCCGGGCGGCGTTGATGGCCAGCGCCAGCAGGTTATTCCCCAACCCGCCGGCCCCGGCAGTCCCGGTCGCGCCAGCGGCGCGGGTCAACTCGGCCAAGGCGGCGTCGAGAGCGGACTGGTCCCGATTCGCCCGCAGCTCGTGCAATTTCGCCAACTGCTCGGCGCGTACCCGGCTGTTGTCGACCTTGAGCACCTCGATCTCCTGCTCCTCGTGCTCCTCGTCGACCTGGTATTTGTTGATCCCGATCACCGGCTGGCGCCCAGAGTCGATGCGAGCCTGGATGCCCGCGGCGGCCTCCTCGATGCGCAGCTTGGGGATGCCGTCGCTGATGGCCTGTGTCATGCCACCGTGCTCGGCGACCTCGGCGAGGTGCGTGCGCGCCCGCTGCGCGAGCTGATGGGTCAGCCACTCCACGTAATACGAACCGCCCCAGGGGTCGATCGGCGTGGTGGTGCCCGACTCCTGCTGCAGCAGCAGTTGGGTGTTGCGCGCGATCCGCGCGGAGAAGTCGGTGGGCAGCCCCAGCGCCTCGTCGAGCGCGCTGGTGTGCAGCGATTGGGTGTGGCCCTGGGTGGCGGCCATCGCTTCGATGCAGGTGCGGGAGACGTTGTTGAAGGGGTCCTGAGCGGTCAGCGACCAGCCGGAGGTCTGCGAATGTGTGCGCAGCGACAGCGATTTGGGGTTCCTCGGGTTGAACTGGGCGACCAGTTCGTTCCACAGCAGCCGCCCGGCGCGCAGCTTGGCGACTTCCATGAAGAAGTTCATCCCGATACCCCAGAAGAACGACAGCCGCGGCGCGAAGGAGTCGATGTCCAAACCGGCGTCCAGGCCGGCCTTGATGTAGTCGACGCCGTCGGCCAGCGTGTAAGCGAGCTCCAAATCCGCTGTGGCACCGGCCTCCTGCATGTGGTAGCCGGAGATCGAGATGGAGTTGAACTTGGGCATCTTGGCGCTGGTGTAGCCGAAGATGTCGGAAATGATCCGCATCGACGGCTTCGGCGGATAGATATAGGTGTTGCGGACCATGAACTCTTTGAGGATGTCGTTCTGGATAGTGCCCGCAAGTTTCTCCGGCGGCACCCCCTGCTCCTCGGCGGCCACCACGTATAGCGCGAGGATCGGCAGCACGGCACCATTCATCGTCATCGACACGCTGACCGCCGACAGGTCGATCCCGCCGAACAACTGCCGCATGTCCAGGATGGAATCGATTGCCACACCGGCCATTCCAACGTCGCCGTGGACACGTGGATGGTCGGAGTCGTAGCCGCGGTGCGTGGCCAGGTCGAAGGCCACCGACAGGCCTTTTTGGCCGGCGGCGAGGTTGCGGCGGTAGAACGCGTTGGAGTCCGCGGCGGTGGAGAACCCGGCGTATTGGCGGATGGTCCACGGCCGGGTGACATACATCGTCGGGTAGGGGCCACGGACGTAGGGCGGCTCACCGGGGAAGCTGTTCAGTGGGTAGCCGTCGGCCACCGCGGCGTCGCGGTCGGCGGCGATGTACACCGGTTTGACGACAATGCCTTCCGGCGTATGCCAGTCCAGCTGGTCGGGCATGTATCCTTGCGCCGACGCGGCTTTGGCGACGTGTGCCGCGACGGCGGCCTCGGTGGCGGGCTGGCCGGCGCGTTCACCGTGTAGTGGGACGTCGGCGAAACTGCCGACAACAGACATGCTCGCGGTCATCGTCGCTAGGCTCCCAATCGGATGAGCAGATTCGACAGGGCTTGGACCGCATTGGTTTTCGCGGTCAGGCATTCATCGGGCTCGGCGTTGGTGCCGTCCAGCGCTTTGGGTGGGCCGGCCAGGTAGACCCGCAACACCCCGGCGCGGCGTGCCGCCTCGACGACGCCGGCGGCCTCGGCGTGGTAGCGCTTGTCGGTGCCGCAGATGACGGCGACTTGCACTGAGCCGCTTGTCGACACGGCTTGGGCGACACCGGCGGCGTCGACCGGTCCCGGGTTGATCGCCTCGATGCCGCCCGACGCCAAAAGGTTCGCCGCGAACGTGGCCCGGATGTTGTGCTCGGCCGGCGGACCCAGCGGCAGGAGTAGCACCTGCGGGCGTGACCCGGTGCGCTGCAGGTAGGCGTCCGAGCGGTCGCGCAGCGCTTCGAATTCCGCGGCGTAGCGTCGGACGGTCAGCGCCTGATCACTTGGTGGCAGCGGGCTTTCGTTCAGGTTCGGGTATTCGCTGACCCCGGTGATCGCGGTGCGGCGATGCGCGATGTCGTCGCTGCGCCGTGCCGCCACCTCGGCGATCTGCTCGGCCAGATAGTCACGGGCCTTGGCGAATCCGCCGCGGGCCTCGATGTCCTGGAAATGCCGCCAGGCCTGCTGGGCGAGCTGCTCGGTGAGATCCTCGATGAACCATGACCCGCCGGCCGGATCCCATACCCGGCCGGTGTGTGACTCTTCCAGCAGCAATAGCTGGGTGTTGCGGGCGATCCGGCGCGCGAAGCTGGTCGCCGTGCCCGGATAGCCGCCCGGGATCGCGACGTCGAACGGCAACACCAGCACGGTGTCGGCGCCACCGACGCCAGCACCGAAGGCAGCCAGCGTGGTGCGCAGCATGTTCACCCAGGGATCGCGCTGGGTCATCATCGGCAGCGAGGTCTCGGCGTGCAGGATGGCCGCGCCGCCGGCCGGTTCGCCGACAACCTCGCCGACCCGCGCCCACAGCTGGCGCGCGACCCGCATCTTGGCGATGGTCATGAACTGGTCGTCATCGGCGGCGAGCCGGAAACTTATCTGCCGCAAGGCATCCGCGACCGAAAGCCCAGATCCGTTGAGTTCCCGCAGATAGGCCACCGCGGCGGCGACGCTGCCGGCGAGCTCCCATACCGCGTTGGCCCCCAGGTTGTGGAGGGCGGGACCGTCGACGGTGATGGCTCGTATGCCGCGGTCGCCGGCCACTTTCGACGCGATCGCGAGCACCTCGTCGATGGACGGCGCGGCGCGGCCGTTCAGCGGCGCAGTCAGCGGGTCGGCACCCAGGTCGACGGACAGCGTCGTCCGCTTGTCCGCGTCCAGCTTGGCCGCCAGCGTCAGCGCGATCTCGCAGGCCGCTGTGTAGTCGGCGCCCGCATCGAGGATCAGCGGCGCGAGTTCCAGGTGCACACCGTCGAGCAACCGGGCAAGCCGACCGGGCGCCACCCCGGACTGGCCTACTCGGATGACCAGCGCGCTGGCCCCGTCGGCGAGCGCGGCCAGCACCGCGGCGTTGGAGTCGTTCCCGTTGGCCGGGAACGCTTCGGCGACCTTCCAGCCGGAGTTGACGTCGCGCAGGGCGTCGGCGCCGCGCACGAACGGCCACTCCCCGGGCAGCGGCGGCTCCGGCAGCTCGTCGAGCACGGTGTAGAGCGCGCGGATCGCGAACCCTTCATAGGTCGGGGTGTCCAGCAGCCGCTCGGGTTGGTCTCCAAGTTCCTTGAGGTCACGCCGAGTGCTTTTGGCCACCACCCTGGCTACCGCCTTGCGCCATCGGGCGCGAGCCTGCACCAGGTCGGGGGGCTCGGCGGACACGTTGACGGACACCGGCGGCTCCTTTGTCGCAGCATGTGACGCTGATTGCGGTTTGCCACCCAGGCTAATTGATGGCCGTCAGCGCCCCCGAGGCGACCGGCGCCGGCCGCCGTCCGCGCGAAACGTCTGGCACGGTAAACGAGATGTTTACCAACGGCCCGTAGCCTGAGAGGCGTGACGGCTCCCGCCACCAGCAAGGTCGCCGATACCGTGCGTGGTGTTGCCTCCGCTGTTGTGGCGACCGCACGCCAGTTGTCCCGACGGCGGATCGTCGGGACGGCGGTCGGAATCGCGGTCCTCGTCGCGGTGGCGCTGCTCGTTCCGCTGCCGACGGCGGTGCAGCTGCGTGATTGGGCGACATCGGCGGGCCCCTGGTTTCCGTTGGCGTTCCTGGTCGCGCACATCGCCGTCACAGTGCTGCCGTTCCCCCGCACCGCGTTCACGCTGGCCGCCGGCCTGCTGTTCGGCCCGGTGCTGGGCGTGTTGCTCGCGGTGGTCGCCAGCGCTGCGGCCGCGGTGATCGCGCTGGTGCTGGTGCGTGCGGCCGGCTGGCAACTGAGCCGCCTGGTTCGGCACCAGGCGGTGGATACGGTGGATGCGCGCCTGCGTAACCGCGGCTGGCCGGCGATCCTGTCGCTGAGGCTGATCCCCGCGGTGCCGTTCTCGGTGCTCAACTATGCCGCCGGCGCCTCAGCCGTGCGGGTGCTGCCCTACACGATGGCCACGCTGGTAGGCCTCGTTCCCGGCACCGCCGCCGTGGTGATCCTGGGCGACGCGCTTACCGGCCATGTCAGCCCGTTGCTATTCCTGGTGTCGCTGGGTACGGGCGTCGTCGGGGTCGCGGTACTGGTCTACGAGATCCGCCATTACCGCCAGCACCACCGCCGCAGGCGGGCGGCCGAAGCCGAGGACGCTGCCGAACCGGCCATCACGCGGTGATTTTCTTTTCGCGAGCAGGCTCTTCGGCGGGCCGAGTGGGCTGTTCGCGGCGCTCTTTGGTCCGTAAGCCACGCCGGTGAGGCCGTTGGCGGCGGAGTCGCTTCTCGGCGCGACCGCGCACCCCTACCCACGGCCGTTACCGAGGATCGCCGATCACGGGGCATCAGGTGACCACATCCCGGCTTGCGAGTCTGCCGAATAACGGGTGCGGCGCATGGGGCACGAAGGGTCTGATGTTGTCCGCGAGAACTGCTACCGCATGTGCTATCAGTTTTCGAATCGGGTCGTGCGAGATTTGGCGGTACCGACGTGGCGGTGTGGCTGCCGGGCATCAGCTGGTCGCGGGGATGGGCAAACGCGGATCAGCGGCCCACGTGACCGCCGCCGAAGCTACCGTGGCCACCCCCGAAGCCCCCGCCGAAGCCCCCATGACCCCCGCCGAAACCGCCGAAACCGCCGTGACCATCGCCGAAGCCCCCGTAACCCCCGCCGAACCCGCCACCACCCGGCCAGCCACCACCGCGACCTCCGCCAGGCCAGCCGCCGCGCTCACCGCCAGGCCAACCGCCGCGCTCACCGCCAGGCCAGCCGCCGCGCTCACCGCCAGGGAAGCCGCCGCGCCCTCCACGACCGCCGTCTCCCAGACGCGATGGCGACCCCTGCACCGGCGGACCGAAGACCGGCGGCACGATCGGGACAAAAACGGGTGGTGCCACCGGAGCCGGAGCTGGTAGCGGAGCCGCGGGGGCGGGTACCGGAGCTGCCGGCACCGGTACGGGTGCTGGAGCAGCGCGGACGTGCGCCGGCGCTAGGAAGGCGGGTTCAGGGGCTTCCGGAACCGGGGCAGCTGCCGGGGCTTTGGCGACGGGTGGCGGAGGGGCGTGCACAGGCGCGGCAGCTTCCGGGGCCGGAGTCGGCGCCGGCGCCATCGGGAGCGCGGGAGCGGGAGCCTCGGCCTTCGGCGCCGGCGCCTGCTTGGTCGGGGCGACGAGGTTTCCGCCGGAGCTTGGGCGCTGACTGACCGTCGGCCGAACACTGACGGCCAGCGAAATCAACAGCGTCACCACCCCGACAACGAAGAATGTCATCACGCCAATCGTCACCAGGAATGGCTTGCGCCTGTGCTCGCCAACGCGGAGGTCATCCCCTACCGCCGTGTCGGCGTCGTCTTCCGTTGGTATCGCGATGTAGGTGAAGGCCTCGTCGTCGAGCTCGGTTTCGGCGGGGACATCGAGGTGACCAGAGTTGACGGCGTACGGGTCGACGACGCCGGCCGTCGTCCAGTCCGGATCCTGCGCATAGGCCACAGCGGAGGTCGACGACCAAAACAGCGGCGCATGGGCCGACGCTAACGCCGCCCCGCGGGCCAGCGCCATCTCCGGCTCCTCGGGCGCGCTCACCGAAAGCGTGGTTGCCGTCTGTAGTTGCGACGTCATCGGGGCGATGTCCACGCCGGAGCCGACGACAAATAGGCAGTCCGGGCGGGTTTCCAGCGCCTCGAGGCCCGCCACCAACGTGGTCAGCTCGGCCAGCGCATGGTCCCTGTGCAGGGGCTGTCTGTGCACATCGGCGATCGAACCGTCAGCAGAGTCGACGACGGCCAACGTCGCGGAATCCGGCTCAACGAACAGCAGTCCGGTGTGGGCGTAGCCGGTTACATCGCCAACTGCCTGGGCCAGTGCGGCCGCGGCCAGGAATGCCGAGACCAGCATGACGTTCTCGATCTTGCGGGCGGCCAGCGCATCACGCAGCGCGGCGGCCTCGACCGGGTCGGTCCAGGTCACCCCGATCGACGTCAATTGGTAGTTGCCGTCGGCCGCGCTTTCCCGGGTGCCCAGGATCGCCGAGACCACCTGATGAGGCGCACTGAAGGTTGCTGAGTCTTCGGCAGCGGCGACCTCGAAGCCGTCTTCCTCGACCGTCACCCCGTCAGCGTTTTCGCCCTCGACAAGCACCATGCGGATCATCGTGGGTGCAATCGACACACCAAGTACGATGTCCACGACTCCTCCAAGAGAGTTTGCTAACTCGGCACCGTCTGGCGGGGAGACACGAGTGACCGCCGATTTTTCAAGTTTAGTCACCGCGGCATCGAGCTGCGAGGCATCCGTGGTGGTAGCGGCCCTGCTGGATTCGGGCAGCGCTGGGCAATGGGCCACTGCGCGGATGGCCGGCGCAGAGCTCTCCGCGCCGACGCTGCTGCCGTACGAGTGCGCCAACATCATCAGACGACTCGAACTCAGCGGCGCCATCAGCGCCTGACCAGGCCGCTCAAGTGCACGCCGACATGCTCGATCTGCCAGTCGATCTGTGGCCATACGATCTGCTGGCCACCCGCGCATGGGGCCTTCGCCGCAACTTGCCCGCCTACGACGCCACGTACGTAGTGCTCGCCGAAGCCTTGGCCGCGCCATAGGTGGGTGCCTCCGTTTCCGTTCGGAGTGGCTACCGGACATGTGATGCCCGGCGCCCGTCGGATTCGCTGATCCAGGGTCAACACGCCCGTCGTCGCGGTTCGTCGCCCGCGGCACACGCATCCGTCGCTCTCGACGCCTCATGCGCGCCCCGAGCTGGATCTACCGGGCTCACGCCGGGGCGGTATTGGGCTCGCGGCTGCTGATGCTCGAACACATCGGCCGCAAAGCCGGCGCGGTCATGACGACGCCCGGTCCGGTCCCTTCAACGTCATCGCCGCGAACGTGGCCAGGAACGAGGCTGCCGGAACGGCGTTGACAACCCGATCGCGCACACGGATGTGCGCACCCACGGCGAGGACGAAATACAACGTCAGCATCGCCGTCGTCAGCCTCGCCAACCCAGGGAACCAGCTGACCGATAGCAGACCGATCGCGGCCGCAGCCTTGACCACCGGCAGGATCCACCGGATACCCGTCGGAACACTTAGATTGTCAAGGGATTTGGTAATATACGGCACCGGAATCGCGCACGCCACCGCATCGGCGGCCTGGAAAACCGCCAGCGCCGCATAGGTTTTCGGAGAAGTCAGAGCGCTCATGCTATTGCGTCAACTCGGAGTGTCTCCCGAGCCCCTCCACCGGCGTGCGCGCGTCAGCCTCGGCCTTGGCCATCGCCTGGACAATTTCAGTGTTGGTCTGCGTGGAGAACCAGTCGGCGATCTCGGCGGAGTCGTCCTCGGGCTTGGGCAGATCGGCTTCCACCGGGGACGGCTGATACCGGTACACCCCGTCCTCGCCCGGGGCGCCCAGCAGTTTGGTGAACCCCTGCAGCGCCGCGCCGAAGTCGCTGGGCACCACCCACACCTTGTTGGCCTCGCCCTGGGCCATCTGCGGCAAGATCTGCAGATATTGGTACGCCAGCAGCTCGGGGGTGGGCCGACCGGCCTTGATCGCGGCGAACGTCTTCTCGATCGCCTTGGCCTGGCCTTGGGCCTGCAGGTACGCCGCGGCCCGCTCACCCTGAGCGCGCAGCATCCGGGACTGCCGGTCGGCCTCGGCGGCCAGGATCGCCGCCTGCTTGGCGCCTTCGGCGGCCAGGATCTCCGCCTGCTTTTGCCCCTCGGCCTGTTTGATCGCCGCCTCCCGGGTCCCTTCGGCCGTCAGGATCATCGCCCGCTTTTCCCGGTCGGCCTTCATCTGCTTTTCCATCGAGGCCTGGATCGACGGCGGCGGGTCGATGCTGCGCAGCTCCACCCGCGCCACCCGCAGCCCCCAGCGGCCAGTGGCTTCGTCAAGCACGCCGCGCAGCTGCCGGTTGATCACTTCGCGCGAGGTCAGGGTCTGCTCCAGCGTCATCCCGCCGACCACGTTGCGCAGCGTTGTCGTGGTCAGTTGCTCGACGCCGACGATGTAGTTGCTGATCTCATAGACCGCGGCCTGCGGGTTGGTGACCTGGAAATAGACCACCGTGTCGATGTTGAGGGTCAGGTTGTCCTCGGTGATCACCGGCTGCGGCGGGAACGACACCACCCGCTCACGCAGGTCGACCCGGGCGCGAATCCGGTCAATAAACGGAATCAACAACGTCAGCTGGCCGCTGACCGTGCGGCTGTAACGACCCAGGCGTTCGATCACCGCGGCCTCGGCCTGCGGGATCAGCGCAATCGACTTGGCCACCACGATGACGGCGAAGATCACCAGGACAGCCAGCAACACCAGACCAGCAACAGCACCTTGCACCGTGGTTCCTCTCTCTTGCTGCCGTTCCCCAGACGGGTTACGCGTTCTTCCAGACCACCGCGGTGGCGCCGTCGATGTGCATGACGGTCACCAGCTCACCGGGTTCGTAAACGTCGCTGTCATTGAACGGCCGCGCCGTCCACACCTGGCCGTCAAGCTTCACTTGACCTTCATCGCGGGCAACCCGGTCGAGTACCAGCGCGCTTTTGCCCTCCAGCGCCTTGACGCCGGTCTGCACTCCCTTGGCGGGGGCCAGCCGCCGCCGCAGCGGCGGGCGAACCACTGCCAGCAGCAGGACCGACACCACCAGGAACACTGCCCCGTCGGCCCAGACCGGCCAGTCCAGCAACCAGCTGGTCGCCGCGGCGGCCAGCGCACCGCCGCCCAGCATCAACAAGGACATGTCGCCTGTCAGCGCCTCCGCGCCGGCGAGCCCCAACGCGAAGATCAGCCAGATCAGGGCCGCGGGCATGCGGCCAGAATATCGCGTGATCGGCCTCGATCGGGACGAACAACTAGACTGCGAGATCATGTGGTGCCCCAGTGCAACGCTCTCGGTGTGGGCCAACGCCTGGCTCGCTGGCAAGGCCGCGCCCGACGACGTCCTGGATGCGTTATCACGTTGGGCGCCAACGCAATCGGTCACGGCTTACGACGCGGTCGCGGCAGGCCACACCGGACTGCCGTGGCCGGATGTCAACGACGCCGGAGCGGTCTCGCTGTTGCCGACACTGCGTATCGCGGCCGGTCCGCCGGCGATGTCAGCGCCATCGATCAACGTGGTGTCGCCGGTGCCAGGCGATGTGCGCGGGTTGTCCGCGGGCACGCAGTTCGAGCGCGACGCGCTGACGGCAGGCGAGGCGGTGATCGTCACCAACCCTGACGACCCCGCCGTGGCCGTCGGACTGGTCCCAGAGTTCGACTACGGCGACTCCGACGAGGACCCGGGTATACCCGAATTGTGTGCGCTGTCCTGGACGGTGTACTCACTGCCCGGCGCACCGATGCTCGACCACCACCAGTTGGGTGAGGCCGAGTACGCGCTGCGGTCAGCGGTGCGTTCTGCGGCTGATGCGCTCAGCGCTGTCGGGCTGGGATCGACCGGCACCGACATCGCCGATCCGCGAGCCCTCGTCGCGCAGCTGCTGGAGTCATCACGGCGACACCGGGCTCCCGACCACGCGCCGCCGCGCGCGTTGCGGGTGTTGGAGAACGCGGCGCACGTCGACGCGATCATCACCGTCAGCGCCGGGCTGAGCCGATTGCCGATGGGGACGCACTCGGCGTCTGAGGCACAGATCGCGAGCGATGCGCTGCGGCCGCTGGCGGCGGTGGTGCGTTCCACACGGATGGCCGCGGTCAGCGCGATTCTGCGTTCGGCCTGGCGGGGCTGATCGCCGATAAGGCTGTCAGGTCTGCTGCGCAACGCAGTGCGGCGGCCGGCACGGCTCGCCGTTGACGCTCGCCCCGCAACCCGGCACGGGGTCAGGGCCGCTCACCCGGGCGGGCTCACGGCCGCAACGAAGTTCGTCGATCAGCCCTCTGGCCAGGCGAGCGAATCGCCGGTCGGCGTTGGGCGTGCTGGCCCGCGCGAACGCCATGCCCGCCGCCTCGGCCTGTGATCGTAGCTCGTGGTCGAGATCCCACACCACCTCGATATGGTCGGCGACAAAACCGATCGGGCAGACGATGACGGCCTTGGTGCCGGCGGCGGCCAGCGTCGTCAGATGGTCGGCGACGTCGGGCTCCAGCCACGGGACCTGCGGCGGGCCCGACCGCGACTGCCACACCAGGTCGTACTCCGAGTATCGGGCTGCGGCGGCGACAAGCCTTGTGGCGTAAGCGACTTGGCGGCTGTACAGCCGTGGGCCGAAGCGCTGGTCGGCGGCCACCGGGACCGAGTGTGCCGTGAACACCAACCGCGGATCCCCGCGGAGTTCGGCCGGCAACGTGTCGGCAGCGACGGCGATTGCGTCGGCGAACATCTCGACGAACAGCGGATGGTCAAAGTAGGGACGTAACTTGACCAGCTCGGGCGCGCCCAGGCCCGCCAGCCGACGGGCCCGGGCAATGTCTTCCACATACTGCGTGCAGCTGGAATACCCGCTCCACGCCGACGTGGTGAACACCGCTGCCCGACTAATCTCGTTGTCCCGCATGGTCGCAACGACATCTTCGACGTAAGGCTCCCAGTTGCGGTTGGCGAAATACACCGGCAGGTCCAGGCCATTGTCGACCAGTTCGGCGCGAAGCTCGGTGATTAACGTGCGGTTGACCGCATTGATCGGTGATACCCCACCGAAATGCAGGTAGTGCTCGGCGACCTCGTCGAGGCGTTCCGGTGGCACTCCGCGGCCCCGGGTGACGTTCTCCAGGAATGGCCGCACCTGCTCGGGCCCTTCCGGTCCGCCGAAGGACAGCAGCAGGACGGCGTCAAACTGCATGGCATTCAGAGCAATTGAGTATGCGCGCCGCCGTCGGCGTAGATGATGTCACCGGTGGTGGCCGGCAGCCAGTCGGACAGCACCGCGCACACGGTTTTGGCGACCGGTGTGGCGTCCTTCATGTCCCAGCCGATCGGCGCACGCTGGTCCCAGCCCTGCTCGAGCAACTGTATCTGACCGCTCGCCTCCTCGCCAAGTGCGCCACCGACGATTGCGCTCATAGCAAGTGTCCGAATCGGCCCGGCGGCAACAAGATTGGATCGGACACCGTACGGGCCGGCCTCACGCGCGACGAAGCGGTTCACCGATTCCAGCGCGCTCTTGGCCACCGTCATCCAGTTATAGGCCGGCATCGCGCGGGTGGGGTCGAAGTCCATGCCGACGATCCCGCCACCGCGATTCATGATCGGCAGCAGCGCCTTGGCCAGTGACGCGTACGAATACGCCGAAATGTGGATGCCTTTGGCGACGTCCTCGAAAGGCGCGTCGAAGAACGGGTTTATGCCCATCCCGCTGGGTGGCATGTAGCCGATTGAGTGCACCACACCGTCCAGCTTGTTGCCCTTGCCGATGACCTCGATCACCCGGTCGGCCAGCGTGGCCAGGTGTTCGTCGTTCTGCACATCGAGCTCCAGCAGCGGCGGCTTCTGCGGCAGCCGGTCGAGAATGCGCAGGATCAGCCGGAGCCGGTCGAACCCAGTGCACACCAGTTGCGCGCCCTGCTCCTGGGCTACCCGAGCGATGTGAAACGCGATCGACGCGTCGGTGATGATCCCGGTGACCAGGATTCGTTTGCCTTCGAGCAGTCCTGCCATATCCGTCCTAAGTCGTGCGGAAGCCGTTGGGGTGCGGTCGCGTACCCGCTTAGTGCCCCATGCCCAGGCCGCCGTCGACGGGAATCACCGCACCAGAGATGTATGCGGCGTCCTCGGAGGCCAGAAAGCTGACGACACCGGCGACCTCCTCGGGCCGGCCGATGCGGCCCAGCGGGATCGCTTGCAGCGCGGTCTCCTGCTGCTTGGCGTCTAGGGCACGGGTCATTTCGGTGTCGATCAAACCGGGCGCCACCACGTTGGCGGTGATCGACCGCGACCCCAGCTCACGAGTCAGCGAACGGGCCATCCCGACCAGGCCCGCCTTGGATGCCGCGTAGTTGGCCTGGCCGGGCAAACCGATCGATCCCGCGACCGAGCCCATGAAGATGTAGCGGCCGAACCGCTTCTTGACCATGTTGCGCGACGCCCGCTTGGCGACCCGGAACACACCGGTCAGGTTGGCATCGATGACCTTGGAGAACTGCTCCTCGGTCATTCGCACGATCAGCATGTCGGAGTTGAAGCCGGCGTTGGCCACCAAAACCTCCACCGGGCCCTGATGCTCCTCGACGGCGGTGAACGCGGCGTCGACGGCGTCGTAATCGGTGACGTCACACTCGACGCCGAACAATCCCTCGGGAGCGCCGGACGCCCGGTGGGTCACAGCTACCCGATGCCCGTCGGCGGCCAGCCGGCGCGCTACCACCAGCCCGATCCCTCGGTTACCGCCCGTGACCAGCACCGAACGGGACACGAACGCTGGCTTGGTCGCGTCGAGGGCGCTGGCAGTGTCGGCAGGGTTCTCGGTGGCGTTCTCGGTAGCAACGTCAGTCACTCTGTCAACTTATCGCCTCACCGGGGCAACGCCGAAATCGCCTGGCCGGGAGCGCCCGCCACGCTGGCGTGACGCTAGGCGCGAACGCGCGGACAACGCTCGACACCAACCGCGTTGACTCACCAAAAATGCGCGCGTGGCCCTCTTCGTTGCCTCATCTGAGAATGCGCGCGGACGGCGCGCCTACCCGGTTGGTGAGTATGGCCTCGGTAGGCCCGGATGATGGGGTTGACGTTGGCCGAGCGCAGGGCTGTGACGAGGACGATTGCGATCCGCTATGGGCGGGCGGATAAGCGCGGTAAGGGCAAGGTTCTCGACGAGTTGTGTGCCACCACGGGCTGGCACCGTAACCATGCCCGCAAGGCGCTCAAGGCGGTGTTGCGGCCGAAGGTCGTCGCACCGAGGAGGCCGCGTCCGCCGAGGTACGGACCGAAAGTCATTGCGGCGCTCACATCTTGCTGGACGGTGCTGGGTATGCCGGCTGGCAAAAGGCTGGCGCCGATGTTGGACGAGCTGGTAGCGGTGTTGCGGCGGTTCGGTGAGCTGGTCATCGATGAGGACACTGCGGCGCTGCTGGTGTCGATGTCGGCGGCCACCATCGATCGTCGCCTGGCTCCCGAACGGCGCAAGCACGAGCTCAAGGGCCGCAGCACCACCAAGCCGGGGTCGCTGCTTAAAAGCCAGATCCCGGTGCGCACCTGGGCCGACTGGGACGACGCCAAACCGGGGTTCTCGAGATCGACCTGGTCGCCCATGACGGCGGCAACGCCGCCGGCCAGTACGCGTTCACGCTGACGGTCACCGACATCGCCACCGGCTGGACCGAGAACCGCTCGGTGCCCAGCAAGGCCCGCAAATGGGTGCTGGCCGCCCTGGATGACATCGCCACCAGGATGCCGTTTCCGATCCTGGGTGTGGACTCTGACGGATCTGAGTTCATCAACGTCTATCTGCTCATCTGGTGCAAAAAACGCCAGATCACCTTCACCCGCTCACGGCCGGCCAACAAAAACGACGGCTGCCACGTCGAGCAGAAAAACTGGGCGCTCGTACGCACCGTGGTCGGCTACCACCGCTACGACACCACCTCAGAACTTTTGCTGCTCAACAAGATCTGGAACCTGCAAGCCAAGCTGGCCAACTACTTCTACCCGCGCAAAAACTGGTATCCAAAACCCGCGACGGCGCCAAAGTGTCCAAAAAATATGACACGGCGACCACCCCGTCCCGCCGCGCGATGGGCCACCAAAGCATCATCGATCACCGCAAGGCGGTCCTCGCCGACACCTACGCCGCAATCAACCCCGCCGCCGTGCAGCGCCAGATCCAGGCCCTCACCACCGAGCTGCTCACCCTGACCACCAGCAAAGCCGGACCCAAGACCAAAGCCCCAGTCCCTACGCGCGCATCTTCGAATGAGTCAACGAATCAGACTTCGCGCGCATCTTGATGCGATGAAGGGGCGGGGCCTCCGCTCCTCGTGACGTTCCCGGCGGATGTTGGGGGTGTTCACTTTCCACGAACCAAGGGAGGCCCCCTATGGACGAGTATGACGGTAGGCAGTTCGTCGGGATCGATTTGCATCGACAACGGTCGGTGATCGTGCGTCAGTCTGAATCCGGTGAACAGCTCTCGGCGGTACGGATCCACAACGATCCGCTCGCGTTGCAGCTGGAGCTTGAGCGAGCCGGCACCGACCCCGAGGTGGTGCTCGAAGCAACGTATGGCTGGTATTGGGCGGTCGACGTGCTACAGGCGGGTGGAGCGCACGTGCATTTGGCGCATCCATTAGGTGTCAAAGGGTTCCGGTACCGGCGGGTGAAAAACGATGTGCGCGACGCCGGTGATCTGGCCGATCTGTTGCGGATGGGCCGACTGCCCGAGGCCTGGATCGCCCCACCCCAGACACGCGAGTTGCGG
>Ga0187766_10000499_pt1 | contig 21756 bp, 15 predicted proteins | sample 0216_QUI02_MP05__4_FD_132971 | JGI IMG/M metagenome (GOLD analysis project Ga0187766, IMG submission 132971) | Tropical peat soil microbial communities from peatlands in Department of Meta, Colombia - 0216_QUI02_MP05_20_MG | ecosystem: Environmental > Terrestrial > Soil > Wetlands > Peat ... | reverse complement strand
GGAGACGATATGGCTGTGGTGGTCTACCTGCTGTTGACGGTGGCGATCTTTGCCGTACTCGGCACCGTACTGAAGTTGATGGAGGGACTGTGAGTGTCGCCAACACGGTCGGTCTGACGCTGGCCATCCTCATTACGCTGCTACTCGTTGCGGCCCTGCTCGTTCCGGAAAAGTTTTAATGAGCAACACAGCAGCAGGGATGCTCTTCCTCGCACTGCTTGTGGTGGCGCTGGCGGTCGCGCATGTACCGTTGGGCGACTACATGTACCGGGTCTACAGCTCCCAAAAGCACTCGCGCATAGAGCGTTTCATGTACCGCCTGATTGGCGCCAGCCCGAACTCCGAACAGACCTGGGGAGCGTATGCCCGCAGCGTGCTGGCGTTTTCCGCGATCAGCATCCTGTTCCTGTTCATCTTGCAGCTTGTCCAGGGCAAGCTCCCACTGCATCTACACGATCCGGCGACAAAGATGACGCCGGCGCTGGCGTGGAACACCGCCATCAGCTTCGTCACCAACACGAACTGGCAGAACTACTCCGGCGAATCGACCCAGGGCCACCTGGTGCAGATGGCCGGTCTGGCCGTGCAGAACTTCGTGTCCGCCGCTGTCGGCATCGCGGTCGCCATCGCGCTCGTCCGTGGATTCGCCCGCAGGCACAGCGCCGAACTCGGCAATTTCTGGGTAGACCTGGTGCGCGGCACCCTGCGCATCCTGCTGCCCATCTCCGTTGTCGGCGCGGTCGTGCTGATCGCCGGCGGCGCCATCCAGAACTTCCACCTGAACGACCAAGTGGTCAGCACCCTCGGCGGTGCCCACCAGACCATCACCGGTGGTCCGGTCGCCAGCCAGGAGGCGATCAAAGAGCTCGGCACCAACGGCGGCGGCTTCTACAACGCCAACTCCACGCACCCGTTCGAGAACCCGACCACCTGGACCAACTGGGTCGAGATCTTCCTGCTGCTGGTCATCAGTTTCTCGCTGCCCCGCACCTTCGGTCGCATGGTAGCCAACAAGAAGCAGGGCTACGCGATCGCTGCGGTCATGGCGAGCCTCGCCGCTACCAGCGTCACCCTGATGATGCTGTTTCAGTTGCAGCACCACGGCACCGTCCCCACCGCGATAGGCGCCGCAAAGGAAGGCATCGAGCAGCGTTTCGGAGTTGCTAACTCGGCAGTCTTCGCCGACGCGACCACACTCACGTCCACCGGCGCCGTCGACTCGTTTCACGACTCCTACACCAGCCTGGGCGGCATGATGACGATGTTCAACATGCAACTCGGTGAGGTCGCGCCAGGTGGCACCGGCTCCGGCTTGTACGGCATGCTCATTCTGGCGGTGATCTCGGTGTTTGTCGCGGGGCTCATGGTCGGCCGCACACCGGAATACCTCGGCAAGAAGATCAACCCGCGCGAGATCAAGCTCGCGGCAAGCTATTTCCTGGTCACCCCGCTCATCGTGCTGCTCGGCACCGCGATCGCGATGGCATTGCCCGGCCCGCGCGCCGCCATGGCCAACACCGGACCGCACGGCCTGTCCGAGGTGCTCTACGCGTTCACCTCCGCGGCGAACAACAACGGCTCCGCGTTCGCGGGCTTGTCGGCCAACACGGTGTGGTACAACACGGCCCTGGGCCTGGCGATGGTCTTCGGCAGGTTCCTGCCAATGATCCTGGTGCTCGTGCTGGCCGGTTCGCTGGCCGGTCAGGGTACGACGCCGGAGTCCGTCGGCACCCTGCCGACACATAAGCCTCAGTTCGTCGGCCTGGTCGCGGGTGTGACCATCATTCTGGTTGCCCTCACCTTCCTGCCAGCGCTGGCACTCGGACCTCTGGCCGAAGGGATCCACTGAAATGCTCCTGCCCACAATTGATTCAACCGCGCCACATACCGACCATCTGTCGCCGCAGCGGGTTCACGGAGGTCTGCTCGACCCCAAGATGCTGCTGACGTCGCTGCCCGATGCGCTACGCAAGCTCGATCCCCGAACCCTGTGGCGCAACCCGGTGATGTTCATCGTCGAGATCGGCGCCGTGTGGTCAACGGTGCTGGCGATCGGTGAACCGACCTGGTTCGGTTGGCTCGTCGTGTTCTGGCTGTGGCTGACGGTGCTGTTCGCCAACCTGGCCGAAGCGGTCGCCGAAGGGCGCGGCAAGGCACAGGCTGACGCCCTGCGCAGGTCCAAGGCCGACACCATCGCGCGCCGCCTGCGCGATTGGGCACCCGGGGCCACCAGCATCGAGGAGCAAGTCCCCGGGCCGCTGCTGCAGCAAGGCGACATCGTCGTGGTCGAAGCCGGCCAGATCATCCCGGGCGACGGCGACGTCGTGGAAGGCATTGCATCGGTGGATGAATCGGCCATCACCGGCGAATCGGCACCGGTGATCCGGGAATCCGGCGGTGACCGCTCAGCGGTGACCGGCGGGACCATCGTGCTGTCGGACCGGATCGTGGTCAAGATCACCCAGAAGCCCGGGCAAAGCTTCGTGGACCGGATGATCGCTCTGGTCGAAGGCGCCAACCGGCAGAAGACACCAAACGAGATCGCGCTGAACATTCTGCTGGCCGCGTTGACCATCATCTTCGTGTTCGCCGTGGCGACGCTACAGCCGCTCGCGATCTACTCCAAGGCCAATAACCCCGGTGTTCCCGACACTGCCGCCCTCAACGCGAACGGTGTCACCGGCATCGTCTTGGTGGCGTTGCTGGTGTGCCTGATCCCCACCACCATCGGGGCGCTGCTGTCAGCCATCGGCATCGCCGGCATGGACCGGCTGGTCCAGCGCAACGTGCTGGCTATGTCGGGGCGCGCAGTCGAGGCCGCCGGGGATGTCAACACCCTGCTGCTGGACAAGACCGGAACGATCACGCTCGGCAATCGGCAGGCGTCCGAATTCATCCCGCTCAACGGGGTCAGATCCGACGAGCTTGCTGACGCCGCTCAGCTGTCCAGCCTTGCCGACGCGACCCCTGAGGGCCGCTCGGTGGTCGTGTACGCCAAAGAGGCCTACGGGTTGCGCGCGCGGACACCTGGTGAGCTCGCCGACGCGTCCTGGGTGGAATTTTCCGCCGCGACCCGTATGTCGGGCGTCGACCTGGACGGCCGCCACTTGCGCAAGGGCGCGGCCAGCGCGGTCGCCGAGTGGATACGCAGGCAGGGCGGCACCGTCCCCGTCCAACTCGGCCGGATAGTGGACGGCATCTCCGCCGCCGGCGGAACCCCGCTGGTGGTGGGCGAGGTCACGGAGAACCACACCGAAAAAAAGGCGGAAGTGCTCGGCGTGATCTACCTCAAGGACGTGGTGAAGCAAGGCATGCGCGACCGGTTCGACGCGATGCGCCGGATGGGCATCCGGACGGTGATGATCACCGGTGACAATCCGTTGACGGCCAAGGCGATCGCCGAGGAGGCCGGCGTCGACGACTTCCTTGCCGAAGCCACCCCCGAAGACAAGATGACACTGATCAAGCGTGAGCAGGAGGGCGGCCGGCTGGTGGCGATGACCGGCGACGGCACCAACGACGCCCCGGCGCTGGCGCAGGCGGACGTCGGGGTGGCGATGAACACCGGCACCACCGCGGCCAAGGAAGCCGGCAACATGGTGGACCTGGACTCTGACCCGACCAAGCTCATCGAGATCGTCGAGATCGGCAAGCAGCTGTTGATCACCCGGGGGGCGCTGACGACGTTCTCCATCGCCAACGACATCGCCAAGTATTTCGCCATCATCCCGGCGATGTTCGTCGCGCTCTTCCCCGGCATGGACATGATCAACGTCATGCGGCTGCACAGTCCGGAGTCGGCGATCCTGTCGGCGGTGATCTTCAACGCGCTCGTCATCGCCGCGCTGATCCCCTTGGCGCTGCGCGGTGTTCGCTACACGCCCAGCAGCGCGTCGAAGCTGCTCAGCCGCAACCTCTACATCTATGGGTTGGGTGGGATTGTCGCCCCGTTCATCGGGATCAAGCTCATCGACCTGGTGGTCCAACTGCTTCCCGGGATGTCCTGACATGCAGTTCACCAACGTGGTTCGCCAACACTGGGCCGCGCTGCGCGCGCTGCTCGTCTTCACCGTGATCGTCGGTCTCGGCTATCCGCTGTTCATTTGGCTGATCGCGCAGCTTCCCGGTCTGCACGACAAGGCGGAGGGCTCCATCATCCGGGCCGACGGCAAACCGGTCGGCAGCAGGCTGATCGGCCAGCTGTTCACCAATGACGCCGGCAAGCCGCTGGTGCAGTACTTCCAGACCCGCCCCTCGGCGGCCGGCACCGGATATGACCCGATGGCAAGCGGTGCCAGTAATCTCGGACCGGAGAGCGTCGTCGACGTCTCGGCCGACCCGGCCAAGCTGGCAGCCGGCGCCACGCCGGCCGACGCCGGATTCAAGCCGAGCCTGCTCACCTTGGTGTGTTCGCGCAGTAAGGATGTCGGCGAACTGGAGCACGTCGACGGATCACGTCCGTTCTGCACCGGCGGCGGCGTCGGCGCCGTGCTGTCGGTAATCGGTGCGCGCGACAGAGGCGGCAATGTCGTCCACCCGACCAGGGTCGTCAGCATAAACGAGCCGTGCACGACCACCAGCCGGCCCTTCCTGGACGCCTACGAGGGCGTTCGGGTCGAGTGCGCAAAGTTCGGTGAAGACTACTCGACCGGCCAGAATGTGCCCATCCGCGGCGTCGCCCCCAACAAGCCGGCGGTGCCGGCCGACGCCGTCACCGCGAGCGGCAGCGGTCTGGACCCGGACATTTCACCGGCCTACGCCGATATCCAGGTCGCCAGGGTGGCCAAAGCGCGACACGTCACCCCCGATCAGGTACGTGATCTGGTCCAGCAGCACCGAAGTGGCCGCGACCTTGGGTTCCTCGGTGAACCCCGGGTCAACGTGTTGGCGCTCAACCTTGAGCTCGACCACAGGTATCCAGTCACCGGCTAATGCACATTTGGTGGATGATGTTCACGTGAGCGTCATCGACCACCCCCCCAAACGCGGAGAGCTGCGCATCTACATTGGCGCGGCCCCCGGCGTCGGCAAGACGTACGCCATGCTCGGAGAGGCACACCGGCGGCTGGAGCGCGGCACCGATCTGGTCGCCGGTGTGGTGGAGACCTACGGCCGCCGCAAGACCGCGGAGCTGCTCGAGGGCATCGAGATCATCCCGCCCCACTACATCGAGTATCGCGGCAGCCGCTTCGCCGAACTCGACGTAGCGGCGGTGCTGGCACGCCATCCGCAGGTGGTCCTGGTTGACGAGCTTGCCCACACCAACGTCCCTGGCAGCAAGAACCACAAACGATGGCAGGACGTCGAAGAGCTGCTCGATGCCGGCATCACCGTGATCTCCACCGTCAACATCCAGCATTTCGAGAGCCTCAACGACGTCGTCACCCAGATCACCGGCATCGAACAAAAGGAAACGGTGCCGGATTCGGTCGTGCGGCAGGCGTCGCAGGTCGAACTCATCGACATCACACCGGAAGCACTGCGCCGCAGGCTATCCCACGGAAATGTCTATGCGCCTGAGAAGATCAACGCGGCGCTGTCCAACTACTTCCGCAGCGGAAACCTCACCGCACTAAGGGAATTGGCGCTGCTGTGGCTGGCCGATCAGGTGGACACCGCACTGGCCAAATACCGCGCGGACAAAAAGATCACCGCTACCTGGGAGGCGCGCGAGCGCGTCGTCGTGTCGGTCACCGGCGGTCCGGAGTCGGAGACGTTGGTACGGCGGGCATCCCGGATAGCATCGAAGGCCAGTGCCGAGCTCATGGTGGTGCATGTCTTGCGCGGCGACGGGCTCTCCGGCGTGTCGGCGCCCCGGATGGCCAAGATTCGCGAGCTGGCGACCAGCCTGGACGCGTCCCTGCATATCGTGGTCGGTGACGACGTGGCCACGGCGCTACTGGACTTCGCCCGCGAGATGAACGCCACCCAGCTGGTGCTCGGCACGTCTCGCCGCTCCCGCTGGGCGCGCATCTTTGACGAAGGCATCGGCGCAGCGATCGTGCAGCGGTCCGGGAAGATCGACGTGCACATCGTGACCCATCAAGAATCCAAACGGGGCTTTCGGGCAGCATCGATCTCACCCCGCGAACGACGCGCGGCATCCTGGCTGGCTGCACTCCTCATCCCGTCCGTTATCTGCGCGGTCACGGTGGCCTGGCTGGACCGGTTTCTCAATACCAGCGGAGAAAGCGCGCTGTTCTTCGTCGGTGTGATGGTGGTAGCCCTCCTCGGGGGCGTTGCCCCGGCAGTGCTTTCGGCGGTGCTGTCCGGCCTGCTGCTGAACTACTTCCTGACAACTCCACGGCACACCTTCACCATCGTCGCACCTAACGCCGCCGTCACCGAGGTGGTACTGCTGGTGGTGGCGATCGCGTTCGCGGTTCTCGTCGACGGCGCGGCTAAACGCACGCGGGAAGCCGGGCGCGCATCCCAGGAAGCTGAACTGCTGACGCTGTTCGCCGGGTCGGTGCTGCGCGGCGCGGACCTGGAGACGCTTTTGGAACGGGTGCGGGAGACTTACTCCCAGCGCGCGGTGAGCATCCTCAGGGAGCCCACCGAGGAAAATCGCGGCGCCGACCATGACAAAGGCTATATCGTCGCCTCGGTAGGCAAAGACCCTTGTCTGACAGTGGATTCCTCCGACACTGCGATCGAGGTCGGCGACGACGAGTTCTGGATGCTGATGGCCGGCAAGAAGCTGGCCGCTCGTGACCGCCGGGTGCTCACTGCGGTGGCCAAGCAGGCCGCAAGCCTGGTCCGGCAGCGCGAGCTAGCCGAGGAGGCCAGCCGGGCCGAGGCGATCGAGCAGGCGGACGAACTGCGCCGGTCGCTGCTGTCCGCGGTCAGCCATGACCTGCGTACTCCACTGGCGGCGGCCAAGATCGCGGTGTCCAGCCTGCGCGCCGAAGACGTCGACTTCTCTGCCGAGGACACCGCCGACTTGCTCGCCACCATCGAGGAGTCGATCGACCAGCTCACCGCCCTGGTGGGGAACCTGCTCGATTCGTCACGGCTGGCCGCGGGCGTGATCCGCCCCGAACTGCACCGCGTGTACGTGGAGGAAACGGTGCAACGCGCACTAGTCAGCATTGGCCGGGGTGCCACCGGCTTCTTCCGATCCGGCATCGACCGTGTCAAGGTCGACGTCGGCGGCGCGGTGGTGATGGCCGATGCCGGGCTCCTCGAACGGGTGCTGGCCAACCTGATCGACAACGCATTGCGCTACGCACCGGACAGCATGATCCGCGTCAACGCCGGACGCGTGGGTGATCGCGTCCTGATCAATGTCATCGATGAGGGCCGCGGCGTCCCGCGAGGGACCGAGGAGCAGCTATTCGAAGCGTTTCAGCGTCTCGGCGATCACAATACCAGCAGCGGCGTGGGCCTCGGATTGTCGGTGGCGCGAGGTTTTGTCGAAGCGATGGGCGGCACCATCCAGGCGACTGACACACCGGGAGGCGGACTTACCGTGGTCGTGGATTTGGCTGCGCCGCAGGGGGATCAATGACCAGGGTGCTGGTAATCGACGACGAGCCGCACATCCTGCGCGCGCTGCGGATCAACTTGTCAGTGCGTGGCTACGAGGTCATCACTGCGTCAACCGGTGCCGGTGCGCTGCGCGCCGCCGCCGAACACCGCCCCGACGTGGTAATACTCGACCTTGGCCTGCCAGACATATCGGGCATCGAGGTGCTGGCCGGGTTGCGCGGCTGGCTGACGGCACCCGTCATCGTGCTGTCGGCCCGCACCGACTCGTCGGACAAGGTCGAGGCCCTCGACGCCGGAGCCGACGACTACGTAACCAAACCGTTCGGGATGGACGAGTTCCTGGCCCGGCTGCGCGCCGCGGTGCGCCGCAACGCCGCGGCGGCCGAAACCGACCAGCCGCTTATCGAAGCCCCTTCGTTCACAATCGATCTGGCTGCTAAGAAGGTCATCAAGAACGGCGCCGAAGTACACCTGACGCCGACCGAATGGGGCATGCTCGAGGTGCTGGCCCGCAACCGTGGCAAGCTGGTCGGCCGCGAGGAACTCCTCAGAGAAGTGTGGGGACCGGCGTATGCCAAAGAGACCCACTACCTGCGCGTGTACCTGGCACAGCTGCGACGCAAACTCGAAGATGACCCGTCGCGGCCCCGACATCTGCTGACCGAAGCGGGTATGGGCTACCGCTTCGAGGTGTGAATTTGCGCCGAACGTGCAGCCGCGGCGAAGAAATCGCCAAACTTTCGCAGTGAGTGCACGTTCGGCGCGAGTAGCCGATTTACCCGGCGATCGACAGCGCTATGCCATCCAGGATGTCGTGTTCGCTGACGGTGAGCTCGTCGATGCCGGCGCGGTTGCGCAGTTCGTGTGCCAACTCCTCGACCACGATCGCACCTGCGCCGATCACGTCGGCACGCCCCTCGTGCATCGGTCCGAGTGCGGCCCGTTGCTTTCGCGTCATACCGATCAGCCGGTCACAGACCGCCAGCAACTCGTCGCCGCCGACCCGCGAAAGGTGAATGGCCGCAGAGTCATACGTCGTCATGTTCTGCGCCAGCGCGGCGAGCGTGGTCATCGTCCCGGCCACCCCCACCCAGGTCCGGGCCCGTTCGACGGGCACCGCGCGCAGCGCCGCCCCGATCCGCTCGCGGACCACCTGGCGGGCCGCCGCCACCTCGACCGGCGTCGGCGGGTCGGAGTGCAAACAGCGTTCGGTCAGCCGCACACAGCCGATATCAGCCGAGAAACTCGCCTGCACTCCATCGGTTGCGCCGAGCACGATCTCGGTGGAGCCCCCGCCCAAGTCGATGACAACGAAAGGCGCACCGGCGGAGTCTAATTCGTCTACCGCTCCGCGGAAAGACAGTTCAGCCTCCTCATCGCCGGTGATCACCTCCGCGACCGCGCCGGGGACCACAGGACCCAGCACATCGGCCGTCATCGCAAAGAAGACATCACGATTGGCGGCCTCGCGGGCGGCCGAGGTGGCGACCATCCGCACCCGCTCGATACCGTGGGCCTTCAGCAAGGCGGTGTAGTCGACCAGTGCGGCGCGGGTCCGCGCCAGCGCGTCCGTCGCGAACTGGCCCGTGGCGTCGACTCCCTGGCCCAACCGCACGATCCGCGTCTCGCGATGTACCTCGCGCAGGTGACGGTTGACCATGTCGGCGATCAGCAGCCGGATCGAGTTGGTGCCGCAGTCGATCGCGGCGACCCTGCTCATCGCCACTGTCCCGGCACCAGGAGCCCCGCCATCGGCGGTTCGCCGGCCAGCATCGCCAGCGCCTCGTCGCCCAACGGGTTCACCCCGGGTCCCTTGGCCAGCGAATGCGCGATCAGCACGTGCAAGCACTTGACCCGGTCGGGCATGCCGCCGGCGGACACGGTGCTCCCGAGCGGTTCGATCGCGTCACGCTCAGCCAGATACGACTCGTGGGCCCGTCGATAGGCGGCCGCCAGTTGGGGGTCTTGCCGCAGCCGTGCGGTCATCTCGCGCATCCGTCCTGAAGACTCCAACCTACTCGCGGCCGCGGTCAGCACCGGATGAGTCAGGTAGTACAACGTCGGAAACGGTGTGCCGTCAGGCAGTTTCGGCGCCGTCTTCACCACACCGGGTTCACCGTTGGGGCACCGGTAGGCGATCTCGAGTACGCCACGAGGCTCGCGGCCGAGCTGGCGCGCCACCGCTTCCAGGTCGGCACGATCAACCACCGGGCGATGCGGGATTGGGGGGGCCCGGCGGTGCCGGTGGTGCCGGTACCTTCGGGGCGCGCAGGGCGGGAGTGGGTGCGCCGTGCGGGGTGTCGGCAATGGTATGCCACAGCGACGTGTACCAGGGACCGTTGTTGGCCGCGGCCACTGCTTCGGATCCTGGCTGCGCGGGCACCGTCGCCGTGGCCGGAAGCTGGACCTGATACGGGATGTCTCCAGGCTTCACAAAGCCGAGGCGCTCGCGGGCCTGTGCCGCAATGTAGGCCGGATCAGCCAGCCTGACCTTCTGCTGCTCGAGATCGGCGATCTCGCGGCGCAATGCGGCTTCGGTCGCGGCTAACTGATTCATTTCGGTGCGCTGCGCGAAGTAGGTGCGTACCGGGCCGGCGATGGTAAGCGTCACGACGCAGACAACCGCAGCCAGGACCGCTGCCCGCCGCGCGGTGAACCCCAGCCGCTGCTCGGCCGACTCGGTGATCGACCGCTTGATGGGTTCGGCGACCGGCTCAGGCAGCGCCCGCGAAGCATTGCGACCACCCCTGGTCGCCGGAGGCGTGCGCGGACGTCCCCCAAGAGCGTCGCCGGCTCGTCCCGGCCGCGCCGCAGGAAAGCGTCGCTTCGGGTCGGGCCGTTTCGCTTCGGACATCTGGGTTCAGCCGCGTTTTCTCGTTTACCGCCAGACTATTTCGTTTCCGGCGCGTACCGGGGGAACGCCAGATCGCCCGCGTAGCGGGCAGCGTCGCCGAGCGCTTCCTCGATCCGCAGCAGCTGGTTGTATTTGGCGACGCGCTCGCTGCGCGCCGGTGCGCCGGTCTTGATCTGCCCGCAGCCGACAGCCACCGCGAGATCGGCGATCGTGGTGTCCTCCGTCTCTCCGCTCCGGTGGCTCATCATCGTGCGGTAGCCGCTGTGGTGGGCCAGCGCCACCGCGTCGAGCGTCTCGGTCAATGTTCCGATCTGGTTGACCTTGACCAGCAACGCGTTTGCCACACCTTTCTCGATGCCCTCCTCGATTCGTTCGGGATTGGTGACGAAGATGTCGTCGCCGACGATCTGCACCCGATCACCGATCGATTCGGTCAGGGCCACCCAGCCGTCCCAATCGTCTTCGGACAGCGGGTCTTCGATGGACACCAGCGGATAGGACCCGAGCAGATCGGTGTAGAACTCGGTCATCTGGCCCGCGGTCAGTGTCTTGTTCTCGAAGCCGTAGCCGGCGGCTTCGGCGTAGAACTCAGTGGCCGCCGCGTCCAGCGCCAACGCCACGTCGGCACCAGGTCGCAGGCCCGCCGACTCGATGGCCAGGCTGATCAGATCCAGCGCCGCCTTGGTGCCGGCCACATCCGGGGCAAAGCCGCCCTCGTCGCCCAGGCCGGTGGCCAGGCCCTGTTTCTTCAGGACCGACTTGAGCGCGTGGTAGACCTCAGCACCCCATCGCAACGCCTCGGAGAAGCTGGGCGCGCCGATTGGCGCCACCATGAACTCCTGAATGTCGACACCGGTGTCGGCATGCGCGCCGCCGTTGAGGATGTTCATCATCGGCACCGGCAGGATGTGTGCGTTCGGCCCGCCGAGATAGCGGAACAGTGGCAACTCTGCGGAATCCGCGGCCGCCTTAGCGACGGCCAGCGAGACGCCGAGGATTGCGTTGGCTCCCAACCGCGACTTGTCGGGGGTGCCGTCGAGGTCCACCAGCGCCTGGTCGACCAGCCGCTGATCGTCGGCATTGAGCCCGATGACAGCCGGTGCGATCTCGTCGAGCACGGCCTGCACGGCCTTTTTCACGCCCTTGCCGCCGTAACGCGCGCCGCCGTCGCGCAACTCGACGGCCTCGTGCTCTCCGGTCGACGCACCCGACGGCACCGCTGCCCGTGCGAATGTCCCGTCGATCAGAGCCACCTCGACCTCGACCGTCGGATTGCCGCGGGAATCGAGAATCTCGCGGGCGCCGACCTGCTCGATAATGGGCACTGGTTTCTCCTTGCTCTCCGCTCGGGGTATGGACCCCACGTCAGGCCGTCGGAACTAGGACCGCCCCATAGCCTAATGCCGCGGCGACGCCGGACCTGCCTTGGCTCGGCGACGATGGGGCCCGCGGGGCGGGGCGGGGAGGAGCCGGGCAATCATGCTCAGAGCGGGTGACCCGCCGCGTAGGCGGTGGCCCAGTCCCGTACGGCACGCGCATACGGGCCGGAATTGTTGTAAGCCCGCAGCGCTGTTATCCACCCCCTGGGCGTCGCGAGATCCTTTCCGCGCCAACACAAGTAACCTGCCGCCGACAGTGCGGCATCGTCGATGTTGTCCACACTGGCGATTCCATCGTTGTTGGCGTCCACCCCGTACAGCCGCCAGGTCTCCGGAATGAACTGCATGGGCCCCATCGCCCGGTCGGCAGCCGAGTCGCCGTCCATGCCCCCGTCATCGCTGTCGACAATGTGCAGGGTGCCGCCGGTACCATCCAGGCGAATCCCCCGAATCGGCGGACGCACATCACCGTTGGGCGCAATCGTCGCATGGTGATAGGTGCCGTGGTGACTCTCCACCTCCCCGATGCCGGCCAACGTGGTCCACGACAGATGGCACTTCGGGTTCTCGACCTCGGCGACCCGGGCGGCATACGCGTAGGCTTCCAGCGCGATGACCGGGATTTCCAGTGCCGGCGCCCGCTCGGCCGCCCATCCATGCACCTGGTCGGCGGGCCGGCCTTTGGCGTAAGTGTCCACCAGCGGCACCGGATCCCCCGCCGGCGGCGGCACGCCCTCGGGGATGAAGGCGCCGAGCTGCCAGGTGCAACTCGATGACAGGAGCAGCGCCGTCGCACCCACGACAGCGACCGCCCGCAACCACCGCACCGGCGACACAACACTCCCTCAGCTGTTTTGGTCATGACCATCGTCGCACGGGTTGCTGACTATCCCGTCGCTTCCGGGACCGGACGCACGGGTCTATCCCCGGTTTGCGGTTCTTGATAAGGTGAGCCACCGCTGGCAACAGCAAGCCGAAGCTAGTGGGGTGAGAGAACGTGGCGACGGACACCCTCATGACCGTCGCGGCGGACTGCCCGGTCAGCATTCAGGCAACCGCGCCCGGCATCTCATCCCAGCTGCTCGGCAGCGGTTTAATCGGTCTGCGCGAAGGTCTAGAAGCCGCCATCGTCGTCACGATTCTGGTCGCGTTTCTGGTCAAGGCAAAGCGGCGCGACGCGCTCAAATGGGTGTGGCTCGGTGTCGCCGCAGCAATCATCATGACGATTGCTGTTTTCCTGACAATCCAGTTCAGCGCGTACACGATCAAGAATCTGGCCGCCGAGGCGGTCGCCGGTATCGCATCGCTGGTCGCCGTCGCCATCGTCACCACGATGTTGCTCTGGATGAAGAAGGCCGCAGCCGGACTGTCCGGGGAACTGCGCGCCGAGATGGCGCGTGCCCTGCAGACTGGCGCGCCGGCGGTGCTGCTGCTAGCCTTCCTGGCCGTCGGCCGGGAGGGAATCGAGACCGCGTTGTTCATGGTCGGTTACGCCAAAGCCGAAACCGCTTGGCCGCTAACTGGGTTGATTATCGGGGTGCTGCTCGCCGCCGCCATCGCCTGTGGGATGTACGCCGGCGCGATCCGTATCAACTTAAGCAAATTCTTCACCTACACCGGCGTTTTCCTCGTCATCGTCGCCGCCGGGATCCTCTCATCCGGTGTCGGCGCACTGCAGAAGGTGGGCTGGCTGCCGGGCCGGGGCAATCGGGCGTTTGACATCAATTCGTGGTTCGACTGGTTGTCGTGGTACGGCGCGATCATCCGGGGGGTTTTCAACATCAGCCCAACGCCGACCGTGCTGCGGCTCGCGACGTGGCTGACTTACCTGATCATCGCGTTGGCATTGTTCCTGCGCCCGTCTGCCAGCACACCCAAGCGGGCGTCGTCCAGTGCCGCCAACCATCCGACCTCCACCGAACGACCAATGACGTGAGCAGGTGTCTCGGTCGGCAGCTTCCCCCGGCCCTGAGGGCCAGCATCGCCGCCGCCGAGATACCCCCATCCAGGCCCAGCCGGCCAGTAACGCGCTGCGAGCACGCCTCCTTCGCCTACTGGGGCTCGATGCTGCTGGGCTGATCGTCCTGTTGGTCTTCCGACGCGGGGTCCACCGGTGTGGCTTCTCCCGAAGCCTCCAGCTCGTCGTCCCTGGGAGCTTCGGATTGCACGGTGTCTTCGGACACGTCAACGGATTCCTCGATCGGCCGGTCGACCGCCTCGGCAGCCTCCTCGTGGGCAACTGGTTCCTCCACCGCGGGTGGCCAGTAAGCGCGCCACTCATCCTCGGTAATCACGCCGAGCGGTGCGATGTCGAGCTCCTCGGGAACATCCTCTCCGCGGCGCTTGGTGGCGATAGCCTTCTCGGCGCTACGGACAATATCCATGAACTCTAAAATTGCCGCACGCAAGGCATTCTCAGCATCGACATCAGCGGACACGGTGATCGACGTCATCGCCTCGGGGACCAGGTCAACTGGCAGCCCAGCTTTGAGAACCCGTTGGATCACCTTCTGCGCCAACGCCAATGCCGGCTGGCCGGTAGGAACACCGTCCGTCACCGAGGTCCGTGACTTCTCCGACGCCTTGCGTTCTTCCCACTGAGCCAACTGGTCATCAAGTGAAATCTCTTCGCCCGCAAGTACCTCCGGAACCCGGTTGGTCAACTTCCGCACCAGCGTGTCAGCGACGTCGTCGATGGTGAATGGGTGCTGTGGCGCGTCCTCGGCGATGCGGGCGTGGAAGAGCACCTGTAACAACACATCACCGAGCTCCTCGCGCAGCTCGTCGGCATTGCCGTGACGGACCGCGTCGAAGAGCTCGTAGGTCTCCTCCAGAAGGTACCGGCGCAGCGAGTCGTGCGTCTGTTCGCTCTCCCACGGCCCGGCGGTGCGCAATTTATCCATCATCGCGACCGCCTCGACAAGTCGTTCGCCGGGTTGCCGGCTCGGTGCCGAAATAAGCCTGTCCCCCGCGGCCAATCGAGCGGTGACAGCAGGGTGGTCGGGATCCGACGACAACAACACCGGGGCGTCTTCTCCGGTATGCACCGGCCGCGCAGCGGGCAGCGACCAGGGCACCGCGACCGGCATCTCCTCGGTGTACTGCACTTCGCCGCCGAGGAACTTGATGGCTTCGACGGGTACCCACGACGGGCGGCGGGGATCGACCAAGACGACGGTCATCGTGCTTGTCGCTCCTCACTGGACGTCGTAGCTGGGTTCGATTGCCCAGCTCCTCCTCGGGCCGCTCCGCGCGCGTTCGATTGCCCGACTCTCCCCCGCAAGCGGGCGGTACCCCCACCTCGGGCCGCATCGTTGTGGGGTGATACCGAGTTCGTTATATCAATTTGCTCCTGCGGTTTTCCATTAAGTGCCGATACCAAGTCGGCCACCATTTGCACCAATTCAATATCACGGATTCGCGGCGCCCCGACGCCGCTGTCGGCTCGCGGGATCGGAACCTGCACCGTCGCCGTGGTGGCGCGGTAACGCGCGCCCGGATGTATCCGCTTGAGCCGCACCTGAGCGGAGTCCGGCAGCGTCAGCGGCGAGAGCCGCACGGTCGCCTCCGACATTGCCGTCACTTCGGCGATGCCATACGCGCGGCACAGCAACCGTAGCCGCGCCACCGCCACCAGCCGCTGGGCCGGTTCGGGCAGCGCCCCGTAGCGGTCGGTCAGCTCCTCGACAACACCGTCGACGTCCGCGCCGTCAGCGGCAGCGGCCAGCCGCCGGTAGCCCTCCAGGCGCAGCCGGTCGCTGGCTATGTAGTCCGGCGGCAGGTGTGCATCTACCGGCAGGTCGATCCGGACGTCTTTCGGTTCCTCGGCGGTGATGACGGTTTTGCCGTGGTAGGCCGCCCGATACGCTTCAACGGCCTCCCCGACCAGTCGCACGTACAGGTCGAAGCCGACGCCGGCCACATGCCCGGACTGCTCGACGCCCAGCACATTGCCGGCGCCGCGGATCTCGAGGTCCTTCAGCGCGACCGCCATGCCCGCGCCCAGCTCGTTGTTCTGCGCGATCGTGGCAAGGCGGTCGTAGGCGGTCTCGGTCAGCGCCGCATGCGGCGGGTACAGGAAGTAGGCGTAGCCGCGCTCCCGGCTACGGCCAACCCGACCGCGCAGCTGATGCAGCTGGGCCAGCCCGAACGTCTCGGCCCGCTCGACGATCAACGTGTTGGCGTTGGAGATGTCCAGGCCGGTCTCCACGATCGTGGTGCACACCAAGATGTCGTATTCGCGGTTCCAGAACCCCTGCACCGTGGATTCCAGCAGGTCCTCGGGCATCTGGCCGTGGGCGACGACGACTCGGGCCTCGGGCACCCGGGCACGCACCCGGGCGGCCGCCTGGTCGATGGAGCTGACGCGGTTGTGCACGTAGAACGCCTGACCGTCGCGCAGCAGCTCCCGGCGCAGTGCCGCGGCGACCTGCTTGTCGTCGTGCGGCCCGACGTAGGTCAGCACGGGGAAGCGGTCCTCGGGCGGTGTCAGGATCGTCGACATCTCCCGGATTCCGGCCAGGCTCATCTCCAGCGTGCGCGGGATCGGGGTGGCACTCATCGTCAGCACGTCGACGTGGGTGCGCAGCGACTTGATGTGCTCCTTGTGTTCGACGCCGAACCGCTGCTCCTCGTCGACGACGACCAGGCCCAGGTCCTTCCAGCGCACCCCTGTCTGCAGCAGCCGATGCGTGCCGATCACGATGTCCACGCTGCCGTCGGCCATGCCGTCGATCACGGCGCGGGACTCGGCGGGGCCGGTGAACCGGGACAGCCCCTTGATCCGCACCGGGAAACCGGCCATCCGCTCGGTGAACGTTTGCAGGTGCTGGTCGCACAGCAACGTCGTCGGCACCAGCACGGCGACCTGTTTGCCGTCCTGCACCGCCTTGAAGGCCGCCCGCACCGCGATTTCCGTCTTGCCGTAGCCGACGTCGCCGCAGATCACGCGGTCCATCGGCACCGGCTTTTCCATATCGGCCTTCACCTCGATGATCGCGGTGAGCTGATCGGCGGTCTCGGTGAAGCCGAACGCGTCCTCCATCTCGGCTTGCCACGGGGTGTCGGGGCTGAACGCGTGACCGGCGGTGGCCTGCCGCTTGGCGTACAGCGACACCAGCTCGCTGGCGATCTCGCGGACCGCGCGGCGGGCCTTGGTCTTGGTGTTGACCCAGTCACTGCCGCCGAGCCGGCTCAGCGCCGGAGCCTGCCCGCCGACGTACCGCGACAGCTGATCCAGGGAATCCATCGGGACATACAGCTTGTCTGTATCATGTTGGCCGCCAGCCCTTTTGGTTGACGCATACTCCAACACCAAGTACTCGCGGCGGGCCCCGCTGACGGTACGTTCGACCATCTCCACGAACCGTCCGATACCGTGCTGGTCGTGGACCACAAGGTCGCCCGCGGTGAGCGCGAGCGGATCGACGGTGTTGCGCCGCTTGGCCGCCAGCCGCTTGCCGTCCGCGGAGGTCACCCGGTTGCCGGTCAGATCGGTCTCGGTGATGACGACGAGGTTGGCGCCGGGCACCACCACGCCGTCGTGCAACGGACCCTTGAGCACCCCGACAACGCCGCGCTTCGGCGCCGCGCCCGGCCGCAACATGGTTGCGGGGGTGTCGGATTCGGCCAGCTGCTCGACCACGCGATGCGCGGTTCCGGCCCCGGCTGCGACGATCGCGGCGTAGCCGCCGGTGATGACGTGGGCCCGCAGCGAGGCGAAAATGGCGTCGATGTCGCGCTGATTCCCACGCGCCGACGGCGCCGCGCGGACGTCCAGCTCGACCGCTGACTCGTCGGACAGCTGGCTCAGGGTCCACCACCGGTGGCCCGACCGCCGCGCCGCGGCCTTCACCTCGTCGAGTTCGGCGAATCCCGATCCGCCGAGCTGCTCGACGTCGACGGGCGCTCTGTCTTTCCGGCTCCCGCCGGTTGCAGCCACCGACCACGCCGCCTCCAAGAATTCCCGGCCAGTCTTGATCAGGTCAGCGGCCCGGGTGCGGACCTTTTCCGGGTCGCACACCAACACCGGGGTGCACTCGGCCAGCTGGTCGGTCAGCAACACCAAGTTGTCGGGACGAAGCACCGACAGCAGCGCCTCCATGCCGTCGACCGGGATGCCCTCGGCCAGCTTGGCCAGCATGTCGGTGACGCTGCCGGTGATGGCGGTCTCGGCGCTGAGGTGCGCTGCGGCCAACTGGGCGGCCCGCCCCCGCACGTCGTCGGTCAGCAGCAGCTCACGGCACGCGACCGCGACCAGCGTGTCGATGCTGATCTCGGGAATGGAGCGCTGGTCGGCCACCGAGAACATCCGCATTTCGGTGACCTCGTCACCCCAGAACTCGACGCGCACGGGGTGCTCGGCGGTCGGGGCGAAGATGTCGAGGATCCCGCCGCGGACCGCGAACTCGCCGCGCCGCCCGACCATGTCCACCCGGGTGTAGGCCAGCTCGACCAGCCGGGCGATGATGCCCTCGAAACCACCGGCGGCGCTGGTGTCGTCGCCGACGGTGAGGGTGAGCGGTTCCATCAGGCCCAGTCGCGGGGTCATCGGCTGCAGCAGCGAGCGCACGGCCGTGACCACCACCTGCAGCGGCGGCCCCAGCCGGGCATCGTCGGCATGAGCCAGTCGGCGCAGTAGCAAGAGGCGGGCGCCGACAGTGTCGACGCCGGGTGACAGCCGCTCGTGCGGCAGGGTCTCCCAGGAGGGGAACATCGCTACCGCGTCGCCGAAGACGCCGCGTAGTTCGGCGGTCAGGTCATCGGCTTCCCGGGCGGTCGCGGTGACCACCAGCATCGGCCCCTGGCGGGCCAGCGCACTCGCGACGAACAGCCGTGCGCTGGCCGGTCCGACCAGGGTCAGCTCGGCAGGCCGATCGGCCGTGCGTTCGATAAGTTCCTGGAATGTCGGCGCGGACAGCGCCAAATCAACCAGCCCCGCGATCGGGGTATCTGGGCAGGCAGGCCCCGGTGCGGTCATGATGCCGCCATTGTATGGCGCGGAACTTTCTGACCTCCTCCCACGACTGACGTCATGGGATTCCCCAAACCACTCACGCGGCGTCGGGAGTTCCCACTTGCGCGAGCACACCCGCCCGTGCGGATGTTGCCCCAGGCCCCGGGGTAGGCGCAAGCTGATGGGCTCAGGCCAGGATATTGAGTGCTGCGTTCCGATCAGCATGATCGCTAGCGTGACCACATGATGCGCTGGAATTCCGCTTGGCTCTTACGGTTTTCCCGGCCAGCTTCTCGTTCCGCATGTATCGGTGCACCACCTCCAGCGGCGCACCACCCACAGGGGTGACGAACCACGACCCGGCACCACAAACAGCAGACTGCGGCGACACTCCGGGCACCAAAACGCGTGGTACCTAACCGAAGACACCGACTCAATCGTCGACCGGCCCTGCACGAACTCACCGTAACGGCCGCGACCGACAACGACGGCCCGATCACGCGGGCCGACAGGATCGGCCATCCACGACCTAATTCGTGGAATCCCGTCAATATTGAGCCCGGCGCCGTCAAGGATTTGTAAGGGCAGCGGCATCCGACGGCGGCCGGGCGCACCTTAAAGCCATGAGCATGACTTTGCAAGATGTCCTGCCGTCCATCGGCTATGCCGCGCCTCCGCGGTTCGATCCGGCGATTTGGCCGATCACCACACATGCCGACGAGGACGGCCGGCTCTGCATCGGCGAGGTGCCCGTCACCGACATCGCCGACGAGTTCCGGACCCCTGCCTACGTGATCGACGAAGCCGACTTCCGGCATCGCGCCCGCCGTTACCGCAGGGCGTTGCGCGGCGCTGAGATCGTCTATGCCGGCAAGTCGCTGCTGACCATCGCGGTGGCGCGCTGGGCGCGCGAAGAGGGGCTAAGCGTCGACGTCTGCTCACCCGGCGAGCTGGCCACCGCCGTCGCTGCTGGGGTGGAACCGGCGCGCATCGTCATGCATGGCAACGCCAAATCGGTCGAAGAGTTGCGGGCCGCGGTGCGCGTCGGGGTCGGGCGCATTGTGTTGGATTCGTGCATCGAGATCGCCTACCTCGCGGGTTTGGCGAGCCGGCGACAACGAGTGCTCATCCGAGTGACCCCGGACATCGACATCCACGGTCACCGCGCGGTCACCACCGGGATCAGCGACCAGAAGTTCGGGTTCACGCTCGATGGTGGGAGTGCCGCCGACGCGGTAGCGCGAGTCCTCGCCCATACCAATCTCGATCTGATCGGGCTGCACTGCCATATCGGCTCGCAGGTCACCGATGCTGCCTTCTACGGCGAAACAATTCGCCGGATGATCGCCGCTATGGCCGACATCCGCGCCAGGCACGGCGTCGTCCTCACCGAGCTGAACATCGGCGGCGGCCATGGCATCCCCTATGTCCCCGGCGATCCGGAGCTCGACCTCGTCGAGCTGGCCGACGTCATCGACGACGCGGTGGAGACGGCCTGTGCCGCCGAACGGTTCCCCCGCCCAGTCATCGTGGTCGAACCCGGTCGGGCCATCAGCGGCCGGGCCGGCGTCACGCTGTATCAGGTGTGCGCCGTAAAGACGCAACCAGGTGGGCGGACCTTCGTCGTAGTCGACGGCGGAATGAGCGACAACCCGCGGGTGGCGTTGTACGGCGCGAAATACACTGTCGCGCTGGCGAACCGGCATCCTCTTGGGCCGAAGCAGCGCGTCACGGTGGCGGGGCGGCACTGCGAAGCGGGCGACGAGATCGCCCGCGATATCGAGCTACCGGCCGACGTGCATCCCGGCGACCTATTGGCGGTAGCCTGCACCGGCGCCTACCACCACAGCATGGCGTCGAGCTACAACATGGTCGGTCGGCTACCGCTGGTGGCCGTCAAGGATGGCGGCGCCCGCGAACTGGTCCGTCGCGAAACGACTGCCGACCTGCTGGCGCGCGATCGCGGTTAACGCCGATCCGATTGTTCGGCTCCTCTCCGGGCCGCCCGCGGCCCGCATCGTCGCCGAACCTATTCGTCTTGCAGGCGGGGATCGGCTTCCAGGTGGGTCAGGCCGTTCCAGACCAGGTTGACCAGGTGCGCGGCGACCACTTCCTTCTTGGGCTCCCGGGCGTCGAGCCACCATTGCGCGGTCATCGACACCGAGCCCACCAACGCCTGCGCATACAGCGGGGCCAGGTCCGGGTCTAGGCCGCGACGGGCGAAGTCACCGGCCAGGATCGAGCTGACCTGGCTGACCGCGTCGTTGAGCAGGCTGGAATAGGTGCCCGAGCTGATGGACGCCGGCGAGTCGCGGATCATGATGCGGAAACCGTCAGTGCGCTCCTCGACGTAGGTCAGCAACGCCAGCGCGACCCGTTCGACGCGCACCCGGGACCGGTTGTTGGTCAACGACGACGTGATGCCGTCCAGCAGCGCCGACATCTCCCGGTCGACGACGACCGCGTACAGCCCCTCCTTGCCGCCGAAATGCTCGTAGACGACCGGTTTGGATACGTTGGCGCGCTGCGCGATCTCCTCGATCGAGGTCCCCTCGTAGCCGCGTTCGGCAAACAGCGACCGCGCGATGTCGATGAGTTGATGTCGGCGCTCGCTGCCGGTCATCCTGGCGCGCGGCGCGCGCACTTCTTTGTCCGGCGCTGCCACGCCTACCAGCGTATCGGCTAGAGGGGGTCGAATTGTCCGACTCCTCCCTGGGGCCGTACCCGGCCCGCATACGGGCCCACGGTCTAGGTTTGATGGCCCAACTCCTCCTCGGGCCGCAAGCGGCCCGCATCGTCGTCGGGGCTAGCCGCTCACTGATCGACTTCTGACAATTTGTTGGTGATGTGCAATGGCTGGCTTGTGCCCGAATCCTCAGTGAGCGGCTAGCGGCGTGTCGATGGCGAGATCGGTGAAGGGGTCTGCATACCGATGCGGATTCGTTCGTAGTCACGGTCGACGCGTGTCCAGTGTGCGGGTTTGCGTCCCATCCGGGGGCTGCGCACCGCGGCGAGGATCGGGGCGATGACCTGGTCGCGCAGGGTGAGCAGGGCGGCGACGGTGCGCGCGGCCAGGG
>Ga0187766_10000498_pt1 | contig 21756 bp, 28 predicted proteins | sample 0216_QUI02_MP05__4_FD_132971 | JGI IMG/M metagenome (GOLD analysis project Ga0187766, IMG submission 132971) | Tropical peat soil microbial communities from peatlands in Department of Meta, Colombia - 0216_QUI02_MP05_20_MG | ecosystem: Environmental > Terrestrial > Soil > Wetlands > Peat ... | reverse complement strand
CGGCATCGCGCCGGGGAACATGGTCATGTTCGGACACGGCTTCTCGATCCACTACGGCGAGGTGGTGCCGCCGCCGGACGTCGACGTCGCGCTGGTGGCGCCCAAGGGCCCGGGCCACCTGGTTCGCCGGCAGTACCTCGAGGGCTCGGGCGTGCCCGGGCTGGTCGCGGTCCACCAGGATGCGAGTGGCGACGCACTAGCGATCGCGCTCGCGTACGCCAAGGGCATCGGCTGCACGCGCGGCGGCGTGATCGAGACCACGTTCAAGGACGAGACCGAGACCGACCTGTTCGGCGAGCAGGCGGTCCTGTGCGGCGGGGTCACCGAGCTCGTCCGCGCCGGCTACGACACGCTGACCGAGGCCGGATACGACCCGCGCCTCGCCTACTTCGAGGTCCTGCACGAGCTCAAGCTGATCGTCGATCTGATGTATGAGAAGGGCATCGCGGGGATGCGGTACTCGATCTCGAACACCGCCGAGTACGGGGACATGACCCGCGGCAAGGTGATCATCGGCGACGCCACCCGCGAAGCGATGAAGAAGGTCCTGGCCGACATCCAGTCCGGGGACTTCGCCCGCGAATGGATCGCCGAGAACCGAGCCGGGCAGGAGAACTTCAAGCGCATGCGCGAGGAGCAGGCGGGACACCAGGTCGAGGTGGTCGGCCGCGAGCTCCGGGCTCAGATGGACTGGATCGACACCGAGTTCCAAGAATAGGTCCGCGTCTGCGCGCCCGGACGCACTTGCGCTGCGCGCGAGTCAGTCCGGTGCGCATGACGCTCCCGAGCTGGGTAGTTCGTTACCTTGATGAGGTCCGCATGACGAAGACCGGCACCGTTCTGCAGATTCCCGATGAGCTGAAGCCCGTCGACGGGCGGTTCGGCTCGGGCCCGTCGCGGATCCGACCCGAGCAAATCGGGCGACTCGCCCAGGAAGGCATCGGGGTGATGGGAACGTCGCACCGTCAGGCGCCGGTGAGAGGGGTGGTGGCGCAGATCCGAGCCGACCTGCGCGAGCTGTTCTCCGTCCCCGATGGCTACGACGTGACGCTCGGCAACGGCGGCACGACGGCGTTCTGGGAGGCCGCGACGTGCTCGCTAGTGCGTCGGCGCGCGCTCAACCTCGTGTATGGGGAGTTCTCCTCGAAGTTCGCCGCGTGCACGCGCAAGGCGCCCTTCCTCGATGACCCGATCGTGATCGAGGCCGAGCCCGGTGATGCGCCCGAGCCGCAGTCCGATCCGGACGCGGACGTGATCGCCTGGGCCCACAACGAAACCTCCACGGGCGTGATGGTGCCGGTGTCGCGGCCCGCCGGCGCCGACGATGCGCTCGTATTGGTCGACGCGACATCGGCGGCGGCCGGGCTGCCGATCGACGTCGGCCAGACCGACGCTTACTACTTCGCGCCCCAGAAGGGCCTCGGCTCCGACGGCGGCCTGTGGCTGGCCCTGCTGAGCCCCCGAGCGCTCGAGCGCGTGGCGCAGATCGCCGGGGACTCGGACCCCGGAGCTTCGGCCCCCACCCACGCCAGGCGCTGGATTCCGGACTTCCTGTCGCTCCAGCTCGCGCACGAGAACTCGGTCAAGGAGCAGACGTACAACACGCCCGCGATTGCGACGCTGCTGCTGCTCGCCGATCAGCTCGAATGGATGCTGGATCACGGCGGTCTCGACGCGATGGTGGCCCGCACGACCGCGTCGTCGGGCCACCTGTACGCGTGGGCCACCGAACACGAGCACGCCACCCCGTTCGTCAGCGACCCCGGCAAGCGCTCACTCGTGGTCGGCACGATCGACTTCGACTCCGAGGTGGACGCAGCGGACCTGGCGTCGACGCTGCGCGCCAACGGCATCGTCGACGTCGAGCCGTACCGCAAGCTCGGGCGCAACCAACTGCGAATCGGGATGTTCCCCGCGACCGATCCAAGCGAAGTCGAGGCCTTGACGGCCTGCATCGACTGGGTGCTGGAGCGCCGGCTGTGACCGTCATCGAGGCGGCATCGGTCGCACCGCAGCCGGACGGGGGCCGGCCTCGCGTGCTGGTGGCGGAGAAGATCGGCGACTCGGGGATCGAACTGCTGAAGCAGCACTTCGACGTCGAGCTCGGAGTCGGCTGGTCGCGCGATGAGCTCGAGGATCGGATCGGCGATTACGACGGGATTCTGATCCGCTCGGCGACGAAGCTCGACGCCCCATTGATCGCTCGCGCCGCCCGGTTGCGAGCGGTGGGCAGAGCCGGAGTGGGGGTCGACAACGTCGACGTCGACGCCGCCACCAAGGCTGGGATCCTCGTCGCCAACGCACCGCAGTCGAATGTGATCACCGCCGCCGAGCACACGATGGCGCTGCTGCTCGCGCTCGCGCGCAACATCCCCCAGGCGCATGCGTCGCTGACGGGCGGCGCGTGGGAGCGCTCGAAGTTCTCCGGCGTCGAGCTGTACGAGAAGACGCTCGGGATCCTCGGATTCGGGAAGATCGGCCAGCTCGTGGCCGAGCGGGCGCGGGCGTTCGGCATGCACGTGATCGCGTTCGACCCGTACGTCTCCGCCGAGCGCTACCGGGAGCTGCGCGTCGAGAAGGCCGAGTCCTCCGACGACCTCTACGCCAAGGCGGACTTCATCACGCTGCACCTGCCCAACACGCCCGACACCAGGGGCTGGCTCGACGCCGAGGCGCTCGCCAAGTGCAAGGACGGCGTGCGGATCTTGAATGTCGCACGCGGACCGCTGGTTGTGGATGAGGATTTGCGGGCGGCGCTCGACTCGGGCAAGGTCGGCGGGGCGGCGCTCGACGTGTTCAACACCGAGCCGGTCACCGACCATCCGCTGTTCGGCTACCCGAACGTGGTCGTCACGCCGCACCTCGGCGCCTCGACCACCGAAGCCACCGACCGCGCCGGCTACCAGGCCGCCGAGCAAGTCGTCGCCGCGCTCACCGGCGGCAACGTCACGAGCGCGGTCAACGTCCCCGCGATCTCGCCGGAGGACATGGAGGTACTCGGTCCGTTCGTGTCGCTGTGCCGGGCGCTCGGGCGGATCGCAGTCGAGCTCACCGAGGGCTCGTCGATCGATCTGGTGCGCACGGAGTTTCTCGGCCGGCTCGCCGAGCGCGACACGAGCCTGCTCACGATCCAGGTGCTGCTCGGTGTCCTGCGCGGCCACTGCGAAGAGGACGTCGGCGTCGTCAACGCGCCCGGCCTGGCGGCGGAGCGGGGGATCGAGGTCGTCGAGATGAGGCGCACCGCCGTCCGCGACTACTCCGATCTTGTCCGCGTGACCGTCGAGAGCGGCGAGGACAGCGTGCTCGTGGCCGGCACCGTGTTCGGTCGGCGCAACCGCGAGCATCTGCTCGAAGCCTGGGGCCAGCGCTTCAACATCCAACTCGAGAAGCACATCACGATGTTTCGCTACGGCGACGTCCCCGGCATGATCGGCCGCGTCGGCACCCATTTCGGCGAGCACGGCATCAACATCGTCTCGGCCGCCGTCGGCCACGTGGACAACACCTCCGGTGGACCGCTCGCGGTGATGGTGATCACCACCGACGCGGCCGTTCCGCACGAGGTGATCGACGAGATCGTCGCCCTCGACGGGTTCGAGGCCGGTCGCACGATGACGTTGTAGTCGGTGGCACTGGCGCGTCCGGTCGCTCCATCCGGCTCGCGCGATCGCGCGCTGACCGTCCTGGTCGTCACGCTCGCGCAGTTCATGGCGGTGATGTCGACCTCGTCGGTCAGCGTGGCGCTGCCCACGATCGGCCGCGACCTGCATGCCTCGAGCACTTCGCTCGAGTGGATCGTCGACTCCTACGTGATCGTCTACGCGAGCCTGCTGATCGCCGGCGGGGTCCTGAGCGACCGACGCGGACGCAAGGGCATGTTCATGATCGGGGTGACGCTGTTCGGACTCGGCTCCCTGGTCAGCGGCCTCGCCCCGACGGTCGGGTGGCTGATCGGTGGCCGCGTGGTCCAGGGCCTCGGCCCGGCGATCGTCACCCCGACGAGCCTGGCGATCATCAGCGCCACGTTCGACGACCCGCGTGAGCGCGCGACCGCGATCGGGGTGTGGTCGTCGGGTTCGGGACTCGCGCTCGCGCTCGGACCGGCGGTCGGGGGGCTGCTGGTGGTGGCGATCGGGTGGCGATCGGTGTTCCTGCTGAACGTCCCGCTGGCTGTGGTCATCATCGTGCTCGGCAAGCGGCTGATTCCGTTGATCCCGCGGACGCGCGCCGGCACCGGGTTCGACTGGACCGGTGCTTTCCTGACCACGCTGGGCGTGGGGTTGCTGACGTTCGGCCTGATCGAGGGTCCGGGGCGCGGCTGGGGATCGGCGCTGATCGTCGGTTCGTTCGTGCTCGCCGCGCTCGGCCTGGCCGTGTTCGTCGCGTGGGAGAGCCGGCGCACCGCGCCTCTGATCGACGTGTCGCTGTTCCGGCGCGCGCCGTTCACGGTGGCGAACCTCGCGGGACTGACCGTGTTCTTCGCCTTCATCGGCGCGATCGTCTACCTGAGCGCGTACTTCCAGCAGGTCCAGGGCCGGTCCGCGCTCGGCGCCGGTCTGGCCGTGCTCCCAATCGGGACCGGATTCTTCGTGAGCGCACAGCTGTCCGGACGGATCGTCGGCCGGCTAGGTCCGCGACTGCCGATGGTGCTCGGGCTCGGCCTCTGCGGCGTGGCGATGATCGGGCTGCTTCGGCTGCGGTCAGACTCGCCGATCTCGGAGGTCTGGTGGGATCTTCTCGCGGTCGGGTTCGGCGGCGGGCTCAGCCTCACGCCGATGACCGCGACCGCGATGGCCGCGGTCCGCTCCGAGCGTGCCGGAATGGCGTCGGCGGTGCACAACTCGATGCGCCAGGTCGGGCAGGCGCTCGGGGTTGCGGTGCTCGGCTCGCTGGTCTACGCGGGAGTCGTGGGCGGCGTCGCCGGAGGCCGACGCCGGTACGGTGCCCAGTCGGCCGCGTTCGTCGACGGGCTGCATCACGCCGTGCTGGTGTCCGGCGGCTGCCTGCTGGTAGCGGCCTTGCTCGCCAGCGCATTAATTCCCTCCGGGCTGCTGGACCGGGCATAGCGCTGGGTAGAGTTGAAGGCGGCCCGTGAGGAACAACGGAAAGTGCCGGTAAGCAGTCTCCGGTCGCCAGTCCGGGCGTCGTGAGGCACGGGTCGGCGAGGTCGGCGGTGTCGTCGTCGCCGGCGGGGTCAACCGCCGTTCGTTGCGTCCGGCTGTTGGGCTGCCTTGCGTCGCGCCCACGCTTGCGTGTACCCCTCGGTGCGGCGCGGGCGCTTGTCTTTGCCTCGTTTTGAGGCGGCTCCGCCGATCGGTTTGCCTTCGGCTCGGCGGCGCGCGAGGCCGGCGCGGATCCGCTCGGAGCGTCGGATGGATTCCTGTGTGGCGACCCATGCGGCGACGGCAGCGAGCAGCTCGGTGGTCGCGTCGGAGCCGTTGAGCCAGGGTTCCTGGTGGCTTACGAGTGAGACGTTTCGCTCGCGCAGCTCGCGGATGAGCCGCAACAGTTCCTCGATGCCTTGGCACAGAGTCGATCGACCGCCCAGACGACGGCCCGCGCGCTCGGGCAAGACGGCGTTCATCGAGGCGATGCTGAGCGGCAGCGACGCATTGGTCATCGCGGCACGCTGTGTCCGGGACGACACGTGCGCCAGTTTCGCGAAACAACGCCGGGGAGCCATCCCGAGCTTCGTCGCTACCGCGAGGCCGGGACGATACGCGCCGCCCTGCTGACCTTTCCGGGAGACGCGGACCTCTCCGACAGCTTCTTCACCACAGACCTGATGATGGACTACTCCCAGGCCGTCGTTCTCGAGGGGGACAGCCCGCTCCGATTCGTGGATCTTCGGGTGTTTGTTGCGTCCCTACCGGCCGAAGGCCACCGGCTGTTCGTTCGCTGCACTCGCGAGGGCGCTACGCGCGCGAGAGCACCGCCGCCCTTGAGCAGCTACTGCGCCAGCCGGACGGCATGGTCGACGTTCTCGGCGTGATCGGCGACGCACGGCTCGCCGAACTCGGCCGCGAGCACCCCGAGCTCCTCGAGCGAATGCGGACCCGCCTGGGTGGCGTTGCCCAAGCGAGACGGGCTCCGCAGTCGGATAAGCGCTGGGCGATCGCCGCTAGCTACACCGGCATTGAGCACGCGCAACTCGTCGTGGTCAATGCCCGCCACGATGGCGAGCGACGGACGGCCGAGCAACTGGTTGCCGACATCGCTGACATCCTCGGCCCCAGGGGAAGCCGGATCCCAATCACGGCCGTGGCGGCCAACATAGACGACCCGGACGATCCCGCCCGGAAGAAGGCGCTCGCCCGAGTTCGCCGCGCGATTCGTCCCAGGAGATCCTGACGTTGGTGACTCGCCCCGTGGGTATTCGGAGCGATGCCTTCCGCATGTTGCACTTGAACGAGAGCTCGCCATCCGATTCGACGTCGATCGAAAGAGAATCGCCCTTCTTCACCGATTCGACCGGCCTGCCGTTCCAGAACACCGCATGAAATCACCGTTCGCCGGCTGCTGCTCGCCAATGCCGTCCCAGATCTCGTTGACGAGCCGTGTGGGGTCCTGCTCAGTCGGAAACACCGTCCGAAACTCATCCAGGCGCTGGTACTCCATTGACAACGGTCGCCTTGAGAACTCCGAGACGCCGAGTCGGCTCAGCGGAATCCCCCGGGACGCCGCAGCACACACACACACACACGTCATGCGCGAAGCGGATCCGTCCACTGCAGCCCTGTGAAACGCGAGAAGTCCGCGTCGCACGAGTTCAGCTCCGCGCCGTGCTCGATCGCCAGCGCCGCGAGGTGTGCGTCGGTAACCATGTTTCCCGCCGTACCCAGCGGAGCGAGAAGCTCGCGCAGGATCGCCGCGTGACGATCGGTGGGGTGGACGACCACAGTGTTCGGACGGGCCAGCCAGCCGTCGACGATGTCCAGTGCTTCGCCTGAGCTGAACGGCGACGTCATGACCTGCGGCTTGGTCGTGAGTCGGACGAATGCCAGCAGCACCGACCAGGGGAGTGCGACGGTCTCGCGGCCACCGAGGACGCCTTCGACCCATGGGTGAGCCTGCTGGAACCGCGCTGAGCTCTCATCGACGGCGTAGATGAGGAGGTTGACGTCCAGCAGCTTCACTTGCGGAGATCGAGCTTGCGGACGATCTCGTCGTCCTCGAGATCGCCGGCCAGTCGCAATGACTTGTCCAGGTCGATGCCAGGGCGCACACCGAGTCGCCGCGACGGGAGCGCATACGGCTCCTCGTCGCGCGACTGTGGCCGGATGCCTGCGCGGAGCACGTCGTTGATCACGGTTCTCAGAGGCACGCCTCGCTCACGCGCCAGGGCGCGCAGCCGAGCGTCAACGTCTGGGTCCAGATCGATGGTGGTGCGCATGACCGCATCATAGATGCTCCAAATACTCGCATCAATATGCGGACGTCGGTCGGATCGTGGGCTATCGCCAGCGAACACTGTTCGCTGCGTTACCCGTGTTCGCCGACCGGCGGAGCGGCGTGGCGGCGCTCGGCAGGTCCTCGCCGAACCCGGGCTCAGGTTCGCAGTTCTCAACTGCTATACGACCGTCGAAGGGTGCGGCTTGCCCTCGCTACCCATATGCCTCCGGCCCAGGCGCTCAAGTCCCGATCGGGTGACTGACCTCGATGAGCGGGAGCGCAGATTCGGCGGGCTGTCACAAGCGACTTTAGACCTGTTGGGCGCAACTGGACAAACGTCCGATTGCGGAGACTGCGAACCCCGGTACCTTTCTCAAGGTATAGGGGCGCAGTCCCCACGTATTACAGAGAAAACGGCAGGGGCCGCAGGCAGCGCACTGTGAGAGGTAGGGCTGCCAGCGATTCGCCGTTCTAGGTCGCGCCGATGAAAGGAGCGAGCTATGCCGTATTACGGGCACTGAAGCGCTCGACAGGGGGTTCGCTTACGGCGAACCCTCCATTTCTTCGACGTCTCGCGTGATTATCGGCAGGGAGGGCCAGAGCTTTAGCCAGAGTCCAGGAAGCTCTGGACAGTTTGCGGATTGAGCACTACGCCGCAAGAGCCGATGAATAGGGGGCGATGGACCGCGAGACTGCCACGGCTGGCAAGAGACGCGCACGGGAACCCGCGCGTTGGTTTGTGCTGGTTCACATTGTCGCGTTGGCTGGCGCCGCGGTCGTCTGTTGGCTGACGAGTGACCTCGACCACTGGCGGTTGGGACCGTTAGTAGTACTCGCCGGTTTCACGACCTTGAGCATTCTCACCGACATCGGAATCGGGGCGAGCAGGGTGAGAATCTCGGGAGTTTTGATCGGCCTCATACTCGCCATCGTCTTGCTTGGTCCCGCTCCAGCGGCGCTTCTCGGCGCGGGCACGATTCTGCTCGTGGCGCTTCGTTTGGGCACCCAGTGCCATGTTGCGCGCAACAACGTGGTGGTCTACACGTGGTTTCCGCTGGCCGCCGCGCTTTTCTTCCATGCGGCGATTCGGCTGACCGGTGTAACCCCTCACGCCGTCGCGTATTACCTGGTTGTGTTCTTGACCTTCGTGGTCGCGATGGCGATCGACATAGTTGGGGTGTTCGCCTACATGTGTCGTCTTGACGGTTCGTCCTTCGTGCAGAAGGTGCGCGAAGCTGTGATCCCTGTCCTGTCCGCGCACTTGTTCTCGGCAGTGCTGACGATGGTGGCCGTCTATGTCGCGGCCGAAACCGGCACGGCTGGGATCGCGATGGTGGCCCTAGTGCTTCTCATCTTCCAGTACTTAGTGGGCGAGTTGCTGAAGTCTAAGCAGCGCGGCGATGAGCTCCAGCGTATCGCCACTACCGACGAGCTGACGGGGTTGGCGAACCGCGAGCGATTCCGGTCTCGGCTGGACGAACGGATCTCCGCAGCCAGAAACGGGAACGAGAAGTTTGGGGTGATGCTGCTCGACCTCGACCGCTTCAAGGAGGTCAACGACACGCTGGGCCACCACTACGGGGATGAGCTGCTGCGCGACCTGGGGCCGCGCCTGCAGCAGGCAATCGGAACGGACGGCGTCGTGGCGCGACTCGGCGGGGACGAGTTCGCGGTACTACCCGCCGAGTCCACCGCCGACAGCGATCAGCTCGAGGCGATCGCTCAGCGCCTGATCGACTGCGTTCAGCAGCCGGTAGTAGTCGATGAGCTGACGCTGGACGTGGGGGTCAGCATCGGGATCGCCCGCTTCCCGCGCGACGGTGAGGATCCGCACTCGTTGCTTCGCAGCGCGGACGTGGCCATGTACGCGGCGAAGGAGGCGCACTCCGGGTGCAAGGTGTATGCGGCTGCGCTCGATCGTCACTCGGTGCGCAAGCTCAGCGTGCTCAGCGAGTTCAGGCACGCGCTCGACTCCGACGAGATCGTCGTCTTCTATCAGCCGATCATGCTAATGGACCGCAACCGCGTCCATGGGGCGGAGGCTCTGGTGCGCTGGCAGCACCCCGAGCTGGGGCTCCTGCCGCCGTCTGACTTCATGCCGCTCGTCGAGCAGACCGGGCTGATCGGACCGCTGACCCGACACGTGCTCGAGCGCGCGGTCGCGGAGTGCGCGGCGTGGCGGCAGGCCGGCCACGCCCTGACGGTGTCGGTCAACCTGTCGGTGCGCAACCTACTCGATCCCGACCTCGCGGCGCTGATCTCGGATCTGATGAACACGTACCGGTTGACTCCGTCGGCGCTCGAGCTCGAGATCACCGAGAGCATGCTGATGTCTGACCCCGACCGTTCGCTGGTCACGCTCACTCGTCTCAGCGAACTCGACGTCGGCCTTTCCGTTGACGACTACGGCACCGGTTACTCGTCCCTCGCCAACCTCCGGCGCCTTCCGATCGACGAGCTCAAGATCGACCGGTCGTTCGTCTCTCCGATGCTGAGCGACGAGAGCGACCTGATCATCGTGCGCTCGACGATCAATCTCGGCCACGACCTCGGCCTCACGGTCGTGGCCGAAGGGGTGGAGGACGAGGCCACGCTGCACCGCCTCGAGGGGCTTGGATGCGACCTCGCGCAGGGCTACCACTTCAGTAAGCCGCTGCCGGCCGAGGCGTTCAACAATTGGATCGGCCTCACGATCGCGCGCCCCGAGCGGCCGTTTGGGCCGGCCGAGCGCGCCGCCGCGGCCTGATCGATCCGACCAAGGCTCAGAACAGGGCAGCCTGGCCGTCGGGGATCGGCGGGGCCAGGCACTCCGGTCCGTCATAGCGAGCGTCGTTGACGGCAGAACCGACCCGCCTGAGCGCGGTCTCGGACGGGGTGAGGCCCGCCAGGAGCTCGCGCATGCGGTCGGGCGGCCGTGAGGGCTCGAGCCACGCGGACTCGGCGCCGGGGGCCAGGATCACAGGCATCCGGTCGTGCAGCGACGCGATCGCGGGGTTGGCGGCGGTGGTGAGGATCGTGCACGTGCCCAGCGTGCGCCCCTCGTTGTCGTCGTCGTGCCAGATCGACCACAGGCCGGCGAACGCGAACAGCCCGCCGTCGGCACGCGTGATGTGGAACGCGTGCTTCGGGCCGGTCGGCTGGCGCTGCCATTCGTAGAACCCGTCGGCGATGATCAGACACCGGTAGCGCTCGAACGCGCGACGGAAGGCGGCACGCTCGGCAACCGTCTCGACCCGGGCGTTGATCATCTTCAGTCCGGTGTCGGGCTTCCTGGCCCAGGTGGGGACGAGTCCCCAGCGGAGCAGCTCGCCGCGGGGGTTGCCGTCGCGGTCGGTCGTGACCGCAAGCACCTCGTCGCCCGGGGCGACGTTGTAGCGCCGGCGGATCTCGATCGACTCGCCGATCGGAAAGCGCGCCCGGACGTCAGCCGGGTTCGGCGTCGCCAGCGTGTAGCGCCCGCACACCTGCTAGGTCAGCGCGACCCGGATGCGGACGCGATCTGCTCCGCGCGCTTGGCCTTCGCGCGTTTCTGACGGCGCCGTCCGACGAACGCGAGCACGCCAACCGCGATCAGGACGAGCACGAAGCCGAAGAAGATCGCCGTGTCGACCGAGATGCCGCCGGCCGCCGATCCGATCCCGTACACGATCCCGAACCCGAGCGCGAGCACCGCGATGATCAAGACGATCGCGATCAGGATCCCGCGGATCCGCATCAGGATTCCGGCGCTCGCCGGAGGAGCGATCAGCCCGAGGAACCTCAGGCTTCGCAGCTGGCCGGCGGTGGGCGACTCGATGCCGAGTCGCTCGGTCGCCTTCTTCAGATCGTCCGGCCGGCGTTCAGCCAACGCGAGCGAGGCGTCGGCCATCCGCCGAATTCCGACGCGCTCCTGCGGCCCCCGCGCCGCGGCCAGTGCGCGCTGGAAGTACGCGCGCGCCGCCTTCGCGTCGTAGCGCTCGGCAGCGCGGTAGCCGAGGATCGCCTGGGCGGCGGCCTTGTACTTGGTCTCGGCCTCGAGCTCCTCGTCGGTCTTGGTCTCGAGCTGCGCCATCGCGGCCATCTGGCCACGCTGCTCGATCCGCATCGTTCGCTGCTGCTTCGCCATCGGAATAGGAGTCTAGCTCCGCGCCCAAGCTCCGGAGCATCGCGAACGCCCGCTCATCCGGGGAGACGATGCCTGATCCCGGGGTACCGCCCGAAGTCACGATCGTAGGACACGATGTCCGCGCCATGCTCGAGTGCCAAAGCGGCCAGATCGGCGTCGGTCGTCAAGTTGCCGGCCGTTCCAGTGTCGCGAAGCAGGCCGCGCAGCAAGGCCGCGTGTCGCGGGGTCGGCTGCGCGGTCACCGCAGCAGGCGCTGCGAGCCACGCCTCGACCTGTCCGGTCGCCGTGTCGGTGGTCATCGGGCTGGGGAGGAATCGACGGGTTCGTCCCGATGCGGATGAACGGAGGAGCGCGATCCGTGCAAACCCGACTGCCTCCGTACCGGCCAGCGCGGCATCCAGCCGCAAGCGCGAGTGTTCATGGTGGCGCTCTCGAGGTCGACGGCGTACAGCAGCACGTTCGCGTCGACGATGACCACGCCCGTCAGCGACCTTCGGCGAGGCGCCGTGTGAGCGCCTCGTCCTCGAGCGCGCCGGAAAGGCTCAGCGCCTTGACGAGGTCCACCCGAGCGGGTCCCAAAGAGCGCGGTGTCGTGTAGCGGGCGGGGGCGGTATGGGTTCGCCCCAGGCCGGCACGGATCGCCTCGTTGACCGCATCCTTGAACGACATTCCACGCTCGCGCATCGCGCGTGCGATGTTCGCTCCGGCTCTACTAACTCAACGCTACGAGCGTCACGCGGATCAGGGGGAGCGAGGCGAGACGCTCGTCGGCGGTGATCAGAGTGAAGTCGTGGGCAAGCGCGATCGCAGCGATCCACAGGTCGTTCGAGGGCTGTCGGCCGCTCGCGGCACGCAACTCGCCGTAGCGCGCGGCGACGACGGGCTCTACAGCAACGATCGGCGCCTCGGCCAATATTGCCGTGAGGCGTTGCAGACGCTGGGCCCTCACGCCCGGGTCGCCGGCGAGAAGTACTCCGGCCTGCAGTTCCCCGACGCTGATGACGCTCACGACCCACGGCTCCTCAAGCTCTGGCGCGCGTGAACCGACGAGCACGCTGGTGTCGATCAGAGCGGTCAACGCGCCCAGGGATCGCGTGCGATCTCCAGGTCAGCGGCACGAAGCTCTCGGAGCTCACGGGCCCAGGTGGCGTCGACCGGCGTCTGGTTCACAACCGCGGCCAGCCGGCCTGCCGCGGCGGGCTTACGCGTGATCGCAAGTGGCCCGAGCAAGGCGACAGGCCGACCGTCGACGGTGATTGTGAACTGCTCGCCTTCCTCGGCGCGCCTGAGTACCGCGCTGATCTGGTTCCGGAGCTCCCGCTGAGCGATGGTGGTCATCTCGGCACCGTAGCAAATCTTCTACGACGCCGCAAAACAGTCGCGCGTGAGCAGATTGCGGCGAGTCCTTTGTGTATGCTTGGTGTATGTCTCGCACAAACGTGGACATCGATGATCAGGCGTGCGCCGAGGTGATGCGCCGTTACGGGCTCACCAGCAAGCGCGACGCCATCAATCTGGCATTGCGGACTCTCGCAGGGGAGACGCTGGACCTGGACGCCGCCCGCGCGTTGCGGGGATCCGGCTGGGACGGAGATCTTGAGCAGCTGCGGTCGGCGCGGACGTGATCCTGATCGACACCTCGGCCTGGGTCGAGTTCCTGCGCGACACAGGGTCCCCTGTTTGCTTGCGCGTCGACGAACTGCTTGGCGGCGAATTTGCCACCTGCCACCCGATCCGCATGGAGGTCCTGGCCGGAGCACGCGATGAGCGCCATCTCGGGCAGCTGCGGGGCCTCCTGGCGCGCGCCGCGCTGTTGCCGACGCCGGCCGCGCATTATGAGACTGCCGCCGCCCTGTACCGGACGTGCCGTCGCCAGGGCGTCACCCTCCGCAGGCTTATCGACTGCCTCATCGCGGCCCATGCGATCGACGCCGGCACCGAGCTACTCCATGACGACATCGACTTCGAGTTGTTGGCTCGCCATACGGCGCTCCGGCTTGACGCCACCCGCAACCGGTGACAAGAACAGGGCCCTCTCCTTGGGTAGCTGTCCCCAGCACTCATGACGTGGATGGACCTCCGGTGGCCGCCCCTGCGGCGTGCGGCCGAAGACATGCTGCGATGGGCACGGCCCGCTCGATCCCATTGGCGATCCCGGTGGTGTAGTCGTGGAGATTGAACCCGACGTCGCCGTCCTCGTTATAGATCCACGGGAACCGCTGATCGACGACCTGGACGATTGAGATGTTGCCGTACGCAGGGAGGCCACGAGACTGGGGGAAGCTCTCATCAAGCGGAGCCACGTCCACCCCGTCGCCGGCGGCGGCGCGAGCTTGCTGGATGATCTTGGCATCACGCTGCGACTCGGCTGCGACGCGCGCGTTGGTAAAGCGGATGGTGTGGCCGTTGGCGACGTTGGTGCGGTACAGACCGACCTGTTGCGGTGTGACGCCGAAGTGGGCGTTGGCCTGTCCAAACGGGATGCCGCCGGTGTAGTGGAGGCTGACCGCGATCGTCGCGTGGTCGTTGATGGCCTCGCGAACTCGCTCCAGCAGCCCGACGTTTTCGTTGGCGCTCGACTTCGTGAGGTGCACGGTGTAACCGGCGGAGCGGAGGATCGTCCGGATCCGCTGCGCCGCGCGCCACATGGTGATCAGCTCACCCGGGGCTCCGCCGTTGTCAATCGCCATGATGCCGGAGCCATCGATGTCGACCGGCTGGAACGTGATGCCGAGTGCGATGACCGGCTTGGGGCCGTCGACCTCGGCAGTCGAGTCGAAGTTCGGGCCGCCGGAGTGTCCCGGATCGAGCACCACAACCGGCCGCTTGGCCGTGCAGGCTGGCTGGGGACCAGCGCTCTGGCTCGATGTTGGGACGGGCAGACTCGGCTCTGAGGCGGCGGCTGCACGCTTCGTCGAAGTTGACGTCGTTGCCGTCGTCGTTGTCGACGTCGAGGCCATGCTCGCGGGCGAACTCCGTTCGGTCCCCTGGGTCGTCGCGGTGGGCGATGTCGTCGCCGTGTTGACGTCAGCCCGGGAAGCACAGCCCACGACGCCAGCCGTGCCTACGAGTATCGCGATCCCAGCCGAAACGACGCGGCCGCGGCGTTTGAAGCCCTCGAGCGCGCCACGAGTACCCGATTCGAGGGACACGGTCCACACCATAGTCGGCAGCAGCCTTCACGCGTGAGCGAATCGACAATCCCGACTTAGCCTGCAATGCGTCTGGCGGCGAATGAGCGCGATGAACGGCGACACGTCTGCGTGCACCCCTCGGGCGCCGGGCCGGGCTCCTCCACGGTCAGCGAGGCCAAGTAGATCGCCAGCTCGCAGATACCGCCCTGCAGGGCCCGTCCCGCGAATTCTCGACCCTCAACGTACCCGCCGCCCTCATCCGATCGATCGCACGGCACCCGGCCACAGAGTTGCCGGTCCTTCGACGTCCTCCCGGTCGCCCTCCCGCTTCTCAATCGGGCGAGCGACCGACTGTCGTCTGCCGACGGGTGCTACCGCAGGTCGTCCATCTGAGCAGTGACGTCCAAGGTGCGCGGGGTGGCTGCTCGGCCAGGAGAGCAGGAGCCGCGCGGACGCGCCGGGGCAGCGAGTAGTAGCGGTTCGCCGACTACCGCTCCGCCTCGCGGAGGAGCAATCGCAGGACGACCTCGGTGGTCGACCGCCGGAACTCGTCCAACCCGGGAGCCAACTCCGCGGGAGCATCCGTTACCGCTCTCCGAGGCGAAGGCGGCGTCGCCTCCTGGGTTTGGCGACTTGCGGGAACGTGACCGGATTGCAGCCCGAGACCTGCAATGCCGTCGGCGCGGTAATCATGGCCTGCGTCGATCGATCGGCTTCCAGCGCGGCGGCGCGGCTACTAGCGTTGCCAGAGCCCGTGTTCCACGTCGCCCTGGATCACGATTGCAAAGGTGCCGTGGTTGCCCTGCTGGGTTGGGGGATAGGCAATCGTCGCGCCGAACTCCTCGGCCTTCTTCGTTGCTTGTTGGATGTCTTCCACCGCGAGGTAAGTCCGCATGATCGGCTGCTCATGCGCCGCCAGCGGCTTCCGGATTCCGACCAGGGTTCCGTCCGCCCGAGTCGCCACCCGGGCCTGCCCAAGATCCGGGTCTGGAGGGCCGAACGACAGGCCGTGCATGTGCTGGTACAGGCCAGCAAGGATTTCTACGTCGTTGCTGACGATCTCCAAGTAATCGACAGCCATCTTGAGTTCCCCTCTCTATGCGTCTGCCTCCGAATCGCTTCCGTGGACCTACCCCAGCAAAATCGACGCCGGCCCCGTGAGCCGTCCGCGGAATTAGGTTCAGGCTACTCGCCGAGCCCCGCAGATACGCGCGCCGCTCAGTGCCGACGGTGAGCGCGCCGGGATACGCGAGGTCGAGTCGATCCTGGGTTGGACGCGCCGCGCGAATCTCTCCGTCCGGAGCCCCGCTCCTGAGTTGCGCGGGGAGCGAGCGCTATCCGGTACGCGTACAGCGCGCGTCCGTCGATACCGGTTTGACGCTACCCGTCGAGGTCGCCTTCGGCAGCCCCGCGCGCAGAGTCGAGCAGTATCCCCACCAGTGGCGCCTCGCGCCCCAACTTGATGAGGTCGACGTCCAGCAGCTCCCGCCAGGCGGTATCCCGATCGGCGTTGACCACGCAAGCGATAGCGTCAGAGACGTCGTAGGCGGGCAGAAACTCCTCGGCGAATTCGATCTCGGCCATCTGGCTGCGAGGCCAGCATAGGCTGCCAATCGGTGTCGGGTCGACCTGTAGGACGACTCCTCGCTCGCACACGACACCTCCGCTTTCCCAGGGCCTACCGACGCGGGACGCAACAGCTTGACGATGGCCGCGTTGACGTTTTCGAGGCCCCTCCTGCTTCCATCGCACACGCGTCTTTCGTCGCCGTCGGCCACTGGTTGCGATTTGCGCGGAAGGCAGAACTGTCTGCGGCCTTCCGTAGCTTGGCCGTATGGAGGCGAGTTCTGTTCCTGCGGCCGATCCGGCCGGATACGCTCTCGCGTACGACGAAGCGAAACGAGCGCTCGACGAGCAGGAGCGGGTCGTCGCCGAGCTACGGTCGCGTGCTGGGACGCTCATCGCTGCTGCTGCGATCACGACCTCGTTCCTTGGTGGGCGGATCCTCAGCAGCCACCACCTCCATCCGCTGGCGTGGGCGGCGATCGGCTGCTTTGCATTCGTTGGGATCACGCTGCTGGCGCTGCTCTGGTCGTGGCGTGATTGGCGCTTGACCGTGAACGCCCAGTCGTTCATCCAGACCTATCTCGAGCCGGTCGACGCTGCGCCTCTCGACCTCCCTGAGATTCATCGTGATCTCGCGCTGCACATGGAGGCCGCGTGGAAGGCGAACCGCGGTCAGCTCCGTTGGCTACAAGCGCCGTTTCGTCTCGCCGCGCTGGTACTCGTGATTGAGGTCGTCCTTTGGATCGTCGCGCTCGCCAACCAGTCGTAAACTACTCACAGAGCAATGGCTGACAAGCCCACGCAGCAACCGCCCCCGCAGCCCCCGCAGCCGATACGCCCGAGCCCGATGCAGGGCGAGACCCGCGGCCGAGTAGCGTAAGCGCCGCCAAACGCGACGCTGCTTGCTCGGTTGGCGACATCTCCTTGTGCAGTGGAGGTGCCCGTCCTACGGGCGTATACAGGCCGTCAGCTCTTCCCCGTCCGACGCCTGCTTCGCCTCGGCGAGCGGTAACGGATGCTCCCGCGGAGTTGGCTCCCGGGTTGGACGGAGGCTGTTTCACAAAGGTGACGGACCGGAAATTGATTGTGATCGAACGCCGAGAGCGCCGGTCCGCGTCGAGGCAAATCAATCGCGCGGATCCCGCGGAGGCCCTCAGGAGTTTTCTTGATGCGTCCGTTTCCGGTGGCTCGCCAACCCGTTGTTGCGTGGCACCAATGCCGTTGGTTTGTGAAACAGCCCAGACGAGGTGCGCAACTCCCGTGCGACACTGCCGGATTCCCCGAAGGCGGTAGCGCGGGGGGCGAGCGCGGCGCTGAGTGTCGCAATCGCAGGGCGAGCAGGAGCCCCGGTCTCCCCGAGGTCTCTTCTGCTGCGGACGAGCTGCACAACTGTCACTACTCAGGACTCGCCGGAACTTGCCCGCGACCGCTTCCGCACAAGGCAACAGCCGCGCTCCTGATCGCTACACAGCGGGGCGGTCCGCGTCGCGAAGAAGATCAGCCACTAGGTCCGTTGGTTTCTGGCCGCGGGCGGCGGCGATCCGCTGCAGTCTTCTCGCGTCTTCTCCTTCGACCGTGAGCAGGATGCGCAGCTTGCCGTCCGGGTCCCCGCGGTGCCGCTCGATGTAGCGGGGGTCGACGGTGGCGAGGTCCTGGTCGAAGTCGCCGGGTTGCGGTTCGAGGTCTGTCCAGGGAGATTCGCTCATGAGCCAGCGGCCCACGATCTTACCCTCGGTCTCCGTCGCCTCCCAGCCAGTCACGATCAGCCAGGTCGTCGGATCAAGCGTCTGCTCGATCACCAGCGTGAGCGACCGGGGCGAGCGATCGCTCGAGACGCCAACCAGCGATGATGACGGTCACGGGCCGCCCTACTTTGCGGCTGGGGACAGCTACCCAAGGAGAGGGCCAACAGCGTCGGTCGAATGACAGTGCGCCACTGTCAGCGAACGGATGTTCGTTCGCCCGAGGGCGGGGACCGTCACTCGGGGGCGATCACTTTGACGACCGGGAAGTACGTCCGAATCCGGAGAGGATCGCGGGTGAGCAGCGGTAGGTCGGCAGCCTCGGCGTGCGCACCGATGAAGAAGTCGGGAAGCGGGGCGGTTCGGGTCCCACCGCCACGGCGGTAGGCTAGGAACGCACGCGAGGCGAGCCAGGCAGCAGCCCACGGCAGGTTCAGGCGGACGAGGCCCACGCCTTGCAGCGTGCGCTCGAACGTCTCCTTCGACGAAAACCCGGCCGACAGCTCCGCGGAGACGATCTGGTTGATCGCCAAGGGCCCGCGCTCGGACGCGTCGATCAATTGTCGCTCCGACCAGTTGCGCCAATCCGACGGCGCGACGATGTCGAGCAGAACGCTCGTATCGATCAGCGTCGTCAGTCTGGGTCTCCGCGTGTCAGTCGGAGGATCTCGTCGGCGGTGAGGCCGGCGTCCGCCCGGTCGCGGAGCTGCTCGACCAAGCGGGGGCCGCTACCGCCTACTCGGGCGCGCCGCACGAGCGCTCCGTCGTCAGTAGGGATGACCTCGACCTCTGCGCCGGGTGCGAGGTCGAAGCGCTCGCGAAGCTCCTGCGGGATCGTAATCTGGCCCTTGGCGGTCACACGCATAGTAAGGATCGTAACAGTCTTACCAGAGCGCCGGTCGAATGAAGTGCTGCTTCCGGCCGGGCCGGGGGCCGGGCCTTTGCCGCCGCGGCCTAGGCCGCCGACAAGTCGTCGGGGACTCCGCTGAATCGATGTAGAACGTCCGTCGAATGACAGCGCGGCCGTAACAGCGAACTAGCGGTCAACCGGGAATACCACTGACATCATCTGAGTGGGGAATCCGCAGGGGCCCAGCGAGCAGCGCCGCCCGGTGATCAACCTCTTGAGTTGCTGGTCGACATAAGATCGATTATCGAGCGTTGAAATACGTCGGCGAGCAGCGGCTTCTCGCGGTGTCGGACGGGCTTTGGCAGCCGCGACACCCGTATCATGCAGTTTGGGTGTCGCACACCTAAACTGCTATCATGGGCGTCTGTGAAGACGATCCAGATCCGCAACGTGCCGGACGCTGTCCACGCAACCTTACGTACGCGCGCGACCGCCGCCGGTGTTTCGCTGTCCGACTACGCGCTAGCTGAGCTTGAGCGGATAGCCGAGCGGCCCGCCGTCAGCGACGTGCTACGGCGAGCGGGATCGCGGGCCGGCGGTGCTGCGACCGCTGACATCGTTGCCGCCGTGCGCGCCGGCCGCGATCGCGAGTGACTCTCGGTGCTCGTCGTCGACACGTCCGCGGCGCTCGCTGCGCTTGCCGAACGGACGCCCGACGGCGCGCTCGTACAGCGGTTGGCCGAGGACGGCGACCTTCACGCCCCCCATTTGATCGACATCGAGATCCTGCAGGCCCTGCGAGGTTTGGTACGCGGCGGGAAACTCAGCGCCGACCGCGCCGACGACGTCCGCACCGATGTCGCCGCCCTGACGATCACGCGGTACGGCCACGAGCCACTCGCTGACCGCGTCTGGGCCCTGCGCGACAACCTCACTGCTTACGACGCCGCGTTCATCGCGCTTTCCGAGGCGCTCGACGTCCCGCTCATAACCTGCGATGCGCGCCTGGCTGCGGCTCCCGGGATCGTGGTCGAGTTGTACCCGCGCGCATAGCGGCTACGCCGCCTGTTGCGAACCCGCATGCTGTCACGGCGCGACTGTCATTCGACCGACGTTCTACATCCGTTCGAGTAGCGGATCGCGTCCAGCAGCGGCTCGTAGCCGCGGCCCGGCTTGAGGTCCAGAGCACCGAGCACCAACGGCGCGAACTGGGCCACGTACGAGTGCCGCGCGTGCTGCGCGTCTCGGCGCTGCTCATCGACCGGTCTCGCCAGCCCGGGTACGGCGCGACGACGAGCACGCATTCAGTGTCCGCCCAGGCCAGCCGCCACCGCGGCGACGGACACCGACGCTTACGGCTACTTCACCGCAGTACGCTTCGGCGGTGCGCACCGTGATCTCCGATCCCCCGCCCGCAGATTTTCAGGCGCTGCTGGAACGCCGCCGCCGATGGGGAGCCGATCGCCACGACGAGGTATGGGAGGGTGTGCTGCACGTGATTCCGGCCCCGGGCCAACCCCACTGGATGCTCGACCAACAGGTCGCCGAGCTGCTAGGAGCGCCCGCGCGCGCCGCGGGACTGATCGCCGGCGGCGAGTTCAACCTCGGCCACCAAGACGACTACCGCGTGCCCGACCGAGGGCTGCACCGGCCCGAGACCGCCGGCGACTGGTGCGCCACCGCCGCGCTCGTGGTCGAGATCGTCTCGCCCGGCGACGAGACGTGGGAGAAGCTGCCGTTCTACGCCGCCCACCACGTCGACGAGCTGCTGATCGTCGATCCCCACCGACGCACGGTCGACTGGCTGGCGCTCGAGTCAGGCGAGTACCGGCCGATACGACAGAGCCGCCTGATCGACCTCGGCCCGGCCGAGCTCGCCGAGCGGATCGACTGGCCACCAATCAGCATCGGCTAGCAAACCCGCGGGCCGTTGCGTCGCGACGCATCGCGTCATCACAGCTGCGCCGCCACGTGCACAAAGAGCACGAGGGCGCCGCGTGAACGGCGACTAACGCTTAGCGTTGGATTTCGCAGACTTGTTGTCGGAACCCCTACCCAAGGAGATCGCCAGCCACAGCGACCTCGCACGCTCCTGGCACGCCTTCGAGCGCGCAATCGAACGGGGCATTTGATCCTCACGGCCGCCTGGCACATGCTCGAAACCGGCCAGCTGTACCGCGAACTCGGCGGCGACGACTACACCCGCCAGAACCGCGACCGCGCTTTCTAGTTTTCATGACCGGCGGCTAAAACGTAAAACGTACGTATTACCAGGCCGCTGCTCGGGAGGACAGAGAGACCCGGGAGAGGCCTCACCTGCGGGGGGCTTCGCCTGGGAGCTCTTGTAGGTAGCGGCGCAGGAGCGGGTCGAAGATCCGCCACTCGCCGCGGCTGTGGTGCTCGATGATCCCTGCGTCGCGCAGCGCGCGCAGCGTTCGGTTGGCGACGTCGGGCGCGAGTCCTTGGTAGAGCTTGGTGCCGAGCGCCACCCGCTCGACGATCCGTTGTGCGTGACGGCCGAGTGTGCGCACGTGAGCGAGCGTCTGCTCGTGCTTGAGCCGGTCGGCAAGCAGGGCGCGTTCGACGCCGGCGCCGACATGCGCGACATCGATCCGGCGGGTCGGTTCGAGCGTGGCGACGTAGTGCGCCTGCTGCGCGATCAGCATCGTCGCGCGCGGGTGCCCCTCGCCGCGCTCGATCAGCTGCTCGAGCGCGTCGTCGTCGATCGTGCAGCGGTCGAGCTTCAGCCGCGCGGGGATCCCGGCCTTCCAGTCCTCCGGCGCGATCGGCGGTAGCTCGTAGAAGCTGCCGAACTGGCTCAGCGCCCGCTCGGCCGGGCCGAACAGGTCGCGCATCACGTGCTCGAGCGACCCCGCGAACAAGACCGTGACCGACGGCGAGTCCTGCAGCACCGCCCGGAGCTGACGAGTGACCACGTCCGGGTCGCCGTAGGGCTTGCGCGGCGCG